>ENA-OQIE01000063-OQIE01000063.1-human-gut-metagenome-genome-assembly--contig:-NODE-63-length-85332-cov-14.090048_pt1 | contig 85332 bp, 59 predicted proteins | sample MGYA00242569_ERZ504731 | MGnify/ENA primary metagenome ERZ504731 (study PRJEB26092, sample SAMD00036208) | human gut metagenome | host: Homo sapiens | study: EMG produced TPA metagenomics assembly of...
TGCGCCGATGGTACTGCAATGCAATGCGGGAGAGTAGGAGGCCGCCTTTTTTTCAGAGTTGAGTCCCTGACGTCAGTCGTGATGTCAGGGACTCTTTTTTTGTTTGGTTCCACGGGGGATGAGATTAATGGGGCTTATGAGTCTAATAAGACTAATGTGACTTATGGGACGGATGGGAATGATATTATGAAGGAAATCATTATTTTACCCCCAATCGCTTTCTATGTTCAAATCCAAATATTTTAACCGTCATTTTTATAATTATGCAGATATCCGATATTTAGAAATGGAAGGTTTTCTGTAGGGATATCCAATGCATGAGGTGCTGCACTTACAGGCCATGGAAATAGGATATGCGTGAGTGCAGGTGAAATGGTGAGTCCAATGAGCTTTTATTAATATTTCTGCCTTAGGCGGCAGATGGCTAGGCGGAATAGAAATGAGAATTGTTCAAAGATAGTTAGTTCTTGCGCTGTTTGGCGCTTATACCGCATATATCTAGACAACATTTGATAATTCCTTATACGAGCAAATAATTAGGCGGAATGACGTTTGAGGTTGCATTGGTTGTGCATAAAGGAATGTATGAGTGATAAAACAACTGAAGCCGGACGAACAGCTCAATATAAAGATACAATTATCGAGGATGCTTATTGGCAGATTTTCATAAATGATTCCGCCCGCCTGACCTTATGCAGAAATGCTTTATTAGTCAGGCGGGCGGAAGCGTATTTCTTTTCTGTATTATATCTCTTGGCTTATGCGCCGAAGATTATATTTCGATATATTGCTTATTGTGGTTAGATTTATGCCTTTCCTTGGGCCTTAATCATATTTTGTTTACGGCGGATTTACTTTATTGTTTTCTCTCCGTTCTGTTATTCTGTCCGAATATTGCTGTTTGATATCCTCAATACGATAGTTTTGTTTCTTTCTGAGGCATTTTAAACGCATTACAACGGGATTATGCCCGGCAGGGGGATATGCATACCGGCAATGTCTATTTTATGCTCTCTGGCGTAATTCAGGATGCGCTTGCGTGTCCTTATTGCCTTTTCTTTGTTCATATCGTATGAGGCGTAATATTCGGGATGGCTTAGCTGGAGTGCCATTCCGTGAATTATGTCGCCTGCAACCAATACTTCATTGTCTACATTGTAGATGGTATGGCCGGGAGTGTGACCGCTGCCATCAAGCGCAATGACGTTGCCGGGAAGAGTGTCGCCAAACTCGAAAAGGTGCAAATGTTTTTCGTATGCCTTCATTGTCTTCACGACCTGAGCCTTTGCTTCATCCGGCATTTTCATCCAACTTTCATATTCTTCACGTGAAGCATAGACTTCTGCATTGGTGAACACAGGCTTGTCGCCCTTCATCATGCCGCCGATATGATCGCCGTGAAAGTGTGTGAGATAGATGAACTTGATGTCTTCAGGCTTATTGCTCAGGGCCGTAAGCAACTGGCTGTCCGACTTTCCGAGTCCGGTGTCGAACAGTATTGTTGCTCCTTCTGTCTTGACCAATATGGCATTAACAGACGACTTGATGCCGTTGCGTATGCCAAGGCTGTCAATAAGGCTTTCTGGTATGTCGCCAAAAAGACTCAGCGGCATTGTGCGCTCAGCCTTGTTGTCCCTGATACAGGTAACCGTAACTTCGTTTACCTTGACGGTTTCTGATATAGTTGCTTGGTCTGCCATTTTAGGTTGACTGATAACGACATTCTCTTCTACGTTGCCACCATTTGCCGCATGCGGCACAATGGCCGCCAGCAGCATGACACATAAAGCTAATGGCTTGTTCATCGCTCCGCAGTCTTTATGTTGTCACTTAACGATATTAAAGCCCTTGGCCAGTCCGCCTTCGCTTGTCTCCTTGTAAAGAGAAGGAATGTCGTGGCCGGTGTGCTTCATCACATCTACTACTTTGTCGAACGAAACGCGGTGGATGCCGTCTGAGAATGCTGCATACAGGTTAGAGTCGAGGGCTCTTGCTGCAGCGTAGGCATTGCGCTCGATGCACGGAATCTGCACAAGTCCGCACACTGGGTCGCACGTCATGCCGAGGTGATGCTCAAGACCCATCTCTGCTGCGTACTCAATCTGCGACGGACTGCCGCCGAACAGCTGGCATGCTGCTCCTGATGCCATGGCGCAAGCAACGCCTACCTCTCCCTGGCAACCTACGTCGGCTCCTGAGATTGAGGCATTCTTCTTTACGATGTTGCCAATAAGTCCGGCTGTGGCAAGGGCATGAAGTATGCGGGTGTCATTGAAGTTGTGGCCTCTCGAAAGATGATACAACACGGCAGGGAGCACACCGCTGGCGCCGCAGGTGGGAGCTGTTACGATGGTGCCGCCCGAAGCGTTCTCCTCGCTTACAGCCAGCGCGTAGGCATAAACCAGACCTCTCGACTGCAGCGACTGCTTGTAGCCTGAAGCCTTGACATAATAAGTGGGAGCCTTGCGGGTGAGATTGAGCGGACCGGGCAAACGTCCTTCGTGGTTAAGACCACGCTCTACGGCCTGCTGCATCATGTGCCATACCTCGAGAAGATAGTCCCAGAAACCTGAATCCTCACACTGGTCGACATATTCCCAATAGTTGCGTCCCGTCTCGTAACACCAGTTCATGATGTCGCTCATGGTGTTCATGTCGTACACCTCGGGCGTATTGAACATGTCGTCGCGGCCTTTGCCTTCAGACAGGGCGCCTCCGCCGATGCTGTAGACGGTCCACTCGTCTGCCACTTTATCTTCATCGGCATAAGCAACAAATTTCATTCCGTTGGGATGATAGGGCAGAAACACCGACGGCTGCCAGTCGATTTCTACCGGAGCCGCTGCCGACAGCACTTCTATGATGGCCGTGTCTGTCATGTGGCCTTTGCCTGTGGCTGCCAGACTGCCGTATAGAGTAACCTTAAACTGCTTGGCTGAAGGGTTCTTCTCCAAAAAAATCTTAGCTGCTTTCTGCGGCCCCATTGTATGACTGCTCGACGGGCCTTTACCTATCCTGTATAATTCCCTTAATGATTTCATATCTTTGTTTTCTTAATGTCTTTGCAAATATAATAAGAAAACACGTTAACGGCAAAGCCCTGCGGCGTTTTTATGCAACGGTCTTGACATGAATCATGACAGAGGTTAGGGCCAACCGCTATTCATGCGGTACGAAAATGTGCCCCTGCACGGCGCTTTATGCAGGTGAAAACCCGAAAACGCTGACATGCAGGGGCGCTGTATCTAATCCCAAATCTGTCATTCTGCCGCACATGGCTTTATCTGTTTTGTGCATCCATGCTTTCAGTCTGTCTTTCTGTTTCTATTGAGCGGATTTTCGTCATATTCTTCTTTACTTGGCACTTTGTGCCTGCAAAATGACTGACGAAAATCCGCTCGATATAAAGCAAAAATACGGACGGAATACTAATGACGCTTCGTGCTAAACTATTTGTCCCGCATCTGTGCCGCCTTAGCTTGCCATGAACGGCATAAACGGAATGGCGTGGCTGCGAGGGCGGCTAAAGACTATAAGGACACCTTGCCGGACATTATCTGATACCGTTGTCGTTGTCGCTGTTGCTCAGCCTGCGCTGGTCGGCCTTATACTTGCGTCCGTGGCTGAAGTTGTACGACAGAGTGAAATAGATCATGTTGCCGTTGTCCTTTATCTGCGTAACTCCCGTGTTCTTATAATAGCGGCTTGTGGTGCTGCTCTCGTATATGTTGCCCTGCGCATAGCCAACGAGGATGCCGCCGACGCCCACCTGAAGGTTCTTGTATTTGTAGCTTACGTTAAGGTTGAAGTTGCGCTCGCCTCCCGTCATGCTCTCGCCGAAGAAACTTTTCGGAGCATTGTATATGTCGGCCGACGCGCTCCAGTTGCCCAGCATCAGATAAGCCGAAGCCCTCCAGCGCCATGCGTTGAAGTTGTGCGAGTAGCTAAGTCCGCGGCTTTCGTATCTGTTATAGCTGCCATACAGCGCTATGTTGAGCACGTTCTTTATCGGGCGCAGTATCAGGTTGGCCGCAACGGTTTTCTGTGTGAAGCTCTCCTGGTTTTCAGGTCTTGCTGTTATGACGTATGTTCCGTCTTCCTGCATCACCGGGCTGTAGGTGTTCATGATGATGTCGGGCGCATAATACCAGCTGCCGGTAAGGCGGAAGTCGAAGAAGGGCATCGACCAACTTACCATAAGACTGTTGTTGTAAGAGTTGTATGGCGTCAGATTTCTGTTGCCGTCGTAGGCCACTGCCTCGTTCATATACTGCTTTACCTCCGTGAGCTGCGACAGCGACGGCATATTCTGTCCCATGCTTCCGCTGTATCTGATAAATACATTCTTTATCGCACTTGTCGAGAGGCTAAGCTGCGGCCTTGCCGTCCATTTGTTGAATCCTGTCTCGCCCTGATGTATCGAGGTGTAGCTGGCACCTATGCCTGCCTGATAGTTTATCACGCTGAGGTTGCCCTGCAGCTGCGCAAACATATACAGGTTGTCAGAGTTGAGGTGTGCGTCGGTCTCATTTGTGCCCGAGTAGTCGTTTTCGGTCCTGCTCACAGAGTATCTCGCCCCAGCCGTGAAGGCTGTCTTCTTCATGGTCTTGGTATACATAGCCTCGCCTATCAGCGAGTATTTGCGTCCGTCGGCAATATAGCTGTAGTCGCTCAGCGGCTCTGACTTGACCGACTGCTCAGGCGACTCGTCGAAGAGATAGTTGCTCATCAGGTATTTGTAGTCGGTGCCGATGTACGTGCCCACAAGGTTGGCCATGATGTTCTGGTTGTGCGGCAGGTTGACTGAGTAGTAGATGTCGAGCGACGGCGTGCGGTCTTTGTTCACCACCTTGTTGTAGAGATACCTGTCGGGCTGCCCCGTCTCCTGCACCAGCTGGCGCATGTCTCTGTTGGGACTGTTGTAGTTGTTGTAGAATAAGCGCACGTCGAGCACATACTTGCCGGGGTCGGCCAGGCTGTAGCCCAGCTGCAGATTGTTCATCGTGTACATGAAATCAGAGTTGTAGCCTATATAGTTTACGCTCTTCTGCGTTCCGTCGGGCAGATAGTAAGTGCTGTTGTTGCTGATGCTGCGCTCGTCGTAGCCGCGGTAGCTGAATCCGTAGTTAATGCTGAACTCCGACTTCTTGTAGTTATATTTAAAGTAGGCGCTGCTGTTGTTGAATCCCGTGGCAAAGGCCTGCATCGTGCTTGCTCCGCCCACGTAGCCCGCGCTGCGCCGCTTCACCACATAGTTGATCACGGCCTTCAGTCCGCTGTCAGAGTATCTTATTCCTGGGTTGTCGATATATTCTACGCGCACCACCTCGTCGGGTCTGAGCGCCATGATGTCCTGCGTGCTGGCCACGATGTCGTTGATGCGCACCTGCACCGAGCCGCCCTCCATGCTCGACACGGTCTGCATCACGGGGTCTACCCTTATGCCGTCGAGCGTCATGAGGTTTAGCAGTTCAAATCCGTTCGACGACGCCTTCACCATCTCCTTCGTGGGTATTATCAGCTGCCGGTCAACCTTCTTTATCACTCTCATGCCCTTCACCGTTATTTCGCCCAGTGTCAGCGTTGTGTCCACCTCGAGCGAGTCGGTCTGAGCCGCGGCTGTTCCGGCCGTGCATGCCATAAGGGACAGTATTAATATTATGTTTCTCATGTTATTACGATTTTGTGGGGTTGCTTGATGTGTTGTCTGCTACGGTAAACATGTGTTGCCGCTGCCGCTTTAGTGCGGCGTCAGCTTTTGGCTGCAAGCTGAGTTTGTGTTGCCTTGCTTCAGTCAGTGCCTTTCGCTGTTGCCATGTGTCAGCCGCCTTCATGTGGGCGTATGCCAGTGTTGCCGTCGTTCATAGTCTGCCGTTTTTAGTTAAACCTAAATAAATATATGTCTGTATCTTTATGCCGGTAAAATACTTACATACGGCAAATATATGCAATTATTCTGAATTTGGCAAGTGATATTGCCGTTATTGTCGACATAATGTCGGATATGGTGTGTTATAGGTGTCATACAGATACTTAATATCTTCAGCCTGTGTAAAAATGAAATGCTGTACGGATGCAAACAGAAAGGCCATCACCATGCCCGGAGAGGCGCTTTTACCGGCTATGAAAACAGCGTAAGCGATGCAACCGGCACGCCCTGACGGCCGTTTGGGATGACGGGAAATGCTGCCGCTGTAACGCCTTGATATTCAACGCGTTGCAAAAGGCCACCTTTTAGCGTGCAAAAGACGGCCTTTTAGAGGCTGAAAGCATACCTTTTAGGAACCGAAAGGTGGCCTTTTGGCTGTGCCGCGCACGGCCTGATGTGCAGCATGGGCAGCCTGCGCCATGTCAGTGGCGTTACGTCGCGCAGCCGGCTGCCTTGCAGATGCTTTCAATGACTTTTGGTGAGGTCAGACGGCTGCAAAGTGATGTATTATCACAGAATGTCGCATTTTTTTGAATAAAAATGCTTTTTTCGAATAAAAATATATATATTTGCATATTACAACACGGCAACGGCGCAATATGAAAAACAACTTTGCTGTTGGGTGGCTTATGCTTTGTCAGTGTATGGCACCGGTGTCTCCGGGCATTATTGCCGGCGGCAGGTTAGCGCCAATGCATGCTGTATATTATATAATGTGTCCGACTTTGGCAAAGGCGATAACATGATGACTACAGATAAGACGACATACAGTGCGGCAAGTTCATGCGGCAAGCTGCGGCGCATGCTTGTGTGGCTGAGCCGCATGCGCCATAGCCGCGGCTTTGGCGTGCAGTCGCCGTGGGCCTACCGCATGGTGCGCTATGTCATCAACGAGCATTATCCCTATTACGCCTACGACGACCTGGCGCTGAGCTATCCCGGCCTGGGCGTGGTGGAGCGCAAGATGTGCGAGTTGTGCCTCAGGCTTGCCAACAGCGTGCAGCCCTCGCTCGTTGTCAACTTCGACGATGCCGGCGGCGCTTACGGCGCATATTTCGGTGCCGGATGCCGCAAGGCGCGCATCGAGAGCGTCAGTTCGGCCTTGTCGCCCGTGCGCCTTTCCGACATGATTGGCGGCTGCGGCGGCCGCTTCGTGGCAAGGCTCGTTCCCTGCAGCGGGCTTGCCGACCAGCTGGCCTCCATATGCAGTGCGGCCCGTGCCGGTTCGGCGGTGATGGTTCACGGCATACATTCCGACAGCAATGCGCGCGGCGTATGGCGGCGCATAGTGAGCGATGAGCCCGGCGTGGTTACGTTCGACCTGTATTACTGCGGACTTATGTTTTTCGACGAGAAACGTTATAAACAAAATTACATAATTAACTTTTAAATCCATTATGGCTATGAAGATGACGAAGGTATATACAAAGACCGGCGATAAAGGCACCACAAGCTTGGTGGGAGGTGTCAGAGTAGAGAAAACAAACGCACGCATTGAGGCCTACGGCACAGTCGACGAGCTCAGCGCCCATCTCGGCATGCTGGCTTCTTTCTTGAAGGATGGCGAGGACAAGGAATTTATCTACAGAATACAGCGCAACCTCTTCACCGTATGCTCGTATCTGGCCACCGACAAGACACAGACAGCCCTTGCGCCGTCGTACACGCTTAATCCGGAAGAAGTTACAGCCGTCGAGGAGGAGATTGACATCATCACGGCCAACATACCTCCGCAGACAACGTTCATCCTGCCCGGAGGATCACACGGAGCAGCCCTTGCCCACGTGTGCCGCACGGTGTGCCGCAGGGCAGAGCGCCGCATATTCAAGCTCAACGAGATGACCGAGCTCGACCCCGAGGTGCTGCAGTATGTGAACCGTTTGTCGGATTATCTTTTCGTATTGGCGAGAAAATTAAACTTTATTTACGGAGTGAGAGAAAAAATCTGGAAGAAACCTTGCAAATAAGAAAAAATATAGTACTTTTGTGGGTGATTAAAAACGTAAATTTTAAAGGTTATGTATTGGACACTTGAATTAGCTTCAAAACTCGAAGATGCACCGTGGCCTGCAACAAAAGACGAGTTAATCGACTATGCAGTCCGCTCGGGTGCTCCTCTGGAAGTGCTGGAAAATCTGCAGGAAATAGAAGACGAGGGCGATGTTTACGAGAGCATCGAGGATATATGGCCAGACTATCCTACCAAGGAGGATTTCTTGTTTAATGAAGACGAATATTGATTTAATTTGATAAAAAAGGGCAGCTCAGAGAAAAAGAGCCGCCCTTTTGCATACAATAAAATTGCATGACTTGCGTTATATTGTCGTGCGAATACGTCTTTTAACCATATTAACAGTGATGATGCTGGCCTCGGCAAGGGTCAGCGCGCAGTATGATGCGTCTTTCAGTCACTACTGGGACCTTGAGCCTTACTATAACCCGGGCTCGGTGGGCAAGGCCTCAAAGCTAAACATTGCGGCGGTGTATGCCCTCAGCTTTGCAGGATTCGAGAACAATCCGCGCTCAATGTACGTGGGCGCCGACATGCCGCTGTATTTCCTTAAGAACTATCACGGCGTGGGCCTCTCGCTCTTCAACGACCAGATAGGTCTGTTCACACACCAGCGCCTGGCGCTGCAGTATGCCTACAAGCACAAACTCTTCGGCGGAATGATAAGTGCGGGCGTACAGCTGGGGCTGCTCAGCGAGGGCTTCGACGGCTCGAAGCTCGACATTGAAGACTCGAGCGACCCGGCCTTCACCACATCTGACGTCAACGGAAGCGCCTTCGACGTGGGCTTCGGACTTTATTACACGCACGGCCCCTGGTATGTGGGCGTGTCGGCCCAGCACCTCACCGCTCCGCTGGTTGAACTGGGCGAAACAAACGAATTGCAGATAGATCCTACATTTTATTTGACCGGCGGATACAATATTAAACTAAGAAATCCGTTTCTTACAATACATCCGTCTGTGCTGCTGCGCACCGACGGGGTGGCCTGGAGAGGCGACGTGTCGGGCCGGCTGGTCTATACAAACGACAAGAAGATGCTCTACGGGGGCGTGTCTTACAGCCCCACAAATTCGGTTACGGTGCTGGTGGGCGGCAGCTTCCACGGCATCAACATAGGCTACAGCTATGAGGTGTACACCTCGGCCATCAACATGGGCAACGGCAGCCACGAGCTTTTCATCGGATATCAGACTACACTCAACCTTTATAAAAAAGGAAAGAATAAACATAAAAGCGTGAGAATATTATAAGATATGAAAAAGATAAATACAATAATTGCCCTTGGCGTGATAGTGCTCACCACGCTCTCTGCATGCTTCGGCGGACGCTCCGCATCGGTAGGACGCGGAGGCGAGGTGGTAGGAGTAGGCGGGCGTGCCTTCACCGAGCCTACGCCTTACGGAATGACACTTATAAAGCGAGGCTTCCTCAAGATGGGTATGGAGAAAGAAGACAGCCTGTGGGGAAAGCAGACTCCGGTAAAGGAAATATCGGTTGACGGTTTCTGGATGGACGAAACCGAGGTTACAAACTCTGAGTACAAGCAGTTTGTGTTCTGGGTGCGCGACTCTATCCTCCGCACTCGTCTTGCCGACCCGTCTTATGGCGGCGACGAGAGCTACATGATAACCGAAGACAAGAACGGCGACCCCGTAACCCCGCACCTCAACTGGAAGAAACCGTTGCCGCGCAAGCCCAACGAGGACGAGCTGAGAGCCATCGAGAGTCTCTACGTTACAAATCCCGTTACAGGAGAGAAGATGCTCGATGCCAGCCAGATGAACTACCGTTATGAGGTCTACGACTATACAGCCGCTGCGCTGCGCCGCAACAGGCTTAACCCTGCTGAGCGCAACCTCAACACCGACATACCGGTTAATCCCGACGAAGTGGTGATGATTTCAAAGGACACTGCTTACATCGACGACGAAGGACGCATCGTAAGACAGACCATCGACCGCCCTCTCAGCGGCCCGTGGGACTTCCTCAACACATACATAGTCAACGTATATCCTGACACAACATGCTGGGTCAACGACTTTGTCAACTCTGACAACGAGACCTATATGCGCCTTTATTTCAGCAGTCCTACATATAACGACTATCCCGTTGTGGGCGTAACATGGGAGCAGGCCAACGCGTTCTGCGCATGGCGTACCGACTATCTGCTCAAGGGTCTTGGCGGCGAGGCACGCTACATACAGCGCTATCGCCTGCCCACAGAGGCCGAGTGGGAGTATGCCGCACGCGGTAAGGAAGGCACAGAGTTCCCCTGGGAGACTGTCGACGTTAAGAACGACAAGGGCTGTTTCTTTGCCAACTTCAAGCCAGACCGAGGCAACTACACCGAAGACGGCAACCTTATAACCAGCCGTGTGGGCATTTTCTCGTCTAATTCAAACGGACTGTTCGACATGGCGGGCAACGTGGCGGAGTGGACCAGCACCACATATACCGAGGCAGGTATCGACGCCATGAACGACCTTAACCCCGAGCTGCGCTACAACGCTGCCAAGGAAGACCCCTACAAGCTCAAGAAGAAGAGCGTGCGCGGAGGTTCATGGAAAGACCCCGAGTCGTACATCCGTTCGGCATGGCGTACATGGGAGTATCAGAATCAGCCCCGTTGCTACATCGGTTTCCGCTGTGTCAGAAGTCTGGCAAGCACAACAAGTTCAAAACAGAAAAAGAAGTAAGACATGACAGAATACAGCAAATATAATATCATCTACCGCCTGCAGAGGTGGCTCGACAGCGTACCGGGACAAACGTTCCTGAACTACGCTTACAGTTGGGGTGCGTCTATCGTTATCCTTGGTACATTGTTCAAGCTCACTCACCTTCCCGGAGCCAACATCATGTTGTACTTCGGTATGGGCACTGAGGTTATAGTGTTCTTCATTTCGGCCTTCGATCGTCCTTTCGACAAGACTGCCATAGGCAAGGAAATACCCACTCATATTGCTGAGGAAGGGTATGGCGACGAAGAACTTGACATGGCTGATGCCGACGGGTTTGACTCTCCGGCGGCAGCTCCGCGTGTTGCCGGTGGTGGCGTTCAGGGCGGAAATGTGGTTTATATCAATGGTGGCGGTGCTCAGCCGCAGCCTGCTTCGGCAGCTGTTGCTTCTTCTGACGACAGCGTTCAGCCGTCAGCCGGAGGCCAGTCGTCTGCCGACGGCGAGTTCGTTGCAGGTCAGCCATATGCCGCTGCAGCAGGAACTGCTCCGCAGGGAATGCCCGCTCAGCAGCCTTCTACAGGCTGGATAACAGCCCAGCAGCAGGTATCGCCTGAGATGGAAGAAGCCACAAGCAACTATGTTGAAGAACTCAAGAAACTTACAGACATGCTGGCCAAGGTGTCGGAGCAGAGCGCACGTCTTACACGCGACTCAGAGGAGATGGAAAATCTCAACCGCACTCTCACCGGTATATGCAAGGTTTACGAGATGCAGCTTAAGGGCGCAAGCTCTCAGATCGGCACTATCGACCAGATAAACGAGCAGTCGCGCAAGATGGCTTCACAGATAGAACAGCTTAACAAGATTTATGCCCGCATGATAGAGGCCATGACCGTAAACATGCGCGCAGCAACAAACAACGGAAACAATGCAGAAGTATAAAAACGCAAGGCAATGGCAATAAAGAAAAGACCGGTATCTCCACGCCAGAAGATGATAAACCTTATGTATGTCGTCCTCATGGCCATGCTTGCGCTTAACGTCTCGACCGAAGTGCTCGAGGGCTTCTCTATTGTGGAGGAGAGCCTTCATCGCACCACCTCAAACGCTTCGTCAGAGAACGAATCGCTTTATGGCGACTTCGAGACTCAGATGAAATCAAACCCTCAGAAAGTGAAGGCATGGTTTGAGAAGGCCACTGCCGTCAAGCAGATGAGCGACTCGCTGTTCAACTTTGCACAGCAGCTGAAGGAGGCTATTGTGAAAGAGGCTGACGGAGAAAAAGGCGACGTGCTTAATATAAAGAACAAAGAAAACCTCGAAGCTGCCAACCAGATAATGCTTTCGCCTGCTTCGGGCAAGGGCGAACAGCTCTTCAACGCCATCAACTCATTCCGTGAGCGCATCCTGAAGATGGTTACCGACGAGCGTCAGAAAGCAATCATAGCCAGCAATCTTACCACGACATTGCCCAAGAACGCGCGGACGATGGGTAAAAACTGGCAGGAATACATGTTCGAGGATATGCCTGTGGCAGCGGCTGTTACGCTTCTGACCAAGCTGCAGAGCGATGTCCGCTATGCAGAAGGCGAGGTGTTGCACACTCTTGTGGCCAATATCGACATGAAAGACATACGCGTCAACAAGCTAAGTGCTTTCGTGATACCCAATGCACAGACGATAGTGCGCGGCGACAAGTTCTCGGCTCAGATCGTTATGGCAGCGGTAGACACTACGCAGCAGCCACAGATATACATCGGCGGAAGGCAGATGAACCTGCGCAACAATACCTATGAGATTGTAACCGGACGCACCGGCGACTTTAATCTCACTGGTTATATCACAATGCGCAACGGCAGCGGCGATGTGATTCGCCGTGATTTCTCACAGAAGTACACAGTGGTTGACCCCAGCGCAACGGTTTCTGCCGACCTCATGAATGTGCTTTATGCTGGCTACAGCAATCCTATCAGCATAAGCATCCCGGGCGTTCCGCTCAACAAAGTATCGGCATCGATGAGCGGCGGCACGCTTCAGCCAGTGGGTCCGGGCAAGTATATAGCCCGTCCGACAGCCGTAGGAAAGGATGTAACGATAAACGTAATGTCGCTGCAGACAGGCAGCGCAAAGCCGGTAGGCCAGTTTACGTTCCATGTGCGCAAGCTTCCTGATCCTACACCATACATCGCCATCGGCGACAACCGTTTCCGTACGGGCGGCTTGGCCAAGGCTTCGCTCATGTCGGTAGGAGGCATCAAGGCCGCCATTGACGACGGACTGCTCGACATTCCGTTCAAGGTGCTGAGCTTTGAGACCGTGTTCTACGACAACATGGGTAACGCTGTGCCAATGGTTTCTAATGGCGATTCGTTCACGCAACGCCAGCGGGAGACCTTCCGCGGACTGTCGCGCAACAAGCGGTTCTATATCACCCGCATCACAGCCGTAGGTCCCGACGGAATTAAGCGCACGCTGCCGTCGACAATGGAAGTTATTGTGAAATAGTTCTCTTGCCCGAGGCCGGACAGCAGACCCGGGCTGAGATAAAAATAAAAACATAAGTATGACAAGATTCATGTTCTTTAAGAAGATAGCAAATGGCCACAAGACGGTGGCTGGCGGACCCACCTTGCGTGTGTGCGCAGTGCTGCTTTTGCTGGCAGCATGCATGGCAGAGGCGTCTGCACAGCCGGCGGCGCGCCGCAGACAACAGCAGCAGAAAAACGAGTCGAACGCACAGACGCTTACCACCCGTGCCCGCATCTCTTATCCGACGGCTGCCCGCATGTCTGAGGATGTGGTGTGGCGCCGCGACATTTACCGTGAGATCAATCTCGAGGAGGACGCCAATGCCGGCCTTTATTATCCGGTAGAGCCTGTAGGTTCGCAGATGAACCTGTTCACATACATCTTCAAGCTGATGATGCGTGGCGACATAAAGGCGTATGAGTACCGTCTGGACGGCAACGAGGTGTTTACCGACTCTGCCCGTGTAAAGCCCCTGGCCTTTCTCGACAACTATCACATATACTACGAACGCAACGGAGGCCGCGTGCGTCTGGACAACAGCGACATTCCGTCGCGCGAGGTTAAGTCGTTCTATGTAAAGGAGAGCGCATATTACGACCAGGCTTCTGCCACCTTCCATACAAAGGTCTTGGCGCTGTGTCCTATCATGTCGCGTGAGGACGACTTCGGCGACGGAGCGCAGAAGTATCCGCTTTTCTGGGTGAAATACGACGACCTGGCTCCTTATCTGAGCAAGCAGATAATAATGACGAGCAACCTCAACAATGCCGCCACGATGAGCATGGACGACTATTTTACGCGCAACATGTATAAGGGCAAGATATACAAGACCACGAACATGCTTGGCAAGACGCTCAGCCAGTATTGCCACACTGACTCTGCCATGATCAAGGAGCAAAAGCGCATTGAGGGCGAGCTTGCCGCCTTTGAGAAAAACATCTGGGGCGACCAGGCACGCAAGGACTCGCTCGACAGCATTGCAAAGGCCGAAGTGAAGGTGAAGGGCAAGAAGGTGAAGAAGAACCGCCGCTCGTCTACAACGGTGAAGAAGAGCCGTTCGTCGAGCAAGAGCTCTTCAGGCTCATCATCGGCAGCACGCGTTACGGTGCGCAGACAGAGACACTGATATAATACAAGATAACGACTGCCCCACGACGGGGCAGCCAATTTTATAAACACTTAAAATGAAAGCTTATGAAAAAGTTATTTACACTGATTGTTCTTGTAGCGGCAACCTATTTCGCCGTGCCGGCAAACGCACAGCTGAAGTTTGGTATCAAGGGTGGTCTTAACATCACAGACATGTCGCTCAGTAATGATGTATTCGAGACATCAAACCGCACCGGATTCTTCATCGGTCCGACTATCAAGTTCACACTCCCCATCGTAGGCCTTGGCATCGATGCTTCTGCGCTCTACGACCAGCGTGAAGGCGAGGTCAATGTTGAGGCAGACGACAACACTCTGGTGTCAACAAGACTGAAGCAGAAGTCAATCAATATTCCTATCAACCTCCGTTACGACATCGGTCTGGGAAGCCTTGCTGCCGTTTATCTCGCAGCCGGACCTCAGTTTGGATTCAACGTCGGCGACAAGAACCAGAGCCTGTATAAGGACGTGGCAGAATGGAGACTCAACACCTCTAACTTCAGTGTCAACGTTGGTGCCGGCGTAATGCTGTTAGGCCATCTGCAGGTTGGTGCCAACTATAACATCGTTTGCGGCAAGACAGGCGAGATAACCGTTCTCGACGGTGCTGAGAGCGTGCTGCGCGGCCGTTCAAACACATGGCAGATTTCTGCTGCCTACTATTTCTGATCCGGGCAAATTCTTTAAAAGCATAGAATAATTCCGTTGGAGACATTTCTGCGTAGGCATGAAATGTCTCCTTTTTTTGTTCCTCTTTATTCCGCCATTTATGGTTTTTGTGCAAACAAGCACTTTCATCTTTTGTGCATTTGGGCATAATTCTGTATTTTTGCACAACAGATGACTTACGCAGATATCATACTTCCGCTGCCGCTCGACAGCCTGTTCACCTACTCCGTGCCCGACAGTCTTGCCGGACGCGTGGGGCAGGGCATAAGGGTGCTCGTGCCGTTTGGCAAGAGCAAGACATACGTGGGGCTGGTGGTTAGGACACACAACAACAAGCCCGACTTCAATGTTAAGGACATATCTACCGTGATGGACGACGCTCCCGTGGTCAATGCCGTGCAGCTTGAACTGTGGCGATGGATGGCCGACTACTATCTGTCGTCTGTTGGCGACGTGATGAACGCTGCCCTGCCGTCGGGACTTAAGAGCGAGGACGGATACACGGCAAAGACCGAGACCTATGTGTCGCTTGCGCCCGAATATCACAGCGAGCGCGCCATACGTGTGGCTCTCGACGTGCTGAAGCGTGCTACGGCTCAGCTTAAGGTGTTTGAGACATTCCTCACGCTCTCTCACTGGGACACCATAAGCGGCGACACATGTGCCGAACCCGTGGTCGAGGTGAGCCGCGACGAGCTTATGAACGAGACACACTGCACTTCGGCAGTGTTCAGAAATCTTGTCGTAAGAAAATTCCTGAACACCTACGAGCGCGAGATAGGCCGGCTGAACAATGCCGGAGAGCCGCATCCAGAGCTGATAAAGCCGCTCAACGAGGCTCAGCAGACGGCCTACAACAACATAGTTTTCAGCTTTCTGAAAAAAAACGTGGTGCTGCTCCACGGCGTAACGTCGAGCGGCAAGACCGAAATCTACATACATCTCATCAGCCAGGCCATCGAGCGCCGGCAGCAGGTGCTGTATCTGCTGCCTGAGATAGCGCTCACCGTGCAGATACGCCAGCGCCTTCAGCGCGTGTTCGGCAACCGCCTCGGCATATACCATTCAAAGTATTCCGACGCCGAGCGCGTGGAGATATGGAAGAAGCAGCTGTCTGCCGCTCCTTACGACGTGATACTCGGTGCGCGCTCGGCCGTGCTCCTGCCGTTCACCAATCTCGGCCTTGTCATCATCGACGAGGAGCACGAGACGTCGTTCAAGCAGCAAGACCCCGCCCCGCGCTATCATGCCCGCAGCGTGGCCATAATGCTTGCGCGCAAGTTTGGCGCAAAGGTGCTGCTCGGCTCTGCCACGCCTTCGCTCGAGAGCTGGAACAACGCCCATACGGGCAAGTTTGGCCTGGTGAGCCTTATGCAGCGTTATAACGACATACGCCTGCCCGAGATTGAGGTGGTGGACATTAAAGACCTGCAGCGCCGCAAGATGATGAGCGGTCCGTTCTCGCCCCGCCTGATGGCAGCCGTGCGCAAGGCCTTGGACAACGGCGAGCAGGCCATACTGTTTCAGAACCGCCGCGGCTTCGCGCCGATGATAGAGTGCCGCGAGTGCGGATGGGTGCCACACTGCGACAAGTGCGACGTGTCGCTCACATACCATAAGAGCCTCGGACAGCTTACGTGCCACTATTGCGGCACGACATACACCGTGCCCGAGGTGTGTCCCTGCTGCGGAAGCCGCAACCTGCGTGGGCGAGGATATGGCACGGAGAAGGTGGAAGACTACGTGATGGAGCTGTTTCCCGATGCCCGCGTGGCCCGCATGGACCTCGACACCACCCGCACGCGCAACGCCTATGAGAGGCTGATAAGCGACTTCTCGGCGCATAAGACCGACATTCTGATAGGTACGCAGATGGTGAGCAAGGGCCTCGACTTCGACAAGGTGAGCGTGGTAGGCATATTGAATGCCGACAGCATGCTCAACTATCCCGACTTCCGTGCCTACGAGCATGCCTTCATGATGATGGCGCAGGTGGCCGGACGCGCCGGGCGCAAGGGCAAGCAGGGCCTCGTGATACTGCAGACCAAGAGTCCGCAGCTGCCTGTCATAACGCAGGTGGTGCGCAACGATTGCGAAGGACTGTTTGCCGACCAGCTCGAGGAGCGCCAGGCGTTCTGCTATCCGCCGTTCTGTCATCTGATATATGTCTTTCTGAAGCATCGCGACGACGCCGTGGTGGCCTCCGCTTCCATGCGTCTCGGCGACATACTGCGCGGCTGGTTCGGCAGCCGTGTGCTCGGTCCCGACAAGCCTTCGGTGTCGAAGGTTAAGACGCTCAACATACGCAAGATTATGCTGAAGCTCGAAAACGGCATAGACCTTGCCAAGGTGCGCCTCTATCTGCGCAAGGCACAGGCCTTGATGGGGCAGGACGCCAAGTATCGTTCTGTTCAGATTTACTTTGATGTCGACCCCCTTTAATCTCAATCAGGACATCAGACCGCACGTCGTTTTGTCTGTTTTGTGTATTCCGGCTCTCTGCCGTCTTTCCGTTTCCTGTTGCCGCTTTTCCGTCCGTTTTTCTTGACATGGCGTACTATGCCTGCGAAATAACAGACGAAAATATGCTCTGAATAAAGCAAAACAATAGGCAGAATAATGATGCCGGTTTAGGCTTAACCATGTCATTCTTAACCGGCTGCAGAGCCTGCTGTTGTTGCTGAAAAAATGGTTGATTATATATGTATTTCCAATATGTGGTCTTTTGCCTTCCAAAAGGCCACATATTGCAACGTAAAAGGCCACCTTTTAGACGATAAAAGGCGGCCTTTTGCAAAAGTAAGATTATGATGCTCGTAACGCACTGATAATCAGCTGCATTACATTGCGTAGGAATTAAAAGTCGATGTCAAGTCCGATACCGAACACACGGTTAGTGCGTGTGAACGTGTCGGCGCCGTAAAGCATGCTCTTTCCTGTCGACGGGTCAGGCGTGGTCAGCAGTGCCGTGGTCTTGTCTACGGCCATCTGTGCAGCCTCCGGGCCCAGCAGTTCGTTGGCCACGTTGCCGATAACCTTTCCGGCCAGTCCGGAGATGTTATAGTAGTCGTTGGTCTCGCGCTTGTAGTCCTTGTAGAATGTCTGGAAGTAAGCCAGGTTGAGCTTCATCTTCTCGGTCAGCTTAATGCCCACGCCCAGGCCCACAGAGCAAGAGCTTACGTTGAAGCTGATGTCCTCCATGTAGCTGTCGGTGAAGTCATACTCCGTAAACTGCGCTCCGGCGCTCACCTGCACTCTCTTGTTGATGTCATATTCTGCACCGAAGAGATACTCGTTGGTGTTGCCTCCGAGCTTGTCCTGGTGGTTGTCAAACTGCTTTGCGTCTGTGTCAAAGTAGTGGTGCCATCCGGCAGAGATGCGCAGCTGCTGCAGCGGCGACCACTGTGCGCCAAGCGTCAGCAGAGCCGGCGAGTCTTCAGCCACCTCAATTCCGTCGGTATAGCGGTTGAGCTGCTCAAGGTTCTTGGCGCTCTCGCTGTTGGCAGAGCGGTTCTTCAGGCGCATGCGCGTCTTGAATTCATACTTTGCTGCAAAGTTAAAGTCTCCCGTCTTATAGTCAACACCGATTATCGGCGCGATGCCCCATCCGGTCTGGTCGCAGTTAAGCGTTACGTCCTCTGTGGCAGAGCCGAGCGCACCCAGCATCACGGCCTTCACCTTATAGTCCTTGGCCAGCTGTGCATATTTGGCTGCGTTGGCCATGTCGCCTGCCTGCTGATACATGTTGGCCATCTCTGTGTATGTGCCCACAGCCACGGCAGCCTGTGCCGAAAGGTTCTTGAACGTCTCGGGCGCGCTTACCATCTCGCCGTTTATGTTGGCCTTGATGTTCTTCACGTAGCCGTAATAGTTAGAGTTGCCGTATAGCACACGTGCTCCCAGATACACCGACCAGTTGTCGTTCAGCTTGCGTGCTGCTCCGAGCGTAAAGCCGTAATAGTATTGGCGTCCGCGCATGTATGTGTCCATGTCATACTGCGACACCGTGGGCAGGCCCAGCGAGCCCAGTCCGAGTTCGTTTGTCAGCACGTCGAGGTTCTGCGACAGCAGCGGCAGCAGGGCTATGTTGCCCTCAAACGACGACAGGCCGTCGTCGAACACACACTTGCCGCCTCCGCCCGTGATGGCGAAGTTAAACTGGAAGCTCCAGTTGTTCTTGTTGTATGCCGCCTGTATCGACGGTATGATTGGGGCGTTGGCCTCGCCCTTGAAAGTCTTGGTGGTGTTGCCGAAGTTCTTGGCTCCATAGGCAAACGGAGCGAACGTTGAGGTTATCTCACGCGTCTGGTGAGCGTTCTGGATGTTGAGCGACAGATGGAATCCGTTGTTCATAAACGCCACTCCGGCAGGGTTGCTGTACACACCGGCAATGCCAATCACGGCATCCTGAGCCGGATTTCGCAGGAAAGCAATGTTCTGATTGGTGTTAGTAAGAATACCGCCTGCGCTGGCCGTTGCGGCTGCTGACAGTGCAAGAGCTGCGCAGATTAATTTTGTTTTATTCATCTTTAATAACCTTAAATAAATTGGCTGCAAAGGTATCATTCTTGTTCTTTATTTCCTAAAATGCGGTCTTTTGTTTAATTTTTATTAACAAGATAGCGGTCTGTTAATGCACAAATATATAGATGTGTGCAAGTTTTTGTGTCATACACGTGCATAAATAAAAGGTCGCCTGCGCTGCATCTACAACAGCGTTGGCGACCTTTTCAGCTGTGCCGTCGGCCCTTATTGCTTTGCGGGCTGCGTGTTTTCGGTCTTGTTGTTTTTCTTTGCCAGTTCCGGATAGCTTGTGCGCGTGTGGTATATCGACTTCAGTCGCTCCGTCAGCACCTGCTTTGCCACGGCTATGTCGTGGAAGGTTATCGGGCAGTAGACAAAGTATCCCTCGCTCACCTGCTGGTCTATGAGCCTGTTCACCAGGTTGGATATGCTCTCCTCGGTGTATTCAGGCAGCGATCTCGATGCCGCCTCCACCGTGTCGGCCATCATCAGTATGGCCTGTTCGCGGGTGAACGGGTCGGGGCCCGGATATGTGAAGAGCGAGTCGTCCACGGGTTCGTCGGGGTGTTCGTTCTTGTACGATATGTAGAAATACTTTGTCTTGCCGCTTCCGTGGTGAGTGTTTATAAAGTCCTTGATTATGCTCGGCAGGTTAAACTTCTCAGCCATCTTCAGGCCTTCGGTTACGTGGCTTATCACGATCTGTGCCGCCTCTATGCGCGGCATCTTGTCGAGCGGGTTGGTGCCCACCTGGTTTTCGGTGAAGAAGGCCGGGTTCTTCATCTTTCCTATGTCGTGATACATGGCTCCTGTTCTCACGAGCTGCGCCTTAGCTCCGATCTTGTTGGCTATCTCGGCGGCAAGGTTGCTCACCATGACAGAGTGCTGGAATGTGCCCGGAGCCACCTCGCTGAGCTGGCGCAGCAGGTCTTTGCTGGTGTTTGACAGCTCAATGAGCGTAACGTTTGATATGAACCCGAACGCCTTCTCGATGATGAGCATCATCGGGTAGGCAAAGAGCAGCAGCACGCCGTTCACGATAAAGTATTTATACATGCTGTGGTCCATCGACGTGATGTTGTTGTCCTGCATCAGCTGCAGCGCGAAATACATGGCGCTGCTGCCTATCGTCACGAGCACGGCCGTCTTGAACAGCTGCGCCCTCTGCGACAGTTCGCGCAGCGAATAGATGGCCACGAGGCCCGCCACAAGCTGCACGATGATGAACTCATACTGATATTTCACGGCGGCGGCACATATCAGAATCATCGTTACGTGCGATATGAAGGCCGTTCGCGAGTCCATGAACACGCGTATGAATATCGGTGCTATGGTGAACGGCAGCACGTAGACGTTCAGTATGCTGTGGCTCATCATCACCGACACGAGTATCGGGAACAGCGTTATCATCGTGTAGAGCATGGTGATGCTGCGCGGCTTTTCAAAGTAGTCCTTGCGGAACAGGCCGAGATACGTGGTGAACAGCATTATGAGCGTGGCCACGAAGAGTATCTGTCCGGCTATTGTCGACGGTATGGCACTCACCGTTGCGCTGCGCCTCTGCGTCTCCTTTTCAAACGAGTTGAGCACCCTGTACGTGTGGTCGTCCACAATTTCGCCGCGGTCTATTATCTTCTGTCCGCTGAGCACCATTCCGCTTGCCAGCGGTATCGTGCTGAGCAGGTCGGCCTTCTCGGTCTCGCTGCGCTCCTCGTCATAGTTGAGGTTAGGCTGTATATATTCGTTCAGGTTGCATTTCTGCAGTATCTGCCTCTGTTCGGCCAGCTTCTGGTCGGTGAACAGCTGTTCATAGGCCGTCATCGTCGAGTAGATGCACATTATTTCGGCATTGGTGGCCTTCTTGCCGCTCACAATCCTTATGGTGCTTGTGGTGTCCTTGCTTATCTCTGAGTATTCGGGCGTGTCCATTATTCCTGCCTGATACAGGCGGTGAAGCCTGTCGGCAATGGTCGTAACATAGCTGTATGGCAGTCCGGGTATGCCCTCCTTATATTTGCTCAGAAACTTGCCGATCTGCTCCTTCTCTACAGCCGTGTTATAGTTGTAGTAAGGCTCAAAGGCCTTTATTATGCTGTCTTGCTCTCCCTTAATGGCCTCGTCGGTCTTGTAGATAGGAAAGTCGAACTTGGCTATCAGCGAACTGTACATCCACGGCTTGCCAATGTCGTATCTGAACTGCGGTCCGCTGTTGCGCGGAAGGAAGCCCACGATGATGATCACGGCCGTAACCACCAGCGACACTCGTGTCAGGATGTTTCTGAAATAATGTTTGTCAGTTTTGTTGAATTTGCCCATTTCTATTCGTATTAAATGCTTTACACTGCGAAAATAATAAAAAAATACGCCACTTTGCTAAAAAAGTTGTAATTTTGCACAAAATTTATCTTATCTTCATTAATAAATGGCAGAAAGAAAAGTAAGGGTGCGCTTTGCACCAAGTCCTACCGGGGCGTTGCATATAGGCGGCGTACGTACCGCATTGTATAATTATCTTTTCGCCCGTCAGCATGGCGGCGATTTCGTTTTCAGAATAGAAGATACAGACTCAAACCGTTTTGTTCCGGGCGCAGAGGAGTATATCATAGAGTCGTTCAGATGGCTTGGCATCAAGTTTGACGAGGGTGTCAGCTTCGGCGGCGAACATGGTCCTTACCGTCAGAGCGAGCGTCGTGCGATATACAGAAAATATGTCGACCAGCTGCTCGATGCCGGCAAGGCATACATTGCCTTCGACACGCCCGAGGAGCTTGAGGCAAAACGCCAGGAGATAAAGAACTTCCAGTATGATGCCCATACGCGAATGATGATGCGCAACTCGCTCACATTGCCGGCCGAAGAGGTTGAAAGACTGATAGCCGACGGCAACCAGTATGTAGTGCGCTTCAAGATTGAGCCGGGCGAGGACGTTCACGTTAACGACATGATACGCGGCGACGTTGTTATAAAGAGCGATATTCTTGACGACAAGGTTCTTTATAAGAGCGCCGACGAACTTCCTACATATCACCTTGCAAACATTGTTGACGACCACCTGATGGAGATCAGCCACGTTATCCGTGGCGAGGAGTGGCTGCCGAGCGCACCGCTGCACGTGCTTCTTTACAGAGCCTTCGGCTGGGAAGACACTATGCCGCGCTTTGCGCATCTGCCTCTGCTGCTCAAACCGGACGGAAAGGGCAAGCTGAGCAAGCGCGACGGCGACCGCCTGGGCTTCCCCGTGTTCCCGCTTGAGTGGCACGATCCTAAGACAGGCGAGGTGTCTAACGGCTTCCGCGAGCAGGGATATTTCCCCGAAGCAGTCATCAACTTCCTTGCACTGCTGGGCTGGAATCCGGGCACAGAGCAGGAGATGTTCACTCTCGACGAGCTTGTTGAGCAGTTCGACATAACGAAGTGCAGCAAGGCCGGAGCGCGTTTCGACTATCAGAAGGGCATCTGGTTCAATCACGAATACATCCTGCGCAAGAGCAATGAGGAAATTTCTAAGCTGTTTGCGCCTATCGTTGCAGGCAACGGCATCGACGAGTCAATGGAGCGCATAACCAAGGTCGTTTCTATGATGAAAGACCGTGTAAGCTTCGTCAAGGAGCTTTGGCCGCTCTGTTCGTTCTTCTTCATTCCTCCTACTGAGTATGACGAGAAGACCGTGCGCAAGCGCTGGAAGGAAAATTCGGCTCAGGTTATGGGCGAGCTTGCCGAGGTGCTTGAGGGCATTGACGACTTCTCGCTCGAGAATCAGGAGCACATCGTCATGGCTTGGGTTGAGAGCAAGGGCTACAAGCTGGGCGACGTGATGAATGCTTTCCGTCTTACTCTTGTGGGCGAAGGCAAGGGTCCGGGCATGTTCGACATTTCTGCTTTCCTCGGCAAGGAAGAGACGCTGCGCCGTCTGCGCCGTGCAATCGAGGTGCTTAAATAGACCTAACAAACAAGCATAAGCCGTGTACGAAATTGTTATCAGCCTTTACACGCTGGGCGTGGCCGTGATGAGCCTGTTCAACGATAAGGTAAAGAAGATGTGGCGGGGCGAGCGCGAGGCCTTCAGAGTGCTAAGGAACAGCGTTGACCCCGGCTCACGCTATGTGTGGTTCCATGCGGCGTCGCTCGGAGAGTTTGAGCAGGGCCGTCCCATCATGGAGCGCCTGCGCCGCGAGCATCCCGAGCTTAAGATTCTTCTTACGTTCTTCTCGCCCTCAGGATATGAGGTCAGAAAGAACTATGAGGGAGCTGACATAATATGCTACCTGCCGCTCGACACGTATTTCAATGCGCGCAGATTCCTTAATCTGGTGCATCCCGAAGTGGCTTTCTTCATCAAGTATGAGTTCTGGTGGAACTATCTGCACATACTGAAGCGCCGCAATGTGCCTGTCTATAGCGTGAGCAGCATATTCAGGCCCAATCAGGTGTTCTTCCGCTGGTATGGCCGCACCTACAGCAATGTGCTTAAGTGCTTCACACGTTTCTTCGTTCAGAACGAAGTCAGCAGACAGCTGTTAGCCAAGCTCGGCATCACTGAGGTTGAGATTACGGGCGACACGCGTTTCGACCGTGTGCTGCAGATAAAGAGCCAGGCCAAGAGTCTGCCTATAGTTGAGGCCTTCAGACAAGACTATAAAGTGTTTGTGGCCGGAAGCAGCTGGCCTCCCGACGAGGACATCTTCATCAAATATTTCAACGGCCGCGACGACTGGAAGCTGATTATTGCCCCGCACGTTATCGGCGAGGACCATCTTCAGCAGATATTGTCTAAGCTGAAGGGCAAGGCCGTGAGGTATACCGAGGCCACTCCTGAGAGCGTTGCCGATGCAAAGATTCTCATTATCGACTGTTTCGGTCTGCTCTCCAGCATCTATGGCTACGGCCATGTGTCGTATGTTGGCGGCGGTTTCGGTGTCGGCATACACAATGTGCTCGAGGCGGCGGTTTGGAACATACCGGTGATATTCGGTCCTAACAACGAGCGTTTCCAGGAAGCGCAAGACCTGCTTGCATCGGGCGGCGGCCGTCAGATTGACGGTTATCAGCAGTTTGAGAGCCTGATGAACAGCTATATAGCCGACGACAGCCTCCGCAAGGCAGACGGCGACAAGGCTGCGCAATATGTAAGCAGCAAGGCCGGAGCAACGGGAAAGATACTCTCGGCAGTTAAATTCTGATTTTTTTGTTGGCTAATGAATATAAGGACACAGCGCGCCTGCCGTTCACACGGCGACGCGCTGTTGTCTTTTTGTGTTTTTCTTTGTATGTGATGTAAGGTCTTTTATATTTTCAGCCGCAGTCTTTCTGCTGCTTTGACCTGTACATTCTCCCGAGATATATGATGAAGTCAGGCATGCAGTATCCGTTTTTCATCTTATAGGCCTTCTGTCAAACGAGTACATGTTTCTTCTGTATTCGCTTGGCGACATGCCTGTCTGCGACTTTACAAACTTTCCGAAGAATGATATGTTAGGAAAGTTCATCGTGTCCGAAATTTCCTTTATTGTCATGTTTGAGTATCTCAGTCTCTTTATTATCGCGTCAATGGTAAACTGGTGAATCCAGCTCAGCGCAGTTCTTCCGCTGACCTTTTTCGACAGCGACGAAAGATATTTGGGCGTTATGCACAGCTTTTCGGCATACGCACTCACCGATCGCTCCATGCCTCCGTTTTCGGCCAGCAGCTCCATGAAGCGCCTGAACAGCAGGTCGCCCTGCCTTATCACCCCGTTGTATATAGTATTGTCTGTGCATGATGCTATAAGTTCGGCCAGTTCATAGAACGCAAACTGAAAGAGCGAGCGCATTATTTCCCTGTGAAACAGCCCGTCCATGCTTTCCAACTTAAACTGCAACAGACTGTAGAATCTGTTCATCAGTATTTGTTTTTCGCTGTTGAGGCTTATCACGGGGTGATGAGATGCGTATAATACGATGTTCCAAAAGTTTTTGCTGAGGTCAAGACTTCTGAAAAGAGCCTTGCTCGAGAGTCCGAGAATCTTCAGGTCGATGTCGTCTGATGTATTTATGTCGGTTACGAGCGAGTTAGGCAGACATATCATTATATTGCCTTTTTCAAGTCTGTGGTAAGAGTCGTTGATGCAGCACTCAACTCTTCCTCTGGCACAATATATAACTATCAGCAACTCAAGCTTACAGGGGTTGTCCGTGGGGATGTTCTTCAGACTTTCCATTACCACGATGTCTCCGTCGTAATAGTCGGTCTGGGCTTCGTTGATTATTGATTCGATGTCTACTTTAAGTTCGTTATCTGTCATAAGTTGCGTCAAAATTTGTTCTTCGGGTGCAAAGATAGGTATTAACTGAAACAGTACAACTATCTAAAAGTAGATAATAGTGTTCCTAAATTCTTTGCAGTGTTCATATTCTCCACTTTTGGATTTTTTGTTTAGGAAATAAGAACACAAGAGTGAAAGCCTTTATCCGTAATTTTGCAAAAAAAATTTTGAACAAATACAAAGGAAATGAACAAAGCAAGTTTTTTAGCAATCCTTGCGCTGTCGGTGGTGCTTCTTGCATCATGCTCCGGCAAGGAGAAAGCGAGAGAGGTGATGCCGGTTAAGGTGAAGACAGAGAAGGCAGAGCCGGTACCCGTAAGTGGAAGTCAGGAATTTTCGGGCACGGTAGAGGCCTCAGACGATGCCGCTCTAAGTTTTGCTTCTGGCGGAACCGTAACAAAGGTATATGTGTCTGTGGGCGATATGGTAAAGAAAGGTGCCCTCATAGCCGAGGTTGATCCTGTCAGCGTGCGCAATGCCTACAATGCAGCCAAGGCCGTGAGAGAGCAGGCTGAGGATGCCTTCAGGCGCATGAAGCAGCTGCACGACGAGGGAAGCCTCACCGAGATGCAGTGGATAGAAGTGCAGAGCAAGCTGCGCCAGGCTGTGTCAACCGAGAACATTGCCCGCAAGAGTCTGACTGACTGCCGTCTTTATGCCCCATATAGCGGATACGTGGCCGAGAAACTTGTCGAGGCAGGACAGAACGCCGCCCCCGGCATGCCCGTGATAAAGCTGGTAAGTATTAATAAGGTGAAGATAAAGATTGCCGTGCCCGAAGACGAGATGTCTGGCATAAAGGTCGGTCAGAGCGCCCTCGTGCGCGTGCCGGCACTGCAGAATATGAGCTGCAGCGGCCGCGTGGCCGAGAAGGGTGTGGCTGCCGACCCGCTGTCGCGCTCTTACGAGGTGAAGATAGAAGTGTCTAACTCTGGCCATAAACTGCTGCCGGGCATGGTGTGCGAGGCCTATGTGGGCGACAATCTTTCAGCCACGGCCGTGGCCCTGCCTGCCAATGTGATACTGATAGACACCGGCAACCGCACCTTTGTGTGGACTGCCGTAGGCGGAAAGGCTCATAAAACTTATGTGGAGGTGGGCGAGAGTGTAGGCAGCCGCGTGGTGATTAACAGCGGAATAAGCGCCGGCGACAAGGTTATTGTCAGCGGACAGCAGAAGGTCAGCGAGGGAACTAAAATAGCAGAACTATGACAAAGAAGAAAAGAAACATCGTAGAGTGGGCCATGCACTATCGCCAGATAGTGATAATGGTGGCATGCTGTCTCGTGGCCTTCGGCGTCTACGGTCTGGCTGACATGAACAAGAACGAGTTTCCCGACTTCACGGTGCGCCAGGGTGTGGTTGTAGCCGTCTATCCGGGCGTGTCGGCACAGGACGTTGAGGAACAGCTCACAAAGCCGCTCGAAAACTACATATTCTCATATAAGGAGGTAAAGAAAGAGAAGACCAAGTCGTACAGCCGCAACGGCATGGCCATAATACAGATAGAGCTTAACGACGATGTGTCGGGCACCGACAAGGACAACTTCTGGAGCAAGTTCAAGCACGGCATCAACACGTTCAAGGCTCAGCTGCCTTCAGGTGTGCTTGCGCTCATGGTACAGGACGACTTCGGCGACACGTCGGCCCTGCTCATAACCATGGAGAGCAAGGACAAGACCTATCGCGAGCTCAACGACTATATGGACGACCTGAAAGACAGGCTGCGCCGCATTGAGAGCATCGGCCGCATGAACGTATTGGGAATGCAGAAGGAGCAGATATCAATATATCTCGACAGCGACAAGATGTCCCACTACGGCATAGGCTCCAACACCATTGCCGCCAGCCTCTTTGCCAAGGGCTTCGTTACCACTGCCGGCACGCAGAAGGGCAACGGCTACGACAGTCCGATACAGGTGGAGCGCTCGCTCAACGTGGTGGGCGATGTTGAGCAGCTCGTTGTCTACTCTGATCCGTCAGGCAACGTGGTACGTCTGAAGGACGTTGCCAAGATAAGGCGCGAGTATCCCCAGCCGTCGTCGTATGTAACCAACAACGGACAGAAGTGTCTTGTGCTGAGTGTGGAGATGAAGAAGGGCCGCAGCATAACGGCCATGGGGGCTGACATCGAAAAGGTGATGGACGAGTTTAAGTCGACATTGCCGTCAGACGTAACCATCTTCACCATAACGGACCAGACCAAAGTGGTAAACGACAGCGTCGTAAACTTTCTCCGTGAACTTCTCATTGCCATAGCAGCCGTTGTAATAGTGATAATGCTGTTCTTGCCGATGCGCGTCGCTCTTGTGGCGGCGTCCACCATCCCTATCTCTATTTTCATCTCATTAGGTTTGTTCTATGCGTTCGGCATAGAGCTTAACACGGTTACGCTGGCTGCTCTTATTGTTACGCTTGGCATGATTGTCGACAACTCCATTGTGATAATCGACAGCTACATGGAGATGCTTGCCGAGGGCAAATCGCGCTGGACGGCATCTATCAGCAGTGCCACCCATTTCTTCAAGTCGATATTTTCGGCCACGCTTGCCATAAGCATCACGTTCTTCCCGTTTCTGCTTACTACGAAGGGAATGTATCACGACTTCCTGCTTTATTTCCCGTGGTCCATCACCATCGTGCTGCTCATATCGCTTCTGGTGGCAGAGCTTATAGTGCCGTTCCTGCAGTTCTACTTCATACGCAAGCCTGTTGGCACAGGGGGCAAGAAGAAGTTCTCGTTCCTCGACCTCGTTCAGCGCTATTACGACTGGCTCATAGGCCGCTGCTTTGCCCATCCTTACATCACCGTTTCTGTCGGCGTGGCAAGCATAGTGATTGGTTCAGTCATGGTGTCACAGCTGCCGCAGAAGATGATGCCTACGGCCGAGCGCAACCAGTTTGCCGTTGAGATTTACCTTCCCGACGGCACGTCGCTCAAGCGCACCGCTGCCGTTGCCGACAGTCTGGAGCATATTCTGCGCAAAGACAGCCGCGTGGTGTCGGTGGCATCGTTCAAGGGCACTTCATCGCCGCGTTTCCATGCAGCCTATGCGCCGCAGTTTGGCGGATCTAACTATACACAGTTTATCGTCAATACGAAGAGTAACCACGATACTGAGACCCTGCTGAAAGACTACCGCATGAAGTATGCCACACACTTCCCCGACGCTTATGTGAGGTTTAAGCAGCTGTCTTATTCGCAGGATGCCAATCCTGTTGAATTAAGGCTTACGGGCGATGACTGGCAGCAGCTTAAGTCGGTTGCTGACTCCGTAACGCGCCTGTGGCGCAACAATCCTTACCTTATGCTTGTGCGCAACGACGTCAATGAGCCTCTGCTGACCACCGACGTAGTGCTCGACGAGACCAAGGCCGGCCGCATGGGCGTAACCAACGCCATGGTTGAGGCCACGCTCGCCACGCGCTATAACAGCAGCGGCATAAGTCTCGGCACGATATGGGACGGCGACTACAACTACGGCGTATGCCTTAAAGGCACTAATGCCGACTCGTCTGCTATGAAAGACGTTGCCGACGAGCTTATACCCGTCAGCGGCGGACTCTCCGTGGTGCCCTTGCGTCAGATAGCCGATGTTAAGCCTGTATGGGCTGACAGTCAGATTGCCCACCGCAACGGCCTGCGCACCATCACCGTGATGGCAGATGTCGTGGACGGTAAGAACGTCATGGAACTGACCACCGAACTGCAGAAGAGCTTCGACGCGTCGCGCCTTCCTTCAGGCGTTACGGCCGAGTGGGGCGGCGAGTTTGCCGAGTCGCAGGAGTCGCTGCCTCAGATTCTTTCCGCGCTCGTTGTGGCTGTGGTCATCATCTTCTTCATTCTTGTATGGCACTTCCATCGCATCAACACCGCCGTCCTGCTGCTCGTGTCGCTTGCCATGACAATATTTGGTACGAGCTTGGGTGTTGTTATTTCAGGCGTAACGTTCAGTCTTACGTGCTTCCTCGGCATAATCAGCCTGATGGGTATATTGGTGCGCAACGCCATAATAATGTACGACTACGCCGAAGAGCTGCGCGAAAAGGAGAAACTGACCGCCCACGAGGCCATCTTCCTTTCGGCCAAGCGCCGTATGCGCCCCATCTTCCTCACCTCGGCGGCAGCCTCAATGGGTGTAATCCCGATGATTCTCGGCGGCAGCGGTCTGTGGATGCCCATGGGTGCGGTTATATGCTACGGCACGCTGGTTACGATGCTGCTCATACTCACCGTGCTGCCTGTGGCCTACTGGCTGATGATGAGCGGATCGACAAAGCGCCGTGAGGCAGGACTGAAACTTGAAAATGAATGATAAAAGTAAAAATAAGAAAGCGTTATGAACAATGATATAAAACTAATCGGGCGCGCCCTCTGCGGTCTGCTGGCCGTTCTTAGTCCGGCAGCTGTGCAGGCTCAGACGGGCCTCACGCCCGAGATGTGCCGCAGCATGGCCGTGAGCCATAATGCCAAGATGGTCAACGCCAAGAACGCAGTGGCTGAGGCAGAGCAGACAAAGAAAGAGGCCTTCACCAACTATTTTCCCATTGTCAGTGCCACCGGCATGGGCTTCAATGCCGACAAGGGCATGGCCAAGATGCAGCTTCAGCCCGACATGGCCATGGAGATGTGCAAAAACGGACTCATGGGAGGCGTTACTGCCGTTCAGCCCCTGTTTGCCGGCGGACAGATTGTCAACGGCAACAAGCTTGCCGGACTGGGCGTTGACGTTAGCAAGCTGCAGCTCGAAAAGTCGGAAAACGACGTGGAACTTACAGCCGAACAGTATTTCTGGCAGCTCGTGGCTCTCAACGAGAAACTCAACACGCTGCACGTGGCCGACACTATGCTTACGCGCATTTATCGTGATGTGAGCAACTCGGTCAACGCCGGCGTGGCGCTGAAGAACGACCTGCTGCAGGTGCAGCTCGAGAAGAACGACAACATGAGCAACCGCGTAAGCCTTGAGGGCAACATCGCGGTGGCAAGAATGCTGCTCGCACAATATCTCGGACTCGAGGACAGCAGCTTTGTGCTCGTGTCAGACATCAGGGTGGGCGAGATGCCCGAGTCGCCCGCCTCGCTGAAGAGCGACCACCGGTCGGCACTGCAGCTTACGCCCGAATACCGCCTGCTCGAAAAGAACGTTGAGGCTACGAGGCTGAAGCAGAAGCTCGACGTGGGCAAGAACATGCCTACGGTGAGCGTAGGTGCCGGATATATGTATCACGACCTGCTCGACTGCAGCCGCTCGTTTGGCGTGGTGTTTGCCACGGTCAACGTGCCGCTGTCGGCATGGTGGGGCGGAAGCCACGCCATAAAGCGCCGCAAGATGGAGGTTGCCGACGCGCAGACCGAGCTTACGGACAAGTCGCAGCTGCTCGTCATCGGCATGCAGAAGGCATGGAACGACCTCAACACAGCATACACTCAGCTGGGCATAGCCTGCAAGTCGATAGAGCAGGCTGCCGAAAACCTGAGGCTCAACAACAGCTACTATCGCGCCGGAACCGCCACCATGACCGACCTGCTGAAGGCTCAGACGCAATACACGCAGAGCCGCGACCGCTTCGTTGAAACTTATTGCAATTATAAAATACTGACTCTTCAATATCTTCAGTTAACAGGTAGATAGTATTGTTTTGACTTGCGCCCGGAGAGAAATCTTCGGGCGTGTTTTTTTTGTCTGTCTGTTGTGCATGTTTTACCGAAAATATTACCATTATCCCGTTTTTCATGTTGCTGCCGTGCCGTAAGTGCGGCGAAAGATGTAACTTTGCAGCCATACTTAAAACAATGAAAACAATGTGGTTTGTTCTTTTCTTCGTGCTGCCGTTCGTCGGCCTTGCCTATGTTCTGTGGCATGTGTGGTGCCTCCTGCCGCTGTCGGCGGGCTGGCGCTGGGCTGTGGTGGGCGTTGGTCTGGCGGCTTTTCTCACCCTGTTTCTTAACTTTTCGCGTGCCATCGACGGCCTTCCCCTCAATCTTGCCTCGGCATGTTACGAGGTGGGCAACTCCTCCATATTCATCCTTCTTTATCTCGTCATCGCCTTTCTGCTGCTCGACCTCGGGCGGCTTCTGCACATAGTGCCGCGCTCATGGCTCTATTCCAACTGCATAGTGTCCACGGTGCTGTTTGCCGTCGTAGCGCTTGTGTTCATTGCCGGCAACATTCACTATAACAACAAGGTGCGCCATACCATACAACTCACCACCGACAAGCATCTCTGCCGCCCTGTTAAGGTGGTCATGATGAGCGACCTTCATCTCGGTTATCACAATCGCCGCAAGGAGCTGGCGCGCTGGGTGGACATGATTAACGCCGAGCATGCCGACCTTATCCTTATTGCCGGCGACATGATAGACATCAGCATGCGTCCGCTCATCGAGGAGAACATGGCGTCAGAGCTGCGCCGTCTTAACGCTCCTGTGTATGCCTGTCTTGGCAATCATGAGTATTACAGCGGCGAGCCGCAGGCGCAGAAGTTCTTTGCCGACGCCGGCATAACGCTGCTGCGCGACAGCATGGCCAACGTAGGGCAACTGTGCATCATTGGCCGCGACGACCGCACCAACCCGCGCCGCCGCAGCGTGGCGGAGCTTATGCGCAGTGCCGACAAGAGCAGATACACCATTCTGCTCGACCATCAGCCCTATCATCTCGACCGCTCCGAGCGTGCCGGCGTTGACTTTCAGCTTAGCGGCCACACCCATCGCGGGCAGCTATGGCCCATATCGTGGATAACCGACCGCATCTACGAGTGCTCTTACGGACCGTGGCAGCGCGGCAACACGCAATATTATGTAAGTTCGGGCCTTGGCATCTGGGGCGGCAAGTTCCGCATAGGCACCTGTTCAGAGTATGTTGTGGCTACGATAACGGGGCGCAAATAGCCGTCGTCAGAAAAAGCCCTGAAAATCGTAACATTTTATATTACTTTTCCTTTCAGATTAAATATTTAAATTCTAAAATAAGCCTATTTATTAAGAAATATTTACCGATTTACTTTCGAACTGTTAGTGGCCGAGTTACGCATCGTAACTCGGCCACTTTTTATGCAAAAGTGGCCCACTTTTCAAGCCTAACTCATAGCCTTTTTTCGTGGATTCTGGTGGAGTAGGAGAGACGGACCATGATATTAAGAGTAAAGGAACGGGGTTAGATACTTTATAAGGTGAATGGCAACAAGGCAAATGACTTGTTGTTTTTTTAAAAGGGTATATATTATTGGTAGTTATCGGATCACAAATTAGCTTCGCTGACTTTCAGTTCTAATATTTAATTCCGGCAGATTTTTCGCTTCGCTCAACAACTCGTGCAAATCAGCCGGCACATTAGTCTTGTTGGTATATGTTTGTAGATGTTGAAAAAATTCAATAATTATACACAATGATTTAATCTTTTATTAAATATAAAAAATGTATCTTTGCAAAAGATTTAATTATTGAATTAATAATATGGAATATGTATTTTCACAAAATATAAAAAATAGATTTCACAAACAATATTCAATAAAAATACGAATTTTAAGAATCATCATATCTTTTGTAATATTGATTATTGGCGGGTTAATTTATGTTGCATATAGGGACAAATCATTAGAAATGTTTAATTGGTTTGATTGTTTAGGCCTAGATGATGCAGTTATATTTTTTAGAAATCTTATGTTTTCTAATGGAATATATGGTTGGATAAAATATAGTTTACCTGACGGTTTGTGGCTTTTTGCTTATATGTTTACAATAGATTCAATTTGGAATGGTTCAAAAAAGTTTATCTCGTATATTTTTATCTTTTGTCTGCCGTTATTAGCTCTGTTTTCGGAATTCTTACAATATTTTGGATTGATTCCAGGTGTTTTTGATTGGATTGATTTAGCATGCTATTTATGTGCAATTATATTGTTTATCTTAATTAAATTATTAAAATGAATTACAATATGAAATTTAAAGTTGCTTTTTCGTCTATAATATTAATCTTTTATGCTTTTCTTGCTGGTGGTTCAATTAGCGACGACTTTTCTAATGGCTTCTTATTTAGCTTATATATGACTATTGGACTTTTTATTGTCGTATTTATTTCTTATAGATTAATAAAGAGTTATAACACTAATAAAAGAAACAAACTGATAAAAGCGGATGAAGAGGAATCAAATGATTTTAATCGTTCTGTATTTATTGGTGACGATAGGTGTAGGATTTATTTTGATTTAAACAAGAAGCAAATAATGATTATGAGAGTCATGACAGAGGGAATTAATAAAGAATATATTGAAAATTTTGAAATTCCTGATACAAGTTTTGCAAAATATCTTTCGCCTGATTTTTATATATATGATCCTGTTAGTAGACGGTTGTTATCAGGAAAATATGATGGTTTACGTATATCTTACGAAATAAAATGTATTACAAAACATGACGAAAATAGAAATGTTGTCGTTAATAATAAAATTAAACCTACATTCAATGTTTTAAAAACGTGGTCTGCACCTGGGACAAACGTCTTTACTTTAATTGATGAATGTCATGGCTTAATCGTGACAGCAGAATCAGGACAAGTTAAAAATATTTTTAATTATGTTGATGCAAACAACTTATTAGATAAAAAAGGAGATAAAACAACTATTGAAATAAAGAATATTGGTAGTTATTCATTTATTATGGATAATTATTTTAATATTATTATAATAATAACTTCAAATTGGTATAAGGTATTTAATTATTCGGATATAATAAATGTTTCATATGAAGAAAATGGAAAACAATTATATTCAAAATCTTCAGGACGTACAGTTGGTGGAGCTATTGTAGGTGGTATGTTAATGGGAGGAGCAGGCGCTGTCGTAGGTGCCCTTTCTGGAGGAAGTAAGGTAAATAAAGAGGTTACAGAAATGAATGTTAAAATTGTTTTACGCAGCACCTCTCAACCAACTTGTATATTACAATACAATGATGCTAAAAAAAATCTTAATACAAAAAATGATATTGATAATCAATTATATACGAGCTATTTAAAAAATGCAATCCAAGCAAAAGATTTATTGTCTGTAATTATAGACAAATCAGATAATAAAAATATTTATGCCTCCCCAATAAATAATCAAAATAATGGTAAAATAACAAGTGTGGCTGATGAACTAATGAAACTGGCTAAATTAAAATCTGATGGAATATTAACAGAGGAAGAGTTTCAAGCACAAAAAGCAAAACTATTGAAATAAATCTTTTCTTCTTGTATATAGTTGAAAGCAAATCGTATTTAAAGCTATTATATTTTAGTCAGCCATATTACAAATCAATTTGTACATTAGTCTAGTTGGCATGTTTTCGTTAATAAGTAACCTTTTGGTTCTGATGTAATGTTTATTTAATTCGCATTTAAAATTATGAAGAAATGAAAAAATACATAAGTATAAATTGTAAATTGAATTGGAGTTTCTGGCTCTCAATCTTTGCTATTGTAATTTCATTGATAACAGTGGCTCTTTTCTTTTGGAAAGTAGATTCTAATAGTGTTGTCAATGTTTCAACATTTATTGGTATTATAACTGCTTTTATTGGAATATCAGTAACATTAGTTATAGGATTTCAAATTTATTCTTTTATATCTATAAAAGATAAAATGAATGAGATGAATTCTTTGAAGAATGAGATAGTTTTAACAGAGATAGAACTTAAAAAGACTAAGGAAAATCTTACAACTTTAGATAATGAGTTAAGAGGGCAGATATTAATTTCCGAAAGTTTGGCAAAAGCAGAACAGGAATTTTTCTGTCAGGCTTTTTATAAATTACAATATGCTTTGGTTTATTTTGCTGATTTGGATTCAAAAAAAGAAGAACTTCAGAATTATGTTAATTATTTAAAAGAATATGTTAATAAAGCGGATAAAAAAGAATATAAAGGTTCTTCAAGGATTTTTATGATTAAAAATGATGTCCTGCTAATAAGAGATAGTTATTTTAAAATCCAAAATAGAAAATATTATTGGGTGATAAAAGATGATTATGAAAAGATATTTAATGAATTTATAAATAAGATCGAATCCTTTAAAAATGATGATAAATAAGCAAATTTAATTCTTTTCGTGTTTCAAAATAAAAAATTGTTATATATTTAGGCTCTTAAAAATACAATATTATGGGTGATAAAGAACTTGACATAACATATTTCTTGTCTTTCTGCATAGAGCAATACAAGAATAAGCACCATGTCAGTACAGAGGATGTTGTTTCACTTTTCGAAAAATATGATGTGTTGACTTATTTGGAAAACAATTTCGAAGTTATCCACACTCAAAGCTATCAGTGGATAATTGAAGAAATAGACGAATTTATAAATAACCGAAAAAAAGAAATAAGAAAATGATATTGTATCATGGTAGTCTTGAAAGGGTGGATAAGCCGGAAATAAGAAATGCAAATCGTACACTTGATTATGGAAACGGATTTTATACGACAACATCTGAAGAGCAGGCTATACTTTGGGTTAAAAGGAAACTAGGAAAAACTGGAGGTACAGGATATGTTAATGTTTATGAGATGGATGAAGAATGTATAAAGAGTTTAAAGATGCTCCATTTTTCAAAACCAACAGAGTCATGGCTTGACTTTGTCATGGCAAACCGTTCAGATAAAAGCTTTAAACATGATTATGACATTGTTTGGGGACCAGTGGCAAATGATCGTGTATATGCTGCTTTTGCTTTGTATGAAAGCAATCTGTTAGATAAGCAGGGACTTATAAGAGAGTTGAAAACTTATGTTCTTGTTGACCAATTATTATTTCATACAGAACGCTCATTATGTTGTCTTAAATTTAAAGAGGCAAAGGAGGTGATTTTATGAATCTAGAAGTAACCGATAAGAATTTGTATTTGCTTTTACCAGGCAAGGTTAGCAGGGTGGTGCAAATCTATGCCCACGAATATAACATACCGTTGTTAGAGGCATTAAAACGTTTTTATCTTTCTGACACATATAAGAGACTGGCAGATGAAACAACAAAACTATGGCATTATGGTGCCGTAGCTTTGTATCAGGAGTTTATGGACGAACTGAAACAGCGCGAAACTACAAAAGGTAATCAGCCGGTGCAACAATAGTTTTGTTGTCATATCCGTGTTAATATAATAAAGACTAAAACTTTCTTGTTGACCATTATCCATTGTCGTTATGCAATATACGGTGCGCACGACATTCTTATTTTTGTCAACAAAAAAGTTTTAGTCTTGTTGTTTTGTTCGATATGCCTTTCGGCTGTAGCTTCTTACAGCTTGCTCATAAACTTCTCGCGGTCAACGATGAGGCCGTGTTCCGTAACTTATACTTTTTATTGACTAATAGGAAACTTAACGGAAAAATTCATTCGCTTAAACCGCAAAGCAAGTGATTATCAGCAGGTTGTCGGGATAATGTCAGTAAAATGTCAGTTGTTTTATAGCTGAATTTTTTTGTCAAACTTTATTTTTGCAAAATTAAAAACAGCTATTAGTTATGAGAAAATTGAAATTTATTTTTCTGCTGCTTTGCGGTTTAATGTGTACAATATCTACATTGGCCCAACATACCATAAAGGGTATTGTGAAAGATTCTAAGGAACAGTTTATAATTGGAGCCTCTGTAGTAATTAAATCCAAAACAGATTCTCTTTATTATAAAGGATGCACCACTGACGGAGAAGGACAATTTGCTATAGAAGGACTTGCGTCAGGAGACTATATTCTTGAAATTTCATTTTTGGGATATTTAAATCATCATCAGAATTTGAAATTGAACAAGACTATGGATTTGGGAATAATTCATCTGCAAGAAAAGTCTTTAAACATTGACGAAGTTGTTGTAACAGCTAGCATGGTAAAAAGGTTCGCCGATAGGAAAGAATATAAATTGACTAATGCTGAAAAAAAGCAATACAGCAGTGCTTTGTCTGCTTTGGAATTTCTGCCTAAGATTCAGGTCCTTGATCAAAATGTTTCGTCTGTAGACGGTAAGGCTGTAAAGATTCTGATTAATGGTGTCCCGTCAACTCCGGTAGACCTGTCTGTCATATCTTCTGAGAATATTTTAAAAATCGACTATTACACACAGCCTCCAATACAATACTCTAATATGGGATTAGGTTCGGTAATAAATGTAGTAACCAAAGAAAAACAAACAGGAGGCTCTGTTGGTATAAACACCCAGAATGCTGTTACAACAGGTTTCGGCAACAATGTTGTTAATTTTAAGTATAATTGGGGCAATTCACAGATTGGCGTGACTTACAATATCAATTACAGAAACTACAACAAGAGAATCTTGGATGAGAATATGACATATTCGGTTGGAGGGATAAATTATGAAAAAGTAAAAAGCGGTCATAATAGTCCGTATGCCTATGAACAGCAGATGGCTGAAATCAGTTTCAACAATTCAAAAACAGACAACTATCTGTTCAGTGCAAAATTGTCTTTTAATTCATTAAACCGTAGACGTTCGTCAAAACAAGACATAATATCGAGAGTCAATGGAATGGAGTCTGACAAAATAGGTGAAAGCTCAGACAAGGATAAGTATATCAGTCCGGTTTTGGATATGTATTTCAGCAAGCAATTCGGCTCAAGGCATGAACTTATAATGAATATTGTCGGCACATACTATAAATCTGACTATGACTATGAGTACAAGGAAATGATGGATGGAAAAAAGGATTTTGAAACAGCAACAGTGATAAACACTGACAAATATTCTGTTATCGGAGAGGCATTGTATAACTATAAAATGAAAAAGGCTAATCTATATGTTGGAACCAGGTATATGTACAACAACAGCACTCAGAACAATTTGCCTTCGAATAATAAAATAACAACCAAAGAACTCTATTCTTATTTGGGAATATCCGGGATGCTGGGTGAGAAATTCAATTACAGCATAAGCGCCGGCGTGAACAACAATATTTTTACAACAATTGAAAACGAAACGTACAACTTCACTTATTTTCGTCCTCAGTTAAGACTGGGATATTTTATTGATCGAAGTTCGGAATTGATGTTCAATTATGAAGTTAATACAAAAAATCCGTCAGTATCTTCATTGACTTATAATCCGTATTATAAGGATCCGAATTATATATTCACAGGAAATCCAAATTTGTCACCAAGCTGCAATCATGAGTTCTCATTGTCCTATTTCAAAGGTTTCAAGACGTTTGTTATTAATGCAATGGTGGAATATTCATATTCCAAAGATGCCATTGCACCTGTGTTCCAATCTGATGACACAAACATCATTGAGACATACAGCAATCTGGACAACGCACAGAACATGAAAGCCAGCTTATTTTTACAGTGGTATCCATTCTCAGATAATATTCTTAGGTTGAGACTATACTCAGAAGTGTTCCATCAGAAAAATAAACTTGGAGACTCGAAATGGAATCATACAGGCTATTCAATAATACCTTCAATATATCTTGCATATAATAAATGGGGACTTCAAGTGTTTTATCAGACTCAGAAGAAATCTCTTATTGGACAGACAACGAAAAATATACCAAGTATGGCATCGGTAGAATTGTCTTATAAACCGATTAAAAATTTGACCGTCACGGGTGGCATAAGATATCCTTTCTATGATTCATGGAAACAGGTTACGTCTGTATCAGGAACATCACTTCTGCAACGTACAGAGAGTGAAAGAATCGTAAACAATGCCAATATGGTATATGTAAATCTTGTTTACAATATCTCATTTGGCAAGTCTAAATCCGGAGCAAAATTGAAAATACAGAATAAGGATAAGGATTCTGGTATTCTGAATAGGGAGTGATTATTTTATGAACTGACGAAAAGTGAACTTTGTGATGTTTGTTATTTCAAAACATCAGCGGATCACAGATCCTGATATTTAATTCCGGCAGATTACAAATCTGCCGGCACATTAGTCTTGTTGGTATTTATGCTTCTAATGAAGCAACTAAGCTAATGTTCTGTCAGATTTGCACGAGTTGTTGAGCGCAGCGAAAAATCTGACAGCGATGAATATAAGGATCTGCGATCCGCAGCTTGTCAACAAAAAAGGTTTTAGTCTTGTTGTTTTGTTCGATATGCCTTTCGGCTGTATCTTCTTACAGCTTGCTCATAAACTTCTCGCGGTCAACGATGAAGCGCAGGTGAGTGCCTTCGCCTATCACGGCGTCGCCCTGCATGGCTTTGACTGTGAAATACAGTTTACGGCCGTCTACCTTTGTCAGCGTGGCTTCAGCCTTGACCTCAACTCCTAATGGCGTAGGCTTCAGGTGTGATGACTCTATGTGTCCGCCTACGGTGGTGCTTCCTTCGGGCAGTTCGGGGGCAACGGCCAACATTGCGGCGTTCTCCATCAGCGCCATCATGGCCGGCGTAGCCAACACGGGCATGTCGCCCGAACCCATGGCCTTGGCGGTGAGAGCTTCGGTCACCGTCAGGCTGCTTGTGTGTGTAAGTCCTGTTTCCAGCATAATATTTATAGATGATTTTATTTTCAATGTTCAAAAATACATAATCTTTACTTTACGTGCAAGCTATTAAGTGCCGATTTTTTGTTTTGCAATATAAAATAAACTAACTTTGCATCGTGAACATAAAAAAGATAATAACATTATGGCATTAATAAAATCAATAAAAGGTCTGACACCCAAATGGGGCAAGGACTGCTATTTCAGCGAAAACGCCACTGTTGTTGGCGAGGTTAACATGGGCGACGAATGCTCAATATGGTTTAACGCCGTTGTGCGCGGCGACGTGGCTCCCGTAACCATAGGCAACCGTGTAAACGTGCAGGACGGTGCCTGCGTGCATGTTACCAACACCACCGGTCCGGTTGTTATTGAAGACGACGTGAGCATAGGCCACAACGCCACCGTGCATGCCTGCACGATACGCCGCGGAGCGCTGATAGGCATGGGCGCAACGGTGCTCGACAATGCCGAAGTGGGCGAGGGCGCAATAGTTGCAGCCGGTGCACTGGTGCTGCAGGGCACAAAGATTGGTCAGCACGAGATATGGGGCGGAGTGCCTGCCAAGTTTATCAAGAAGACACGTCCCGACCAGGCAGAGAGCTTTGCCAAGCATTATGTTGAATACTCTAAGTGGTATCTTGAGGAAGAATAATTAAGCTGTGGCCGACGGCAGACAGCCGTGTGCCGGACGATGCTCTTTCGGCATAGAGTCAGCGCGGCATGTCGGTAAGGTCATAATTGCTATAACGCACAAAAAAAGTGACGCCCCGCAGGAATCATTCCTGCGGGGCGTCGTTGTCTTATAGGGTCTTTAAATCTAGGAATTAATAGTCTGTGTTCTGAGGATCAAAGTTTGTCCATCCGTCGAGCCATGTGTCGCCTGCTGCGAAAGCTCCGATGTAAGAAACCTGGTCGAAACCGCTCAGCAGCGAGTTTGTGAATGCTGCAGCGCTGAGCAGCGGGCTGCCTGATGTCGGGATATATCCTGTTGTGTCGAACCAGCCTGTAGCAGCCTCATAGAACTTGTTGCCGCTCTGAGCCTTGAAGAATGTGCTTGAGAATGAAGGCTGAGATTCGTCAACCTGTTTTGTCTCGTAGTTGTAGAGACCGTCTACATAAATCTTGTTGAAGTCAGTACCAACGGCGTTGACATTAGCCAGCCAGATGTTCTCGAGCTTCAGGTTGCCTGCTGTTGCTGCGCCCTGTGTGTCGCCCTTCTCGTTGTCGATGATGATACCGATAGGCCAGCCTATTGCAACAGAGTTGAAGCAGTTGAGGTGAGTGTCGCGGCGTATGTGCATTGCAGCCTGGAACTTGCCGAGGCTTGAGCCGTTGTTGGGATAGTAGTTGCCGCCGTTGATGTAAGAAGCGTCGTTCACGAACGAAGCGTCTGTAGCCATCGGGCCTACGAGTGTCATGTTAGAGAATACGGCAGATGTGTGAGGCTCGCTGTTAGAACCGTCGGCGTTGTTGTCGCTCTCAAAGCTGTTGCTCTGTGATACGTCGGCAATCTTAGAGTCGCGTACTGACAGACCGAACTGAACTTTTCCGCTGAATCCGTTGTCTGTGTCGAAGTCGTCGTCCCAGCCTTTGTATGCTACAAGATATTTGCAGTTTACTGTTCCGCCGAACCACTCATAAGAGTCGTCGTTGGTATATGACACCTGTACGTGGTCGATCTTTGTGCCGCTTCCTACAGAACCGAGTGTAAGACCGTTGATTTCCTGGTCAGTCTGGAAAGGATAGCCTGCAAACTCGATGCGCACGTAGCTCAGCACGCCAGAGTTGTCGGCGTCGTCGTTACCTCCGTGCTTGGTGCGCGGACCACCTTCAATCTGCATTTCGCTCTTGTTGTTCTTAGCCTTACCGCAGAGGATGATGCCACCCCAGTCGCCCGGACGGCGGTTGCCTTTAGCCTCTTCTGATGTAAACACGATAGGTTCTGTTGCTGTTCCCTGTGCGATGAGCTTTCCGCCGCGCTCAGCTATGAGCGAAGCCTTTGTCTGCTTGTCGCCCTTGATTACGGTTCCCGGCTCTATTGTAAGCTCGGCTCCGTCGGCTATGTAAACCCATCCTTTCAGGATATATGTGCCTTTCTTGATAGTCTGCTTTCCTGTGAAAACAAACTCCTGGTCACCGTTTCCGATCTGTGTACCGTTGTCGTTTACGTTGGCGTCGCCGTCTGCCGTGAACAGCAGGTGGTCGCAGGCCTTGATACCGCCGTTGGTGGTCCAGTTGACACCGCTCTGTGTAGTGCCTGAATTGTCGTCGTCGCTGCAAGAGCTCATTGTGAGCGCCATTGCCATGATGCCTAAGCATCCGTAAAGTTTAAACTTGTCCATTTTCATCTTTTTGTTAAACATCTTATAGTGAATAATTTTTTTATTTTTTCTTTTATGGGAGTAATGGTACTGATGGGAGTGATGGGGCAGATGTTCCGCCTTGTCCCTTTATCAGAACTTATACACGGCGCTTACTCCTATGTTGCGGCCGGGCTTGTATACTCTTGTTATCTGCTCTACCTCGCGGCTTGTTCCGTTTGAGTAGTGAACGTCGGCAAACTGCTTGTAGTAGACTTTCTGTGCCAGCAGGTCGCGTATGCTTAGCTTCACTTCCCAGTGCTTGCCGAATTTCTTCGATGCCGAGAGGTCTATCACGTCGCGGGGCATCTCGTAGCTGTCGGGCACTCTCAGGGTCTCGTTGCCGCTTGTTGTTCCTTCGCTGCGTCCTACTCCGATTATTCGTTTGCCTATGCGGTTGTAGAGCAGTGCTATGTCGAGCTGCATCTTGTCGTTCTTGTAGAATATTCCGGTGTTCACGAGGTAAGGCGACTGGCCCTGCATGGGGCGGTTCTCCTCCTTTGAACCTTCTTCAAACTTCACGCGGCTCTTAATCAGCGCACCGTTGAACGACCAGCTGAAGCCGGGCAGACCTATGAACGAGAGGTCTTTGCGTATGTCGAGCTCTATACCGTAGTTGTTGGCGCGCTTAGCGTTCATGTAAGAATACACAAGACTTGTTCCGCCCGTAACGGTGTAGGTCCACTCGATAGGTGAGTCGAAGTATTTGTAGAATGCCGCTATTGAGATAAGCTCGCCCTTAGAGGGATAGAACTCGTAGCGGAAGTCGACGTTCTGTATGTAGCATGGCTTCAGGTCGGTGTTACCCTGCACGTCTGATGCCAGGTCGAAGTCGTAGAACACTGAGGGCGACACCTCGCGGAACTCAGGACGGTTGACCGTCTTGCCGTATGACAGACGCAGCTGGTGCTTGTCGTTAATCTTGTAGGTGGTGTTCACCGAGGGGAACAGGTCGCTGTACTCATAGTTGTGGCTGAAGGGGCTCTCGGCGTTGTCGCGTGTGTTTGTTATCAGCTCCATGTGGTCATATTCGTAGCGCAGTCCGGCGTAAATGTTCAGCTTGCCGAGCGGAATGTTGGCTGCGAAATATCCGGCTCCGAGATAGTTGTTGCCCTTATAGTTGTTGCGCATGTGCTGTTCCTCGAGCAGATACAGGCGGTCGGCACCGAAGTAGCTCTCGTCGCTGAGCATCTCCGACAGGTCGTTCTGGCGGAATCCGTCGGGCAGCGTGTTGCTGGCAGCGTTCCAGTTGTAGATAAAGTCGCGTGTGGTGTACTTACGTGTGCGGTATTCGCCGTAGGCTCCAAACTTGAGCGACGGTGTGAACGATCCGAACTTGAATTCGTGCTTGTCGTTCACAGCTGCCGAAACGATGTGCTCGTCGAGCTTTGTCCATTCGCGCGATATGTCGTTGGGGCTTGTCAGCTGCATCACTCCCGGCTCCAGTGCGTCGTTTATGAGATAGCGGCGGCGGTCGGGCACGTTGCGGTTGGCGTAAGAGTAGCTTGCGCTCCAGTCGAGCTCATCCAGCGCAAAGGTGTGCTTTCCGGTTATCTGTCCGTTGTATGTGGTGCGGCTGCGGTAGTAATATTCAGCCGAGTTTTCGTTGTCCGACTGTGCGCTCAGTCCCTCGCGCCATGTGTAGCGGTCGTTGCCAATCTGGTTGAAGATGTTCTTCAGCTGATACTTGCTGTTGCCGTCGGCAGAAAGTAGGGTGAAGTTGAGCATGGCTCCCAGTCGCACGTTGTGGTTATACTGGTCGTCTACAGAGTAGCGCAGATAGTTCGACTGGTCTTTGTCGGCATCATACACGCCGTAGAGGTTGTTCTGCATGTCTTCATACTTGCGGTATTCGTTGCTGTAGTTGAAGGCAGCAATCATTCCGAGCTGGCGGTCGCCCAGTTTCCAGCGGCGTCCCAGCGAGCCCGACAGCTTCAGGTCGCCCAGCGGACTCATCGTCCTTACGCGCCAGTCGTTGTTAAGACCGTTGTTCAGCAGGTCGACACCGTTGCCGGCAATGCTGTTCATCGTGGCGTTTATGCCGCCGTTGAGTCCGCGCATGCCGCTGTCGAAACCGAGGAAGTCGGTGCCTGAACCCTTGGCATACTTGAAGTCGGAGAATGAAGAAATGTCGTTCCAGTTGCCGCCGACAGACAGCTCGGCTGTGTTTTCCGCCGGAATGTCCTTCGTCGTTATGGTGATGAATCCGCCGGTGTAGTCAGCCGGATATTCGGGCGACGGCGTCTTCACAATCTGCATGTTGTCTATCTGTGAACTTGGAATAAGGTCGAACGAGAAAGCCCTTGAGTCGGCTTCCGAGCTAGGCACGGCTCCGCCGTTGATCCAAACGTTGTTGTAGCGCTGAGAGAGTCCGCGCACCATGACAAACTTGTCGTCGATGAGGCTCACGCCCGGCACTCGGCGTATCACCTCTCCTGCGTTAGTGTCCTGTGTCTTTGTTATTTCCTGTGCCGATACGTTGCTCACTATGACGGGACTGCTCTTGGTCATCTGTATTACCGCGATCTCCGTATTCTTCCTAGCCACGCCGGTAACCGTAACCTCCTTCAGCGTCTGTTCGTCGGGTGTGAGCTTTATCTCTAACACCTGTGGCTGAGCTTCAGCCCGAACCCCGTCAATTTTTTTAGTCTTGTAAGAGATGTATTTTATGGTTAAAGTATAATTTGCGTTTTCGTCGAGTCCGCTGAACGTGAACAGTCCGTCGATGTCTGTTGCAGCCGCTTTGGCCGTTCCTTCAATCTGCACGGTTGCTCCGATGAGCGCCTCGCCTGTCGTACTGTCTGTAACTTTTCCCTTAATGTCTGCCGCGTATGCTCTGAATGCTGTCAGGATGAATATCAGCGCCACGGCTAATCTTAACCTTTTAATCATACTTTGAAATGCTTTCTATCGTTTACGGCTGCAAAGTTATATGCGGCATGTTGCAATAAGGTTAACGCCATGTTATGAAAGACTGACAAACGTGTTGCAATGGCGTAACGTTTATTTTCATTGTATGACAGCTTCTACGCGGGCATAAATCATTGACGCGGGAATGAAATAAAAACGCCCTGCCGCCGTTCTTATAATATATATGATAACACTACTGCTGGCGGTCGCACTGACGGCCGCGCCATACGACAGCACCTCGGTTGCCGCAGACGACACCATAGCGGCTAAAGACAGACTTAAGGCCGAGGCTTACCGGGCTAAGCGCGAGATAGACAAGATACTCGACATGCGCGACAGCCGGGCGCGGAGCCGTGTAGACACAAGCTATATTGAGCGCACGCCGCAGCGGCTGCGCTTCAGGCTCACGCTCAACGCCTCGGGCTCTGACATACGCACGCGGGGCGTCAACGCCGACGGCAACTTCAATACGGAGATGAAGGCGCAGAACAAATACACCGTAAGTCTCAGCGCCGCTTACCGCGGACTGTCGCTCAGCGTGGCCATGAACCCGGCACATCTTGCAGGCGAGAAGAAAGACTATGAGCTGAACATGAACGCCTACGGCAACAAGTTGGGCGCCGACGTGATATTCCATTCGGCAAAGACTTTCGAGGGCAGTGTCCACACTCAGCGCGGCGACATCAGCATTCCGGCCGGACTGATAAGCCAGAACATGCTGACGCTCAACGCCTATTATGCCTTCAACGGCCGCCGCTTCTCTTATCCTGCCGTGTTCAGCCAGTCGTGGATGCAGAAGCGCAGCTGCGGAAGCCTCATGCTCGGCGCCTCGTTCATGGGCGGAGTGCTCAAGGCGCGCCACGACGACGTTATAGGCAACCCTGAGTCGAGGCTAAGCATACTCTGCGTCGGCTTAGGCGCGGGCTACGGCTACAACCTTGTGCTGCGTCACGGCTGGCTCATACATCTGTCGGCGCTGCCCGAACTTGTGGTCTACAGCCGAAGCCGGCTGACAACAGGCGGCAGCCGCACAAGGATGCCCTATAGGTTTCCCAACATAATAGCTGTGGGGCGCATTGCCGTGATCAGGCATTTCGGCCGCTATTTCGCCGGGTTTACCTCTGTCGTAAACACCTCGCAGCTTGGCGACCGCGACGAGCTGCTGCTGAACATCACCAAGTGGCGCGCACGCATCTTTATAGGCATAAAGATCTGAGGCGTGCCGGCAGGATGTGAATAACTCTACACAGACGCTTTCGGCTTTTGGGATGCGTCGGCCGATGAATCTCGTATATTTTTTTGAACAGAAACTCGTCACTCGTCACATTTGTGTGTAAGACGTTGATAGTCAGTCTTTTGTAGTGTGACGAGTTGAAAATCCAACTCGTCACATAAGCGTCGCAAACCTGATGCGTGATGAGTTGAAACGGCAACTCGTCACGCTGCAATGCGTTGATTGTCAGAAGGTTAAACCGCTGTGTGACGAGTGATGAGTTTTTAGGAAAAATATTTTTTCGTACAGATTTGTTATATTTACTGATTTAGGTTGACCGGCTCCCCGCCTGCTCCTGACAGAGGTCGACTCAGCCCATGCAGGCAAAAGCTATCCTTTTGTGTCGTAAAAGACCACATTCTGCAGTCTGAAAGCATACCTTTCGCAAGGCAAAAGACCGCGTTTTGCCTTGCGAAAGGTTTTCGTCAGATTTTTCTTGACATAGCCCGTTATGCCTGCGAAAAATCTGACTAAAATCCGCTAAGCAAAAATAAAGACCAAATCCTTATGCCCGATTTGGGATAAAAACACCGGAGGGACATGCGTCATGGCGCATGCCCCTCCGTCAAACTGAATCATAAAAAACATGTATTAAGCCGTATGCGGCCGATGCCGCATTGGGGGTTAATCTTCACCCCAGATGCTCTTGTGCTCAGGCGCGAGCATAGGGTTGTCGCTGACTTCGTCGTTCCATCCGAGATCTGTATCCGATGTCGGAGGGATATTAGAGGCCTGCATCAGGTTGCCTTCAAACTTTACTTCTACTATTTTACATTCTGGTTTTATATACTTTTCCATAATATGTTTCTCCTTTATCTGTCTTATTTAATGTTGTTTATTTCACTGCTACTTTCTTACCGCCTACGATGTATATGCCTTTGGGCAGCTTGTCGAGGCTCTTGCCTGCGTAGACGCCGGTTACGGTGTAAATCTTCTGGCTGTCGTCGTTGCCGTTCATAACGCCGTCTATGCCAGTTGTGCCGCCGTCGCCGTCGAGCGAGAAGCCTTCAGGAGCCTGCGATGCGTCTGTTATGTCGATGGCAAGGAATGCGCGGTTGGCTGTGTATTCGAATGCTGCGCCGTCGGCTGCGCCCCAGTAGAATCCGCATTTGCCGTCGTTGCCAAGTGCAAGCTTGTAGTATTTAACGTTGGTTCCCTCAACAAATGTCATTCCGTCTGCGTCAACGTTGTCTGCGCCATAGAGCATGTTGCCTGCAGGAGCCGTTTCTTCAGATGTAGTGTAGTTCACGGTGTAGTCGCCTTTCTCGCCTTTAAGCACGATAGGTGTCTTAGCAGGAACAACAGTGCCCGGCTGATAGTTGTAGCTTACGGTGAGCTGGCTTGTCTCATTGTTGGCTTTGGTTACAATTCCGCCCTGCACATTCTCCGGCATTACAAACGCCTTGTCGGTGTAGTATGTGGCGAATCCGGCGTCGGTTATTGAGAATGAACCGGTGGTAGAAGTTACTTTCTTGTAAAGTGTAATGTTGTTGTAGGTACTTGTATTTCCATCATAATATCTGAAGTACTCTCCACTATTATTATATCCAAGGATTCTTTCTCCGGCGTTGCCTTTTAATAAGACTTTTCCGTCTTGATATGTTATTGTCCAATGACAATTCTCTGTTTCTGTTTCTGATATGGTTAAATCTGTATTATCTCCTTTTATGGCAAGATAGCCTTGTGTGCTTTTTATACTATATTTTCCATTTTCTGTTGCAGAAATTGTATATTCATATGGTAGTCCTTCTGTGTTTACCTGATCGCCATATATACCACCAGCTATATTTACATCAACGGCAATGCCTCTTGTTTTAGATTCATTTATTTCGCTCAATGCCTTATTATATTCTTCTGAAATAATAAGATAAGTGTCTCCGTCGGTAATGTCTTCTTGTGATGTTACTTTTTTATAAACCTGCTGGTTCGGATCAACGATTTTCACTGTGCATGTTGCAGTTGCGCCTGTATATTTGTCGCTTTCTGCCATTGTAGCAGTAACTGTTACGCTTCCGGCTGTAGTGCCAGCTAAGAATTCGCCTGATGTTTCATCTATATACCAGTCGCCTACAGTTGCAGAATAAGTTATCTGTGCATCCGGATTGTTTGATACGGCTTTCAGAGTAATTATCTCATCAAAGTTCACTGTATATGATGGCTGTTCAAATTCGAGTGTTGCGGCGGTCTTGTTTACCGTAAGTTCATACGAAGACTTAACCTCAGGGTCAGATGCCAGTGTGGCGGTTATAGTGGTAGTTCCTGCGCCTACGATGGTTATCTGTCCGTCTGTCTCACCGATAGTGGCAACGCTCCTGTTTGAACTGTCGTAGTTTACTGCTCCCTCGTATGTGTTAGTAAGAGTAGGCAGAGCGCTTATGTCGCCGTTGTTGATATCTATTTCAGCCGATGTTGCTGTCCATGAGAATGTTTTAGCATTTTCGTCTTTTGTTATGTCGTCCTGTGAAAAGACGTTCAACTGTTTTTCGTCATAGTAAAATCCGGGTACTCCAATGATGTCTATTGTTTCTCCCAATGTCATTGAGATAGACTCGTTGGCTGCTCTTACGGCTAATGTTGTTCCGTTTTGTGAAATCTCGCCGTTTCTGTTGCTGAAAGCAGAAGTTACTTCAGCTGCGGTTACTTTAACAAGGCGTGATTCATATTTGTCGTAGTTGTTTGTAAGTTCTTCAAGAGTAACTTCTGTCGGAGCTACTGCTCCTCCGTCTGTTATAGTTATGTCGCCTTCGATGCTTATCAGTTCGGCCCAGTTGTTATACATAAAGCCTTTTACAGTGGCTGTGCCGTTGATAACCTGGCCTTCTTTTAAGTCGTTGTTATACTTGAAATATTGTATACCGGTTTCGTTTTCTTCGATAAATGCATTGTTGCCGCTAACCTTTGTTACAACGGCATTGTTCAGGCTTACAATATATTCTTTAGCGTCCTTTTGGCTTGTTACGTTGTCTTCTCTTATCTTGGCGCGCAGTTCGGCAAGTCCGTTCAGCGCATTAATCTTTGTATATGTGGCTGATGCCTCACTGCTGTTTTCCAATGTTCCGCTAGGGTCAACCGTTATGGCGCGTATTGTTGTTGTAGCATCTATAGTAAGTCCTTCGCTCGGAAATTCAGTTGAGTTGGCGTCGAGTGTAGCCTCAGGGTCTGTAGTATAAACAATCTTTCCGCCTTCAGTGGCTGTTGAGGCTGTAACGGTCAATGTGTTTGCGAACGATGTGCCTGATGCAGGACTGAATGTCGGGGCTATGCATTGAGTTGTTGAAGAGGCCTTTGTGAAAATCTTAACGTTGTCAATAAAAGCACGTCCTTTAGAAGTTGCAATTGTGATTGTTGAATTTGATGTTCCACCTGAGATTTCAACTGTTTTAGTCTCAAAAGCATCATTTATGGTTGCAGTATATTCAACTGTTTCTTTTTTCGTTTCGTCAAGTGAAATTGTAATGTCACTTTCATGTTTTGACCAACCTTTGACATCAAAGGTAACGTAGAAAACTCCATTATTGGCAGATAAATCTAAAACTTTGGACGTTATGCTGCCAGATTTTCCGCTACTTCCTAATCTTACAGCCCCGCCTGCTTGATAAACCTTGACAAGTGTTGATTGAGGGAAGTTGTCATTTCCATTCCAACCGTTGTTTGAGCCACTAGTGGTGTTGTTATTTCCTGTTGTTATACTTGAAAAATCTTCTTCAAGATAAACCGTCTCTTGTCCCCATACATTTACCGAGGCCAAGCACATAAGGGTCAGCAGCCAGAGTGCTAATCCTCTTCCTTGTGTGTGTAAAAGTTTTTTCATAAAATTAGTGTTATAAATTAGTCGATTTTTTAATAGTTAATATCTTGTATTATATTTTATGCAGGTGAGATTTTGTGTGTCTCAAGAGATAATTCAGAATCGTAATATATCCAAGGTGCAAATATATGGATATAATTCCAATAAATATAAAAAATGTAAATAAATTATTGCTTTGAAACTAATTTATAATGAAAACGTAAAACTGTATATGTTACGTGCTTGTTTGTCGATTTGTTTTTGCGCCTTAATCTTATTCGTTATATGAGCTTTGCGGCATGTCGTGGCTTTATACTTTTGTCGGTAATAAAGCTAAAATGACGTTAAAGACTTTGTGTTTTGGCGTGCGGCAGGATGGCATAAATGCATATTTTATTATTTTTGTGGAAACATTAAACACCGGCGCTGTACGGGCTGTATTCGCTGCGACACGCCAAATATAATACGAGGATATGATGAAACATACTGTTTTGCTGACATTCTTTATGGCGCTGACCGGTCTTTCGGCACACGCCGCCGGCTATGACGACAAGGCCATGCAGGTGAAAGAGATAAGGCTGAGTAACGGACTGACCGTGTGGATAAACGAAGACCACTCGTTGCCTAAGGTGTTCGGTGCCGTGGTGGTGAAGGCAGGAGCTGCCGACTGCCCAAATACGGGCATTGCACACTATTTTGAACATATGATGTTTAAGGGCACCGACAAGATTGGTACGGTGGACTATGAGAAGGAACGGCCGTGGCTCGACTCGATATCAGCCAAATACGACCAGCTGGCTCAGACCGCCGACGAGACAACGCGCCGGCAGATACAGGCCGACATAAACCGGCTTGGCGCAAAGGCTGCCGAGTATGCCATACCCAACGAGTTCAGCAATCTTGTGTCTCGCTACGGAGGTTCGGGGCTTAACGCCGCAACGAGCCTCGACTATACTGTATATTACAACACGTTTCTGCCGCAGTATGTAGACCAGTGGGCGTCGCTCAACAGTGAGCGCCTTGTCAGTCCTGTGTTCCGCCTCTTTCAGAGCGAACTCGAAACCGTGTATGAAGAGAAAAACATGTATTCCGACAATGTGCTGATGAGCGCATACGAACGCGTGATGGAAAACTTCTTCGGCGGCACGCCTTACGCCTATCCGATAATAGGCAGCACTGAAAGCCTGAAAAATCCGCGGCTGAGCGAGATGCAAGGCTTCTACGACCGTTATTATGTGGCAGGAAACATGGCACTGATACTTGCCGGCGATGTGTGCGCCGACTCCATAATGCCGCTGCTTGAGCGCACTTTCGGGCGTATAAGGGCAGGCGAGGCTCCGGCGCGCAGCGAGTTTACGCCCGTGTCGCTCGCATCGCAGCCCGAAGTAAGGCTGCGCATACCTTATCCTATAGTCAAGGGCGAGCTTATGGCATTCCGCACTCCGCCGCACGGACATGTCGACGAGGCTGCGCTTGACATAGCCGTAAGACTGCTGACAAACAACTTTGGTTCGGGCAAGCTCGACTCTATAAGCAACAACGGCGACGCGCTTATGGCCACGGCCATGACTGCCGCGTTGAAGGATGCAGGCATAACGTTTGTGGCAGGAGTGCCGAGTCTGCCGTTCGGCTCGCGCAAGAAACTTATGCGCAGGTGCATGGAGCAGGTGGATAAAGTGAAGAATGGCGACTTCGGCGACAGCGACCTGCAGGCGCTGAAGATGGAAGCCGGACGAGAACTGAAGCGCAAGCTGGAAGATGCCGACAAACGTGGATGGATGATGGTTGAGGCTTACGGCAACGGCGAAGACTCATGGGCGGAGTATCTTGCAAGTGAGCAGGCTGTTGAGAATGTGAGCCGTGACGACGTGATGCGTGTGGCTCGCAAATATTTCAACAACGAATATATGGACTTCGTGAAGAAATACGGCAGCTATCCTTCCGACAAGGTGTCGCAGCCGGGATATAAGCCCATGCCTGCAAAGAACATAACGGCGCAGTCGGCTTATGCCGCCATGCTCGACTCAATGGGGTACAAGGATGTTGAGCCGCGCATAATCGACTTCGACCGTGACGCCTCTCGCATAAGTCTCGGCCGCATGGCAGAGCTTTATGCCGTAAAGAATAACGTCAACGATGTGTTCACCCTTCAGCTTATCTATCACAAGGGAAAGGTGGCCGACCCGCGTCTTGGTGTGCTTGAATCGTATATCGATGCGCTCGGCACCGACTCACTTACAAGTCAGCAGCTGCGCCGTGCCCTGCAGAACGTCGGTTCTACGCTCAGTTTCAGTGCCGGCAACAATTCGTTCACCATATCCATGCAGGGCTTTGAGCGCAACCTTGAGCCTTCGTTGAGGCTGTTGGCCCATTTCCTCTCGTCGGTTAAGCCTGACAAGAAACAGATGTCTGAACTTAAACGTGCGTGGCGTCTTAACGACATGGCGTTTGTGAAAGACAATTCGAGCATTGCTAAGGCTGCACTGTCGAAGATAGTCTACGGCGACAAGTCGGCTTATCTCAACCGTGTGTCTGTCGGTGATGTCAAAAAGATGAAGCCCGAAGAGCTTGTCAGCCTGTTTGACAGTCTGCAGAACGTGCAGTTGTCTGTCGTTTATTGCGGCAGCCGCGACGCAGCGTCGGTAGGGCAGGAGGTCAGCCGTCTGTTGCCTGTTGACAAAGCTTGTGAGTCATATGCCGACACATACAAGCCGCTGATGCAGTATGACGCTCCGGCAGTGTATATATTAGACAACCCAAAGGCACGCCAGACCGTAGTGGCCACATACACGCCGCTTGCCCCACTGCCAGACCAGGACGGGCGCACTTGTCTGCAGCTGTGGAGCCGCTATTTCGGAGGTGACATGTCGTCTGTGATGTTTCAGGATTTGCGCGAGCTGCGCTCGTTTGCCTATTACGCTTACGGCACGGCCGAGTTGCCGTCGCCCGTGCTTCATGCTGACGCTCCCGTAGGCTTCACTACAATGATGGGCACTCAGGCCGACAAGACAATGGAGGCAGTGGCAACGCTCGACAGTCTGTTTGCCTGCATGCCTGTGAGAGACAAGAATATGAGCGACGCCCGCCGCTCGATGCTCAACGGCATAAACAACAGTTATCCTTCGTTCCGCAACATAGGTCAGACCATAGCCCTGTATCGTGCGCAAGGCTATAAGGCCGATCCAGACGCCGTCCTGGCTGAGTCGTTGAAGACCGTTACAGACGAGGATGTCTACGACTATTATAATAAAAATGTCAAAGGCCGTCCCTACATCTTGATTATTGTAGGCGACAAGTCGAAACTCGACATGCAGAAACTTTCAAAATACGGAAAGATAACAGAATTGAAGTTGGAGGAAATATACAGAATGTAATTTTTTAATTCATAATTCACAATTCACAATTCATAATTGGGAACGCTGATTTTAATTCATAATTCATAATTGGAACTGATGATTTAAACTCATTCCTAATTATAAAGTGTAATCATAATTCTCCATTCTCCATTCTCAATTATACAAAAAAATCCCGGCTTTTGGCCGGGACTTTTTTGTATAAATTAATTACAGGTTCGGGTTAATCTTGTTCCACTCAGAGATTTCAGGAACGATGTTCAGAGTAACCAGCTCGTCGCGCATCTTGCAGAGGTGCTCGTAGCTAGCGTCGAGTTTAGCGTTCTCCTCAGCAGTTCCCTGCGGCATCTCATAGTGAGCGCCGGTTGTGTCGAGAGTAGTCTTCATAGCCATCATGATGTGGTTGTATTTATCGTTAGAAACATAAGTTCCAACAGGGAAACGGAAAGGCTCGCCACCCATCACGGCACGGATCATCTCAACAGAGAGATAAGCCGGGCTCTGGAATGAAGAACGTCCGCGGAGCTCGATAATCTTGGCACCACCCTTAGTAACGTCAACCTTCATCTGCTCCCACTCCTCGTTTGTGAACTCAGGTGTGCCGATGATTTCTGTCAGAGGTTTGCCGTCGATAGTTACGTGTGAGCCGAATACAGCCATCTGCTCTCCGTGACCGCCGTATGTAGCGCAACCTTCGATCTCGCTCTGCATAACGTTGAACTTCTTAGCCAGTGCGCTCTGCAGACGTGTAGAGTCAAGAGCTGCAAGAGTTGTAACCTGTGAAGGTTTCAGGCCAGAGTACAGCAGAGTTACAAGACCTGTAAGGTCAGCCGGGTTGAAGATGATAACAACGTGCTTAACGTCAGGGCAATATTCCTTGATGTTCTTGCCAAGTCCTTCAGCAATCTCGCAGTTGCCTTTCAGCAGGTCCTCGCGTGTCATGCCGGCCTTACGTGGAGCACCACCAGAAGAGATGATATACTTAGCGTTTGTGAAAGCTTCTTTTACATCAGTTGTAGCTGTTATCTTCACATCGCCGAAACCGCTCTGGCGCATTTCCTCAGCAACGCCTTCCGGTGAGAAAACGTCATAAAGGCAGATGTCGTTAGTCAGACCCATTGTGAGGGCTGTTTGAACCATGTTTGAACCAATCATTCCGGCTGCGCCGACGATTGTAAGTTTTTCGTTAGTTAAGAATTTCATAATAACTTGTGTTTTATTATTGTTAAGACATTCAATTGTCCTTGTTTTTTACCGTAATCGCAGGCATGGTGTGTCATACCTCTTTTTTAATAGTCCGATATGCGGCTTTACTTTTGCAAATTTAGTAAAAAGAATGGATATAAAATATTTATTAGTATTTTAGTTTGTTATTAAATTTAAAAAGACATATCTTTGTAATGTCTATTTTGCAAAATCATATAAAATATTATGTGATTTCGTCTAAAATGGGCAAGCCTGCCCTTATATAGGGTACATACTGTGTCTCCAGGCGTCCTTAATCGTCAGGAGATGTCCGGCTGTGCCGACTTGCTGACCATAAATCGTGACGGGAGTTTCGGCTCATCCTATTTTAATATATATGGTGGTTCCGGATGTCATGGCTTGCAGCTGCACAGATGTCAGTATGGCGTGTGTTGTATTCATATTGTATGTTTTGCTTTTCTTGTCAGTAATATTATGAAAAGATTTTGCTTTTTGCTGGTGTTGTTGCTTCATGTTGTCTGCATGCATGCCTTGTATAGGGAGTTTGAAGGCAGGACTCACTATGAGGACTCTCTGCTGGAAACTGCCAAGAGACTGTCGGACAAGCGTAATTATAAAGAGTCTTTTGAGGTGCTGACAAAGCTGCGTGAGATGGCAGAACGCAAGAACGATTACGAGATGGTGTTCCATTGTCATATCAACTGGGCGTTCAATCTTGCCGAGATGCTCAATTATGACGACGCTTTAGACTATCTGTCGAAGGCATATAAGATTTCGGTTGAGAAACTCAGCAAGCGCGAGGAGATGTCAACCCTGAACAACATGGCATATCTTTATCTGAAAAGCAACAAGTATTTGCAGGCAAACGAATATTTCAAGCGCAACTATAATTATGCAAAAGAGATAAAGGATACAACCTTTCTGCGGGGATCTGCGCTCAACGTGGCCATTTCGGCGATAGATATGGGCAATCTTGAGGAGTGTAGGGTATATATGAATATAACCGAGCAGCTGGTTAAGCCCAATACAGAGGAATGGATGTCCCTGCAAGCCCTGAAGACCGACTATTTGTTTGAGACGCATCAGTATAAGGCTCTCATATCTTTTGCAAAACGTGTCATAAAGATGAACCTGTATCCGGATATAAGGCAGGACATAAGAATAAATATGTGTAAGGCCTATATCGAGATGAGAGACTATGACAGTGCAGTGGCAATGGCTAATGAAGGCATCGCTAACGAGACAGACCTTGTCAGAAAGCAGCCTTTCTATGAAATTCTCAGTGAGGCATATCTCTGCATGAAACAGTATAATCTTGCGTTTGCATACAAAGACTCGTTCATCGTAGCCAAAGACTCCATGCAGGTGCGTATCGACAGAGTGGCTTTCGAAAACAGCAGTATTCAGTTTGAACTGCTTAGGAAGGAGAAGGAGATAAGTGAATATCATGCCCGGGAAACCCGCACGCAGATTCTGATTGTTTTTATCGTGGTGCTGGTTGTCGTGCTGATATGGGCCTTGTCTAACCACATGGTTAAGGTGAAGCAGCGTCAGAAGATTGTGGAGCTGCAGCTCGAACAGGAAAAGAAAAATCAGGAACTGCTGGCGAAGAAACTTGAAGAGCAGGAGGCACAGAGCATGCTTGACCAGAAAGATTTTCAGCTTCAGCTCGAAAAGAAGAACCGCGAACTGATGTCTAAGGCTCTGTTCATGGCAAACAGAAACGAGGCCGTGCTGAATATTATAGACTCTTTGTCGAAGGATGTGAACATCGAAAAGAACTCACAGCTCGATTTAAATATCCGTGAACTCAAGTCGCATCTTTCTGAAAATAAAGAATGGAGCTATTTTACAACTTATTTTGAAGAATCTAACAAAGAATTTGTCCTTCGGCTTAAAGAAAAGCATCCTAATCTTACCGCAAATGAGATAAGATTTATTTCTTTGGTGTATATCGGCCTGAATAATAAGGAAATATCCTCCCTTTTGAACATAACATCGGAGTATTGCAAAAAGAAAAAACAGAAAATTGCAAGAAAAATGGGACTTGAAGATACACATTCTATGTATCAATATCTTTTTTCTTTTAATGTGTAATCTCCTGTTTTAGGGCAAAAAAGCGATATATCCCCATAAAAACACTACCAGGGTCCCCTTTTTATCCCCCTAATAAGCTTGAAGTTTAATCAGAATGTGCCTATCTTTGGAGCGAATTAAATTTTTAATGCTTATGAAGAATTTGTTTACAAGCAGGGGAACTGATAACAGGTTGTTGTCTACCCTTTTGATGTTGTTGGTGGCGTTGTGGACTGTTCCACATTATAGTAATGCCATGAACGTTCAGGCTCCTGACGGAGAGGACGAGTGCGTGTTGGAGTTGAAAACTGCAGGGGCTGCAATTTCATTCTACGTGGGCACATCTGATGCTGAGAGTGGTTCTATCAAGGTTGATTTCGGTGGTGGAACAGTGAAGGATTATGAGATAGGTAAGAAGGATACCATACAAATAGAGGGAAACGCAAGTGAAGGTAGCGTTAAGGTTTATGGAAGCAGAACGCTTATAAGATTCCTTTACTGTCCTATGATTAGCCTGACAGGAATAAATGTGTCAAACTGCGAAAATCTTGAAGTGCTTAATTGTAATGGTAATGGTTTGTCTGTATTGGATTTGACAAAAAACAGCAAACTTTATTATCTTGATTGTGGTCATAATGTATTGTCTGAATTAGATGTAACACATAATCCTGCACTTTATTATATTGACTGTCAGGATAACCAATTAAAGACTTTGGATATAACGAAAAATGAAGGCCTTATTTGGCTTTATGCTCAGACTAATTTAGAACTTGGTAATATAGATTTCTCTAAAAATAAGGAGATACGAGAAATCGTTGTATATGGAGCAAGCAATATGACAACTCTAGATGTTACAAATAATCCGCATCTGATTCGTCTTTCTGCAGAACAGACAAATTTGTCTACTATTGATGTGAGCAAGAACCCAGAATTGTCAATTCTAAGTATTGGCTATTCAAGAATAACAACTCTTGATTTAAGCAAAAACACAAAATTAAGAGAACTTTATTTTACGCAAAAAGATACTAGCCCTTATAAGTTTAAGTCAATAGACTTAAGCAACAACCCTGAACTTATATATCTTTTTGGTCAGGGAAACGACTTGACGGAACTTGATATTTCAAAGAACAATAAACTCTTCTCAATATATCTGTCTGATAACTATATTAAGAATTTGGATGTGTCTAACTGCAAGAATCTTGGTGAGTTGATTATTCGTGGTAACTGTTTCACATTCAATACTCTGCCACTTCCTCATAATGGTGTGGGCTTTTATGACTATTCGTTGCAGAAAAATATAAAGATTGAGAGAGAACGTTCTGTTGCAGAACCTTTGGATTTGTCTAAAGATATTTACAGCCCGGATTATGAGACAACTGTAGATGTATATCTCTTTGATTCAAACAGTCTTTATGGCGGTGGAAAGCGTCTCGTTGCGGGTGAAGACTATACTTACGACAAGGGTGTGATTAATTTCCTTAAGGCTCAGGAAGACAGCGTTTATTGTACTTTCAGATGCGATGCATATCCTTCATTGTCTTTGTCTACAACACGTTTTATGGTTCTTAACCCCGAGGATATGGGTAAGTCTACACTTGCTGCTGATATGACAACGGGTATGGCTGTCGGTGAGACATTTACAATGAATGTGGCTACATTCGGTAAGGATGAAAAGGTGGAAGTTGACTTTGGTGACGGTGAACTTAAAGAGTTTACACTGTCTGATACGCCACAAGAGATCACTGGCGAGGTTAAGGGCGCTAACATAAAGGTTTATACAGCTTCAGGAGTCCAGCTGAAAGACTTCGATGCTTCAGGAATGAAACTTACTAATGTGAACATATTTAAGTCTAAGGCTCTGAAGAACCTTAATCTTAATGATAACGAATTGTCAGAAATCGATTTGTCTGGTAATTTGAGTTTTAATTCTATTCAGCTTGACAACAATAAACTTACGACATTGAGTTTAAGAGGCATTAATAATGCGAAATCGCTTAGCTGTGACAATAACCAGTTGGAGAGCATTGTATTCGATTCTTATGCTTCAGTCATGTCAGAAATCAGCTGCTCGGGCAATAAACTTAAGGATCTTTCATTCTTGAGCAGAACATCTTTAGTTGAGGTTCTAGACTTCTCACATAACGAGGTTTCAGACTATATGTTTACAAATATGTACAACATCCGTGATCTGAATATGTCATACAATAAGTTTAAGTCAGCAAATTTGGCATATAACACCAAACTTGAAAAACTTAACATTGAGGGCAACTACTTTACATACAGCACATTGCCTCAAACTACGGCTCAGGAGTTTATCTACGGCAACCAGAGTCCTGTAACTATTGCAGAAAAATCGTTCATGGTAGATTTGTCTAAGGAGGCAACATTTAAGGGCAAGAATACCAAGTTTACATGGAAGACTGAAAGCGGAAATGTAATGGAAGAGGGTGTAGATTATAATGTTGAAAATGGTGTTACTACATTCTTGAAAGTTCAGGAGGAGAAAGTATATGCTGAGCTGACAAACGAGGCTTATCCAGATCTGACTCTTACAACAACTCTTGTTGAAACTTCTGAAAAACCGGAATTTGTGTTGGCTAATTTGGTTAGTACCGCAGAAGTGGGTTCTGAAGTAAGAATGATATTGGCTGCCAAGACTCCTAAGGCTGTTTATGTAGATTTCGGTGACGGTAAACTGGCTGAGTGTATATTGGGTATTGGAAATACAACATTGACATCACAGCTTGGTGCCAGCAAGAATATAACAATTTACGGCTATGATGAGTCTTATTGTGACCTTACGATCCTGAGCATGTCTAATGTCGCTTTGGAAAAGGTTGACATCTCTAAATTGAAAGATTTGACCACGTTGACATTATCTAACGCAGGCCTTACAGAGATAGATCTGAGCAACAACACTCTCCTCGGATTCCTGACATTGTCAGATTGTAACCTGGAGCAGATTGACTTGTCTAAGCTTACCAACCTTACAAACGTGACCTTGATCAATAACAAGCTTTCGGCAATAGACCTTAGCAATAATACAAAGTTGGCAACACTACAACTTAGTGGCAATAATTTTGAAAATTTGGTTCTTCCTGAGCTTCCAGCCTTGTATCAGCTGAGAGTTTCAAATAATAAGTTGAAGACTCTTGACATTACCAACTGCCCGATATTACGCGAGCTTTATTGTGACGGCAATAACCTTTCTTCGCTCGATATGTCAGGCCAGACAGGTAAGTTCAGTATGGTATATGTTGGCAACAACAACTTTAAGTTCAGCACTCTGCCCGTATTCGACATCCATAACCCGATGAACTATAAGTATACTCCTCAGAAGGACGTTGAGATTACTGTAGACGGTGGTAAGGTTGACCTGAGCAGCGAGTATATGGTGGCTGAGAATCCTACAGTTTACACATGGACAACAGAATCAGGCGCAACTCTCGTTGAGGGCACTGACTATACTATTGACAACGGCGTTACAACATTCATGAAGAACTTCGACGAGAATGTTTACTGCTCTATGACCAATGCGGCTTATCCTGAACTGACGCTGAAGACTATAGGCGTTAAGCCTGAGACAACAGGTATCGGCGGAATAACTTCAGGCGAAGGCATTAAGGTTGAAAACGGAAATATCGTGATCACTGTTGACGGCGAGGCTAAGGTGCTCGTATACAACACAGCCGGCATGATGGTGCGTTCATTCGACGTTGAGGGCGGAACCGTTGTAGTAGATGGCCTGGCAGGCGGCGTTTACATGATAGACGTAAGATGCGGCAGCCAGCGCATAGTTAAGAAAGTTATGCTTAAATAAATTTTTTAGGTTCTTAATGTAGTAAATTTTTCTGTGATGTCAGCGGGCAGGGGTTATCCCTTGTCCGCTGATTCTTTTTGTCTTAATCCTAAAAATGCTAAGTGTAGATGCAAACGGCTTCTAAGGTATCTGCTAAAAAATAATCAGGTTATTTCTGTTTTAGTTTGCTGTTAAGTCTAAAAAGAATTATCTTTGTTCAGACTATTCTGAAAAATCTTATTCATTATGACGAACACTATTATAGAACAAAGACTGGCAGCCCTGCGCGACGTGATGCGCCGCGAGAGCATCGATGCGTTTATATTTCCTTCTACCGACCCTCACAACGGCGAGTATGTGCCCGAACACTGGGAGGGGCGCAAGTGGATATCCGGCTTCAACGGTTCGGCGGGAACAGCCGTGGTTACGATGGATGCTGCCGCGCTGTGGACCGACTCGCGCTATTTCCTTGCCGCTGCCGAGCAGCTCGAAGGCACTGAGTTTAGGCTGATGAAAGAGCGTGTTGAGGGCACGCCGTCGATAATAAAGTGGCTCGGCCAGAAGCTTTCTTTCGTTTCGAGTCCTGTTGTGGGCATCGACGGCATGGTCAACTCAGAGGCTTCGGTGGCAGAGCTCATTGCCGGACTTAGGAATGAGGGCGGCATAACCGTAAGAACCAACTTTGATCCGCTCGGGCAGATATGGACCGACCGTCCGCCGGTGCCGCAGAACAAGATAACCGTTCATCCGCTGGAGTATGCCGGAGAGTCGTGCGCCTCGAAACTGGAGCGCATACGCGCAATGCTGAAGGACATGAACGCCTGCGGAATGCTTGCCGCTGCGCTCGACGACATAGCCTGGACGCTCAACCTGCGAGGCTCTGATGTCCACTGCAATCCTGTGTTTGTGTCTTATCTGCTCATAACGTCACGCCATGCAACGCTGTTCGTTGACGGCGCCAAACTCGACGACGGCGTGCGTGAGTATCTGAAGGGCGAGGGCGTAGACATTGCAGATTATAATAAGGTGAAAGATGCCCTGGCTGCATATTCTGAATATAACATACTGCTCGATCCGTGCGAGATAAACCATACATTGTTCAGTGCCGTTAGATGCGAGAAGGTGGCGCAGCCGTCGCCCATACCATATATGAAGGCCGTCAAGAACAGTGCCGAGATAGAAGGCTTCCGCCGCGCCATGCTGCGCGACGGCGTTGCGCTGGTGAAGTTTTTGCGCTGGCTTAAGCCTGCCGTTGAGGCCGGCGGTGAGACCGAGATGAGCGTCGACCGCAAGCTGACATCGCTGCGCGCTGAGCAGAAGCTGTTTAAGGACATATCGTTCGACACCATTGCCGCCTATCAGGAGCACGGAGCCATTGTTCACTATGAGGCAACGCCCGAAACCGACGTGCCGCTGCGTCCCGAAGGACTTATTCTGATAGATTCGGGCGCGCAGTATCTCGACGGAACCACCGACATAACGCGCACCATAGCCCTGGGCGATGTAACCGAGGAGCAGAAACTCGTCTATACGCTTGTGCTGAAAGGCCACATACAGCTGGAGCTTTGCAAGTTTCCGCGCGGCGCCAGCGGCACACAGCTCGATGCGCTCGCCCGCAAAGACATGTGGCGCTACGGCTTCAACTACATGCACGGCACGGGCCACGGCGTAGGCTCATATCTCAATGTCCACGAAGGTCCTCACCAGATACGCATGGAATACAGGCCTGCACCGCTCGTTGAAGGCATGACCGTTACCGACGAGCCGGGCATATATCTTGCCGGACGCTTTGGCGTGAGGATAGAGAACACGCTGCTCACCGTGCCATATCGCGACACCGAGTTTGGCTCGTTCCTCGGATTCGAGTCGCTTACGCTCTGTCCGATAGACCTTTCCCCGGTTAAGAAAGAGATGCTGCTGCCTGAAGAAAAAGAGTGGCTCAACGCATACCACCGCACCGTCTTCGACCGCCTTTCGCCGCATCTCGAAGGCGAAGACCGCGAGTGGCTGGCATCGGCTTGTGCCGAAATCTGATGCCGTGAATCTTGCTCTTTATTGATTTACAGACTAAAATATGTAACATAACGCCTCATCGGCAGTTGTTTCCCTGTATTTTTATAAGCGGAAGTCGTCCTTTAAGGAATACCTTGGGCTACTTCCGCTTATTTTATTTTTACAAGATGTATGGCATAAGACAGACGCTCATGATTTGAAACATTGTCAGCTCATCATGCATTTTGCCGCTCAAAGTGTCATCACAAAAATGTCATGATTTTCTGCCGAAATAGAAAACGGAGAGCGCTTTTATGGCTTGTATCGGTAAAGTATATTTACATTATCATACAAAAGGCATGCTTTTGAAAAATTACTCGGCCACTTTTTAGTGGAAAAAGCACCGCTTTTAAGGCGAAAACAGGCCTGTTTTTTTATTGAAATAATAGCTTTTTTGTCCGAAATGGGACAAAAAATGTTGCACATATTGCCGGATTTTACCGTAACACATTGTAACACATAGGATTACGTTTGCACGCGAAAACTGCCCGAATTTTCGTCCAACAGATTTTAAATTTCAAATATCTCAGTATGAGAGCGTCAAAGAAAATCAAAAAGGAAGCTAAGTCCGTTTTTATTCAGCAATGTGATTTGCTTAGGTTTTCTTCCTTCATGAAATATTATCTTCAGGTTGCTGCATGCTGATGCCGGCAAATAAAAAAATAAAGTGTTTAAAGTTTTGATGAGACAAAAAATATTCTTATTTTTGTAAAATATTGCTAAATCTGCAGTCGGAACCTGTCTTAAAAGAATATTTGAACCCGTGAACGATACCAGAATATCGCCCCATAAGAATGTCGAATGAGCAATGCTGAAGGGGAAAAGAGTGTGAAGAATGGTCTTTTTTATACATTTAATAAATGTCTGATTCAGTCAGACCATGTGTTCAGACTGCTGGTGTGGAATTTTAATCATTATAAAAATAGTATGAAAAAACTTTTTGCTTTAATTGCTGTCTTTCTTATGCCTCTGACGATGTTTGCGCAGCGTCAGGCAGGCGAATTTTCTTTGCAGCCAAAGATAGGACTAACTTTTTCAAATGTAAGCGGCATTGACAATACTGCGTATAAAGCCGGAATAAAGGCAGGAGTGGAGGCCGAATATATGGCTACAAAATGGCTCGGAGTAACTTTAGGGCTTGATTATTCGGAGCGCGGATGCGGTTTCGACAAGTTTACTTGGGGGTATGCTTATCTTAAAGGGCCTTTGGAGGATCCCGGAACCGGACAAATAGACGATGACATGTATGATAAAGAACTTAAATTCTGGCAAGAAGATGGAGACGGGCATAAAGTGAAGCTTTTTTACCTCAGTGTGCCTGTAATGGCTAACTTTTATATATATAAAGGTCTCGCCGTTAAAGCCGGAGTGCAGGTAGACTTCATGCTGAGCGCAAAATATCCAAGGGGATACAAAGAGATATTTGACGGACAACCGTGGGACGGCAAATATACAGACATAAAAGACCGTTGCCGTAAGGTTGATGTTACCATACCTCTGGGACTCTCGTATGAATACAAACGTTTTGTACTTGATGCAAGATATGAATTTGGACTGCTCGACATAAAAGATGACGAGATTGTGGCGAAGAATCTTTCGACCGACGGAACCAGCTATTTTCTGGAGTATTACCTCCTTAACGGCAAATTGAAGCGTTCTTCGGCTTTCACGCTGACGTTAGGCTACAGACTGGGACTTTAACCCGGAGCTGTAGTAACAATTCATAATTCACAATTCATAATTTATAATTGGCTACGCCGAACAACGTTTCATATGCTCAATAAAACGTTTTGCATGGGCAATTTAACCGCTGAAAGTCAGGCAGATGTGAAAAATAAATACTTTTTGCTTAAAAAGCCTCTGAATATTTGGAAGATAAAAAAATAAGATGTAATTTTGCAGCCGCTAATAATAGCATGAAATTAAAAAATAAGTTTAACATATAAAATTTTAAGACAAAAAATGATCATTGTACCAGTTAAAGATGGCGAGAACATCGAAAGAGCATTGAAGAAATTCAAGAGAAAATTTGAGAAGACAGGTGTCGTAAAGGAACTTCGTGCACGTCAGCAGTTCGATAAGCCGTCTGTCTTGAAGAGGCTCAAGATGGAACGCGCTATTTACGTACAGAAACTGAGAGCTACAGAGGAATAACCAATATTGAATGGGTATACCGCTTAGGCGTTAAAAGTAATGATAAGGTCCTGCGAATATTTGCAGCCGATATGATGGTGCGTTCGCAGGACGATGTAATTTTGCCGATAGGCTATTGGGGGGATGTACACGGAGTGACTGTGCCACATCCTTTTTTTATATATAAAAATGTGTAGCGTCTGTGTGCCGTTGAGGCATTGCTGTTTTCTTATGGCGCTTTCGTCGTATTTTTTTGAAAGCGGAAATCAATCACGTTTTTTTGTTATTATTGTTGTTGTGTGTGTAGCAGCTTGGGCTGTCTGCATCGTGCTTGTAAGCATCAGCATTGGCTTTTCTCCTGTGTGTGCATCCAGAGGGTAGGGCTGTGGGCGTATATGGCTGTTGGACTTGTTTCAGTATAGCCCTTTGACGTCCGGCCCTTTATATGGCGTTTAAAAAATGTGTCGGCTATGTCAGATTTCTGTTTGGGATGTCTTGTAGGGCGATTTAAAAAATGTGATTTTTATAAAGTTGGCGTTAAAAAAAATAAAAGGGCTGTATTTTGAAATATAATTATTATCTTTGCATATATATGCATTTATGTTAAAGAGTGTAGTCAGGCCGGCATGGCTTACCTTTCTTGGCTATAATCTTTGCAGAGGCTTAAGCCCGAACCTCTTGCGGCAAGCAAATTCTATATACCTTAATATAGTTGGTTTGTAGGGATTGTAAAAACACATTAAACTTTACGCTATGAAAATTAACGGAATTATCAGAGAAATAGGTGATCTGAAAGGAAAACAGCAGGCAAGAACTGACAAGGTTTACACATAACGGATTTGCCGACAAATTGAAAACATTCATAATACATGACCAGCTTATAAGTCGAAGTGGCGCAAAGCACGCTGATGCCGCTTGCTTGTGTTTTCCGCGAATATCTGATACAAATAAAAAAATTAAACTATGAAACACTTTTTAGCCTTTATAATAGCACTGTTTGCATACACTGCGAATGCCCAGACTGGCAGCACTGTTACCGGACGCGTGACAGACGATGCCGGCAATGCCATAGAACGCGCCACTGTGACGATGACGCGGCTTGACGACGGAACAAAGCTGGCGCCTGTCATTACCGGCAACGACGGCACGTTTATGATAGACAGCATATCCGAAGGGCGCTACGCTCTCGGCATAACGTGCGTGGGCTATGACAAATACAATAAAAAACTGCGCGTAAGCGGCCCTCTCGATTTGGGCGCGGTCGTTATGGGCGGTTCTGCAAAAATGCTCGACGAAGTGACGGTCATGGCGGATTACTCGAGCGTGAAGTCAAACGGCACCATAACGGTCAGGGTGAAAGGCAATCCGCTGGCTAAAGGCCAGACGCTGCTGGATTTTATGAAATTTATGCGCGGCGTCAGCGTGAGGGGCGAGGACGTCAGTGTCTACGGACGGCAAAACACCTTGATATATCTTGAGGAGCAAGAAATAACACAGGAGCAGATGAAGACCATCGACCCTTCGATGATTTCACACATAGATGTGATAACCAACCCTGATGCCTCTTATGGCTTGGGTATTGGTGGCGTGATAAAAATTTATCTGCGTGACGACGGCGGTGTGCTCGGCACGCTGACATTCAATGGCAGAGCCAGTCAGGATGGTCTGTTGCGTGCCTTGCCGGGACTGAATTTTCTATATGCGCGAGGCAAGGTGAGAGTAAGCAACCTGCTGACAGGCTGCCTGCACGACAAGTCGGTGCGGTCGCAGGTGCAGAACGACGTGGCGGACAATGTGGAAACACAAACTGAAACAAACAGCGTAACCAGGGGCAATGGCTATCTTATGGATAATCTCGCGCTGAGATATTCGCCTACTGATCTTGACAGAATCTATGTGTACGGAGGCGTGAGAATGGGTAACGGCGAAACGTCGACCAACAGCCATGACGGCACGGATCTCTTGAATATTAACAGTCTGTCGAAACCACGGTATTATAGTGCCGGACTGCAATACAAACACTTTTTCCGCAAAGATAGTGTCAGCTATTTCTTTTTCAGAGGAAGTTACTCAGGGCAGGATTACAGCGAAGGCTTAAGCTATGTTTTGAACTCCACTGCCGACAATGCCAGGCTTGGCTATAATACGAATAACGTATCGATAGACCCGGTGTTGCATATGGTGCTAAACAAAAAATCGAATTTAAATGCCGGCTTGGTTTACGGTTATATGTACGACAAGCACGACGACACGGGGACAACGCAGCTTGGATACATTTGTGACGGGCGCTATGTAAGCTCCGGCACCGACTATGGCGCATGGGTGGATTATAGCACGAAGATAGGCAAGTTCCTGTATGTGCAGGGAACGCTTAACTATCACGGGACGAAAACCGTATTTCGTGACCGTATTGACAGTAAAAACAATGTAGATTTATGGGAAGACGGAATATATCCGAGTATCTTTGCGCAATGGAATCTCAGCAAGGAGGAAAATCCGTCGCCGGCAAAAGAATTTTATATTAACTTCAACTACCAGTATTATTACTCTTTGCCGAATTATAATTATACGCTGCCTACCGTTACATGGCAGGGACAAAATCAATACAGCATAGGTAACCCTGACTTGACAAAAGAAAATCGTCACGACTTTTATGTGTGGCTGGCATATCACAGAAAGTGGACCGTGTACTACGACTTCAACTATGGCGACAACTTGGTGAAGGTGATTATGCATGCTGACCCAGACCGTAAGGATACCTATTTTACAAGGCCGGAAAACGCCGGATGGCAGATACAGCACAAGCTGTCGGTGGCATATCAGACTAAACTCTTTGACTTCTGGTACACCAACACCGAGATGATAGTCAGAAACAGGCGCGAAAGCATGCCGGGAAAGTCTGTCAGTCAGACTTCGTTGTATTTTTCAACCAGTAACAATTTTAAAATAGCTAAAAACTATGGTATAACACTCGACTTTGCAGCTTCGACCAAGACAAAGACGCTATCGTATGAATATGACGGCTGGTTCAACCTCAATGCCCAGGCATATATGTCGCTGTTGAAAAACAAGCTGAACGTAAACCTCAGCTACAATGGCGTGTTCTATAACAGGCCGAAAATGACTGTGTATGGCGACGGGTGGATGCTGACGCGCAAGTATCTCAGCCACAACACATCTGTAAGTCTGAACGTGTCGTGGAATTTCAGTATTGGCAAGAAGATAAAAGATAACCGTGACATGCCGTCGATAGGCTCCGCTGGAAGAGCAATTCCTACTTTCTGATTTTAAGCACTACGGATTTATTATGGTCCGGCTCTGAAGAAATGTTGACGTATAAGGTTTCCTCAGTGCCGGATTTTTCTTTTTCCTGCTCATGATAGTTATTCCCTGTAAAGCGGAAAAGAATTTGGCGGAAAAATTTGGCGGTTCGGTTTTATTTTTGTAAATTCGTTGCCGAATAACATGGTTTGAGCAACTGTATTTATGATGATAAGAGAATTTTTGAACTACCTCCAGTTTGAGCGGAACTACTCCGCGAGAACCGTGAAGGAATACGGAGCAGACTTGAAAGAGTTTGAACTGTACTTCAAAAATTTGGATGCTCATCTCTCATGGGAGTCGGTCGACTCTGATGTCATCCGCGACTGGATGGAGAGTATGATGGATAAGGGAAACAGTGCGTCGTCGGTCAACAGGCGATTGAGCGCATTGCGTTCCTTTTTTCGTTTTGCCCTTTCCCAAAATCTTGTTAGCTCAGATCCGGCCCACGGTCTGACAGGCCCGAAGAAAAACAAACCATTGCCACAATTCGTCAAGGAAAGCGAGATGGACGAGCTGCTCAACGGCAGCATGTGGAATCTCTCTGACTATAAAGATGTGTGCGCGCGTACTATTATAATGGCTTTTTATGAGACAGGAATGCGCGCTGCCGAACTTATAGGGCTTGACGACGCCATGGTTGACCTCGAAGCCTGCCAGCTGAAGGTTACAGGCAAAAGAAACAAACAGCGTGTCATTCCGTTTGGCCAAGGGCTGCGCGACGCGCTGTCGGCATATATGGAACTAAGAGACAAAGTCGTGACGAGGCTTGAGCCGGCTCTGTTTGTGTCGGCAAAGGGCCGCAGGCTCACTTATCCGCAAGTGAGAGTCTGCGTGTCGGACAATCTTGCGCGGGTGAGCTCGCTTAAAAAACGCAGCCCGCACGTGCTGCGCCATACGTTTGCTACAGCCATGCTTAATCATGGCGCCGGACTTGAGAGCGTTAAGAAGCTGTTGGGGCATCAGGAGCTGACAACTACTGAGATATATACTCATACCACGTTTGAACAGCTTAAGAAAGTTTACAAATCCGCCCATCCAAGGGCTTAACCCTTAAAATTACAAGGAGGTAACTATGGAAGTTAAAATTCAGTCAATCCATTTTGACGCTACTGAACAATTGAAGGCATTTATCGAAAAGAAAACTGCCAAGTTGGAAAAATCTTATGAGGATATTCAAACTGTAGAGGTTCAACTTAAAGTTGTTAAGCCTGCCACTGCCATGAATAAGGAAACAAGTATCACTGTAATGGTTCCCGGCTCACGTCTTTTTGTTGAAAAAGTGTGCGATACTTTTGAAGAGGGAATTGACCTCTGTGTGGACTCTTTGAAGGTTCAATTGGCGAAATTTAAAGAAAAATTGCGCAATAGATAAAAAAAATCGCGAAAAGTTTTGGAGATTAAAAAATAATGCCTATCTTTGCAGCCGTTTTAGGACACGTCCTTACAACAAGCGCCTAACGGCTGCTTAACGTTGCCTCTTTAGCTCAGTTGGCCAGAGCACGTGATTTGTAATCTCGGGGTCGTTGGTTCGAATCCGACAAGAGGCTCAAAAGAAAAGACGAGTTCTTAAACAAAGGGTGGTTACCAGAGTGGCCAAATGGGGCAGACTGTAAATCTGCTGTCTTTCGACTTCGGTGGTTCGAATCCATCACCACCCACTCAGTAGAAGTCTTGCGGAAATAGCTCAGTTGATAGAGCACTAGCCTTCCAAGCTGGGGGTCGCGGGTTTGAGTCCCGTTTTCCGCTCTCGCTGCTGTAATAGCTCAGTGGTAGAGCACTTCCTTGGTAAGGAAGAGGTCCCGAGTTCAAATCTCGGTTACAGCTCTACGACTTTCTAATTTTTTAAAAACAGAAAAAATACACGATTATTCATTAACAATAAATAAAAAGTAAAGCTATGGCTAAAGAGACATTCGTCCGTACCAAACCCCATGTAAACATTGGTACAATTGGTCACGTAGACCACGGTAAGACTACTCTGACTGCTGCTATCACAACAGTATTGGCAAAGAAAGGTCTTTCTGAAGTTAAGTCTTTTGACTCTATCGATAACGCTCCTGAGGAAAAAGAGCGTGGTATTACTATCAATACAGCACACGTAGAGTATGAAACAGAAAACCGTCACTATGCACACGTTGACTGCCCGGGACACGCTGACTATGTAAAGAACATGGTAACAGGTGCTGCTCAGATGGATGGTGCTATCATCGTTGTTGCTGCAACTGATGGTCCTATGCCTCAGACACGTGAGCACGTGCTTCTCGCTCGTCAGGTAAACGTTCCTCGTCTGGTTGTATTCCTGAACAAGTGCGATATGGTTGAGGATGAGGAAATGCTTGAGCTCGTTGAGATGGAAATGCGTGAGCTTCTCGATCAGTACGAGTATGATGGCGACAATACTCCTATTATCCGCGGTTCTGCTCTTGGTGCACTTAACGGTGTTGAGAAGTGGGAAGAGAAGGTAATGGAGCTGATGGCTGCTGTTGACGAGTGGATTCCGCTGCCTCCGCGTGACCTCGACAAACCGTTCCTGATGCCTGTTGAGGACGTATTCTCAATCACAGGTCGTGGTACTGTTGCTACAGGTCGTATCGAGACTGGCCGTGTTAAGGTTGGTGACGAAGTTGAGCTCCTCGGTCTTGGTGAAGACAAGAAGTCAGTTGTAACTGGTGTTGAGATGTTCCGTAAGATTCTTGACGAAGGTGAAGCTGGTGATAACGTAGGTCTGCTTCTCCGTGGTATCGACAAGAACGAAATCAAGCGTGGTATGGTACTCTGCCACCCGGGTCAGATCAAACCTTACAAGAAGTTCAAGGCTCAGATCTATGTACTGAAGAAAGAAGAAGGTGGACGTCACACTCCGTTCGGAAACAAGTATCGTCCTCAGTTCTACCTCCGTACAATGGACTGTACAGGTGAAATCTCTCTGCCGGAAGGCGTAGAAATGGTAATGCCTGGTGATAACGTAACAATCACTGTTGAGCTTATCTACGCTGTTGCATTGAACGTAGGTCTGCGCTTCGCTATCCGTGAAGGTGGTCGTACAGTAGGTGCTGGTCAGATTACTGAAATCATCGATTAATCATTATCAATGATATAAGTTTTAGGTTCTCGTCTTCCGGCGAGAACCTATTTTACGGGAATAGCTCAGTTGGTAGAGCACTGGTCTCCAAAACCAGGTGTCGGGAGTTCGAGCCTCTCTTCCCGTGCCAAAATAAAGATAATATGTTTAAAAAATTCGCAAATTACTGCAAAGTTTGTTACGAAGAACTTGTGCATAAAACAACATGGCCGACACGTGCCGAACTTACTCATAGTGCAATGGTTGTATTATCTGCTTCCTTGATCATTGCAGTTGTAGTGTTCGTTATGGATTCTGTGTTCCGGTTTGTTATGAGTACGATCTATCCTAATTAATCGTAAAAAGGAAAATGGCTGAATCAGGAAAAAAGTGGTATGTATTGCGTGCTGTCAGTGGTAAGGAGGCTAAGGTAAAAGAATATATCGATGCCGAACTTAAGCACAACACGCTTCTTTCAACTTATGTTTCTCAGGTACTTATACCTATGGAGAAGCATGCTTCTTTGCGTAATGGCAAGCGTGTGGTCAAAGAGAAGATTTCTCTCCCGGGCTATGTCCTCGTAGAGGCAGAACTGAAAGGAGACGTGGCACATACACTGCGCTTCATACCTAACGTACTTGGCTTCTTGGGCGGATTGGATAATCCTACCCCTGTTAAGCAGTCTGATATCAACCGTATCCTTGGAACGGCTGAAGAGTCAGTGCTGACGGAAGAAGTAAATATTCCGTTCTGTGTTGACGAGACAGTGAAGGTTACTGATGGACCGTTCAGCGGCTTTAGCGGTGTCATTGAAGAAGTGAATACCGAGAAGCACAAACTTAAGGTTATGGTTAAGATCTTTGGACGTAAAACTCCATTGGAATTAGGTTTTATGCAAGTTGCAAAAGAATAACGTGTTGTTACGGACACGTGTGTTCTTTTATAAAATCTCAAATTTTTTTAATTAACAAAAGAAATGGCTAAAGAAGTTGCTGGATTAATCAAATTACAGATTAAAGGTGGCGCTGCGAATCCTTCACCACCAGTTGGACCGGCTCTCGGTTCAAAGGGTATTAACATCATGGGATTCTGCAAGGAATTCAACGCCAGAACTCAGGATAAGGCTGGAAAAGTGCTTCCGGTTGTTATCACTTACTACACCGATAAGTCATACAGCTTCGAAATTAAGACTTCTCCTGCTGCTGTTCAGCTGCTGGAGGCAGCCAAGGTTAAGAGTGGTTCTGCCGAGCCTAACCGTAGAAAAGTGGCTTCTGTGACATGGGATCAGATCCGTGCCATTGCAGAAGACAAAATGGCTGATCTTAACTGCTTTACCGTAGAGTCTGCGATGAAGCTTGTTGCTGGTACGGCTAGAAGTATGGGCATCTCAGTTAAAGGGGACTTCCCTGGTAAATAATTTATAACTTCAAGAAAATGAGTAAACTGACAAAAAATCAAAAATCAGTAGCTGATAAGGTTGAAGCAGGGAAAGCATACTCTTTGAAAGAGGCTGCAGAGTTGGTTAAGGATATTACTACTACCAAGTTTGACGCTTCTCTTGATATTGATGTACGCTTGGGCGTTGACCCGCGTAAGGCTAACCAGATGGTAAGAGGCGTTGTGTCTCTGCCTAACGGAACTGGTAAGGTTACACGCGTGCTCTGCCTTTGTACTCCTGATGCTGAAGCTGCTGCAAAAGAAGCAGGTGCTGACTATGTAGGTCTTGACGAGTATATCGAAAAGATCAAAGGTGGATGGACAGATGTTGATGTTATCATCACAATGCCGTCATGCATGGGCAAGATTGGTCCTTTAGGACGTGTTCTTGGTCCGCGTGGCTTGATGCCTAACCCTAAGAGCGGTACTGTAACTATGGACGTTGCAAAGGCTGTCAAGGAGGTTAAGCAGGGTAAGATCGACTTCAAGGTTGACAAGGCCGGTATCATCCATGCATCAATTGGTAAGGTTTCTTTCACTCCGGAACAGATCTATCAGAATGCGAAAGAATTTATCGCTACTGTTATTAAACTGAAACCTTCTGCTGCTAAAGGTACATACATCAAGAGTATCTTTATTTCTAGCACTATGAGTAAGGGTATCAAGATTGATCCTAAATCAGTTGAATAACTCTAAAAGTTTTGTAAGATGAAGAAAGAAGTAAAAGATACTATAGTTGTTGAACTCGGTCAGAAGCTGAAAGAGTATTCTCATTTCTACCTCGTTGATGTAACAGGTATGAATGCTGGTGCTACAAGCAAGCTCCGTCGCGAGTGCTTCAAGAACGAAATCAAGATGGTCGTTGTAAAGAACACTCTTCTTCACAAGGCTTTCGAGGCTTCGGATGTTGATTATGAGCCTTTGTATGGCTGTCTGAAGGGTAACACTGCTGTTCTCTTCTGCAACACAGCTAACGTTCCAGCTAAAATGCTGAAAGGTTATGTAAAAGAGAGTATTCCTGCATTGAAGGCTGCTTATGCAGAGGAAAGCATCTATGTTGGTGCTGACAAGCTGGAAGAACTCGCAGCTCTCAAGAGCAAGGACGAAGTTATTGCAGACATTGTTGCATTGCTGCAGTCTCCTGCAAAGAACGTTGTTTCTGCTCTTCAGTCAGGCGCTCACACCATCCATGGTGTACTCAAAACTTTAGGCGAGCGTCCTGAGTAATTTTAACACCCAAACATTAATATTTAAAAACATTAAAATTTAAAATAAAATGGCAGATATTAAAGCTATTGCTGAAGAATTAGTAAATTTGACAGTTAAGGAAGTAAACGAGTTGGCAACAGTCCTGAAGGACGAGTATGGAATTGAGCCCGCTGCTGCAGCTGTTGCTGTTGCTGCTGGTCCTGCTGCAGGTGGTGCTGCAGCCGCAGCTGAGGAGAAGACATCTTTCGATGTTGTACTCGCTGAGGTTGGTGGTGCAAAACTGCAGGTAGTTAAGGCCGTTAAAGAGGCTTGTGGTCTTGGTCTGAAAGAGGCTAAGGATCTCGTAGACGGTGCTCCTTCTACATTGAAGGAAGGTCTGTCTAAGGACGAGGCTGAGAACCTGAAGAAGGCTATCGAAGAGGCTGGCGCTAAGGTTGAGCTCAAATAATTGAGACAATAAAAAATATTTCGGGTTAAGATTCTCCCAGTCGGAGAGTCTTAACCTTTTTGTGTCTTTTATTAATACCATGCAGTCAACCACCGCTGCAAGGTGTAGGTCAAGATTCATGACTTTGAAATCTGCGGCCATTTATTTTCAAGGTGGCATTTTTAACGGTAATAAAAATCTGTAATGGCTTCAAAAATTGTTGATAACAGAGTGAATTTTGCCAGCGTGAAGAATCCGATGCCGTATCCGGATTTCCTCGATGTGCAGTTAAAGTCTTTCAGAGACTTCTTACAGTTGGATACTCCGCCTGAGGAACGCAAGAATGACGGTTTGTATAAGGTCTTTGCTGAAAATTTCCCTATCACCGACACACGTAATAATTTCGTTCTTGAGTTCTTGGATTACTATATCGACCCGCCCCGTTACACTATCGACGAGTGTCTTGAGCGCGGACTTACATATAGCGTGCCCCTGAAGGCTAAGATGAAACTGTATTGTACAGACCCTGACCATGAGGACTTCGGTACTTTCATTCAGGATGTTTTCCTCGGCACTATTCCTTATATGACTGATAACGGCACATTTATCATAAATGGAGCCGAGCGTGTTGTTGTATCACAGTTGCACAGATCTCCCGGTGTGTTCTTCGGACAGGGCGTTCACGCCAACGGTACGGTGCTTTATTCTGCACGTATCATCCCGTTCAAGGGCTCATGGATTGAGTTTGCAACCGACATCAACAATGTGATGTATGCATACATCGACCGTAAGAAGAAGTTGCCTGTTACAACACTTTTGCGTGCTATCGGTTTCGAGACCGATAAGGATATTCTTCAGATATTCGACCTGGCTGAGGAAGTAAAGGTCAACAAGAAGAATATGAAGGATGCCATTGGCCGTAAGCTTGCTGCGAGGGTTCTGAAGAGCTGGAACGAGGACTTCGTTGATGAGGATACCGGTGAAGTTGTTTCTATCGAGCGTAACGAGGTTATCATGGAGCGTGAGACAGAAATCACAAAGGATAACATCGACGACATTATCGACAGTGGTGCTTCGACAGTTCTTCTCCACAAGGATATTGATTCTGCAAGCAAATATTCAATAATCTTCAACACATTACAGAAAGACCCGAGTAACTCTGAGAAGGAAGCCGTGCTCTACATCTACCGCCAGCTGCGTAATGCAGATCCTGCCGATGATGCAAGTGCACGTGAGGTTATCCAGAACCTGTTCTTCTCTGACAAGCGTTATGACTTGGGTGATGTAGGCCGTTACCGTATCAACAAGAAGTTAGGTCTTGATACAGACATGGATGTCCGTATCCTGACTAAAGAAGATATAATCGAAATTATCAAATATCTTATACAGCTGGTTAACTCTAACGCCACTGTAGACGATATTGACCACCTCAGCAACCGCCGTGTACGTACAGTAGGCGAGCAGCTGAGCAACCAGTTCTCTATTGGTCTGGCACGTATGAGCCGTACCATCAGAGAGCGTATGAACGTTCGCGACAATGAGGTGTTCACTCCTACAGACCTTATCAACGCCAAGACAATATCGAGTGTTATCAACTCGTTCTTCGGTACCAACCCGTTGTCACAGTTCATGGACCAGACCAACCCGCTTGCCGAAGTAACTCACAAGCGCCGTCTGTCTGCCCTTGGTCCTGGCGGTCTGTCAAGAGAGCGTGCCGGTTTCGAGGTGCGTGACGTTCACTATACACACTACGGACGCCTTTGTCCTATTGAGAGTCCTGAAGGTCCTAACATCGGACTTATCTCGTCTCTTTGTGTTTACGCTAAAATCAATGAGTTGGGATTCATAGAGACTCCTTACCGCAAGGTTAAGGACGGAATTGTTGATCTCGACAATGACCATATACTTTATCTTACTGCTGAAGAGGAGGAAGACCATATCATCGGTCAGGGTAATGCTCCGCTGAACGACGACGGTACGTTTATCCGTGAAGTGGTTAAGTGCCGCCAGGATGCCGACTTCCCCGTAGTGCCTCCTTCGGAGGTTGACCTTATGGACGTATCTCCTCAGCAGATTGCATCTATTGCTGCCGGACTTATTCCTTTCTTGGAGCACGACGATGCTCACCGTGCGTTGATGGGTAGTAACATGATGCGCCAGGCTGTTCCTCTGCTTCACAATGAGGCTCCTATCGTAGGTACCGGTATTGAGAAGCAGGTATGCGTTGACTCACGTACTATGATCACAGCCGAAGGCGATGGTGTAATCGAGTATGTTGATGCAACTACAATACGTATCCTTTATGACAGAACTGAGGAAGAAGAGTTCGTAAGCTTTGAGCCTGCTCTCAAGGAGTACAGAATACCTAAGTTCCGCCGTACTAACCAGAACATGACCGTTGACCTCCGTCCTATTTGCGACAAGGGACAGCGTGTAAAGAAGGGCGACATCCTTACAGAAGGATATGCTACAGAGGACGGCGAGCTGGCACTCGGACGCAACTTGCTTGTTGCTTACATGCCTTGGAAGGGATACAACTATGAGGACGCTATCGTGCTAAACGAGCGTGTAGTGCGTGAGGATATTCTTACTTCAGTACATGTGGATGAATATTCGCTCGACGTTCGTGAGACAAAGCGCGGTATGGAAGAGTTCACAAGCGACATTCCTAACGTCAGCGAAGAGGCTACCAAAGACCTCGATGACAATGGTATAATCAGAGTTGGTGCTCGTGTAGAGCCGGGTGATATTCTTATCGGTAAGATTTCACCTAAGGGTGAGAGCGATCCTTCACCTGAGGAGAAACTGCTCCGCGCTATCTTCGGCGACAAGGCTGGCGACGTGAAGGATTCTTCACTTAAGGCCAATCCTTCTCTTACCGGTGTCGTTATCGACAAGAAACTGTTCTCACGTGCCGTTAAGACACGTTCTTCTAAGCAGCAGGACAAGATCGTTCTGGCTAAGATCGACGAAGAGTATGCTGCCAAGATAGACGACCTGAAGGATATTCTTGTTGACAAGCTCCTCACTCTTACAGACGACAAGACGTCTATGGGTATCAAGGATTATACCGGAGCTGAGATTATTACAAGGGGAAGCAAGTTCACAATGGCTCAGCTGAAGAACCTTGAATATGACGGAATACAGTCTAACAACTGGACTAACGACGAACATACTAATGAGCTGATACAGAAGCTGATTATGAACTTCATCAAGAAGTACAAGCTCCTGGACGCTGAACTCAAGCGCCGTAAGTTCGCAATTACAATCGGTGACGAGCTGCCCTCAGGCATCCTGCAGATGGCTAAGGTTTACGTTGCCAAGAAACGTAAGATCGGCGTAGGTGATAAGCTTGCCGGTCGCCACGGTAACAAGGGTATCGTTTCTAAGATTGTACGTCAGGAAGATATGCCGTTCCTCGAGGACGGACGTCCTGTAGACTTGGTTCTTAACCCGCTGGGTGTGCCTTCACGTATGAACCTCGGACAGATATTTGAGGCTATTCTCGGTGCAGCCGGTAAGCGTCTTGGCGTTAAGTTCGCAACACCTATCTTCGACGGTGCCAAACTTGACGACCTTCAGGAATGGACCGACAAGGCAGGTCTGCCGCGTCTCTGCTCAACACACCTCTATGACGGTGAGACAGGTGAGATGTTCGACCAGCCGGCAACGGTAGGTATCACATACTTCCTTAAACTCGGCCACATGGTAGAAGATAAGATGCACGCCCGCAGCATCGGTCCGTACTCTCTTATCACACAGCAGCCTCTTGGAGGTAAGGCACAGTTTGGTGGTCAGCGTTTTGGTGAGATGGAGGTTTGGGCTCTCGAGGCATTCGGTGCCAGCCATGTGCTTCAGGAAATCCTTACCATCAAGTCTGATGACGTAGTAGGCCGTTCAAAGGCTTACGAGGCTATCGTCAAGGGCGAGCCTATGCCTACACCGGGCATACCGGAGTCTCTCAACGTGCTGCTGCACGAGCTCCGTGGTCTTGGCTTAAGTGTTACCCTTGATTAATAACGAAACTCTTTACATAACAAATATAAACAAAAATTATGGCTTTCAAGAAAGATTCAAAGATAAAGAGTAATTTCACGAAGATTACTATCGGACTTGCATCACCGGAAGAAATCCTCGAAAGTTCTTTTGGCGAGGTTACCAAACCTGAGACCATAAACTATCGTACATATAAACCTGAGCGCGACGGACTTTTCTGCGAGCGCATCTTTGGTCCGACAAAGGACTATGAGTGTGCCTGCGGTAAATATAAGCGCATCAGATATAAAGGCATTGTCTGCGACCGCTGCGGTGTAGAGGTTACAGAGAAGAAAGTGCGCCGTGAACGCACCGGACATATCGAGCTCGTTGTGCCTGTTGCACACATCTGGTATTTCCGTTCATTGCCTAACAAAATAGGTTACCTGCTCGGTATACCGACAAAGAAACTCGATTCTGTAATTTATTACGAGAAGTATATCGTAATACAGCCGGGTGTAATGGAAGGCCGTACAGACTCTGAGGGCGTTGAAATCAACGGTTCTCACAAGATGGACTTCCTTACAGAAGACGAATATGTAAACATCATGGACAACCTGCCCGACGGCAACGAATATCTTGACGATACAGACCCGAATAAGTTCATCGCCAAGATGGGTGCCGAGGCAATCTATGATCTGTTGGTAAATATCGATCTCGACTCTCTTTCTTATGAGCTTCGCGACCGTGCCAACAGCGACTCTTCTCAGCAGAGAAAGACCGAGGCCCTCAAGCGTCTGCAGGTTGTAGAGGCATTCCGCGGAAGCCGCAACATAAACAAGCCCGAGTGGATGATCATGAAGATTATTCCTGTTACTCCTCCTGAGCTTCGTCCGTTGGTTCCGCTGGATGGTGGTCGTTTTGCAACATCTGACCTCAACGACCTTTATCGTCGTGTCATCATACGTAACAACCGTCTGAAGAGACTTATGGGGATTAAGGCTCCTGAGGTTATTCTCCGTAACGAGAAACGTATGTTGCAGGAGGCTGTCGACAGCTTGTTTGACAACTCACGCAAGAGCAGTGCCGTTAAGAGCGATTCTAACCGTCCGCTGAAGTCTCTGTCTGACTCACTGAAAGGTAAGCAGGGACGTTTCCGTCAGAACCTTCTCGGTAAGCGTGTCGACTATTCTGCACGTTCAGTTATCGTTGTAGGTCCTGAGTTGAAGATGGGCGAGTGCGGTCTGCCTAAGCTTATGGCTGCAGAGCTCTACAAGCCGTTTATCATCCGTAAGCTCATTGAGCGCGGTATCGTCAAGACTGTAAAGAGCGCAAAGAAGATTGTAGACCGCCGCGAGCCGGTTATCTGGGATATCCTCGAGAATGTGATGAAGGGACACCCTGTATTGCTCAACCGTGCGCCTACACTTCACCGTCTTGGTATTCAGGCATTCCAGCCTAAACTTATCGAAGGTAAGGCTATTCAGCTCCATCCGTTGGCATGTACTGCATTCAACGCCGACTTCGATGGTGACCAGATGGCTGTTCACCTTCCGTTGAGCAATGAGGCAGTGCTCGAGGCACAGATTCTGATGCTTCAGAGCCACAACATCCTTAACCCTGCCAACGGTGCGCCTATCACAGTGCCTTCACAGGATATGGTGCTCGGACTTTACTATATTACAAAAATCCGTCCGGGTGCAAAGGGTGAGGGACTTACATTCTATGGTCCGGAAGAGGCTATCATTGCGCACAATGAAGGCAAGTGTGACCTCCATGCTCAGGTAAAGGTTGTTGTGAAAGACCTTGATGCAGACGGAAAACTTGTTGACAAGATGGTTGAGACTTCTGTCGGCCGTGTGATTGTCAACGGCATCATACCTGAAGAAGTTGGTTATGTAAATAAGATTATCTCTAAGAAGAGTCTTCGCGATATTATTGCCGACGTAATTAAGGCTGTGGGCTTTGCCCGTGCCTGCGAGTTCCTCGACGGTATCAAGAACCTTGGTTATCGTATGGCATATCTGGCTGGTCTGTCGTTCAACCTTGACGATATCATCATTCCGAAGGAGAAGGCCGACCTCGTTGCAAAAGGTAATGAGGAAGTGCGTCAGATTACCGACAACTATAACATGGGATTCATCACAGACAACGAGCGTTACAACCAGGTAATTGACGCCTGGACACACGTAAATAACGAGTTGGGTGACGTCCTGATGAAGGAGATGACTGAGGCTGACCAGGGATTCAACGCCGTCTACATGATGCTTGACTCTGGAGCCCGTGGTTCTAAAGACCAGATCCGTCAGTTGGCCGGTATGCGTGGACTTATGGCAAAACCGCAGAAGGCAGGAGCTGAAGGTGCTCAGATTATTGAGAACCCGATTCTTTCTAACTTCAAGGAAGGTATGAGCGTGCTCGAGTACTTCATCTCTACCCACGGTGCCCGTAAGGGTCTTGCGGATACCGCTATGAAGACTGCCGATGCCGGATATCTTACACGTCGTCTTGTTGACGTTTCTCACGACGTTATCATCACAGAGGAAGACTGTGGAACTCTGCGCGGACTTGTATGTACAGCATTGAAGAATGGCGATGAGGTTATTTCTTCTCTGTATGAGCGTATCCTCGGCCGTGTGTCAGTTCACGATATTATACATCCTAACACAGGCGAGCTTATTGTTGCTGCTGGTGAGGAAATTACAGAGCCTATAGCTCAGATTATAGAAGACAGCCCGATCGAGAGCGTTGAAATCCGTTCAGTGCTTACTTGTGAGAGCAAGAAGGGTGTCTGCATGAAGTGTTACGGCCGTAACCTTGCCACAAGCCGCATGGTGCAGAAGGGCGAGGCTGTCGGAGTCATCGCAGCTCAGGCTATCGGTGAGCCGGGTACACAGCTTACACTTCGTACGTTCCACGCCGGTGGTGTGGCTGCCAATGCTGCAGCCAATGCATCTATCGTTGCCAAGAACGACAGCCGCATCGAGTTCGACGAGCTTCGTACCGTGCCGTTTGTTGAAGAAGGTGACAATGGCGAGGTTCAGTGTGAGATGGTTGTAAGCCGTCTGGCCGAAATTCGTTTCGTTGATCCTAACACAAACATCGTGCTTTCTACTCTGAACGTTCCTTACGGAAGCTCACTCTACTTCAAGGGCGGCTCTATCGTTAAGAAGGGTGATATGATTGCACGTTGGGACCCGTTCAACGCCGTTATCGTAACCGAGTATGCCGGTACGCTGAAGTTCCGCGACGTTATCGACGGTGTTACGTTCCACTCTGAGACCGACGATACAACAGGTCTTACTGAAAAGATTATCACTGAGTCTAAGGACAAGAGCAAGGTGCCTACCTGTGATATCGTAGATAAGAATGGCGATGTTGTCGGTACATACAACTTCCCTGTGGGTGGTCACGTTGTTGTTGAAGATGGTCAGACCGTCAAGACCGGTGCAACCCTCGTTAAGATTCCTCGTACAGTTGGTAAGGCTGGTGACATCACCGGAGGTCTTCCCCGTGTAACAGAGCTCTTCGAGGCCCGCAACCCGTCTAACCCTGCCGTAGTGAGTGAAATCGACGGTGAGGTTACAATGGGTAAGGTTAAGCGTGGTAACCGTGAGATTATCGTAACCTCAAAGACAGGCGAGCAGCGCAAGTATCTCGTTTCTCTGTCAAAGCAGATCCTGGTTCAGGAGCACGATGCCGTTCGCGCCGGAACTCCTTTGTCAGACGGTGTTATTACGCCTAACGACATCCTTTCAATCAAGGGTCCTACCGCCGTTCAGGAGTATATCGTAAACGAAGTACAGGACGTATACCGTTTGCAGGGTGTGAAGATTAACGACAAGCACTTTGAGATCATCGTTCGTCAGATGATGCGCAAGGTACAGATCAATGATCCGGGTGACACAACATTCCTTGAGCAGGAGATTGTCGACAAACTCGACTTCGCTGAGGAGAACGACCGTATATGGGGTAAGAAAGTTGTTACCGACGCCGGCGACAGCGAGACTCTTAAGAAGGGTCAGATTATCTCAGCCCGCAAGCTGCGTGATGAGAACTCAACCCTGAAGCGCCGCGACCTTAAGACTGTTCAGGTGCGTGATGCCGTTCCTGCAACATCAACTCAGATCCTGCAGGGTATCACACGTGCTGCTCTCCAGACTAAGAGCTTCATGTCTGCTGCATCATTCCAGGAGACAACCAAGGTGCTCAACGAGGCTGCTATCCGCGGAAAGGTAGACTATCTGGAAGGAATGAAAGAGAACGTTATCTGCGGACACCTTATCCCGGCCGGTACAGGTTTGCGTGAATTCGAAAAGATTATTGTAGGTTCACGTGAGGATTATGACCGTATACAGGCAAACCGCAAGAATGTGATTGACTATAGCGAAAAGCAGACAGCTGAGAAAGAATAATTTTAAGGCTAAAACTATATAAGCAAAACGGCGATGCAATGTTAACATGCATTGCCGTTTTGCTTATATGTTATATCCAAATTATTACTGTCCGGTAAACCATAACACATCTTCCTCAACTTCTTGAAACATAGAAGTTGAGTTTTTTAATTATCTTGTACTAGCCCCTTTATTCTTTTCCTGTCTGTTGCGGAGGCGATTCAGAAACTTTTGCAAGCATGTTTCTTATGTCGGCATCCGGCTGATTGAAGAACTTATAGATGTTGAGATAGTACATGAGGACCATTCTGATTATGGAGGCCAGACCTGAGAAGTTCCAGCTGCGTTCCAATGAACTTTGAAGCAAGGATAACAGCAGGTTTGCTATCAGTGTAACCCAGATTTGAATCTTGATGGCATTTGCGCTCTCCCTGTAAAAGTAACGTAGCGTGAAGTTCTGCTTTATCTGCTTGAAAAACGATTCTATCTGCCATCTGCAACGATATATATTCACAATAGTCTCCGGTGACATGTCTAAATCGTTGGTCAGCAAGGATATGAGTTTAGGCTGTCTGTTTTTCTTGATGTCCATGTAGGTGATAATACGTGCGATATGGCTGATGTCATTCCTGCGGAACACAACCACCTGTCCCGGTATTCCATTTTCCCGTCAGTGTTCATCTCCATACAGTCTACAAGTGTCTCATAAGTGAGATTCTTTTTCATTTTTGTAACAAACACCACGCCTTTGTCCGTGAGTTCCTCAAACTTCCGGTAATTGATGTAAGCCCTGTCCATGGTGATAATCTCTTCATGTTGGTAATAATTCGGTGCAAGCATGAAAGAGTCATTGGTTGCGACAGAGGTGAACTGCACGTCGCACGGCTTTCCTTCATTGCATGTATGACGGAATGCACCTTGATGCCGCCTTTCTTCCTGCCAGTCTTGGGATGCCGTCCGCCCCCACCTTGAATATCGCATTGGAGAAAAGACTTAGCGTAGTTGAATCGATGATTCTCTGCCGTCTTATCCACTCCTCATCGCCATCCCTGTGGCTGTCCGAAGAAAGTTTGTCCTTGTTCCTAGAATAACGTGAGTTCGGTATAAGGAAAGCATTGAAAAAATGGGAATGAAATAATTTTAGTACCTTTATATATGAAAAACAATAAGTTACATAAAAACATCCATTCCCATGACAGATGCAAATTTAATAGAAATCTTCTGTATCCTCGACGAGTTCTGCAAATATTTTGTCTCCGAACTTAAAAGACACACGTTGGACACCTCCGGTAAACGCCATCGCAACCGTCTATGCCTAATGTCCGACAGCGAGGTTATGACCATCTAGATACTCTTCTATACCATGCGGCACCGTGACCTTAAGTCGTTCTATCTCAACTATATATGCAACCACGTGCGTAAGGAGTTCCCACGCTGTCTGTCCTACAACCGTTTTGTAGGAAGGCAGGCGATGGTAGGGCTTCACCTTCTGCTGTTCCTATAGACATGCGCATTGGGCAAATGTACAGGCATATCAATCATCGATTCCACACCGCTTGTGTCATGCCATATAAAGAGGGTAAACAGTCATAGGACGATGAAAGGATGGGCGCCCAAGGGTGAGTGTACGATGGGAAGGTTCTACGGCTTCAAGCTGCACATCGTAATCAATGACCGTGGAGAGATAATACAATTGACACTTGCACCGGGAAACACAGATGACTGTGAATCCCTGAAAGACAAGAACTTCACCCAAAGAGTGTTCGGAAAGATTTTCACTGACAGGGACTACATAATCACTAACGTTCGAAAGATTTTAACTATTTGAAAGTCAGTTATTTACTTGCATATGTCAATAATTTTTTGTATCTTTACATCATAATAATTGAGCAAAAAATATTGAAATGAAAGATGTAAAAGTTCATGCAAAAGACATCCTGCGCATGATACCTTTGTAGAACTGGCCAAACTGTCCTGTTCTACAAAGGTGGACTATTGCGCCAAGGTCTTGAGCGGCGAGCGGATGTTCTATCTCCTTGTCTTTGCCCTCCTGGCGGCAGATCAGATAAGTCAGCGCAAGCTTGAGGTCGTATTCAACAATTCCATTTTCAAGACGCTGTTCAACATAAGTGCAGACGCCCATGTGACTCACAGTTCCATTTCCACCCGCCTGTCAAAGATAGACCTGAGCTTCTTTGAGAAGGCCTATGAGATTATATACGGGCGCTTCTCCAAACTGTACACTGAAGAGGAAATCCTGCATCTGTACCTTATACGGGT
>ENA-OQIE01000066-OQIE01000066.1-human-gut-metagenome-genome-assembly--contig:-NODE-66-length-83118-cov-6.313628_pt1 | contig 83118 bp, 77 predicted proteins | sample MGYA00242569_ERZ504731 | MGnify/ENA primary metagenome ERZ504731 (study PRJEB26092, sample SAMD00036208) | human gut metagenome | host: Homo sapiens | study: EMG produced TPA metagenomics assembly of...
AAACTGCCAGCAGATAATTTCTACTGGCAGGAAAAATTTATATTTTTTCAATTGTCTACTTGACGGGGAGCAGTTCACTTAGTGCGACAGCCCCACTTTTCTGTAAATAGCCTCTGCTTTAATAAAAATCTTAAAAAACTCCGAGATTCTTTCATTTTAGATTCCCTGATTTCTAAAATTTTTGCCAGCTTTTTCAAATTCATACACGCAAACGTAAGCCCGGCTTTCATTTCCATCCGTGCTTTTCCTATGTATTGAGTGTAACGGAAACCATGTTGTTCTTTTGCTGTTCCGAAAAGTCGCTCAATCGTTTCCTTTCGTTGTTGATATATTTCTTTGTTACCTATTGTATGGCGAATATCTTCTGCTTTCTCCATGTATTCTTCCCATACATGTCTGGTAATGACTTTTACATGATCTTTACTTTCTGTGCATTGATGCAAGTATGGGCAACTACTACAGAACAATCCGCAACTCTTATATTCACGATATCCATCTCGATTTGTTGTACTGTATTTTAAAACCTGGTTTCCAGGACAGACGTAACAATCATAATACTCATCGTAGGCATACTCATATTTTTTTGAAAAAACCTTCTTTCGTCATTGGTCGTTTGTACGGAAAAAGAGGTTGGATTCCATCCTCCAAGAGAAGATGGGCGATGGCAGGCGTTTTATAGCCGGCATCCATTATCATCATATCCGGTTTGAAATCTTTTATTTTCTCATACAATAGCGGGAATGTACGGCTATCATGTTCGTTTCCGGGATGAACAGTATATCCTAAAATCCAACCATGTTTATCACAAGCTGTTTCTACTGCATATGCAAAAACATGTTTATGTTCTCCTTTACGAAACCAGCCACTTTCCGGATCGCTGGTGCTGCACTTTTGTGTTTTTGCTCCTTCCGGAATCTGAGATTCTGTTTCATCTGCAAAACTTTCTCCTCCGCTTGCAGTTGGTGGTGGAGAATCATTTTTATCATTATCTTTCAAAGGTTTCTTCCCATGTGCCGCCCGGTCTTTCTGAATTTCTTCTTTTAATTCCTGCTCGTACCATAATGCCTGTTCATGTGCCACCCGTTTTCTCATCTTTTTACTATTTGCACATGCTTTCACATGTGTAGAATCCACAAAAATATGTTCTGTATCCACCAATTTGAATTTCATGCATTCTTCTAAAATCTTTGAAAAAATCTGTTCAAAAAGATCTGTATCTTTAAAACGACGTGTATAGTTCTTTCCAAACGTAGAAAAATGTGGTACGGGATCCAACATATCCAATCCAAGAAACCATCGATATGCAACATTTACTTCAATTTCTTTGATTGTTTGCCGCATACTTTTTATGCCATAAAGGTACTGAATAAAAGGAATTTTAATCAGCATAACTGGATCCATACTTGGACGTCCGTTATCAGGAGAATATTTTTCTTCAACAAGTTCATAAATGAAGTTCCAGTTAATCGCTTTGTCTATCAAGCGAAGCATATGGTTTTGAGGAACCATATCATCCATACAAAACATCTGTATTTGTTCTCTTTTTTTATCTGCATTTTTCGTCATCATAAGCACTACCTCCTGATACCCTAATTATATCATGAAGTGCTTGAAAAACCTTGGAAAATAAAGTTGATAACCGAACCATTTTTCTTGGTAAATCTATGGAAAAAAGTTAGAAATGTGGAAAACTTGATAAAAGAAAAACCCGGACTTCTGTCCGGGACTTTGTCTACAGTCTGAAGCGGACCTTTCCGGTCCGCTTGAAACTTTTTATTTCCGTTACTGTTCACTATTTTTCGTAACAATCCACTGCAAACAATGGCTCTCCTGCTTTCACCTCACCCTCGGCAAGCAGTCTCACTTTCTGGTTTTCTTTCAGATCTGTGCAAAGAACCGGCGAGCAAAGAGACGGTGCATGCTCTGTCAGATATGAGACATCTATTTTCATCAACAGATCTCCTTTTTTCACACTCTGACCATTTTCAACAAACACTTCAAATCCCAGTCCATTCAGTGCAACCGTATCGATTCCGATATGCAAAAGCATCTCAAGACCTGAGTCCGTCTGGAATCCAAGCGCATGTTTTGTTTCAAATACAAATGCAACCACACCATCTTCCGGCGCCACGATTTCTGCCTCTGTCGGGGTCACACCTGCACCGTCTCCCATCATCTTTCCTGCAAATCCTTCGTCCGGTATCTCTGCTACTTCCACCGCTTTCCCGGTAATCGGACTTGATATGATGATTGTCTCTGTCACTTTTCCTTCGTCTTTGACTGTTTTCTCTGTCACAGCGTTCTCCTCGGAAGAAGATCTCTCAATCACCTCTTCTGTCTCTTCCAAGCTATCATCCGCTGTTTCCAGATAATCTTCCAGATTCGCCTTGATCACAGTCACCTGTGGTCCATAAATGATCTGCACTCCCTGACCTTTTTTTACGATTCCTCTGGAACCACTCTGTTTTAAAATATCCTCATTTACTTTTCCTGCATCTTCGACTGTAATACGAAGTCTTGTCGCACAGCAATCCACATCACTGATATTAGCCTTTCCACCAAGTCCCTTTGTGATAAGTGCACTCACCGGATCCATATGTGCCTCATTTGATGTCGTCTGATTCCCTTCTTTTCTTGCATTTACATCTGCTTTTGTGTACAGTTTTGTCTCTGCATCGTCATCTTCACGTCCCGGTGTCTTAAAGTTGAACTTCTTGATCATAAACGTGAAAATCGCATAGTATAAAATAAAGTAAATAATTCCAACCGGAATGACTCTCATCCAGCTTGTCTTTTCATTTCCCTGTAAAATTCCAAACAGGAAGAAATCAAGGAATCCTCCTGAAAATGTAAGTCCTACCGCGATATTCAGCATATGCGCCACCATATACGCAGAACCTGCCAGGATGACCTGAACAACGAACAACGCCGGCGCCACGAATAAGAATGAAAATTCCAACGGCTCTGTGATACCCGTCAGCATACATGCCAATGCTGCTGAGAGCAGTAATCCGCCTGCTGCTTTTCTTTTTTCCGGTTTTGCACAGCGGTACATCGCAAGCGCAGCGCCCGGAAGTCCAAAGATCATAAATATAAATTCACCTGAGAAATATCTGGTTGCATCTGCACTGAAGTGTGCGATATTCGCCGAATCCGCCAATTGGGCAAAGAAGATATTCTGACCTCCCTGCACAACCTGTCCAGCCACTTCCATACTTCCGCCGACACCTGTCTGCCAAAACGGCATATAAAACACATGATGCAGTCCAAACGGAATCAAGGCACGCTTAATAATACCAAAAATCAAAGTTCCCGCATATCCGCTTCCTGTAACCAGCCCTCCAAGCGCATAGATGCCATTCTGAACCGGCGGCCACACAAAATACATACCAATTCCAACAAACATATATACAATTGTAGAGATAATCGGAACAAATCTAGAACCTCCAAAAAATGACAATGCATTCGGAAGTGCGATTTTGTGGAAACGGTTATGGAGCGCCGCAACACCAAGTCCGACAATGATACCCCCAAATACACCCATCTGAAGAGACTGTATTCCACATACAGATGCGATTGTTCCTTCCAGCACATCTTTGGCAATCTGCCCATCCGCTGTAATTTCCCCTGTTACTACCAGCATACCATTGATTGCCACATTCATAACAAAATATGCAATTAATGCAGATAATGCCGCAACCTCTTTTTCTTTTTTTGCCATTCCAATTGCAACACCAACCGCAAAAATCAATGGCAGATTATCAAACACCGCACTTCCGACCTTATTCATGATCGTAAGCAGTGCATGGAGCACTGTCCCGTCTCCTAATATTTTCTGAAGTCCGTATGTGGCAATTGTTGTCTCATTTGTAAACGAACTTCCGATTCCAAGCAGCAGACCCGCCACCGGAAGAATTGCAATCGGAAGCATAAAAGATCTTCCGATTCTCTGTAAAATACCAAAAATCTTGTCTTTCACCTTTCTTTTCCCCTTTCTTGTTGACTCGTTTGGCTCTTATGAAGATACTTTGGAGTTTTACATGTATTTATGCAACAAAAAAGCATTAACCTACAAAAACATCCAAAATAACGTTCATGTAAGGTTAATGCCTGCCGTACAGTTACACACCCAATATGCCTACATTATAAGTTCTTCATCGGGAAATGTCAATTTATTTTTTCTCACTGTTCCCACTCTCGCATTTGTCAAGTGTTACTGCATATATTTTTTAAAAAATTTTCAATTCTTTAATTTTATCCAATTTTCCTTTAAAATCATGCAGATTTTCTACTGTGCCAGATCTCAAAATGTATTGAATTACATAGTTGTTGCAACGTCAACTAAGCCTTTAAACTTCAGCTCGTTTAAAGGCTCTTTCTAATATTCAGTTTCTCATCTTATGCCATTCTAACCTCCATTTCTTCTTCTCGAAAGGCTTTATAGACTTCTCCTGCAGTCTTTCCATCAAACATTTTTCTGGCATAGTCATTCATCCATGTTTCGATTTCTTTCACTTCTTTTCTGGTTATATGGTCAAAGTTGACTCCTTTCGGGTAGAAGCGTCTTATAAAACGATTCTGATTTTCGTTTCTGGCACGTTCACAGGAACGATATGCATGACAATAATATACTGTAGTTCTTTTCTTTTTATTTCTTCTTGAGCGTTCTATCCCATCAAAATCACTAAATTCCACCCCATTATCCACAGTTATTGACTTAAATGTTTCTCTGAACTTTTTCTCTCCCATCTCACGTTCCAACCGATCCAACGCACGAACCACCTCATTTGAAGTATGATCTTTTAACGGCTCAACAATTTCCTTCAGACTTTTCCTTTCAGTAAGAACCAGGAAAGTCTTTTTTGATTTTCCTTGAGGACCTACAACACTATCCATTTCCCAGTGTCCGATTGTCTCCCTATTATTTATCTCTTCTGGACGTTGATCTATACTCGTTCCAACACTTGCCCGTTTTTGCTTTTTTATCTTATGATTTTTTCTTTTCTTTTTTCTTGGCATTGGCATATCAGCCATTGTTATATTGTAGAACATGCCCGATCGAACATAATTATACAGCGTACTCAGACACACATCTGTATCAAAAGTCAAGTTTTCACGACGGATATCATATAAAGCCACCTGCAGAGATTTCTTTTCTTCCAAGATTTTCCGTTCAATATATTCAACAAATTTATAATCTTTTCCAAGTTTCAACCCTTTACCATGGGCAAGTTTATTTTTATCGCATATTTCTTGTGCAAGATCAGAACTGTAACGTTCTTCTTCTATCCAATTGGTATCTCTATGTACATACTTCCCCTTTTGTAATTCCCTCCAAATTGTTGAATAGTTCTTATCTAATTGCTCTGCTATTTCTCGAATGCTATGTCCTGCTCTCATCAGAGCCTCAATCTGTATACGGTCATAATTTGTTATATGTTTATATTTTTTCATGTGATATCAAACCAACCTTTATATGAAAATCATTTTTCTACAAGAATACATGTATACAAAATACTATGTAATACTTTCATTTTCAATAGTTGGCTTTTCACATATTCCAATACTATTTTTTGGTGATTTTTCATAAAAAAAGATTTCCAAAAGTACATCCATTCACTTTTGGAAATTACTTTTGGAAATTGCTTTTGGAAATTCTCTTTATAATTTGGGACTTATCGGTTTCACTTTCTTCCGATAAAATTCTTCTTTTGAAACAGGTTTTGCATCCATCTTTTTTTGAAAATTTATTCCACTAACAGAACTTTCATATACAAATTGTTTTATTTCATCCATTTGATTTGTTTCATAATATTTTACAAGCATCACAAAAAACTGTTCTTGATGTTCTACTGGAATACTAATGATTCCTTTTCCATTCTGAATCATCACCTGATTTGCTGCAAGTTGCGCAACACGTTTATTTCCATCATAGAAAATTTGACTTCTCATTAAAAAGAGCATTAATGTAATTGCTTTTTCTGTTATAGAAGTATCTTGATTCATAATATTATGCACTTCATCCGATATTCTGATCATATCAGGAATTTCTGGTTTCCACGTAGTTCCTCCAATATTTACATCCGAACTTCTTAGTTCGCCTGCAAGTGGAACAATCTTATCTCCTATAATTTGGCTTAATTGGCGAATATAGCGCAGATCAATCGGATATTCCACTGTCTCAAGTACAAACTCCCATGCATGTTTTAAATTGTTGACTTTGACAATATCATCAACTGACATACCTGCCACTGCTCTTCCTTCATAGATTTCATTAGTTTCCGGAAATGTAATTGCAATTCCTTCCAGTTTAGATTCCTTATATATACTGTCAACAATATTTCTCTTTGCAAGAAAAATATTTTCTTCCAGCGTAAGTTGATATTTATCTAACATCCGTTTTCTTCCTTTCTCCAGTTCACCACTGATAACTTGTAAGTTATTGATCTTCCAAGTATTATCTAAAACATTTCCAATGCGTTATTCTTTAATTTTAGAGATTATTTTCTCTCTGTCATCTTCTGTCTCTACATATTTTATTATATCTCTTGGTTGCATTTCCAATATTGCGCATAATCTATTCAAGTTATCCAATGTTATAGATGTATCTTTTTCACGGAATTTTTTCATTGTTGTTTGCCCAAAAATCCCTGTTTTTTTTGCTATTGTCGTATTTACACCTATTCTATCAAGTTCCTTTATAACATCGATCTTATACTCTAACATATTTTCACCTCTCCCATATAACTCTAGATATAGTTTACTATCAAAAGAAAAATTAGTCAATTCTCTTTCTTTAAAAATAGTGATTTTTTCATTGACATTCACTAATTTTAGTGATAATATAGTTATAGAGAGAAGCAAACAAGTATTAATTTGATTCATGCTATGGAGGTAACCCTATGAAATTAAACAAAGAAGATTTCTTAAATTCTGAACTTGGCAGCAATTTGCTGGAATGTATAGAATCATGGGACTGGGCTTTAAGAGGTGGAGTTAAAACAAAACCTCTTGCAGATTGGTGCCAGGCTCAATGGGAAGTATATCAGATCATGTTTAGACAGATTTTCCATATTAATTATCATTTCACTAGAACAGACGAACGTTTTGGAATTTGCACAGAAAACGAAAAAGATTGGCTTATAAAAGAGGTAAAAAAATGAGAAAAAGAACAATAAAAAAAATAATCATAGCAGCAATTATTTCTGCAGAACTTTCTAGTTGGGCTACACGAATATACATGATCAATACAGCTCAACCAGACCGACCATGTAAGATTACTTGGAGTGGCGAAACAACAACATATGATCAAAACTATTAACAATCCGACCAACACATCTTTCAATTATACCGGAGCATGTATGTAGGTGTGTTCTTCAAGCGGTATATCTTAGGACTGTGGTGTGTGGCTGAAGGTCTTGTCTATTCCATATGTTGCGAAAAGCGAAAGGAGAAGAGATGGGAAAAACGATTGATTGCTCCGCAGTATTGACGTACTGCGGAGTTTTTGTTGAAAAAAATAAAAAGCATTGACTATTGGTGTCCAATATGTTATAATAAAGACAGTTAAAGAAGACAAGCAAATTCAAGGCGGAAAGAAAAATGAAATATGTTGATATCACGAATCAAGAAATAGTTGAAGGATTCAAAAAGTCATGTCCGTTATTTGTTGGAGAAGAGATCGAAGAACTTCACAAGCGCATTATCCGCATGAAATTAAGCGTTGACTGTCAAGGCGACATACTTGCGCAGAACGAAGACGGTGACAGATATTGGATAACTACAGAGCCAACTGTTACTCGCTGGAACAAATCTGGAAAATATGAAATCAGGATGAAATACAACGTGCACAAAGAAAGCAAATACAACGATAAAATTTATGAGTTTGTAAAATAAGACATTGCAATTAACAAATAAAAGGAGGAAGCAAAATGACAATCGAAGAAATCAGAAATATTATTGAAGAAGCAGAATATGGTTACATCGGAATCAGGGCAGACAGCAGAGATTATCAAATTGGTGACGTAATGGATAACTCACATCAGCTTTTCCCGGATCCTCAGTACAATGATGATTATACAGAATTGCTATACCCTTATATTTACGAAGGACCTTATGCTGGATTCTATGATGCCGGCGAACTTAACGGAACATGTGCGCTTTCGGTATCTGAGAACAACATCGAAAAGATGCTTGAAGCTGTGAAAAATTATGGAGAAAAAATCTACTTAATCGGTGGGAATTCAATGGAATACGGAAACGATGAAGACGAAATCATTATAAGAAACGCAGAAGTGATTGCAGTATTGTAATAAAGGAGAAAAAATGAAAAGGACAAAAAGAGCTTGTATAAAATGCGGAAAGCTTTTTTACGGAGGAACGGACAAAACATATTGCGATGAGTGTGCGAAAGTTATAAAAAGTAATGTTATGCGTACAAGAACGTGTAAATCGTGCGGAGCTGAATTTTTGGGAGGCCCACGTGCATTCTATTGTCCGAACTGTCGCAGAATAAGGCAAAGAGAAGCAAACGAAAGAGCAAGAAAAAGAGGAGGTGCAACTAGACCAATCGGAAGTATCGACAAGTGCAAATTGTGTGGAGCTGAATATGTTGTTAATTCCGGAAGGCAAAAATATTGTTCGGACGAGTGCCAAAGAGAAGCGGTACTTGCATGGCAACGAGAACACAAAAAGGGATATAATAAGGCATCTGGACAAGACATTAAAAAAGTAGAACGGCGGAAAGAGAAAAAGAAAATCTGCGTATATTGCGGACGTGTTTTTTCTTCTAATACAGCAACAAACGCATGTTCTAATTATTGCCGAAAGAAAAATACGAAAATAATTGAGTACAGAGCAGAAATGAAGCGTGGAATTAACGCAAATATCGAAAAACTGATAGAAGAAAGAAATAAATATAGAGCAAAAATAAAAGCGGAGGAAGCATAATGAAAGAAATCGAAAGAAACGTGATGTTTGCAAAGGCTGGCGGTAATGCAAGTAAGAATGCATACACCTGCAGAATCTCACTCCCGGTGGATGCAATCAAGGCACTTGGAGTGAAACCAGAAGATAGAGCAGTGATGCTAACAATCGAAGAAAACAAAGTAGTAATTACGAAAGCCACAAAGAATTAATTCTGAGAAAATGTAGAGAAATAATCAAAGATGGGTACAATGAAAAAATCCTCACAAGTTACAATAGTTATAAAGACTATGTAGAATGTGAGGATTTTTCTATGTATAGAAGTACACAGAACTACGAGAATCAACAGAAAATGCTGTTTGATGGTATTGGCGAATATGGAATCCCACAGATAGAGCCTACATCATACAACCCATGCGAATTCCTATCATTCAACTATGCGAAAATCTGTAAGGATAGAGCAGATCATGGAATCTTACGTAAGCATGCTACAGGACTTCAAGTGTGTAATGAGTCCGGACTTTAGCACGTATACAGATTTTCCTAAAGCATTACAGGTGTACAACCATTTTAGAAAGCACTGGATTGGTGCGTACATGCAGATGAATGGGATTGATGTGATACCTACAATCAGTTGGAGTGACAAAGAATCATTCTCCTGGTGCTTTGACGGAGAGCCAGTGGGCGGAGTTGTTGCGGTAGCCCCATAAGATAACAGGGGCTATAATTGGTGAAATCCTATTACTCTCCCACAATCATTGCATAAACTGATATGCTCTGCGATATTGGTTCATTTTTTCTACTGGAAATGTAAAGTAGGATTTTACTTCTTCTTCAGTAAGTCCATTCTCCAATCCAAGCAAGATTTCATTAATCTGCTCTTCTGTGAGTTGTGCTGCGTATCGCTGAATGCACTGGTTGATTGTTCCGGACAAATCCCATTTTTCTTCTTTCTTTTCTTTCTGCTCTTCCTCATCCACCTCCGTCATTTCCTCTTCTGTACCGAAATTCGGTACATTGGAACGATTCTCTTGCATTAACTGTTCTTCTATTTCTATTGCTCTTTCTTGCAATCCTGTATCTTTCTTACTTTTCTCGAACAGTTGAATAAGTTCTTCTTCTGTTGGCTTCGGATCGACATCAAAATTTAGATACAAGAAATCTTCCTCATTTATCTCACATACTTTGATACTCTTATCCGTCTTTTCTACTTCCTTATAAAATGCCACATCTTTTTTATCAATCACCTGAAAATCCTGCTTATTACGAATTGTTCGGTAAGTCATCGTTCTTGGATTATATACAACACGTACCGGATGCTTATAGCCATTCTTCCCTGCAAGTTTTTTAGATTCTTTCCATATAGGTGTGTTAAATGGGAAGTTTTTTCGATCTCTAATTGGATACTGTCCCTCCATGAAAATAAGGCAATCCTTACGACTCATTCTTTTTACTTCTCCCGGAGTCATTAATCCTCTTCCTGCTCTTTGATTATTCAAACTTGAATTTCCATGTACACCAGTGGTCACTCCATCATTTCTCGTATCAATGGTCATATCACCTAATAGTTTCGATATGTATTCATGCGTAGAAAATGCTGCTGGACCAGAGCCAAGATAGATCATCACTGCACAGTTATCTAGGAACACTTCCCATTTTTCCTGTGGAAAGCTTGCCTTAATCTGGGCGATGGACTGCAAAACTGGAACCATCGACATATTTCTGCTTCGTATTGTTCCCATTAATACCTCTGTATTATTCGGTTTCGGACCGGCATAGAATTCATCTGCCCATAGTCTTACATGTATAGGAAGACTTCCGTTGCACTTATGATCTGCGATTCTGATCAAAACATCAAATAGCTGTGTGTAAAACATGGAAATCAAAAAATTAAAAGACTGATCATTATCTGGCATAACCAGAAATAATGCAGTCTTTTTATTTGGATTTCCGTCTACTCCCAACCCTAAAGATGGAATATCAATATCATCGTCTTCAAAAAGACGTTTTAATGAAGATGTTTCGCATAATCGCAACATTGCATTCACCATTATAATAATAGAACGGACTGTTTCTGCCGCACCTTTTTTCAATTTCCGGTAGTCTCGCACTGGTGGGTAATCATCTCCGTGGATATCTTCGAGTCTGTTCATCTCAAGCTGTAATTCTGTCATATCATCATCCTCATTTCCCACATGTTTCGATTCCATATTTACGAGTTTCAAGATATTGTTTAAAGTTGGTTTTCGTCCCTCTTCCTTTGCTGTCAGCCATTCATGAAAGAACACTGCCTGCAGATAAAGTGCAACTCCATCATCCCAGAATGGCTCTCCCTTCATTGCGTCTGGTGGCTTTACGGATGCCTGCATATTCGTAATTAATCGGATTACATCTGTCTCTTTTTCAAGGTACGCCATTGGATTATATCTGTCGGACTCTTCCGGATTAATCAAATTGAAAGACTTCACAGTTATTCCATGAGCTTTTAAATATTTTCCATGTTTTCGTAACAAATCTCCTTTAATATCCAATATTACATTTGTCATACCAGCTAATAACAGATTTGGAGTAACCACAGAGGTTGTTTTATATGAACCAGATCCTCCAATTACCAACATATTCATATTTGACACTGAATGATTAGAAACTACAATGCGTTCACTTAGATAGGTATTATTCTGCTCATTTTTATCCCTTAATGTTTTACTCAATTTATTTACATCTGCCCACTGTTCCGAGCCATTTTCCACTCCAAAATGGTAGTTTCGATTCTGATCTAAATAATATGCGATAAACATGATCCATGCTATAAATGCACAGCCCATAAACGCAGGCGTTTTATCTGTCCACCAGTTTCGTAACGGATGCATTACAATATACAATAATTTTTCCTGGTAATTTGACATGGTGACACCATCTAATTTCATCAATCCACAGCCAAAATACGCTCCAATGATTAATATTACAAGAATAATAAGGAAGATTCCCCATGGAGTTTTTCTTTTTTCAATCATCTATTCTCCCTCCGGATTATCTTGCTTTCAAAGGCGGTTTCGGAGATTTTACAGGTTTCTTACGAGCTGTATTTTCAACTGTTTTTCCTGCTTTATTCTGTGATCGATCTGTTGCTTTCTGCTCTCTTTCCGACAGATTATAATGCTTCTCATATAATTCACTCGCAAATGGACGTCGTTCGAGTTTAATAGGAAGCTTCAAGCCTTTATCATACATCAATGGCTTTTTATCTTTCTCCAAAAATGCCGTATAGTATTTTGAATCGACAGAATGGAATACTTGATCTCCTGGAATCACCAAATATTGTACATTTTCTCCAAAAGTTCCCGGTATTCTGCTAACAAAATACTTTTCTTCTCTGAAAGATTTAATTGCTTCCTTGTCTAATTGGTTTACTAATGTATCCGGATCAATTGTAAATTTTTGATACATTTGATTTTCTTCGTAATCCTCATATGTCATATTTCCTTCATCTAAAGCTATTTTAGGAGCAGACGACTTTTCTTTTTCATATTTTTGATTTGCTTCCTTCACTTTTTCATCTCCGGTATTGATGTATTCCTCTGTAGACATTTTTCCCGTATTCTGATAGGTAGACATATCAATTATATTTAGATCTGGAACTTTTTCTCCTCGTTGAAGCATATCTTTCTGATACAATTGATACCAGTGTTGTACTTTCGGGATATCACTGTTTGCTACAATAATCTGTATATTTCCATCCCCAATCTTTAAATCTGGTAATACACTATAATTTATTTTTAATTTGTCAAAATCTTCTTTATACACCTCCTCTTTCCCTTCAAATGGTACACTAAATATACTTGTTTTTCCTTCTGTAAATGCATTCAAACTTTCTTCCGTTCTTTCTCCTCCAACCATTTTTTTGTTTAAATACCTCTTATACCATAGATCAAAAATATTTTCATCATCTCTGCATACTGCAATCTGTATATAGTTATCAGCCTTATTTAGATCCGGCATTTCATAGAAGCGTACTCCTTTTTTCTTTAGGTCCGCAAATTCCTCGATATCCTCTAATTTAATATCATCTCCTGTTTGATCTATCGGAATATTAAATACATCAAAGTTTCCTTCTGTTCGTTTGGCAAAATTTTGGAAGTCTTTAAATTCCCTTTTGTCAATGATTTTCTCCTTCACCATTCTGGCAAGAAACTGCACAATTTTTGCAAGCCCTTTCGTTGCTATTTTCATAATTGGATCTGCAAACATGGTAGCCTTTTTGATCACCATCAAGACTTCTTCCGCATCTCTGTATTCTTCGTTCATTTCTCCACTCCTGTCAATTATTTTTCTTCATGATTTCTACTCAGATTTGATGGATTGTACCGAAATTCGGTACAATCATAATTTCGGTGAAACTGCTTTTACCTGTTTTCTCTGCTTTGATTCTGTTTTCACCTCTGGTAATACAGATATATCCTTCTTTTCTTCTTCCTGCATTGGAATATTATATTTTTCCATAAAGCCCTTAAAGTATGCTGTATTTTCTTTGATTTCTCCTAGCATCTTCCGGATTTCTTCCATCTCTGATTTAATCTGTTCTAATTCTTTGTTTGATTCAATCATAATTTTTCTCCTTTATCGTGTACCGAATTTCGGTACAACTTCATTTTTTTGCGTTTTATTGGTTACTTCTGCTGTTTCTTGTTCTTCAATCTGTTCTTCAGCAACAATCTCATGATTGGATTGATCCATATTAAGAAGTGCATTAAGTTCCGACAGACGATCTGTTTTTTCTTTTAAATCAGCTTCTTTGGGGAACTCTTTCATTACCTCGATTTTTGCATCCTCTAGCTGTGATTCATAGGTCTGCAGATTCTGTTTTGCCCTTGCAATATGCTTTGGAATATTATCCAATGCATTATTAATTCGTATAATATTTCCCAGACCATTTTCACCTAACTCAATAATATAACTTCGTTGATTCTGTAATTTCAAATTATATGAATTGCTTATATGGTTATAACTGACAAACATAGTAAATCCCTGGTAAGTTCCTATCTCAACAGATTCACCTAACCTGTTTTCTTTTTTGGCTGCTGTCCGGATTGCCTTTCCTGCCAACTCTTTATCATCAAAAGTTACGTCTTCAATTATCATTTCAAACCGATCTTGATTTTTTATCTGATAGGATTGGTAGCATTTTAAATCTTCTTGCAGCTGCTGAATTCTTACTTTTTCATTAGAGATTTTCAAAGGATAATCATGTACAATCTGATTTTCCAATCTGTATCTATTGGCATTATGGTTTGCTTTTAACACCTTCAGTTTTGCAACATCAATATCCAGTTCCATCTTCTCCTTAATGTATGGATTTCCTGTAGCCAATGCTTTTATTTCAGCGAATGATAATACTGCTTCATCCACATCCTCACAACTTCTGACTGGTGATTTGCTTGTCATGATTTGACCAACAAACTTCTGCTTATTCTCCAAAAGCTGCCACATATAACTGTCAAACGTTCCTTCTGTAACATAACGGAAAATCTGTACTTTCTCATTCTGGTTTCCCTGACGTAAGATACGTCCTTCCTGTTGTTCAATATCCGAAGGTTTCCAAGGCACATCCAAATGATGAAGAGCAATCAGTCTGTCCTGCACATTCGTGCCGGCTCCCATTTTGGCGGTCGAGCCAAACAAAAAGCGAACCTGTCCACTTCTTACTTTCGAGAACAGCTCCGCTTTCCTTGTATCTGTATTTGCATGATGAATATAAGCAATTTCTTCTTCCGGAACACCCATATCCATTAATTTTTGTTTCAAATCATCATACACATTAAATGTTCCATCATTTTTCGGTGTCGACAGATCACAGAACACCAATTGTGCTGATTTCGTGTCTTTGGTATTTTCCCATATATCGTAACACTGTCTTGCACATTCAGATACCTTTCCATCCATTGAATCAGGGATCGCATCACTTATTAATCTCTGATCTAATGCAAGTTTTCGACCATCATTGGTTATTTTCAGCATGTTATCAATGGAAGAATCAACTCCTCCATTTCTTACTTGCTCTGCACGCTCACCTAATTCTGCCACATATTCTTTTTGTTCTTCTGTTGGCTTGATAACAATCGTTTTATATTCCACTTCCGGAACAGGAAGATTTAATTGATCAGATGTTTTGATATCTGCAACTTCCTTAAACATGCTCATAAGTTCCGGAACATTGAAGAAACGTGAAAATCTCGTTTTTGTTCGATAGCCCGTTCCTTCCGGTGCTAATTCAATTGCTGTAACCGTCTCGCCAAACGTGGCTGCCCAGGCATCAAATTGTGTGAGACCAGTCTTTTGCAGTTCCTCCATCTGAAGGTAACGCTGTATCGTAAACAGTTCTGTCATACTATTGCTGATCGGCGTTCCAGTTGCAAATGTAATACCACTTCCTTCTGTAATTTCATTCATATATTGACACTTATTAAACATGTCCGTTGATTTCTGTGCTTCCGTCTGTGATACTCCTGCAACATTTCTCATCTTTGTATACAAAAAAAGATTCTTATAGTAATGACTCTCATCTACAAAAAGCCTGTCTACGCCCAACTCCTCAAACGTGATTGTATTATCCTTTTTTTCTTTCTTATTTAGCTTTTCTAATCTTACCGCTAATTGTTTTTTGGTTTTCTCCATCTGCTTGATGGTAAAGTTTTCTGTATTGCTTTCTTTTGCCAGCTCAATTGCTGCAATAATATCATCAATCTGACCATTCAGCATTTTCTTCAGACGTTCATCGCTCAGTGGAATCTTTTCAAATTGACTATGACCTATAATCACTGCATCATAATTTCCAAGTGCAATTCTGGCACAGAACTTTTTCCGGTTCATTGGCTGAAAGTCCTTTTTCGTTGCAACCAGGATATTTGCCCCAGGATATAGCTGTAAAAATTCCGATCCCCACTGCTCCGTCAGATGATTTGGCACAACAAACAGTGATTTTTGCGACAGCCCAAGTCTTTTCGACTCCATTGCTGCAGCAATCATTTCATATGTTTTTCCAGCGCCAACACAATGAGCCAATAAAGTATTTTTCCCATACAACTGATGTGCAACCGCATTTTTCTGATGTGGTTTTAATGTGATTTCGGTATTCATTCCTGGAAATACCAGGTAACTTCCATCATATTCCCGTGGACGGATCGAGTTAAACCTTTCATTATATGTTTTACAGATCGTTTCTCTTCTCTGTAGATCGGCATAAATCCATTCCTGGAAAGCTTCTTTTATAGCGTCCTGCTTCTGAGCTGCATACATTGTTTCTGTCTTATTTACGACATATCTGACGGTTCCATCGGTTTCTACCCTATCATACACTCTGGCATCCCGTAGATTTAATGTTGCTTCAAGAATTTCATATGCGTTAATTCTCTGCGTTCCATAGGTGTTATAAGCGATTATATTTCCAATACTATCCAGGTTTTTCCCTTTAATCCGCCATTCTCCGGTTGTTTTGGAATATTCGATTGCAATTCTCCGGTTATTCAGATGATATTTTGGTGTATGGAAGACCTCTTCCATAAACTGTTCATACATTTCCGGTTCAATCCAGGTGGCACCGATCCTGACTTCAATTTCAGACGCATCAAGATCTTTGGGCTGTATCTTTTCTAAGGCATCTACATTTTCCTGATATCTAGAATCTGTCTGTAGATGTTCTTTTGCAACTTGTAATTTTTCTCTGACATTCCCGGATAAATATTCATCATTATTTTCCCAACGATTGGTTTCCGGATTAAAGAAGATTATCCCCTTCAGTTCTTCTATTACAGTTTCTTCACTTCTACCCGTCAGTTGCGCCATAAATAGCAGATTTACTCTTGCATATTCACTCATTGAAACCGTCAGTGACTCAATCGCCGTATCCACCTTGGTAACCGGCACCGCTTTACTGATCGTGCGCTTTGAAAACATGTCCGCTTTCCGTTCCAGATTTCCATTTTCATCCAGTATTTCCAATGAACACAATAAGCAATAGGATGCATCTGATGAAAAAGCCCTCTTATTTCCAGTACTACTTATAACACCATACTTTTTATAGAATTCATCATAGACTCTATTCAGCTTTTCTTGTTCCGTTTTAATCGCTTCATCTGTTCCATTTTCATCCATCTGTAGAGAAATCAATCTCCTTACTGATTCTCGGATTTCAATCATTCCACGCACACGTTCCTCTGTAGCCTTTGAAAGATTCACTGGATACATTCTGGAATTTTCCCGGAAATATAATTGTTCATCAACTAATGTATAAGAGTAATTTTTTACATCTGGATTTGCAGGAATGTCTCTTTGATCTTCCTCGATTACAACTTCCGGATTTTCCACAAAAATCTGTCCTTGAACCTTCGTGATTGCAACATCTAGTTGTTCTTTCAGATCTGCCCCTTCAAGCGGTATACATGCGGTTTCTTTTCCATATGGTCCACTTACCTCTTCCATGTGTCCGAGTACCATTTCCGGATGGTTTAAGAAATATTGATTTAACTCAATACCATCTTCATTTACTCCAATGTCCAGCCACTCCGGAGAATCATAAGAAATTCCTTCTCTTTTCTGGAAAAACAAAATATCCGATGTTACTTCTGTTCCTGCATTGCCCTTAAATGCAGTGTTTGGTAAGCGAATTGCTCCTAATAATTCTGCTCGCTGTGACAAGTAGGAACGAACCAGATTATTTTTTTTATCCATTGTTCCCCTGGATGTGATAAACGCTGCTACTCCACCACTTCTTAACTGATCTAAAGTTTTCGCCAAGAAATAATCATGGATCAGAAAATGATGTTGTTCATATCGCCTGTCATACACCTGATAATTACCAAACGGAACATTTCCAATCGCAACATCAAAAAAATCATCCGGATATCCGGAAGTTTCATAACCAGTAATCCGGATGTCTGCATCCGGATACAGTTGTTTTGCAATTCTACCACTGATACTGTCTAACTCCACACCATATAGCTTTGAATCACGCAAGGATTCCGGCATTGCTCCAAAAAAATTTCCTACTCCCATTGCAGGCTCTAGCACATTTCCGTTTTTAAATCCCATTTGTTCCAACGCCTTATACATGCTTTTAATAATCACAGGTTGCGTATAATGTGCATTCAATACAGATTCTCGTGCAGATTTATATTCGGACTCTGTAAGCAGCTCTTTTAGTTCTTTATATTCATCCGCCCAATTAGATTTTCCTTCGTCAAATGCATAGGCAAGACCTCCCCATCCAACATACTGCGAGAGAACTTCCTGTTCATACCGATCAGCCTGCCGATGCTCCTGCTCCAATTGCTTTAACAATCGAATTGCATCGACATTTCTTTGATATTTTTCCTTTGCAGTTCCATTTCCCAACTGATTATCTGTAATATAGAAATTATCAGGACGAATTGTTTGCGTATTGTTTTTGCTTTCTTTCTGTAATACTTCCTGGATCTGCTTCTGTTCCTCTGGTGTAGTTGGTCTGTTTTCCAACACACTTGCCATTGCTTCATGTACAATGGCATCATATTCTATCACCTCAAGAATCTCCGCATGTTCTGTTATATACTCATCAACCGCAGTCTGGTTAATAAAGAATCGATTTGCTGAAGGATATACCTCTAACTTCCCATCCTCACCAATGCGTACCAGACGGAAACGTATTCCATCTCTTCCATCTGGATAATGATATGTAAAAAATCCAATGTCCCGTTCTTCTACATCCTCACTGCTTTCGATTGCTACTCGTATGCGCTCATTTTCTGCAGATGCCATTTGTTCTGTACCGAAATTCGGTACACTATCCTGTTGATCTGCAGTATCCGGTTTTAGAGAACTCTGTTCTTGTTCTGTAACCACCGTTTCAGATTCCGATTTTTCTGTTAGATATTGGTTCTTCTGTATCATGGTTTCGATACGGCGTAAAACCATGTTCCATTTTAATATGACCTTTCCACAAAATTCCTTTTCAATGACAATCCCTTTTGCATCATGGTTTTCAGATGAAAACCGGCTTCCGATGACTTCCGGCGTACGTCCTCCTATCCCATATTCATTTTTTAGGAACTCTATTTTTTCTTTTATACTATGTTCCTTTGTCAGGAAGTTATAGATGCGTTTTTTTCCACCCTCTGCCCTAGAACCACTCCCTAATATAGCATTGATTTCGTCTTCTGTAATAAATTGCTTTTCCGGCATAAAAATATCGGAAGATTGCAGAATATAATGTTTTTCTTCCGATATTAATTCTTCAAATATTTTTTGATATTTGGCATTATTTATTTTTATCCAACTTGGCATAGAAGAATCAGTTTGAATCATTTTATCTATTGTGTCAAATACTGTTTTTATTTTTTCCTGTCCATTTTTTTCGGACAATTCTTGTTGGATAACATCGCCCCATTCTTCCTTATACTTTAGCTCCTCCGGCAGCACACCCGCATCTCGAAATAATAATTCTACCCTCTGAGCATACTTTTTTTCTGTCACTTGCAAGGCATTTACTACAATCGAATTGGGCAGATATTTCCCATCTTCATATAATTTTTTAATTCTATCTGCCGCTTCTTGCCAGGGGATTAATTGATCATATCTATCCTGTGCCGATTCACCTCTTGCAAACCGTAGTCCTGATTGTTCATACCATACTGATATCTTTCGGTTATTTAGGTATACCCCTTTACCACCAGTACCATATTCTCTGCTTAGGAATTCCGCAAATTCTTCCTTATCCAAACCATTAATCAAACGGGCAGCAATTGAATGCTGTGAATTTTCCTCTCCTCCTCCAAGCCGCAATATCGCATCTATTTCTGAATCCAAGATATACTCTGCATCATTCTCTGTCTTACGTGAAGCAATTTCAAGTTGGATTTGTTCGCTTTGTTCCGCTTCTGATGGAATGAACTCTAATTGTGTATAGTCATCATCTGCTTCGATCACTTCATCTACTCGAACTGGAGCTTTTGGTACTGTTCGCAAAACATGATTATCTGGTTCTTCCTCTTCTGCATGTTCTTCTTTCTGCGTACCGAAATTCGGTACACGCTTTTCTGCAGATATTTTTGTTAAAACTTCTGGTGTTGTCTCCGGTTGTGTTATTTTCTGATCTATATTTTTCTGATTTCTGATCAAGAATACGGTAATACCATGCAAAATTGAATTACACGTTTCAGTCGTAGCATAGCCTAAATGTCGAAGCACTGAAATATCATTGAAGTTTGTAATAAACTGAAAAGAATCTGAGGAAAGATACATTTCCGGATCATATCCACATTTTGACAAACAGACATAAAATATACTATTTTCCAGCAGTTCTTGAAAATCATGTTTTAATTGATCTTCTTCCAGGTCTTCCAGATATGTGCCTTCAACATCTTCTTTAAGCGCATCTTGCAGATCATCGATCACATCATCGACACTTTCTCTGGTTAGTTCATGTAGCAACTCTGGGATAGATTCCATCCCTTCTTCAATATCAATCGTATTCTGCAGATATGTTCTAACAAGAGTTTCATTCTTTTCGGTAACTTTCCATATATTTAAGGATCGAGAATCATATTTTTCTGCTGTCTGAGTTACGTCAAACACATAATCAATCTTTTCATACCGCCTTTTCGTATGAATCAGACCAATTCCACAGCTTCCCTTCTTTACTGCCCTGTGCATAATTTTGTTCCAGACATCGTACGTTGCAACTGCTGTTGCTTTTGGTGCTTGCGCATAGATCAGAAGCTGATCCTCAAAAGAATATCGAAAAATATTTGGTGCTGCATTTAAATATTTTTTCCAGGCATCCGGACTTTTTACAATCGCTTCAATTGTTTGTTGGGATAATTCTTTTAATTTCAATAACGTTGTTGCCATAGTAAATCCTCTCTGTACTGAATTTCGGTACAACAAAAAAGACTTCTATCTATGAAGTCCTTGATAAATGCTCTTTTGTTTTTTCTTTCTATTTGTTTCTTGTTGTCTTTCTACTGACTTATCTGCAGAAGTCTCGCAATACTGTTCCAATGCATCTAATGCTTTCTGAATCACTGGATTATCTTTATAATATTGAATCATCTCAACATTTTCTCGATCTACCCGACCATGATACATCAACCCATATTTGCCCTCGTAATCACTTCCATCTTCTAGTTCAAATCCAATTCCTTTCACCCCATGCATCCGTTCTTCTGGAATACTTTCATATTTTTTTATCGCTTCATCCAAAGTAAGATTTTCATGAAGTTCTCCAAAATCTGGAAATTCCATACATTCAGCCGCATAGAAACTGACATTAGTTTCGTCAGATATAAATACTCTCTCCGCTTCTTCCAGACGAGAAAACAATGAGCGTGCAGTTCTGACATCATTATCTATCTCTGAATTTTCCGACACCTCTATCAGCCATTTTTTTATATCATCTGTTTTCCTCGTCAAAATATCCTCTGTAAGTTTATCAATCTGCTCTTCTCTGTCTTCAATGCTATCTTTATACTCGTATGTATCATATTCATAACTGAATTTGTCTAAATCCACAGCGAGTTGTTTAATTTCTTCTGCATGCTCAACTTCGGCATCCAACTCTTCATAATCCATCCATTCTGCATCATCTAACGAAATTCCTGCATCTTCCAGAATATCCTCTACCACCTGCTTTATAGGACTGTCTGGATTATCATAGATACCGCCATCTATATCTTCATAATCTTTCGTATAGAAAGTGTAGTCATAACCTCCGTCTGTGCGGTGAATAGAAAAATATCCATCATGAATTTTATATGCCAATTCATCCGGTTCTTTGTATATTTCCTCTTCTGATATCCCCTTGTCCTGCAGATATTCTGATATAGCTTCCAATGCCCCCTTATCAAACCCATTCCACAAATCCTCTGCCACAAGTTGTCCATTTTCTGTCACAATAATTTCTGCTACATTTGAGCCGAACTTATTATGTTCCATGAGAAAGAACTTCTCTCCGGCATATTTCCTTTCCTCAATCGTATGCCAGGCTCCCTCATGTCCATCTGCTACATAATCATTTGTATCTGCAGTAATCGGTACTTCTGCATCTTCAATTGCCCGTTCAATTTTCAGCATCCGAATTTCAAATCTTGCCATTGAAATAAAGTCATCTAATACAACCGGATGACTTTCAATTATATAATCAAGATTTAAGTTCCTTCCATGACTGATATTTTCCGGAATATTAATATGTTCTGCCCATTCTTTATTCTGCTTAGAAAATCGTCCCTCTAAAAAGCTTTCCCGGATTGTATTTGCCATCACAAAATTCATACGTTCTTCTCCAAAACGTCTCACAACATCTTTCGCTACATCATCCTTCAAACGTATTCCATCATAGTTTTTTTGAATTGCTTCTTCTATCGCTTTTTTACAATCAATATTTAATTTTCTTGAATCCAAATATGCATCCGCATCCTTCTGTCTTACCGCCTGTTCCAGTGTTCCTGCATAAACTGGAGAATCATTTGACCTATCTATAATCTGCTCTCTTTGCTTCGTGAATTCCGGAAGTTCAGAAAATCCAATATCATCCACATAATACGCTTTCATTTCTCCATTACGTTTCATTATAACAACATCGGAAACAGACAATGAATGTCCATCAAACCCTTCTGGTCGTTCAGCATTGAACCTATGATATATTTCATCCAGGGAATCATGTTCATGCAATTGCTCCATGAACATCATACGGTAATCTTTCCCATCCACAGATAATCCCATATTACTTATGATGCTCAGTCCCATGAATTTGTATCCCCAATTTCCATCTGTGTTATCATATTGATAGATTGCATAAGAATCATCTGTACGTTCAAAAAAACTGTTTTCATTTGTTCGATCTTCCTGCTCAGTTTCATCCCTTTCTTTCTCCGAAACACTTTCCATAATTTCTTCCTCTTCCATCCTTGTCCAATCATCTTCGTCCGAAGCAAACATATCTTTTGGATCTACTATTGGAGTTCCTATTACTACATTCTCTATGTAAGCCATACTTTCACCCCAGACTTTAATATTCAATATTTAATAAAAATTCTTCTAAAGTAACAGAATCCTCATTATATTCCGATCCATCTTCTTTTTTAAACCACTCTTTACCATCAACATGAACATTAATCATAACTTTTACATTCTGTAAATTTGCATTTAGAATATTTTTATAGATGACAGTTAAAAGATCTACACCTTTTTCGTCAAATGTAATTTCGTCACAACGTATATTTAATAAATTATCATCTATAAAATCTACATATGGAGAGCAATTATCATAGTCTAAAATATCTTCTAATTTTCCTTCCAATTCTTCACCATATTCTTCAAGCTCATCTTCGTCATTAATATCAACGATTTCAATTTCTATTAATAACTCTGCTTCTGTGTTATCTTTTAATTCAATACCTTTAAATTTCATGCGTTACCTCTTTAATTTTTTATTATGAAATCTATGATTCCTTATGTACGTAATTATAACTGTTTGGAATAATTACATTAAAAGGAACTTCAATTTCTGTACTAATGCTTCATACATCATTTTTTCCTCGCTTTCCGACTCTTGTGCTAAATATAGGAATTAACTTTCTAGAAAAACATTTTTCTACAATCGGATTGAAAATTTCAAACTTTTATCTTCTTTTTTCTCTGATTCTGATTTATCTTTGCCTTCAGCTAATTCCTTTTTCTCTTGAGTGTCCTCTGTTTTGTCTTCAAAATACTCCTCTCTTTCCGTAGCAAGCTCTAATCTGCGTTCCTGCCGATTGTAAAATAAAACCTTATCGGACAACCTATCCTTCGGCAACACGTCTGTAGCATTGACACTTTTTACCATTTCTTGCAATTGTGTTATTGATATAACTCCATTATCGGGATACACCAGCAATTCATGTACAGTAGACGGAAGTATATAATAATCCATTTGTAACAGATTACCTATTTTTTGTGCCATTTCATCATGTGCAATCATCGCTGCGCCATTATACAGCTTATAATTTGTTAGCACGTACAGCCCGGTATCATCAATTTTGTCTGCTGATAGCAGATTATCAGGTCTTGTCCCCCCATTCAAATAAGTTCCCATTTCCAATAGATCTGCCAGTAAAGGTTGATTCCATGCTGCCTGAACCTTTATCGTGTCTTGATATAGTTGATCTGCCGTAATCCCCCAACGTTTGGTTAACTTATCGGTTATTGGTATAGATATATGTTCCGCATCATTTTTGTCCATATTGATCTCATACAACGCAACATAACTTCCCAGCTCCGTTTTTATCTGATTCATCGGAATTTCAGTAAAATCCGGATCTCGCAACACGAACTGCAGATGTTTCTTTACCTCTGTGTAATTATTCACGAATTCTATCGCCTGTCTTTTTTCGTCTCTAATTTTCCCAACAGTATGCCACCCCTGCGTAATGTTATTTGCAACAGTTTCCATGACTGGAAATATATTTTTGTTCTCCATAAATTTTTCATATGCTTCATCCAAATATATTCTTATTGTGTTAGGAGATTTTTTTTCTGATATCACTAACCCCATGTGTTTTCCAACCTCAATTTTGAAATCTTTGAATTCAGACGGAAGATGATATTTAATATTCTTAGCTACAAATTGTATGAATTCTTCCTTTTTCATTTTGTCAGTCCTCCCTCTGTACCGAAATTCGGTACGCCCATTATTTTCTGATATTCCTGAAGAACACACTCCGAAATTTTCTTCTGCATTGCTTTCCCTATGGCATAGATCACATCATGATACCCATCCGAACTTTTATATTGTGGCATATTAATAAAATAGCCTCTTTGTCCTTTTTTAATAGTGATTCCATTAATTGTAAGTCCTAGCAATTGAACAGATGCAACACCACATATATATGCTTTCGCATTCGGTGGATACCGTGGAACAATTGGGCTGATGGAAAGTATTTCTATCTTTGGAAGATACAAATCTTTTCTCATTTCCTCTTTGATTTTTTCTCCTACAGCCTTTTCAATTTCTTCCCTTAATTTTTTTTCGGGTACAAGTATATTTTCCCATTTTCCACAACGTTCTCTTCTGGGATAACTAAGAAACGAAGTCTCTTCTCCCGTATCTTTATTTTTAAATTTACGAAGCTGAACCGGAAATCGGATGATATTTTCTAAAGTGACCATTCCATATGCCCACACATCCGTCTCATAAGATAAGTGCATCTCTACATGAATATCCATCCTTTATTCCTTCCTTTTTTCATTTATCTTTCTTAAACGTTCCATTTGTTCAACCGTCAGATTTTCAAATGCAAATTCTGACATTTCTTTTACACCAACTCCACTTTCCAGGCACTCCAACAGATAATCCTTTTGTTCCTTCGTCATCTTATCATTCTCCAAATATTTCCCGATAAATTTCTTTGTATCTGTTGACGAAAAAAGATACTTACGAATACGTTTTCCTATACTCTTTTTTCTCTCTTCTGGTTGAATTTCTTCCCGTCTGACTTCTATCTTATTTTCAATATTTTCCTCTTCACTTAGTTGTTTTTCTATTTGTGTTTCTGCATCCTTCCTGTCTGCAGGATTACTCGTTGCTGCCACTACCGATGTTGACTGCTTTTCCAATTCATTTACCTTTGCTTTTAATTCTTCATTTTGTCGTTGCAAGTCCACTTTTTGCATATTTATCATTGTAATCATTTCATCTTTTGCTTCGATCAGTTTATTCGATTTTTCAATCTGCTCTTGAATTGCTTTATCTAGTCCAGCTTCAACAGAAGATCGTACATCTCTGTTTTCCTTCACTACATCCATAACCTGTTTTTTTAACATCTGAATTTCATTGGATAAGGAAGTCTTTGCCTGATATTTTTGTTTCAGAAATTTTGTTCTGGCATCTTGGATTTGAGGAATTGTATATCCTGAAAGTTCCAGTATTTCCTGATCTCCCATTCCATCTAATGCGCATATGAGATACCACATACATTTCTTACTATCTTTTGTCTCATTTAAAAGATTTCCGATCAGATCTGTCTTTACATCTTGAAAAATATCATTTAAATTAATCGTATTTATTTTGTTTTCGCCCACTGCGTCTGCACCTCTTTCTTTTTACTGTTTTGATAAGTATGTTCCGTTGGCTGTCCCCATGCTGCGGTATAGAATAATTTGTCTTCCTCTTCCTCTTCTTTTATCTGCCTGATAATTCTTTTTTCATCCCGAATGGACTGTAACTTCTTTTCCATTTGTTCAACCTTCTCACTTCCATCCAATATTGCATCTGGAAAATCCTGTTCCAATTCTTCCAATTCATCCAATATTTTTTCAAAACTATCATCGGATTCTGGCACTTCGCTTAACATTTCTTTTAACTTCTTATATCTTATATACGCTTCATTGTCCTGTAGAAAATCCTTATTGTATATTTGATTCTTTAATGCTTTTTCCTGTTCTTTTATTTTCGCTTCTCTATCTAAAAGCTCCGCATAGGAATTAATTTGGAATTGTTTCAAATAATTAATGTTTTCCCACAATTGGTCAATGTGTAGCAGACTTTTTCGTACTTCCCGATAATCTACGGCATATGGATTTTTTATATTATGATATTGGACAGATACAAAATATATTTTCCGGATTCTTTTTTTCTGAAATTGTGTTACCGCCTGATGCGTATTTATCCTTTTCATTTTATAGAATCTTATTCGAGGACTCCTCGGATTTTTATATACAAATTTTTCTCTTCGAATTCTTGAAAGGATCTCCTCATAATGATACCCAGATCCAAGGTTGTAACTTCTCCAACCTCTTTTTTGTTCCATTGCACGAAATGAAAAATACGCACCATGCTTTTGAGAATCTCCCTTACGAATCTGATAACCGATTTTTTCCATATTAGAAATAAATTCTTCTTCATTGCCAGAGATAGAAATAATATAATCAATATCAGCACGAATAATTTTTTTCCAGGTTGGCGCACCTTTTTTGTCTGCCTGCCATTGTGCATAAGATTTTCCTTTTCTTGTTTCTGCATCGAATTCCAGTGGCGGCAGTCCATACTTCTCACAAATTTTATTTGTGATCGGCTGAATATACTTCTCCCAGTCTCCATTTTCGTATCGGTACTTATATCCACTCATTCGATTCACTGAATTGAAAACAATGTGTCCATGCATGTGCTTCTGATCATTATGAATTGAAAAAACATAATCGAAATCGTCACCAAGATATTCTTCGCAAAATTCTTTTATGACTTGATATGCCATTTCTTCATTTACCTCTCCAGGTTGAAAACTGATAACAAAATGATATCCCTGTCTTCCTTCCAGCTTATCCCAGTCAAGTTTGCTATCCATCATAACCTGATAAACTTCTTGCGGTGTGAATCCTGAGTTTCCACCAATCAATTCCCCATCATTTGTTTTTTTAGGATTCATAATATAACGAATCGAATTATTTAAATGTTTGCTGCCACCTCTCCTACCTTGTTTAATGTTCATCAATTTTGTGATTGCCACGATCTTCCTCCAGTTTTTCAATCAGATTTTTTACCTCTTCTTCAACCTGTAGAAGATTTTTTTGCAAATAAAAAACAGAGTCGATATTCCCATGACCACTGTTGATCTTTGCAGCCACCTGATTGATATTAACTCCGATTTTTCGTATTTGATAAGTTAAGTTTTTTAATTCCCGGTAATATGCCAGTTCTTTTATTTCTTCTCGAAATAATTTTTCCCGGATAAATGCAGATACATTTACGCTTCCTTCTTTTGTTCCATATTTAAATTTCCACGCATCCTCTTTCTTAATTTTTTCTTCTAATATTTCCCATTCCTTTTCTGAAAATCGAATCGTATATCGAATGTCTCGTCGGCTCATGGCTCATTGCTTTCATATGAATATCCTTGCTCTTCTACACTTTGCTGTGTACCGGAATTCGGTAGATCATCGGAAACTACTTCATTATTTTCTTCAAAGTTTTCTAATGCAATTTCCATCTCCATCGATAATTCCTCACTGTTTTTTTTCAGAATATCCAAGAAAGTATCAATATTTTTTTCATTGATTTTTCCGAAGCTGTCTTGAACGGCACGTAATATTTTTTCTTCCTGTTCTCTCTGAATTTTATTTTCGAGTTCCTTTTTCTTTGTCAGAATTTTTTTCCGTTTTTCATCATAATCCGCCAAAAATTTTTCTTTTTTTCTTTCCAGCTTTTCCAAATCTTCCGTTGCTTTTTTTAATTGTTCTTTTAAATCCATTTTTCACTCTACTCCGTTTCCTGTTTTAAAAAAGAGATGCTGAATTGCATCCCTTACCTCTGGTTTTCTAATTTTATTTTATCAAATCCAATCACCTTTATCTAGGTTACTTTAGGTACACATTTTCAATGGAATGGCTGCTCTTCTTCTATTTTTTTATGATACTGTTGAACAAGAAGACTTTCCATTTCTCTTAACTGCGCAGAAATTTTGTGTAACATTTCTGTACTGTTATCTGCTGGTGCCAAAATTTTTGCTTCTAAAAAATCAGTCGCAGTCGGATATAATTTCCGATTTCTGTTTTCAATCGCTTCCACTGCCTGTTCGGATAATCTGAATGTTCTTTTTAATTTTTCCATCTTAGTTGTCTCCTTCTTTTTATTATCTTTTTTCGTGTATGGCTTTCTGTATGTACACTGTATGGCTTTTCTGCTGTACTGTATGGCTTTGTATATGGCATCGTATGGCAATTGAGCCGTACTGTATGGCTTTCGAGCCATCTTGTACAGCTCCTTGTATGGCACTGTATGGCTTTCCTGCTGTACTGTACAGCTTTCTGTATGGCATCGTATGGCAATTGAGCCATCTTGTACAGCTTTGCGTATGGCAACCCTTGTTTTTCGTATGGCTGAGTGTATGGCTTTTGTACAGCTTTCTGTATGGCTTTCTCTGAATCACCGAAGGTGATTTGCAAGATACGCAAAATGTCAGACATTTCACCTTCTTGTTAGGGAACTTCCCTAAGACCCTTTTTTTCGTTATTTAGGTAGTTATTTTTGTAGTTAGTTTCTCCATCCAGAAGCGATCGCACATTCTGTCTGAATTGATTTTTATCAATTTTTTTCTCCTGGTATTTTCCAAGTTCACCCTCCAGTTCATCCAAAATTTCATCATACTCTGTCTGTGCCACTTGAAAATCCACATTCATTTTTTCTCCATCTGAATGAAATGTGACTGACACAGGGAGCTTCTTTTTGTTGAGCTCCATGATTGCCAGCATCAAATCGGAAAGCAAAGAAATTGGATGCACATCTTCTGAAATGCTTACATCAAATCCAATCAGTTCGCTCATGCTGCATCCAACGGTATCGCAAAATTTTTTCATAATCTCAACCGGAATATCTGTAAAATGATTTTCATAATTTGAATACGCTGATGGGATCATCTCCAAAATTTCCGCCATCTCTTTTTGTGAAATCCCTTTTTCTTTTCTTAAAATTTTCATCTTTGTTCCGATTTTTAAATACTCTGATAATTTCATTTTTTCTTTCCTCTTCCGGATAAATCCATAAAAAAAGAACAGCATTTTTACTGTTCCTTTTTTACATCTACTTCTTTGTCATTGAATTTTATATACTATCTTGTCAGGTGAATCGAACTTTTCTTCTCTTGTTTTCTCACTGGTTTCGCATCCGGCTTTTTGATTTCTTCTATTTCTTTTTGCTGAAACAAATTTTGCAAGTCCGCATTTTTTGATAATTCCATCTCATGAACAGTCATTAAAAATTTTTCCGCATTCAAATAATCAATAGAATCTATTTTTGTAGGTTGTCCATTGTAAATTACACAACATTTTTTCACTGGAGCGAAATTTTCACTGACATAATTTATAAAGTCTTCATTTTGTAAATGGCGAGTCTGTCTGTCTACAACTTTATCAGAATGCTTGATTTCAAATAAGTAACTTTCCTTTTTTTCTCTGTCTACGATGATAAGATCAGCTTCTGAATTAGATAAACCTTCTTGCACCCCAACTGATAATTGAGAGACATAAAATCTTTTTTTGTCAATCGTCTGGTAACACTTATAAGTTTCTGAAAGAATAATATTTTCAAGCAGAATTCCTTTTACAAAATAATCTGCTCTCTGAATGAATTCTGTTTTGTCTTCGATTTCACACGTCTGACTCCAAACATCATCTCTTTCAAGCTGATTTAATAATTCTGTAGCATGGGAATAAATCATTCCCGGCTGCTGTAAAATTTCTAATTCTATTCCACCTCCACGTTTAAAAGATTTGAAACTTACTATTGATATATACAGATCTAATAACTTCAGATAAAGTTTCACACTCTCTAAATCTTCTTCTGTAAGAGTTATTTTCATTTCCTCTGAATCTTTTATTTCTAATGCTTTTTTCGTCGCTGTATTAACAACATCAATATCTAATTTATCAAAATATTTCTTTTTTGAATTTTGAAATATTGCATATAAAGCTCCACTTTTATATGATCGGTTAATTGCTCGTAACGTGATTTCATAGCTAAATTTATTTACCATTTTCTGAATAACTGAAACTAATTCTTCTTCATCATATAAGTCTGTTAAAACTGTAGCGTGCTTTCTCTTTTCTTCACGACTTATCAATCCATGTAAAATATTTTTTACAATTGCAGTATTTAAATATTCCTCTGCCGACTGATTATCTTTGTAAGTAGCATTTGTAAGAGTTCCTCCATATTCAATATACTCTTCCAAATTTCCTCCACATAGTCTGTGAAATTCTGCATATGGCACTTGCGAAGTATGCAATAACACCACCCGGTCATATAAGATGTCCGTCTTTGCCAGATAAATTCCAAGAGAATCTGTACCTGCAATAACAACTTTTGTTCCTATTGTAATGAAATAATCTGAAAGTACATTTCCATAAGCCTGGAGATCTTCTACTCTGGTAATCTCATCAATAAAAAAATATCGAAATCCCTGCTCATATAAATCATCCATAACATACTCTAATTCAAGCATATCGCACGGTTCTTTACAAAAAATATATACACTCTGCTCTTGAATTTCTGGGTCTAAATTTGCAATGCACTGATACATCATAACTGTTTTACCGGTTCTTCTAAGTCCATACAATGCACAAATTTTACCAAAATATTTTAAATCTGTCGAAGTCACGTAATCTGCTAGATCTGAATAGCAATCTCTCTTCTCCTGATATATCTGTTTTGGTAGGTTTTTACCTTTTACTACGTTAAATTTGCTCAAACTTTTCTTCACTGCTTCTTCCTGCCACTTCTCCATATCATCACCCTCTCAGCATATTTTTGTGATTTCAATTAATATAAGTGTACAAAATTTCCAGACTATTTTCAACAGTTCCACAGATTTACTGCAATGAAAATCCAAATGTTCCCTCCGCAATATGATAAGTTCCCTGAAGATGTTTTTTATCAATCCTCTCTGTTATGAAATCTGCTTCAAATGTAATTTTCTGGTCTGTCTGCACAATTTTATCTGATGGAATTGAAATCTCCCGTCTCAACTCATTGTTCTCTTCCAGAAATTTTTGCAGTTTGATTTCCAAACAATTCAAATCCTCGTCCGGAATTATTCCCTGCAGATTTTCTTTTCCGGATAAAACTACCGGAATATTTTCCTGTCCTTTTTCATTCCATTTGATTGGAAGTTCCTGCGATTCCTCCCAGGAACTTGTATCGACAGCCTTTGTATCTGCTTCTTTTTGTTTCAACCATTCTGCGATCGCCTGTTCAGAATCTTCCTTCTTTTCTGTCCAGAAAAAAAAGCTATTGTCTTCTTTTTTATAGGACGCAAACAAACTACTTCCATCATCCAATGTAAAATAAAAACGGATCTGATTTTGTGTTTCATAAATTGCATCGGTACAAGTAAGCGTAGTGACAGAAGCAAACAATTCATCCTGCTTTAACAACTTTTCTGCTTGCTGTTCCATGCTTTTGATTTCTTCAGCAGAAAAATAAGGCTCCAATAAATTGACATTTACAAAGTCCATCTTCCGCTGTTCTTCTTTTTCTTCTGTCTTCTTCTCAAGCTCAACTGTCTGTTCTTCGGATTTTGTTTTTTCTTTTTCATTCGCATTTTTTCTAAGCAGAAAAATACCACCAAACAAAATTCCAAACAGAAAAGCTAGTAAAAGAACACTGATTAAAATTCTTTTCTTCATCTTTCTCTCACCATTTCTTTAATGAAAATAGTTATAGCCAAGGTTCACCGCCCTGACAACTCTTGAGTTCCATTCTGGTTTGCAGCTCGGAGTTCCTGGATTCGCATGAGACGGATACCACGTACTATATTGAACAATAAACTCAACCACACGCTCCCCATTCTGATGTCCATACTGGTTACATCCCGGATCATTTTGATTCTTGATATCTCCGATCACACAATGCAAGACATCTCCATTTTCCCGGTAAAAATCTACATAATCTCCAACCTGTCCATATAAAGTTGTACAGGCGATCACATATCTTCCATCGATGATTCCAAATCCTTCACTGTCATAATGTTCTCCACTTTGTTCTCTTAGCTGATACTGTAGACTTGTCCGACTTGTAATTGTTCTCCATCCCATATAAGTGTGAGTTGTTCCCATTCCTTCCGGAATCTCGATTGTAGTTCCTGCCGGATATTCCGGATTACAATAGCCCGTAACATACGAACTATTCAATGCATAGCTTCTTGAATGTACTGCATCCGAAGTGTTCCCTTCGATCGTAACGACTCTTCCATTTTCTACATACTGCACAATTCCAATATGTGTGTCCTGACCAAATACAATAAAGTCTCCCGGCTGGGGAGTATATCCTTCCGATGCATAATGGAATCGCCCTTTGTCTGCATAATACCGATGATAAGCTCGAACCGCTGCAGCTTTGGGTACAATTCCTGAATCAATCAGTCCTGCTTCGTTTGCACACCAGGACACGAAGCACGCACACCAAGGAGTCACATCACCATTAACAAATTGGCTTCCCATAACATATCGCCAGTACTTTGCTCCACTTGGATTATTTTCTTCCTGCAAAGCGATCTGTACAATTCTTTCTCCACCTCCTGCTATCACAGGAGTCGAAGACATCAGGGAAGCTATAATCCCTATAAGCGTTGAAATGATTGTTACCACTACAATGATTGGAACTAAGATTGCAATGATCACTCCAATTATAACTGCAAGGAATGAAAATACTGCCTGAACCACAACGGCAAGTACGGATAGTAATACCGCACCAACTGCCGCACCAATATATTTCAAAGAGGATGGCAAGGAATCCATTTCATGGTTTGCATTCTTGATCTCTGTCATTTTGGATTCTACATTTCTAATTGCCTGCTCACTTGCCATGGAGCGTTCCTGCATATAATCTTTGAACTTATCAGCTGCTTTTTTCCCTGCCGTGACAACCAGACTTCCTCCTGCTGTAACTGCTCCGGAAGTTGCTGTACTTGTTGCTGTTGCAGAATCAGCTACCGCTTTTCCCGTAACACTCTCCTTATTGATTCCTGCTTTTATTTGTAGTTTTATCTGCTTCTGTTCTTTGGAAAGATACCTTTCTCCTTTTCGGATGGATTCTTGTCCTGCAGCTGAACTTCTCTTGTCCGTAATTCCTTGTATTTCATTTTCTGATGATAGCTTTTTGTTTTTCTCTCTGTGATTCCAATGATTTTGGAATCTTTTCAACGGATTGTACTCAAATCTTTGATATGTATTTACCCCTACTGTTTCCTCCATACGGTAAAGATCTGCTGTATAAACATTTGCTACTTTTTTTTCAATCTCTTCTGTGAAATCATAATTGTCTTTTAGAATTCCGCTTCTTGCTTTTGAACTTGCTTTAGCTTCTTTTATTCCTTCAGCTATATATCTTTTCTTTAATGATTGCGGTAACTGATTCCATTTATGAATCTCTTTTCCATCTAAAAACCTTGTTGGATCTACATAAGCTGATTGTTCTCCCTGGCGGTCTGGTTCATTTCCCATACTCAAGGCTGTCATATGCTGCTTGGAAGTTTTTACTGACTGCTTTGCAGCATTTAAGGCAAGTGCTGTTGCTTTAAATGTTTTTTCGTCTTTTGCATTAATCCGCATCCTATCCAACCCTTCTGTATCTACCCTCTACTTCTCTGAGTTTTCCTTTCTCCTCTAATAATTTCAGATATCCAAGACAAGTTTTTGTATCTTTATTAAACAAACGTTCCACATCTGTTACTGTGATATCCATAATACAGGAAACCTTAAGAATCAGTTCTTCTTCTTTTTTACTCAACACAGAACGTGGCTCTATTTTTTCTTTTGTACCGAAATTCGGTACAACCTCTTCTTCAAAAGATAACCGTTTTTGCTCCTTCGCTTTTTCATGGAAGTTAGTACTGTAATTTTTATACAATACGTTCTCCTTGCTGATTAGTGCATCAAACATCACAACCTTTTTATTCCACACCATAACACCCTCACCGACATTTCCGGAAGACAGTGCTTTAAATTCCTTTGCACTAAATTCCTGGATAGCAGCAAGACTCTGTGCATCTACACCACCCTGATCGAGAAAAGCTTTGTAGGAACAGTTCTGAAACAGTTCGATCAGCGTCTGATTAGACAAGGCTGCAGTTACATTCTGCATGGCCATTGTAACGATTCCACCAAACTTGCGGAACGTAATGACCGCATTATTAAGCTGTCTTGCACTTCCCGGTTTTTTAGATACTACCTGTGTTTCATCGATTACAAGATGCGTTGCCTTCTGAAACCTCTTATTGTAATCCATACGGACGGACAGATAATGCAGGATTGTGACCATAACTGCCTCCCAGTTATTCTCTGGCACATTGGACATTCCAAAACCGATCATACGTCGATTCAGACTTACATTGGATGGATGAGCCAGCATATCACAGCTACCAATGGTATATTCTTCCAAACTGTTGTAGATTACTCGGATCAAGGCTTCATCATGCTCATTATCGACTCGTTGTAATTCCTTATAGATTTCCTCCCGCAGCCACAAAAGTGTTGGCTGTCTCTTAAGTTTCTTCTGTCCAAACACTTCCTTAAACATGCGTTCCGTACATCGACTGATGATCGAATCATGCTCCTGTGTAACATTGATGTTTTTCATTGCAGCTGCACACAAGGTCTTGGCATATTCCGTCTGTTGTGCAATAAACTTTTTCTGTACAGCAACGGAAGATACAAACACTTCTTCTGATACTTCAAATCCATTTAGGAAGATTCCGCTTTTTGGCGTCAGATCGAAATAACTTCCATTGTCTTTCTCCACAATATCCCGGAATTCATTTTGGGGATCAATTATCATAATATCATCATCTGTTGCGAGCAACGTTTGTGACAACTCTGTCAGTTTGATCAGCATGGATTTACCGGAACCGGAAAAACCTACGATAATTCCATGTGGGTTCGGCAGTTTCTTTCGATTTCCCACAATGAAATGCTTTGTCGTACGGTTCAGTCCCATCATCTGTCCTCCCGGCTCAATGACATCCTGTGCAAAGAAAGGCTGAAATGCAACAAGGGAAGAAGTTAAGAAGAAACGCATATAATCAACTTGTCTTCCACCGATTGGAAGTGCCGTGTTCCATGCTTTTAACTGTGTATAATCACAGGTTTCTAGTACTACACCTTCTCTTTTTCCGATCGCCTGCATTTCTTTCATACGTTCTGCAAGTTCATCCTCATCATGAGCTGTGATCACAACCAACAAATTTAGAAAAAATCCCTTTTCATCATTTTCATCAAGCTGATCGATATAGGATTCGATCTCATTCTTTTTCTTCTCTCTTGGATAGGATGCATTAATGGCCGGAATACCTGCATTTCGCTTCTGTTCAATCTCCTCGGTGATTGCTCTTTCATTATTGACCTGTGCATTGATCAGCTTATCGTTTACCAGGTCTGTCTCAACCGGAGCATAATCCAGTGTAAGAAAAGATGGATAAGAAACATTCGACATGGAATGGATAAACTTGTCGGTATCAATTGCCTGACGATATCTGTGTCCGAATAAAACAGTAACATAGGTATCTCCCATGACCATGTAGTTTGGATACTGTTTGATGCCTCGTGGCAGGATATCATTCTTCCAGTCTTTCTGATGTTTCTTTTTATCGGATGGGAGATTGATATAGTCCTGTTGCTCCGGATGATTCGGACAGATCAGTTTCTGCAGTGATTCCAAACGTTCCAAGGTGCTTAGCTTTTCAATACGACTTCCCCATCCGGCAAATGCTTCCATAATGGTTGTCTCAATCGCATTCAAATACACTCTTGCATTCGCTTCATTATCTGCTCTTGTAGTCACGGTCAGATAACGCAGCGTAGTTACATTCGGATTGGTTTCCTTGATTCTTTCATCCTGCCACTGTCTGATTCCATTTGCAATATCCGGATACTCTGCTTTATTCTTTTCTGCACGAATAGACTCCAAAAACTCTTCCATGCTCTGATATTCATTGGCTAGTGTGATTTTAAATTCTACATCCATCGAATTTAACCAAAACATCAGATTCATAAGAAAATCTTTCTGTTCTCCGATATTCTTGTTGATGTAATTAATATCTTCAAAGATATAGCATCTGTCATAAACCGCCATTTTTTCTTTTGGCTCGATCTTAAATATCCCATTCTCAAAGGCTCTGTCAATCTGCAGAGATTGTTTTACATTCTTTGGTACTTTTACTACCGGCATTGTTTTGCTTTTTTTTGACAGAAACAGACGGTTTCCGTTAAAGATTGACATTTATTTCTTCCTCCTTGTAGTTCTTTTTTTCTTTGGCTCATTGATACATTTTGTATCCATAGAAAAGATTCTGTGCTGTGAAACATTCCTTTCTTCCATTTCACAAGGCAGTTCTTTGGTTTGCATATAAAACCACATGTTTTTTAATGATTCAATCCAGGTATGTCCCTGGTGCTTCACCATTGCTAGATAAATAATCGGAACCATGAATGGGATTCCGGCATAAATAGAAAGATTGATTGCAAGGCCTGTTGCCTTCCACACAGAAAATGCGACTCCTCCGGCAACAAGCAGAGCAACCACACCATACCCTAATTCCCTTGCGGTAAAACCTTTCCATAACTCATTTTTATATTGTTCCTCAAAATCTTTATTTAAATCTATTTTCATGCACGTTCACCTCATTACAGATTGAATGTTTTATTTAAAAACGTTGGTGCTCCTTTTACGGAAACTGCCATCAGGATCATATAGATCATGGAATTAAGAGCCTGGGCAAATCCATCAAACGCATTAAAAATGGCACTATCAGATGTAAAAATGGAGATACCGGAAGTGATTCTTCCTGCGATTGCAATGGCAAGTGCTATAACGACAATTTCAAACGTATTGGATAGAAAGCTTTTCATCCATGCATAGGCTGTTCCTTCGATTTCACGTCCTCCTGTGATCGAAGGCATTGCAAGTGGGAATGTTACAACCAGAAGATACAACTTAATATAGCGGCTGTACAGCGTGATCAGAATCAGAAATGCACAGACCATTGCTACAAGGAAGTAGAACAACCCATAGATCCAGAAAAACATAACAGAACCGACATCCACATCACCAGTAAAGAAGGCCGGCGGTTCAATCATGACCGCCGTTCCTGCCATTGCCGATGCCATTTCAAAAATCTTTTTGATCACGTCCAATCCTTTTACCAACAGCACGTTTAAGACAACCACCTTGATCATTGCTTCGATCATAAGTTCAATTGTCATATTTTCTTTGAAGTTTTCAACCGATTTAAAAAATCCCATCATCACAAAAAAGTTCAGACTCATAATTCCGATGGACAAAGCCCACGGATACAATTCATTATTTACATAAGTCCATGTAGCAGATGAAAATCCTTCCGGTGTCTTTGTCATGATTGCCATACATGCTGACATGGAAGTATTCCATATCGCACTGGCAATCTGATAGAATGGTCCGTATAATAAACTGCCATTTAGAAAATCCGGCAACCAGTCTGGCATCTTTCTTCTCCTCCTTTTTATGCTCCTACACTTGAAGTGATCACTGGAATCAACTGTGGTGTGATAACTGCAACAAGACCTCCTGCAATTCGTTTAAATGCCATAGACTGTGCACCACCGTCCTGAGAGTTCATGGATTGTGCCCACTCAAAAACACCCCATAGCAGATACAGACTTCCGATGGAGGATACGATTGCTGCAATCAGCCCATAGATTGTATTAAAACCAGTCTTGATTACTGCATTTCCATCAGTTTCTGCAGCAAGAACCGGAAATCCTAACTGCAAAACAAATACTGCAGACATCATTAAAGAAAGTGTCATCAGTGTTACCAATTTTTTTCTATCCAGTTTTATCAATTTCTTTCTCATATCCTTACTCTCTCCCAATATGTAAAACTTTTACTAAAATAAATACTAATACAAGCAGCACAACCGCAAAGGTTCCAAACCCTACTAAACCTTTCCATACATCTGGTGCAAACATCGCTGCTACAACTCCTAATACAATACTTAAAATAAATGCGATTACTACTATTACTTTTGTCTTCCAATTACTTCTTCTCATTTTTATTCTCCTCTCCAGTATTTTTCTCCTGCTTACATGGAATCCTGCATATTTTTTGTAAATCCTTTAACAGAAGCTCTGTGATCACATTTGCTGTATCACTATCTGACAGATAACGATACAATGCGGTTTCATAATCCTTATAATGACTGTTCTTTAAATAATCCTTAGATGCACGTAAACGTTTTGCTACTTTTCCTTTCGGATATTGCTCCAACAGAAGATCTAGCGTCTGTGAAATGTTTTCCGTCTTTTCATATTGTTCTTTCATATCTTTGTAGAACTGCTCCGGGAATTTCATTCTTCCCAATCGTTCTGCATACAGATAGTGTTTCTGCTTTGTAAGAAGGAAATAAACGATCGCACCCACAAAACAAATTCCGGCAACTAACGCAAAAACGATGCCTGTTCCCATATACTGTAAAGCTGTCATTGGTACCCACCTCTCTACTTCTGACGGAAACAGTCACTTACTTCATGCACTTTCTCCATTAAACAATCCGGAGTCATGGTATTGCTGAAATACCCGGATGCATAAACCCGATGCTCCTGTTCGTCATAATAAAACTTCACTCCCGGATGCTGTGTATTTAAACGAACAAGCAGCTTATCTAATGCTCTGCTTTTCTTCTTTGGGGCTGAAATGTCAAACGCTGCCGGACTTGAAAACAGGAACACATAATCTAAGTTATTGATATTAACATGCAGCTGTTCCCCCTCTTCGGAGTGTTTGATTTCAGCAGAAATATATTTTGGTTCATTTTTTTTCAAATATCTGTTTAAAACGGATGCTGTCAGCTCTTCAAATACTGCACTCTTTCGCTCTGACTCATTGGACTCCTGCTTTCTTCCAAAGGTTGGAACATAAGGTTTTTCTTTTGTATCGGAATTCGGTACGTCTTCCTCTTCTTCCTCATTTGTACCCAAATTCGGTACAGCTTCCTCTTCTTTGCTTTGAGAGATACTTGATACCAATGTTAACAAACGGTTCTTTTCTGCTTCAATTCTCTTAACTTCCTCAGAAAGTTGCTCCTTTTCACTTTGTAGCTGATTATTCTCCTCTTCAAGCTGTTTACTTTTTTTATTCAGCTCTTCGAGTTCCTCTTTTAAATATCTGCTCTCGTTTTCGTAAGCTTTATTCTCTTCTTCAAGACTCTGCAGTTCTTCTTCATTCCACTTATTCATTCCACCAAGTAAGGATTCAAAAAACTTGGTTGCTTCTCCTCCTGGCTTGCCATCTGCATCCAAAACAAGTCCTAGCATATCTAACTTATGCTCAAAAGTTTCCTTTGACTGTTTTGCCTGGATTTCCATGTTTTTTGCTTTTTCAATTTGCACCTGATAGCGTACTTCCATGGAATCCTTTGCTGTCTCAAACTCCTTTTCTTTTTTGTTCAGTTCTTCTTTGTCTCGTTCAAGCTGTTTTTTTTCTTCACAGAGCTGCTGATACCAAGTTTGCTGATTTTGTTCCTCTTTATGCAGTTCCTCTTGTTGTTTTTTCAGTTCCTGTCCTTTTTGGTTCAACGTCTCTTTTTCCTGCTTGATCGATTCAAGTAAGTTATTTAATGTTTTTTTCTGTTCCAGATAATCCCGTTCCCTTTGCTGAAACAGTTTCTCCCGTTCTTGGTAGATTTCATTCAAATCTCGGTATAACGGATCCTGGTTTGCTTCATTTATCATAATGTTCCATTCGCTCCCTTCTTCATTTTAATTCTATAAATAGTTCCACCCATCACAGTTACAGACATCCCAAGCAAAACAGAGAACACTAAAATTCTGCTTTCTTCTCCAGTTTTTGGTGCAGGACCACTTAAGATTTCTTCTACTGCTTTTGTTTTCTCCTCTTGTGTACCGAAATTCGGTACATCATCCTTTTCTTTCACTTGTTCGCTATTCTTTGGCTCTTCCTTTTTCTTTTGTTCTTTACTTGCTTTTGTTTCTGTCTTAGGAACTTCTAGCCGCTGTACACTTTTTAGTTCTTCTTTTTTCATATTTCCACCCGTTTTGAGCATAAAAAATGCACCGAAGCCACAGCCGATGCCAAATAAAAAAATCAGGATGGTAATGATTACTCTTTTCATCCCACTGTTTTCCTCCCTTAAAGGATGAATTTTTCTTTTGTCACTTTGCAATTGACAGCCAAACGATACGGAGTCCTTGAATAGCCTGTACAAGTTGCTAAAGTAAAGGTCTGTACATCCTCTTGATCTGGTTTCCAATCATCCTGGAATACCGCATCCTTTTTGTGACAGGAATATACAGACACGATTGTAAGTCCCTTGGTTCGCTCTGGCGTATAGATATAAATGCTTTGTACTTTGTCTTCATCCACTGTAAGTTCATCTAATTTTCCAAAGATCTGTCCGGACATCATGTTATGTCCGAAAAGACAGATATGCGGATCTGACAAGTTTTCATTTACATGAGCAAAGGTAAATACCGAACCTAGTACACTTCGTTTTCCATCAAATCCTTTGTTTAAGTATTCTGTATCTGTTCTGCCATGTAAGATAGGCTCATCCACTCCGATCTGTGGGATATAAAGCCATCCAATGATATCTGGATTGACTTCCTTAAGTAATTCAAAATCAATCCTCCTGTTCATAGGATCTGATGCATCCTCATTACTTTCCGGGACTACAGCCGTTTTTTTGATTGCTTCATGACTGATCTTTGCATCCAGAAATGGTTTATGTTCGTGATAGGCAAGAAAGCAAAATACTACTGCCATTCCAAGGAATAGCACGATCAGAAATCTGTATACTCTGTCTCTCATTTAATGTTTCCTCTTATACAAAATCGTACAAAGCAATGCTCCGCACACACAGATTCCTGCCGCTGTGACATACTTCCAAGTGTTCTCCTGAAGACTTGTCTGCGGTGCAACATTGTCTTCTTTTTCCGGCTTTTCTGTATGTTTTGGTGCGATCATAACATCATACTGCATCTCACCTTCTGAATCATTCCAGGTCGGTACTGCGATCAATGACGGTTCCACCGTGTCATAGGTTTCTGTATCCTGTGCATAAATCAGATATACGCCTACCTCTAAGTTTTTAAATGTTACAAATCCATCTGCATCTGTCGGTGCTACACTTGTACTTTCTCCCGCAGTTGCAAGCAATTTCTCTGCCGCAATTTTTAGATCATTTGCATTCTCGATTGCATTCAAATCTACTTCACTCATTTTATAAGTATCTGTCAGTATATACTCTCCATGCACGATCTCTGCCACTTTCTGACAGCTGAACATCACATTGCTTTTATTTGTGCCTGCTTTTCCATCGGTCAGCATCACCTCAATACTTCCGGTTCTTGCTTCTTCGACCTTTGCAAGCTCCTCACCGTCCGGCAACACCTGATCTCCAATGACCGTAACCGTTTTATCGATCACAAGATCATTCTCATTTAATGTTGTCTCTGCCGCAGCTACGTTTGATGCACCAAGAGCTGCAAATACACACGCTGCGGCCAGTATCTGCTTATATCTTACCATCTTCATATGTCTCCCTTCTGTTCCATAAATACAATCCGATTGCTATCGCAGCAAACAAAAATGGCAAGAGGAAAAAGATAAGTTCTCTCGCCGATGGAAGTTCCTGTTTGATTGCATCATGCTGTGCCTTCTTATATTCCACACGCTTTCCGGTCACCAGTAACCGATGGGTGTTGATTCCATATGGTGTACACGTAACCAGTGTCACCAGGTCCTCTCCTGCTTCGATCTGCAGACCGGAGACATCTTCCGGCTCTACGATCTGTATCTTATTCACCTTATACGCAAGTGTTTCATTTCCAATCCTTAAGAAGAACAGATCTCCTTCCACCATCTCATCCAGGCGGATCAATAGTTTGGAGCTTGGAAGTCCTCTGTGTCCGGTCAGAACACAGTGGGTATTTGCTCCGCCCACAGGAAGGCTCGTTCCCTGCAGGTGTCCGATCCCGTTTGACAGTACGGTATCATCCGTTCCATGATAGATCGGCAGTTCCACATTAATCTTTGGAATATCCAGACTTCCCATTGTTCCATTCCCGGATATGTTCAGCTGCTTTTCATAGCTTTCGTCACTTAAGATCTCGGTATCAGAATTATCTACAACTGCACCGCCTGTCTGGTAAAGCATGTCATTGTATGCAGCTGCATTGTCCATGATCTCCTTAAGCTTTGTATCATCTTTTTTGCTTACTGCGTTTTGGTAAGTAGCAACGGCATCTGATTGATGCCGCTGCTCGATCACATTCCAGATAATTGGAAGACAGCAGAGTGCAAATCCAATGATGAATATGACTCCCGTACTCCATTTTTTTCTCATGTAATCTCCTTCCTTTTTGCTTAGATCTCTTCGTCTTTCTTACGTCCTTTTGCAATGGCAACGCTCATAAGAACAACACCTGCTCCAAGCATGATCACTACAGAAGATGTACCTGTGATCGGAAGTTTCTTTCCAACCTGGTTCACGATCGTGATATTTGCAGAACCATCTTCTACACTTGTTTCCAGTTTTTTGTCTTCTGATTTACTAAGTCCGTTATAGAATGTCTTGATGTTTGCATTTGCATCAAATGCGGTAAGCGTCTTATCTGTTGCACCATCACCTTTCACATAGCTGTCACGCTCTGTTGTAAATGTTGCTTTCAGTTCCAGCTTGATCGGGTCTTTTAATAAACGGTATCCATCCGGAGCATCTGTCTCTTTGAGGTAGTATGTTCCACTGTCAAGTCCGTAGATGTTGAAAGTACCATTTGTGTCAGATACCATTTCTACCGCTGTATCCGGTTTTGTACCACCGGTATGATCTTTTCCACCAATGGAATCACGGTTGATCACAATGTAACCATCCTGTCCGGCCTTTACATAAACTTCATTGTTACACTCTGCATCAGAGTAAAGACGGAATTTAGCTCCCTCCAATACCTTGTTATGATCATTTGTTTTGAGTGGATTGATACGGTATGTAAAGCAAACTACAGTATCCCAAGGCGTATATCCTGTGCTTCCCTCTCCTTCAGAATCTGCATCATTGGAGAACTCAAGGCGTACATCATTTTCAAATCCAGGACGACCTGTATTTTCTGCAGCCTTATCATTGAGTGTTGCATTGTAAGTCAGTGTAACGGTCTGGCCGTAAGTATTCTCTTTGCGGTTATCCACCTCATCAAACTCACGGTCCACGATTGCCTTCAGATCTGCAATTGCGATCATAAAAGTATCTCCATTTGCCGGCTTTTCTGTTACTGCAAATTCACTGTTATTCAGTGTATAAGTCTTTGATTTTCCATCTACAATACCGGAAATCTCGATCTTCACACTCTTCTTATTAAATGTAAGGGCATCATTCATTACATCATGCCATGCATAATAATAAGTATCATATCCATTGATATCCGGTACATTGGATGTATATTTGTATGGAACTGTCTGACCGATCTCGTAATCAGCAATGTCATTCCATCTGTCTGCATTTGTGATATTTGCATTGGCATCATCTTCCTGGATTTTCTTTATCACACTTGGATAATCAGACTTGATCACAACCTGTGCTGCCGGATTTGCTGTGTTTACCATACAAAGAGAACTTGCGGAATGTGTTCCTTCCACGTTAGATACTTCGTCAATGACATAGTAACCATACTGCAGTCCTTCCAAACGGATGGAGTTATCGGAACGTACATTTTTTACTTTGACTACTTCCGGTGATTCATTTAATTTCACCATCTCATCTCTTAATTCCTCGATGAAGTAACGGAATGCACTGTATCTGCTTTCCAGCTTCTGATCTGCAGTAGCACCCTCTACCGGATAGTTATTTAAGGACTGGATGTAATCAATGACCTGATATTCTGTCACATCTGCAGCTGCGATTGTTGTGCCTGCTTTTGTCAGTGCTTTTGCTACCACATTTTTTAATGCCTGCTCATAAGACGGATTGAATGTATAATTGATGGATTCCCCACCTTTTGCATTCTCTGCGTCAAATAGTTTATAAACATTGAACTGCTTTCCAACCAGTGTCTGTCCGTCATTTCCACTGATATCAATGTGTGCCTGTCCAGTTCCCATTGTGGCAACACCTTTCACTGTATTGTAGGTTGTACCCTCCGCAGCATAAACGATTGCCGCAGCCCCACTCTGGAACAACGGCATTGGAACGGAACTAATCGCACCTGCTAAAGCAAGTGTTCCAGTTAACATCATTGCGACTTTTTTCTTATTAGATTTTTTCATGTTCATCCTCTTTCCCTCTTCCTTTCTTCATTTGATGAATGATCGCTGCAAGCATACAGCCTGCACCAAGTAAAACAATGATTAGTGTTGCATGATTTCCTGTCTCCGGCATCTGTAATCCGATCCGGTTTTCAATCTTTAGATTTACAATTCTCTCATGTGGAGTTCCCTCAATCGCATAATCTCCGGAATCCTTTGTATGAACTTCACCATTTACATAGTATTCATACTGTCTCTTATCATTGATCTTGGTATAGATTTCATAAACATAATCATTTCCTTTTGCATCTTTTGGAATTCGGTATCCCTGCGGTGCTTTTGTTTCCTTCAGATAATACTTTTTCTCAACTTCTAACGGATCTGTTGTCACAACACCAGTATTATCTGTAACAATCTTGGATACCACTTTCGTACCTTCCGCATCTTCGTAGAGCGTAAACTCTGCACCTTCCAGTGTTTTTCCTTTCTCGTTGACTTTTGTTATTTTCAGCTGATATGGAGCTAAGGTATCTTCTACACATAATCGTGCGGTTCCTTCTTTTTCAACCTCAAACTGCATGGAATTATCCTTTGCTGTATTAGAATCTAAGGTGATTTTATTGTCCTTAGCAACGGTAAAGGTTACAACTCCACTATTTACGGTATATTCCTCCGGTGCGGATACCTCTCGTACCTTATGCTGTCCATAGCCTAATGTCTTGAACTTACATACTCCGTTTGCATCTGTTGTCACTGTTTCTATTGTTCCGTCCGGTTTTGTATGCTCAAACACAGCTCCTTCAATCGCATAATCCTTACCTTTTTCCTTTTTAACAATGTTTAGATCTAAGGACTGCTCTGGAATTGTCGGTTGATTATAAGTATAAACAAACTCAGATCCATTGTTATTGCTAGTAATCTTGATGGTATATATATCTGGATTGATTAAATAGCCTTCTGGTGCTTGGGTCTCCTGAATTGTTACTGTTCCAATAGGGAATGTTGAATTTCCTGTTGGTGATTTATACAATGCATCTCCAGAGACCAAGAATTTTTCTTCTAGTCTACACATTCCATTTTCATTTGTTCTAAACACCCATGATCTAGTAGCTGTTTTTCCGCTTGCTGCCGGATCTGAATCCATTTGTACTCCTGCATAGAATTTCACCGTAAACAATGCTCCTTCCAATGGAAGCGAGCCTTCTGGTTTATTCATATTTGTTTCTTTATCAACCTTTCCAAGCAACACACCGACCGGGTCCATCGTTGGTTTGTCTGATACCTTTAATATACTTGTTTCTCCAGACTTAACAGTTATCGTATAAGTGGTTTTATCAAGTGCATAGCCTTTTGGTGCAGTTAATTCCTTTACATAATAAGTTCCTGCAGTTAATGTCAGTGTATTGGAGTCACCATTAGCATCCGTTGTAAGGGTTCCAACTTTGGATGCTCCTGAAAGGGATTTTTCACTATATACACCATAAACTGCATCTTTTAGTGAATAGCAGGCATTTCCACTTGTTATAGATGTATCAGAACTGGATTTTTTTAGTTTTGCATAACCGGATGGATTGTATGTACCAGACCAGGAAGATAACGGCTGTCCGTTTCCCTGATAGATCACACCTTTCGCATCCGTGAAATACTTATAATTTACTGCAGCCCACACTAAACCTTTTTGATAATACTCACTCTTATGCGCAGACAACCAGGTTCCACAAGCACATTTCACGTTGTTTCCCGTTTCAATCTGTACTCCATCTGCAAACCACCCATGCACTGCATTAAGTACCCACCAGACTGCACATTGTTTCATAAGATACTCGTAATCACTATTAATTGATTTACACATGTAGTGATCATAGTAATACATCATTGCCGCTAATGTCTGAATTGTTTCTTTATTATAGATGGTAGATGCATCCACGCCTGTTTTTTTACCTGCTTTGAAATTATCCATAGGGTCTGCACAGAAAAGTGGTTCCTTTGTATCTGTATTTCCTAGCCGTCCTTCCCCCCATGTCAGGACTCGTGGCCAGGAAGGGTCATTATAGTTAATCACATCAATTCGACCAATATTCTTTTTCAATGCTCCCGTTGTGATTGTCTCACCGGCAGCTCTTGTAGCTTTCGCTCTTCTTGGCATACTCGATGTATTGGCTTGAGCATCTGATTCCGCAAACCCAACTCCAATTTCTTTTAAGAGCTGCTTCATTTGCCGTTCAATCTCTAGATCCTTCTCCAAATCTTTCTCCGGTTCTTTGTCCTCCTCTGTTGTGTCTTCTTCACCAGGCGAATCTGTATTTATCTCTTTTTGAACCATATCTGAAACCTGATTCTCTTCGGCATAAACCGAACTAAAAGAAAATGACGTCAGCATTACGATCGCAGCCAGTAGAAATGCTAACAACCGTGCTCTCTTTCCTATTTTCCGTTTCATTTTTTCCTCCTTTCGATGATTCATCTGATCTGTCTCATAAATGCGGCGGTCCTCTGGAACATCTTTTCATTTACTTTTTTCTCTCTTTCTCTTAAATTTGGGTACAAAAAAAGAACCACACTTTTTTGTGATTCTTTCCTTGTGTACCGAATTTCGGTACATTTTTATTTTCTTGCTCCACAGGAACAAACATATCCATCTATTACTGTTTCATCATATGCTGCACTATCCTGTACCCAACGTGTTCCATAAACTGCTTCATGATGTACTGTTTTTGTTATCGGGCGAGTTCCATACTCTGTATGATAACCACCACCTTCATAAGCTAAAGCATGTTTTTCCATATGTCCCCACGGATCTGCAGTACAATCGGCCCCGCATACGTTACAGCACTCCCAGGCATAATCCTCATAAGTTGTCACCTGCTCATCCCATGCATCCTGCACCACATACTGCTCATTGTGTCCAGTTGCTTCATGATGAACTACATGCGTCTGTGCTACATAGTTATGCTGATGAACTGGTTTTGTTTCTGTCTTATTGGAATTATCTTTGTTACTTCCACTATTTGTTGCCGGTTTTGTAGTAGTAGAAGTTGATGGGGACGGCTTTGTTGTTTCCTGCTTTTTATTAGAAGTAGATGTATTTGGTTTATTTGATGTCTCATTCTTCTTAGAATCATTCTTTGCAGGTTTCTCCTGCTTAGAAGGTTCTTTCTTTGTGTCATTCTTCTTCGTGTCTTCCTTCTTTGACTCTTCTTTCTTGGAATCGGTCTTATTAGACACTTCCTGCTTAGAAGAATCTTCTGTTTTCTTTTCCTCTTCCTTTCCATCATTGGAAGCATTCTTCTTATCTTCTTTTACTTCTACTTTACTGTCATCACCAATGACAGCTGATCCTTTATTCAGAAGATCCTCTGCATCCTTCTTTTCAGCTACAATTACATCTACGGTATCTTTCACTGTATCCGGCTCTTTCTCCGTTGTTGATGCGTCCTGACTTTCTGTGCTGCTTTCTGTTGTTGAGGATGCTATATTCTGTTCTGTAGTTTCAGCTTTCAATTTCACTGTGATTGTAAGAGGATAGGTTCCTGCCTTTGTAGAGTCAACCTTGCTATCGTCTACAGTAACAGATTCTACCTTTGCTTTCTGTTCCTCGGATACCAGACTGTTCACAGCCTTTTCCATATCCAGGTTCTTAGCATCTTTTACAATTACAATTTCATCTGCATTTTTAATATATTTCTTGATTTCATCATGGTCTGATGTTTCTGTTGATGTTTGTACTTTTTTGCTTTCTGTCTCAGTTGTTTTATTATCTCCACAACCAATTACTGCTGTAGAAACTGTCATTACTGCTAACATAATTGCTACTATTTTTCTTCTCATACCTTTTCTCCTTCTCATGCTGCTTTCATACCGAATTTCGGTACATCTATTTCCCTTTGATTTTTAATGTAAACAGTCAATTTTTATTCGTAATTTTCTATTTTCTGACCATATTGCTCTAGTATCATACATGTAATTTCAGTATCTCCACATTCACTGTCCGGATGGAAAATACTAATCAATGCTTTTTTTCTTTTTGCCAATTCTCCAGGAGAATTACAATTTTTAAAGAAATCAAAACTTTCACTCATTTGTCTTTGCTTTTCTTCTTTCAGTTCGTACTCCGTCCATTGTAATAACAAGCGAAAATGATCTCTTTCTGCTTCAAGTTTCTTTAATCTCTCTTGGTAAATTCTTATATCAAAATCACTCTGCTGTTCTTTCAATACTTCAATCGTTTTTTTCGCTTTTAAAAGATTCTGCCGCAGATTTATATTTTCTCCCATTAAATTTATATGCTCTGTCGCTCTTTTCACTTGATCATCTTCCAAAAAATCAATGCGTTTCTTTAATTCTGTAATGAGTTCATCCTTTGATAAAACCCATTCATAAGCCACATAATTTCGACTATAATTTGGTCTTCCATACATTGTACTTCTTCCCCTCCTTTGAATTTAACATTAACCCTCAAATATTTTTACTATTTTCCAAAAAAACGTAAGTTTTATACACTTTAATTGTTTACTTTATGTAGGAAGTACCTAGCACGTCTCACCCGGAGCATATGCGACCGGATATGGTAGGGCGGCAGCTACTTTAATTTCATTTCTTAAGGGGACAATCATTGAAAAATAGATTTCCCTTTTTTAATTGAAAATGATCTCACTTTTTACATATTCCTCTGCCTGATGTCTGATCTGATTCATATGTCTTGTCCATGCCATACCATCTTTGGCTTTATCCGGTGCCGGATCACGTTCCAGCAATTGTTTTTCCAACACATCCATTCTTTCATCTGCTGTCTTCTGAATATCAATCAGATGTTGATTTAATTCATCCATCAAAAGCATCGAAGAATAGACAGCTGGTTTGTGTTTCTGTAGGTACTCTTTTCTCATGATTCCCCATCTTCCTATATATCCATCCACCTTTTCCAGTGACAGATTCGGCAGTAGGAATTCGCCTACTTGAATATATTCCAATTTTGGAATTCCATCCTCGTCCAAATCTAATTCTGTATTATTCTTTTTTTTCTCCATCCTGCTCTCCTTCCACTTGCTTCTCCAAATTTCGTTTATAATTCTCCACCAGTTCACTTGTTTTTATGACATATGCCAGTAATCGTTTTGAAAAATCTGACATTTCTCTCTCTCCAAGTTCCCAGGACTGTAAGGTGCGATACGGAATTTCAAAACTATTGCAGAAATCCTTACGGCTCATCCCCGCTTGTTTTCGTAAGTCTTTTACCGTTACTTCATCCAGATTTCCAACGACACTATCTATGTCAATATATTTCTTTTTTTCATTCATCATTACCACCAACTTTTATACACTTTGTACGTGTTTCTAGTTTTAATATAACACACAGTGTGTGTTTTTTCAATCCCTTTTACGCACATTGTGCACCTTTTTTCCACTCAATGACGTTATCAAAGAAATCAGAATCATCTCCCGGCATATCTCTTTTTTTCAATAAAAAAAGATTCAATCCAAATTTCTGATCAAATCTTTTTTGTAATAGATATATTTCCCAGAACACTTAACATTTTTCTGTGCAACATTTTCTTTTATTTCCATTTCGCTAATTATATTATAGCAAAGGCTTTTTTACTTATCTAGGTTACTTTAGGTACACTTTTTTGATTTTCTTTTCTAATCACCTATTATTATTTTCCAACTCTTCTATTCTTTTTTTTAGTTCATCTAATTCTTTTCTTATTTTATTTTCATTTGATTCTTTGAATTCATGATATAAATTTGCAAGTGTTGATTCTGTTGTATATCTATACATCTTTCTTATAACATATCTATTTTAAAATCTAAAGACTTTTTATGTTTTATTAATCTTTTATTTATACAATGTATGAAATTATTTCGTAACAGATTGAATATATGGTACATAAAAATAAGAATGTATACAGAATTAATATACTTCAACCGAATATGCTCCATAAACAGCTCTATTAATGGATTATCATCTTTTTCCGATATGCACAAAAATGGACTTTCAAACACAAACTTCTACTTGTTTTTTAGACTTACCACCATCTATTTTTTCAAAAAACACGTTCATATTAGACTGCTCTATATTTTTCTACATATTTTTTAGACCACACAAAACAGCAAAAAAATAAGGCTTCTATCAGAATCACCAAAACATTATTATAATGCTACTGGTTTTCTTCTGATCACCCTTTGTTTTCTCCATAAATTTCATTTATCCCTTTTTCTTTATGGACTATTCCCTATTTTTTGCACCATAAAGAAACCATGAGCAAAATGTTCACAGTGAATTTTCCAGTTCTAGGGCTTTTCTAAGCATCTTATGGAAATGTTTGACATCAAATATAATACTTTCCTCTGCATAACGATGTAATACTGCAGATATGATCGATATCGTGTCCTCTCCTCTTTCCTTAATGATCGTACTATACTGATGTATCAATTTCCCAAGATCTGACGCATCCTGCTCTCGTTTTTTTGCAAGCTGTTCTCGACGCAGCAATACACTTCCTACATACTCTCTCTGCTGATCAGCGGCTGTATTATCAACTACATAGATCGTTCTTTTCCCTTTGATTGATTTTTTCGGCTTTTCAAATAATTTACCACCTAAAAATTTGATATAATACTTTCCACATTTTATCTGGATTGAGAAATATTTTCGCAAAGTATGTAAATATGTTTGAATTACTCTTTTAGACACATGTAACGCTTTACAGTATTTATTATAGAATTCGTGTACATTAATTACTCGGATTCCCCTGTTAAGTGCTGTAGAACGCATTAAATCAAGCAACATATATTTTTCATGAGCTTTCATTTTCATAAATTCAGTACTTTGAAAAATCTTCTTATTCAAATCAATATAATCTGGCTTCACCTGCTGTGAATACGTTTGATTTTCGATTTTAATATCATAATCACCTTTTACATTTTTCGTATAGGTCAGTAATTTTTTTTCACGTAAAGAGCGCAGAACATTATAAAATGTCTGCTTACTCTTAAATCCTAATAACTTCATGAAATATTTGTAGTATGCCCCAATAATCTTTCCCTGTGCATCCTGATAGCGTACGCATTGGAGAAAAATATTCATTTCTGTCTTACTGAGATTATTGAGTTTTAATAATGTTTCGTAAGCAAGCTGCATTGTTTTTCTCCTTCCGTACTTATTTGTACCGAATTTCGGTACATTAACAATCTTATTTGTAATTTATTGCCTATAAATTTTTCTTTTGTTGTCTTTTTACAATTTCTTGAAACTCATAATCATGTTGTCCCAAACGCCAATTTATAGACTTTTTGCATAAGCAAAATAATACAAACGCTATGTAAACAAAGATTATGACAAATACAAAAAATATTATTTCTATATTGCACATACCTGTCTCCTCATACCATGTACCGAAATTCGGTACAAACTATTTAGTGAAACGGTAGTTCTTCGTCAATTCCATCCGGAATACTCATAAAACCGTCTCCTGTGTCATTCGTTGCTGTTGAAACATCCTGGTTAGGAGCAGACTGATGATACACACCTCTGTTCGTTGCATTTTCTGCCCGGCTTTCTGCAAACTCCTGTTCCTCTACAACTACTGTTGTCGTGTATACTTTCACTCCATCTTTGTTCATGTAGCTTCCTGTCTGGATATGTCCTGAGATAGAGACACGCATTCCCTGACGGAAATACTTCTCAGCAAATTCAGCAGAACGTCCAAATACAACACACGAAATGAAATCCGCTGTCGGCTCGTCGTCTCTTCTGAATCTGCGATCTACAGCAAGTGTATATCTTGCAACCGCTGTAGCACTGTCTCCCTGTGAATATCTCACTTCTGGGTCTCTTGTTAACCGTCCTACTAAAACTACTTTATTCATACTGGCTCCTTCCCGTACCGAAATTCGGTACACATGTACAATTTGTGACACTGTTCATTTGATGGCAGAAATCAATCAAATTTCTGCCATCACCATCAACACAAGCATATATACGGCAATTGCATCGTATATATGCAGTCCACCTTGTGTCTTTGAGACCACGGACATCACCGATTCATGCAGCAATTCCGCAAGGTGGTATATTGGTTTAATCTTCATTATTACCATGATTATTCATGTTTTGGTTTACCGCCATTAACAATCTAATTCCAACAATTAATGCAGCTCCATCTAATCCAATCTGAATCACCAAACTCCAAAGTGCATCCGGCAGATAATCTGCCAGATGACTAAGGATAAACAATACAATAAATAACGCAAACTTTTTTATTAGTTGTTTCACTCTTCTGTTCATATTTTACTTCCTAACAAAATATTGGTATCATTTCCAAGTTTAGAATCGAATACCCTTTCTCAATTCCGGAATCCTGCTTATTAATATAAGTAATCGTGAACTCGATTGGTTCTGTTTCAGATCCATCAGAACCAATCGAATAAATATCTACCAGCTCTGCTTCTTGATAGGTATCGTCTTTTACAAGAATACATCTCTGTTGTCCGGAAAGGAGCCTGTCATATGTCTCATATGAGACTTGCAATTCTCTTTTTTCAAAATACAGTTTTTTCTTTTCTTTTTTTGCCTGAACTTCTACTTGATAAGCTGGTATTACTTTTTCAATCAGTTTTACAAAACGATTCCATGTAATCTCTTTTCCATTAATCGTAATTGTTTTTGGAGTACAAGAAATGTTTATTGTATCCGAAGTTTGTCCCAAGTGTGATTTTCCATATCGTTCGATTAATTTCTTACATGTTTCTTTCCGATCCGGGCAATCTATTTCCCGTATATCAAGTTCGTCATAAGCTGTAAGGATTTCGTTTGAAGTCGGCTCAAGAACTTCTTTTTTATATGCTTTTAGTTCTTTATCTGTTTTTCGCCCCTGGGATAATGCCTGATTCTGGTTTTCCTCCGGCATACTTGCCAATGTTACCGCTGCTGACTTATCAATGTCTCCTTTTTGAAATTCATCCATTGCTATATCCCCCAAATTTTTGGAGATTGTCAAATATTCACCTACCGTAGATTTACTGAGATTGTATTTTTTTGCAAGACGATCTACCATTCGACCACCTTGAATTTCCGGAAATTCCTCCGGATAATTATTAATTAAATACTGCATTCGTTCCAATTTGTGCATAATCTCATAAGGTGTTTCCTCATGATGACAATTACTGCTATAGATCTGGAATTCTGCCTGAATATCACTAATATTCTGCTCAAAACAAGGCAAGAATTCAAACTCCTTTTTTCCTCGTTCTTCAACCAGTAATTTACATGCAGCATGTCTTTTATGTCCTGCAATAATCTTGTACTCATCCGCATCTAATTTTTTTACCAGTAAATCCTGCAGAACCATTCCGTCTGCTTCAATAATATCTGCCAACCCCTCAATCTCTTCTTTATCTTTTGCATCACAATATTGTTTCTCATTTCTAACAAGCTTTGTGTAATGAATCCATTTCGTAATCCTTTTAGGATGTACCGACTTTTTTACTTCTTCTTTTGAAAACACATTTGATATCTTAGCCATGATTCTTTCCCCCTATGCTTCTATCAATTCTTTTGCCAGTTCCAGGTAATCTTGTGCCACAGAACTATTTTTTCGATGTTTTAACACAGGTTTGTAGAGATTCAATGCATTATCTACAACTGCTGAACGACTCACACAGGTTTCCATAATCGGATAGTCATGTTTTCCAATTAGATCAGCCATTGTCTCCCTTTGCGCTTTTCCATTCGCAACCATATTAGCAAAGATCTTCCATTCCATATTTTCATCCGCATATTCGTTTACGAAACGTTCAACCAATGCCAAATTATCTCTACAGTAATTATCAAACTTAATTGGCGTCAGCATAATATCGGCAACGTGAAAAGCATTTCTTGTCAGACTGTCAAAGACTGGTCGTGTATCTATTACACAATAATCATATTCTTTCTTTAATTTTCCGAATGCAGTCTGTAACTGATATTCTCCTTGACAATTTTCTTCTGCTGAACCACGCATAATATCAATTTCTTTATATTTTGTGCGGTAAATACTATGATTAATTACTTCGGGATTCATGAGCACATCCCGTACTGTTTGTCCAGTATAATTCACTTTCGCAAAGAATTTTGTGCTATTACACTGTGGATCTAAGTCAATTAACAGTACTTTTTTTCCCAATGACATCAAGCTGTATGCCAAATTAATTGATGTCGTTGTTTTTCCTACTCCGCCTTTAAGATTTGCAATTGCTATTGTTTTCATTTTAAGCTCCTTTTCCGTACCGAAATTCGGTACATGTTATGTGTTGTGTTGATTGGTTTTATGAATTACTTCATGATTTTATTTTATTATTATTTTTTGTCTTCTTTTATTTATGATTAAAAATAAGATTTCTGTCTGTTACCCATTTCTTAATACGTTCGATTTCTTCATCCATATTTTTCTGCTCTTCCAGTGTTTCTTCTAAATCAGCATTTGACGAATTCCAATTTTCTAACATCATATCTCTTTCTTCTGTCCACTCTCTCAGGTCATCTTTGTACGATTCTAGACATTCTTTCTCGTGTTCAATGAATTCTTCCAGGCTACTATATGTATGAACAATTTCATAACTGGTATAATCTTTGTATCGTTGTATATGACAAATATTCTTCCATTCGTCTGTAGGCTCTGCGATGTCCTTTTGGGATCTCTTTATATCTCTTTTTGCAGTTTCAATGTTGTTTAATGCATCAAGAAAATGCTGTGGTTCATATCCTTCGGAAAGTAGATGATTGAGAAGTGTAGGCTCTGGGAACATTCCAAACCAACAACGCTCAAACCACTGTTGTGCATACATTCTCTCATCACTTCCGTTGGAGTAAGTACCGTCTACCAAATCTCCGACAAAATTCTCTATCAGCTCTCCGATTGTCAGACCATACTCCCCACACTTTTTCACCAGTCGGTCACAATCTGCGTCCGACAATTTCACTGTGATTTTTCTCTCTCTGATTGTTTCAATTTCTTCCTGCTGTTCTTCCTGCCAACTCATATTTTTTCCTCTCTTTCATCGCGCCTATTTCTCTATGCTTTAAAAAGATCATTTAATGACATCTGCTCATATTGATATTCTTGTTCGACTTTTCTTTTCTCTTTTTTCCCACAAGCATTCTCTTTCTGAATGCAAATAATTTGCGCATTACTCAGATCACTCTCATACAACTTTTGTATATCTCTAATAGCCTGCTTACGTTTACCCTCGAATATTCGATGGTTTAATCCCATATCTTGCTCTACTGATTTATACAATTCACCTTTCACATACAGTCGATCTATAATATCATGTTCCTCCCCGATCAATGTTTGAAAGCATAGATATAATCTGTGAATTCCTTCAGCATGTATAGTAAGAACATGCATTTCAGCAGCTAATTGTTCTTCCTGTTCATTTACAAGCTTTTGGTATCTAAGGTATACATCTGCAAGATCTTTATGTGTTCCTCTTCCTCCACCTTCCTGGGACAAATCTATCTTTGGATAAGATGCAATTTCTATCGTTTGCTGTTGTACTTCATCTAATTTTTCCCGAATCTCAAGCACTTGTTTGTGTATCTGCTGGGTTAGTTCACTATGATGCCGAAGTACATCTTTAATTTTTTTACTATCCATTTTAAGATATCTGCCTTCTCCTGACATCTGAACCCTCCCTTCTACAATGTGCCGAATTTCGGCACATTGATTTATTTTTCACCACTTGACAAATATTACAAAATCGATATAATAAAAATGTACAAGGAATTTTTCAAAAGCTAGGAACAATTCCTTAAAGAACACGCTTTGGTCGGGGTGTTCTTTTTTTATTTCTTTTTTACAACCTCTTGATATATCTCGTCATAATATTTTTCAACTCGTTCAATCGGAAATCCCGTTGCTATTTTTATATCAATGATGTCAGCCTTGGGATCTAATTTCAAACAAGCCCGAATAATTTTTTTATATTCTTTCTCGTTTTTTTCTATCCGGGTTGCCACTGCAGTTCTGGCTGCCATTTTTTGTCTCTCCTTCGCTTTTTGTATATCTTTCTGTGCTTCGTCCGCAGAATAGTCTCCTATGCATCTCTCCATTTCTCTTGTAATAGAACGGGTACATTTTTCAAAATATGCTGCCATTTCCGGAATAGATTTTCCTGCTTTGATCATTTGTTCCAGTTCAACTCTATCACTATAAGTGAAATGTTTCCCTTTTGGAGTTATTGTGATATCGTACTTATCCTTTTTCTTACTATCTACATCTGCCTGGGCTTTGTCAGCAGTGTAATCCTTAGGGCATCTATGTAACTCTCGATAGACTGTACTATAGTTTTTCCCAAGAGCATTCGCAATCTTCGGTGTGCTCATTCCAGATTTGTACATTTTTTCTATAATTTTTCTATCGTCATATGTTAAATATTTGAATTTTCCCATAACCCAAATACCTCCTTTCCTCTCAACCATGGGGCTTTTGCTAAAAAAAATAAGTGCATAGGGAACTTTTTATCTGTTCCTTATGCACTTAGTATATAATTTACATCACTGTTCCCACTCTGCCCTATAAAAGTTAGCTCGCTTTCTAAAAATTTAATATTTCAAATCCAACACAAAAGGTATATTTCGATTTATACTAGCATACAGGAGGGATTTTATTATGGAAAAGAAACACTTATTTTCACTCAGAAGCTTACCAATCGGAAAGATTTTACTTCTCTTTTTGCTAATTTATATTGCGCTGCTTGCCATTCCATATATTCAACACAAGAATGTCTCTGTATCTTATCAGAAAAAGTTCGCAAAACAGTCATTTTACAGTGATACTGCCGGTACGGAACGGGTTGCATATATCAATGACAACACAGATGCCTTATTGTACCGATTACATATGCTTGACGAGGCAAAAGACGAAATCATCCTCTCTACTTTTGATTTTAATGCGGACAAATCAGGGCAGGATATGATGGCATCTCTGCTGCACGCTGCTGACCGTGGCGTCTCGGTTCGCATTCTCGTTGACGGGATCAGCGGATTTTTAGATGTAAAACGAAATTCCTGGTTTCAGGCACTTGCCTCGCACGAAAACGTATCCATTCGCATTTACAATCCTATAAATCTTTTAAAACCTTGGAACTTACAGGCAAGGATGCATGACAAATACGTCATTGTCGACCAGAAAATGTATCTGCTCGGCGGAAGAAATACGACAAATTTATTTCTCGGCGACTACTCCAGGTCCAAAAATATTGATCGTGAATTATTTGTCTATGAGACGGCAGAAAACGACTCTTCCTCCATTCGCCAGCTCACTGACTATTTTGAATCTGTCTGGGCTCTTTCTGACAGCAAAGAATATACATGCAAAAAAATGACCAAAAAGATTCAAAGCTGTAAAGCAAAACTAGAAAATCGGTACACTTCTCTAAAAGAAAAATATCCGGACGCTTACAGTACATGGGACTATGAAGCACTCACACTGCAGACAAACAAAGTATCTTTGCTCTCCAATCCAATCAAGTCCGAAAACAAAGAGCCGTGGATGTGGTATTCTCTTCATCAGCTCATGATGCAAGGCGAACAGGTGCGTATCTACACTCCTTATATTATTTGCGGAAAAGAAATGTATCAGGATCTGACAGAACTTCACGAAAAGAACATTCCGGTGGAGATCATCACAAATGATGTGGCAAGCGGTGCAAATCCTTGGGGATGCACAGATTATCTGAACCAGAAAAAAAACATCTGGGAAACCGGCGCCCGCGTCTATGAATTTATGGGAGCTCATTCCTGTCACACAAAAGCTGTTTTGATTGATGACCGCATGAGCATTGTCGGCTCTTATAATATGGATATGCGAAGCACCTATCAGGACACCGAACTGATGCTTGCAGTGGACTGCCCGGAGTTAAATTCCATCATCCAAACTGAAATGGAACGCGACAAAACATACAGCAAAACAATGGGAAATGACGGAGAATATGATTACGGTGAAAACTATCACTCCAAAGATTTGAGTTTTGGAAAAAAGATCTTCTATGCCATACTGCGTGTGATAACCATTCCACTTCGAAGATTCTTGTAACACACAATGGTTTGTTTTGTTAATGTTGTATAATTTTATTTGTTAAAACATAGACAAATGCCTCCTGTTTTTGTCTATATTACCGTTTTTTTACAAGTAGTCTCTATATACTTGACCATTTTTATCCAGTATTATATAGTAAATACAACCCGAACAGGATTGGGCGAAATGACTCAGGAGGTATGTATTTTATGCTGTTTACAAAAGAATGTGATTATGCGATCCGAATTATGAGAGCGCTCTCAGACGGAGAACTTGTCAGTGTCTCCAATATCTGTGCAGCAGAGCAGCTTCCTTCTGCAATGACATACAAAATTACCAGAAAACTGGAAAAACAGGGTCTTTTAAAAAGTTGCCGCGGCACAAATGGCGGATATTGTCTGAACCGGACATTATCTGAGATTTCTCTCTATGACATCTGTGCCGCCGTAGACCCTGACATTCTGCTTTTAGAGTGTATGAAAGACGGCTATCACTGTTCTATGAACAATCAGCAAAAACCATGTCTGGTACATCGGGAATTCTGCCGCCTGCAATCCATGCTTTTGCAGGAGATGCGTCAGAAATCTTTATCTGAATTATTTTTCGGATAATTTGTATACTCGAAAAATGTGCCAGGCATATTTTTCAGGCCTAATCTTTACTATTTTAGTCAAGTTTAAAAGGAGGATTTTATCATGAATCAATGTTATGGATGTACAACTTGCAAAAGCGCCGATAAACCTTTAGAAGGATTTATCCGTTCGCTCCCAGTGGAAACTTCTCATCACCGTGTGGAGGGTCAGAGTACCAAATGTGGCTTTGGTCTTCAAGGTGTCTGTTGCCGTCTCTGCTCTAACGGGCCTTGCCGTATCACTCCGGAGGCTCCAAGAGGTATCTGCGGCGCCAACGCAGACACGATCGTCACCCGAAACTTTTTAAGAGCAGTCGCTTCCGGCAGCGGATGTTATATACATATTGTTGAAAATACCGCATTGAATTTGAAAAAAACAGCTCAGATCCGCGGTGAATTAAAAGGATTGAAATCTTTGGATCATCTTGCTGAATTATTCGGTATCACAGATGAGGATATCTATGTGAAAGCTGAGAAAGTCGCCGACTCCGTTCTTGCTGATTTATATAAGCCTGAATATGTATCCGCTGAATTGATTGAAAAAATCGCATATGCTCCGCGCATCAAGCGCTGGAAAGAACTCGGTATCATGCCAGGCGGTGCAAAAGCAGAAGTTTTCAAAGGTGTGGTTAAATGTTCCACAAACTTAAACTCTGACCCTGTCGATATGCTCACTGACTGTCTAAAACTTGGAATTTCAACAGGCGTATACGGACTGACACTGACCAACCTTCTCAATGACGTACTTCTTGGTCAGCCAGAACTTCGTCTTGCTCCGGTCGGACTTCGTGTCATTGATCCGGATTACATCAATATCATGATCACCGGACATCAGCATACGATTTTTGTCGATCTGCAGGAAAAACTCATCTCCGAAGAGGCAAAAAAGAAAGCTTTGGCAGCCGGTGCAAAAGGGTTCAAGTTGGTTGGATGTACCTGTGTGGGACAGGATCTACAACTCCGTGGCGCTCATTATACAGAAGTATTCGACGGACATGCCGGTAATAACTACACAAGCGAAGCAATTCTCGCAACCGGAGCAATTGATGCAGTTTTGTCCGAATTCAACTGTACACTTCCGGGTATCGAGCCAATCTGTGACGAGCTGAAGATCAAACAGATTTGTCTGGATGATGTAGCGAAAAAAGCAAATGCAGAACTGATGCCATTTGAATTTGAACACCGCGCAGAACAAAGTGATCTCATCATCGATAAAATTGTGGAAGCTTACAAAGAAAGACGAGGATGCGTTCCGCTCAATCTGATGGAAGAGCATGGAAATGACCATACGTTAACCGGTGTAAGCGAAGGCTCCTTAAAATCCTTCCTCGGTGGGAAATGGACTCCTCTCATTGAACTGCTCGCAGCAGGTGAGATTAAGGGAATTGCCGGTGTCGTAGGCTGCTCAAACTTAACAGCCGGCGGACACGATGTCTTAAGCGTGGAACTTACAAAAGAATTGATTTCGCGCGATATTCTTGTTCTGACAGCCGGATGTTCTTCAGGAGGAATCGAAAACTGTGGCCTGATGACACCGGAGGCTGCCGAATTAGCCGGACCTCGCCTGCGTGCAGTCTGTCAGAAACTGAATATTCCGCCTGTTTTGAATTTTGGTCCTTGCCTTGCAATCGGACGTCTTGAAATTGTTGCGACAGAGATTGCCGCAGAACTTGGTGTTGACCTTCCTCAGCTCCCGCTCGTTCTGTCTGCCGCTCAATGGCTTGAAGAGCAGGCACTGGCTGACGGATGTTTCGGATTGGCTCTCGGTCTTCCGCTTCACCTTGGACTTCCTCCATTTGTAACCGGAAGCAAGACTGCCGTGAAGGTTCTGACAGAGGATATGAAAGAACTGACCGGCGGACAGGTGATTATCAACGATGACGCAAAAGCCTCTGCCGATATTTTGGAACAGATCATTTTAGAAAAACGTCAGGGCTTACAGATATAGGAGGTGCTGCTATGAGAAGAATTATGATCAATGCCTCTCTCTGTGACGGCTGTAAAAACTGCACCGTCGCCTGTATGCAGGCACACAGGGATACCCCTGGAACCGTCTATGACTTAGACCTTACGGATATTCACAATGAATCTCGCAATCACATTGAAAAAATGCCGGACGGCAGTTACCGCCCGATTTTCTGCAGACACTGTGATCTACCGGAGTGTGTCATGTCCTGCATGAGCGGCGCCCTCTCCAAAGATCCGGAAACGGGAATTGTCTCTTACGACGAAAAAAAATGCGGCTCTTGCTTTATGTGTGTCATGAACTGTCCTTACGGCGTTTTAAAAGCAGACACCGCAACCCATACAAAAGTCGTCAAATGTGATTTTTGTATGAAGGACGATGCAAAGCCAAACTGCGTGAAATCCTGTCCAAAGAAAGCAATCTATGTTGAGGAGGTGTCTTTATGATTCATGTAATTATCGGAGTCGGCGCTGCCGGTATCACCGCCGCAAAAACAATCCGTGAAAATGACCCGGATGCTGCTATCACAATGATTTCAACGGATGAGCATGTACATTCCCGCTGTATGCTCCACCGCTATCTGAGTCATGAGCGTAATGAGGATACGTTGTCCTTTGTAGAGCCGGACTTTTTTGAGACTTATCGGATTCAATGGAGAAACGGTGTCTCTGTCCGCACCATCGACACCGCAGAACAGGTCGTTGTTCTCAATGATAACACCTGCTGTTCCTATGACCGTCTGCTGATCGCAACAGGGGCGAACAGCTTTATTCCTCCGGTCGGACAGTTTCGGGAAGCTAATAATGTCTTTGGCCTTCGTCACCTGTCTGATGCGCAGGCAATCCGGTCTCTTGCTGTTCAGGCGAACCGTATCCTTGTAGTTGGTTCCGGATTGGTCGGCATGGACGCTGCATACGCATTTTTAGAGCAGGGGAAAGATGTAACCGTTGTAGAGATGGCAGACCGCATTCTTCCGATCCAGCTGAACGAGACCGCCGGCAATGCGTACAGAACTTTATTCGAATCACATGGCTGCAAATTTCTTCTCGGCAAAAAAGCATCAGAGACACATATGAACGAAGCCGGCGCAATTGATTTTGTTCTCCTTGATGATGGAACGAAAATTGACTGCGACCTGGTGATCGTTGCAGCCGGTGTCCGCCCTGCCGTGGAATGTGCCCTTGATACTCCAATTCATGTAGACCGCTTTATTCAGGTTTCTGATACCATGGAAACAAACTGCCCGAATATTTATGCGGCAGGAGATGTAACCGGTCTTTCCGGAATCTGGCCAAATGCAATGAAGCAGGGACAGATTGCTGCGCTCAATATGTGCGGAATACAGGCGGAATACACAGACCGCTACGCCATGAAAAACACAATGAACTTCTACGGGCTCGTCACACTCTCCCTCGGTCGCGGTGTTGCCGAGGAAGGCGATATCGTGCTTGAGGAGGAAGATGCTCACAATTACAGACGTGCCATCATCAGAGATGGAAAGCTTGACAGCATCTTACTACAGGGAAAAATTGACTATTCCGGTATTTATCAGTATTTAATCAAAAATCAGATTGATTTATCCGGAAAAGAACAAGATATTTTCCATCTTTCCTTTGCCGATTTTTATGGAGTCAAAGAAAATGGAGCGTATTGCTATCAGATATAACGTATAATGAAAGCGGCTGTGAGTTTGCCTCATAGCCGCTTTACATATTATGATTCTATTTTTCGTCTTTTTCTCATCACATACAACAATACTGCTACTCCCACAATTCCTGCGACTGGAACAGCAATGGCTGTAGTGTCTCCCGTTTTTACACTCTCCTTTTTGTGAGATGTATCAGAAGTTCCCTGTTGTTCGGAATCTCCCGAAGTGCCCGGATTCGGATTCTTTTTATCTTCTTCTCCGCTCTCTTTATCCTTGTATGTAAATTCAAATTTGTTCAGCTTTTCTAAGATTTCAGATACCTCATTCGGTGTTGCATTTGGATTGTCCAATACATTTTTCGCCTGTTCTCTAAGTCCTGTAAACTCTTTCCATGACTCATCCGTCGCCTGACCTTGTGTCATATCTTTAATCTTATCATACTTTTCTTGAAGTGCAGTCTTATCCGCACGCAGTCCGCTGATTCGCTGTTTCAAAATGGCCGTCTTTTCATTTACCTCATCCTGTGTATATGTGCCATTTAACAATACCTCTGCTTCTCTGATACCCTGCTGCAGTGCCTCAAAACTTTCTTTTGTGTATCCCTCCGAAGAAATTGCTTTCGCTGTCTTAATGACCTCTTTCAGTTCCGATATATCTACCGTCACTTTCTGGAGATTTTCCCTTGCCGCTTCTACTTCCGCTGCTTTATCGTTCATCTCAGATGTACAGGTCTCTTCATCTGGTTTTTTCAAAAGTTCTGTTGCACTTTTTACAACTTCTTGAAGCGCAGTCCAGCTTTCTGTTGTATACTCTTTTTCATTCAGACCCTCACAAAGCTTCAATTCTTCTTCAAGCTTGCATCTATCCACCATTTCTTTCTTTTCTTTCCGAATCGTCAGTGCGCCAACCTCAACCCAGCCTCTTTTATCCTGTGCCTGTGTGCTTTTTCCCACTCGCTCAAACTGAATCGTATACGAGCCTTCTGCAAATTCCTCCTGCATCAGCTCTGTTCCTTCCACTCGGTTTTGCGCATATGTATCAATCTCTTCCTGATAAATTTGTTTTCCGGATTGATCCTGAAGCGTCACCCGAATGACTCCGTGGTCATCTCCTTTTACAGTCGGAACCTGTATGAAATGTCCGGTAAATTCATACGTCAACGGTCCCGCATTGTCATCTGCTGCCGCCTTGAATTTACCTGCCTGAATCCATTTATCAGAGCCTTGCAGCTCTCCTGAAGGAACCTGTATCTCTTCAAATCCTCCCTGTTCCAAATTATCTAATGCTTTTTGCAGTTTCTGCGCTGTCTGATCGACTGTAGGCTGCTTTGCACTCTCATCAGCCAAAACTTCTTTTGCTTCTGCAAGCACTTTCTTTAACTGGTACAAAGACTCATTTGTATACTCGCCTTTCAGCGCTTCTTCTGCCCGTGCAATCAATGTCTCCAGCGCCGATTTATCTGTCTCCCCAAAGCCAAGACGGTCATATCTATTTGATAAAAATTCGGTTCTGGAATCCATCAAATCCTGTGATACTTTCAACATTTCTTTTCCATCTGAAATGCTTTCTTCAAATGCATCTTTTAGTTCCTGCGGTGCATTTACATAATAGTCTGATGTACGGTCTGCTTCCTCTGCCAATCCAATCATGCTCTCCAATTCTGCTGCGTCACCAGCTTTATCTGCCGGAACACCTGCACAAAGTGGTGTCACCTCATACAGAGATGGTTCGCCTAAGAATCCTGCTTTCAGTATCACTTTTACAGAATCCGTATTGATCTCCGGAAATTCCGCTAAGTAATATGCATGATATCCTTCGCTGTTTCCATCTACATCTCCCACCTTGTCATTGATATCCCCCATCTTTGTACCTTCGTACACTGTCTGGTAGGTTCCATCCACAAGCGCTTGAATTTCAAATGCACCAATCGCATTATTTCTTGACACAAAGAGGTCAAATTTCATCTGGCTGAGTGGCTCTGCTTTTGCAAATGTCAATGTGAGCTCCATCGGTTTGGAAGTATCTACACCTTTTGATGCCCATCTTGTCGCCGGATTTCCGTCAATCATCTTCTCTTTTGCATAAGTATCTCCCCAATGGTTTTCATGGGATACTACCAAATCTTTAACGGAAATACCTTCTGTCATATATTTCTTTGTATATACCGGACTGACTCTCTGCTCTTTATAGAACAATGCTGCTCTGACAACAGTGTCCTCCTGATTACTCAACTGAAGTGGTTTCTCGTAGTTTTCTGATGTCTTTCTCGGAACACTTCCATCTGTTGTATAGCGGATCTCATAATTTTTAGCATTCTCACTCTTACTCAAAGTAAGCGTCCGGTCCTCCCCAATGATTCCGGAATCTTTACTAAATGAAATCACCCGGTTCTCCATCTGTTTTTCTAATTGTGCCGCGGTATCAGTAAGCTGACTTTCTGCCTTCTGATAGTATTCCATATCCCCTGTGTTTTCTAGCAACGTATTGCGCAATTCTCTCAACTGATTGTAAATAGTATCAATCTCATTGTAGGCAAGCCCTTCCTGATCAGTCAGATAATATACGTTCTCTGCTTCTTGCAGATATGTGCGGTATAATTGATCCATCTGTTTTGCTTTTGTCAGAATACTTCCCAGTTCTTTTGAAGAACGGTCAATCGCCGACTGCAGTTCTTCTTTAATCTTGATCAGATCCGGATGGAGTTGTTTTAAAAATGCTGTTGCCTTCTCTTTCAATTCCTCCACATTCGTCTCAGACATATAATCAATCCAGACAACACTTCTTTTGATACAGGTGCTACCGGTACAAAAGTCAATCCCTCTTTTGCATCTTTCAACGCTTTCAATGCATCTTTAAATTCTGATGGGTGTACCGGTGTTGTCTTGTTCTTTTCAATCAGCTGTTCCACTGCTTCTTTTGCCGCAACAAAATTATTCCAAGACTCTTCTGTATAGATAGATTTATCTGTTGCATTGATAAAGTCATTTTCTGCCTGCACTGCGAGCATACATTCTTCCATTGCAGACGGATTGTATACAAGCGCTGATTTTGCCGCCTCTAAATCTGCAAGTAATTTTTCTACATCTGCTACTGATGTATTATCCGCATTTTCCATTGCTGTTTCAATCGCACTTACTGCGTTGCTGTATACACGCCATGTTCTTGCTGTGTAGTTCTCAGAATCTTTCAGCGCCTTGTCCAATGCTGCCTGCAATTTTGACATATCGCCTTTCAACTCTTTGTCTGCCACTGCATTTTTAATTGCAAGTACTGCGCTGTCAACGCTTCCTTTGCTTGCATGTTCGCTGTCATATACTTTCTGACCTGCTGCAATTGCCGCATCATATGCCTGCTTACTGTCTGTTGTCCAAGAAGAAGTATCTTCTTTGTTGTCTAACAGCTTTTTCAGTTCTGCTTTGTCCACATTCACAGTATCTGTTTTTGCAAATACTAATTCTGTGATAGATGGTGTCACATTTTTCCACTCTAATTTCACATCTAAGAGAACGGTATCTTTTTCTAATACGAACTCATTTACTGTCTGTGCAAGCGTTCCAAGTGTAATCCATTTGTCCGGATTTTTCAATGTGCGGGCTTTTACAGTCGCATTGGAAATTGCGTCTGCTCCCTGAATGATCTTAATCACATTGACATTGTTATTGTCAGAAACTGTATAGTTCAATGTTCCTGTTTCTTTTGCCGGAACAAATGCTGTAGACAAATCAGCATCTACCATGTATGCATATTTTCCGTTTCTTGTATCCAGACAGTCACTTTCAAATGTCGGGTCGTTCACTGTCGGCATATACTCACCGCCATTGATCTTAAATTCCTGGAATCTCACCCATTTATCTGAACCTACTTTTGTTCTTGTAATCTCAAACTTGATAAAACGAGCTTTCTGGTTGATATTTTCTTCCAATTTTGCATTGTAAGAAGTCTCATGTAACGGAAGTACATCATTGATATTATCTTCGTTTGAAGCTTCGCCTTCATTTTCTTTATCCTGATTACCGATTGTCATCACATCTGTCCACTTTTGACCATCTGTTGATACTGAAATCTTTGCGTGATGTGGGAAATCAATCTCACTGTCTCTACATACTACTTTCAATGTCTTCAGGTCAATTGTCTGTCCCAGATCATAGACAAATTTTGCGCCCTGATTTTGGCTTCCCTGATAGATAACCTGTGTCGTGCGGTCTCCGTCAAACAGGTTTGTTGCCGGATTGCTTGCCGCCTCACCGATTGCAAACGTTGTCTGATCAGCTACAAGTGATTTTTCATAAATCTCAAATGTCTTCAATGACAACTTCTGAATATCGAATGTTTTCTTCGCATCTGTCTTGTTGATGAGACGTACATAACGTGCATCTACATTCTTTCCAGCTGCATACTCAGTCCATTCGTATCCGTTTTTCGATACTTCTAATGTAATACCGTCTGCATCTTTTAACTGATTCTCAATCGTTGTAATCTCATGTACACGATCTAATTTCAGACCAATATATTGATCTTTCTCCAACGCAATGTCATTTTGTGGAGCCAGCTCTACTGAATCTGCAAATACGTTTGCCCCAAAATCTTTATATGCATCTACGTTTGTATATGCTTTCGCATTGTAAAATACTTTTGCATCTACATCAAATTCTCTGAAAGCAATCCAGCTCTCCTGATTTTCCTGATTTTCCAGACGAACATACTGTGCCTCGATGTTTTTGTCCGAAAGATCTACCTGAATATGTCTTGTATTTTTAAACGGCTCTACACCCGGAATATCCTTCCAGTCTGTTCCATTTACTGAATACTGCAATTTTACATTCTTGAAGTAATCACCATCATTGCCATTCTTACCCTGTAAAATATCAATTTTACCTAACGTGATTGGCTGTGATAATTTCACTCCGACATAGTCACCTTTGATTGTAGTATTTGCCGGATTTCCATTCTGTCTTACATTATACCAGATTGATGTCTGTGTATTTTCGTCAATCAAGTTACTTTCTTCTCCTTGATATGGAGCCCATCCGTCCTGTGTACGGATGACTTCTTTCGTAAACTCAACTCCTGTCTCCGGTGTTGTGGATACTTTGAATTCTCTCATAGATGGCCATTTATTGCCTGAGCCTTTTTGTGTACATTCATAACGTACTGCCACAACATTCTCAATCTCGATACCGGATACATCTACACGCTCATCCAAAAACATGTTTTTGGATATTTTTTCGACATACTTTTGGATATTTTCATAGTTAATTTCCTGTTTCCTTTAATTTTGACTCATCTGTAGTTTGTGCGTCAATGCAGACTGCATGGATGGCAAGCCGCTTGCTGTATCCGTTCCCTGTACAGGTAGAAAGTGTCAGTATCTTGTTACTGGTCTGCGGCTTTACTCCTGTATCAACATCGGAATCTTTTATCATCTGGTCGATAAATTTCTGATACTCTTCGCCCGGCTGGTATCCTACTTTGTATACATCACCGCCATTGACTGCATCCTCATAAGAGAAGATTCGATAACGGTAGGCGGTTGTCTCAGAATATACAGTGAAGTATTGATTCTCTTTCCAGAAACCGTCATCCTTATATTTTTTCAGGCTCCCGAACATGCTTCCGTCATTCATATTATGACCGTAGATAATGTTGTAATAATCCGAAAAATCAGATTTGTTAAGGCCTTCCAAAAAGATACATCCTGCGATGTGACTGTTGCCATGCAGGTCGGTTCTCAGATATTTCTGATTGTCTCCTGAATACAGAATTGGATAATTGATGCCAAGTTCATCCTGATTATCAAACCGTATCCATCCGATGACATCTAGATTCTCAGCTTTCAACTTGTCAAACTCTACTTTTACATCTGTAGCCCACCAGTCTTTTTTCTTCTGCTTTCCATCATCTGGTTCGGACTCATCATTTACATACTCTTCGGCAAGTTTGTCATAATCTCTGGCAGATTTCCATCGGTCGATGTATGGGGGCAGGATATGCATAAGTGCTACCCCGATCAAAACCACTGCCAATATGATCCATATCAGCCATCGGTATGAGCTTTTTTTCTTCATGTTGTCTCTCCCATTTTTCCTGTTAGTTCTCTCGAACCACTATCGTCATTATGGAATGTGTGGTCAGAATTGTCAATCTTTTTCTTCTGGCGTACTGTCTGTTGCCTGTCCGTCTGCCCCTATCTGTCTATCTGCTCCTGTTTCTCCATCTGCTTCTGCCTGTCCGTCTACGAGGTCGTAGCTCATATCGAGTAAATCCAGAACTTTTGAATCGCTGACAGAACCGTCCAGCGGAACTGCCAGCCAGTGCTTCTGATCCATGTGCTTTGCCGGAGCAAGATGGTACATTTCGATGTAGTTGCCTATCATGTCCGGCTCTGCCTGAACTTCCATGAAAGTTGTTCTTTCGGCTGATTGGTAAAAGATGACATAAGGTGCGGCAGTTCTTGGGTTTTTGAAGATGGTGACGGGGTATCCGGATTTGGTGATGGTGTCTGGATGGACGGGGTATTGCTTTTGGATGTATGTGAATATTTCTTGTTGGTTCATGGGGATTCCTTCTTTTTTCTAATGAATGGATGACCTCTTGCCATCCATTATCATTTATTATAACTTTTCTGATTCGCTTATTACAATAGCTTTTTTAACAAGTCTCTGTTTTTGAAGCAAAAGAAAACTACCAGTTTTTTCCTCTGATAGCTTTCCATTCCTTCTCTATACCATTTATATTTATTATTATTCTGATTCATTTTTAGTTGATTCTTTTATCTTCTCAACTAATTTTTCTACCTCTTTTTCACTATAGCCAACACATTCTATTCCATTAGCTTTAAAACTTTTCGAATCATTTCTCTTTATAAATGCAATAATAATCTTACAAAGTTTTTCTATTAAAACAACAGCCGTACCTGTTTCCAAAAAGTAATATAAAAGATCGAAACCATCAAACCCATTTTGTTCAAATTTTTCAACCTTAATATCTTCTATTTCTTCCAACGCTGAATCTAATTGACTGATTGTTTCTTCATTCGTATAAGCTACTTCAAGTTTAATTTTCATTTTCTTACCTCCAATTTAACAATTTATATATATCTTGATCTGATAATTTTTCACAAGTATCAGATGAGAATATATTCTTCCAATATTCAAGAGCCTTTTCATTAAAAAAATAAGAATACAACATATTTTCAAGATTATAATTGTCCTCAAAACCATTATAATTCCATAGATTTTCATCTTCGTAATCTTGCAAATCTTGTTGTATGATTTGTATTGCAGAAATAACTTCAAAAAGATACATCCTCATTGATATCGCCTGTTGATGAATATTTACTTCATCAATATTGCAATTACACTTTTGCCAAAAAGTCTTTAATGAAATCAATATAGAATTATAATAATTCACGATACGAATTGTTTCTGAACATTTAGTAATAATCTCTTTTTCTGAATATTTCTTTTCCCAAACCTTTCTATATACCGAGATACAATTATTAAATGAATATGTATCACATAACAGTTCTTCTTTCAAATCAGTATCTGACATTGCAGAATTAATCATTTCTAATAATTCTGATTTACTTTTCAAATATTTTTCTTTACAATATGATTCATCATAATTCTCATAAAGTCTATGTACTATATCTAGCATATCTTCTATATTCTTTAAATCAAATGCTTTTTGAACTTTATCATTCTCATATTTAAAATGTGTTTGTTCATGATTTTATAATACGTGGAAAAACATAATTTGTAGAAATCATTTTTTTAGTTAATCCATAATTATTACAAACAGATTCTATCACCCTATCTATATGATCTGCTGTATATTCAGAACCATTATCACGTACAATACTATTTTCATATATAAAATCATCAATTGTCATTCATATCACCTTTTTCTAAACTCATCAATTATAAGGTCATCACAACTAATTGAATCATTTTTTATTTGTGCTTTTTATTTCCGCTACCAGTTCTTCATACTTACGTTCGTCAATGATATATTTCCGTTTAATCAGTATATAAGCAGCTCCTATAGAAATTACCGGAACAGCTACAATTCCAAGACGCAATATAAATCTTTGTCCGGCATCTGCTGTCTGGATAAATTTATCTGCCTGTACAATTACATTTTCCGAAGTAAGTTCTCCTATACCAGCTTTTATTTCTAATCCGGATATTTTCTGACTGATTGCATAGATATTGCTTATAATCAGTATTAACGCAACAATCGCCTGATCAACTGCACTGGCCAGCTTTGTTGCAAAAGATCTTACTGCTGAGATAATACTGTCATGTCGTTCATGAAACCGGACTTCATCATACTCTATAGTATTATTTAACATGACAATCATCGTCATATTGAATGCCCCCTGTGAAAAGAAGATCAGGAAACCGATGATATTCAGTAAAACAACACTCTTTGGTAAAATGTAGCCTACACTCATAAAAAGCATATACCCAATGACTGTAATGACGGTAGCTGCAGTTATAATCTGATTTCGTGTGAATTTTGAGGAAAGCCACGCAAAAGATGCCTCTGATGTCAGCGTTCCTAATCCATACATAATTGTAAACCAAAATACAAGACTGCCACCTACAGAATATCCAAATTCAAAATAAAAGAAATTCATTCCAATCATAATCAGAAGACCATTTCCGATTTGGAATAATAAACATGCAATTCCAATCACTATCAACTGATCATTCCTCAGAAATATATGAAACATATCTTTTAATGACAGTGTTCTCTTCTTTTCCGGCCGTTTTCTCTCTTTTACTCCAAACACTGTAAGAAGCTGGAAACCAATAAAACAAAAAGCAATCACAATCGCAGCCGTCCGATACGCCATAATCGCATTTCCTGCTACCATATCAGGGAGCAGACCCGCAACAGAAAACTGTCCGATACAGATAAAAATTCCCTGTACGGTTACCAGCCAGTTCCGTTCTCCCGGATCTGATGTAAGACTCGGCAGCATTCCCCAATAGGCAATATCATTCATTGTGTAAGTCATTCCCCATAAAAGATATCCCACTCCAAAAAATGCGACAAATCCCCATCCTTCCGGTCTTACTGTAAACAGGCAGATAATTACCAGGCTGTTTAAAATTACTCCTATAAAAATCCAAGGTTTAAATTTTCCGGCTTTCAAATGCGAATTTTCAATAATAATTCCCATCATTGGATCATTAATGGCATCCCACAGCAGACACACTACCATAATTGCTGATATTACTGCATATTGGGCAACTGTCAGTTTCATCGTATACTGAATATATGTAAGAAGAAACATAGAGACGAGTGCATACGCCATATCTCTTCCGGTTGCTCCTATACAATAGCTCCATTTTGTGCGTTTATCCAATTTATTGTTTTCCATATACGACTCCCCCTCTCTCTATTTCTTCAGCAGTCTTTTAAAAGCCTGCAAATATTTTTTATTTGCATTGTAAACTAACATATCGATTAACTTCGGAGTTGCAATTCCACCACTGGTTGCAATCAGACCTTCCAGATTTCCTTCTTCGACTCCCATTTTTACCATTTTAAAGGCCGGGTCCCGCTCTGATTTTCCCCGAAGCATAATCTTAAGTCCGATATGTACGATTCCACGAACAAATTTTCCAAACATTGAGACATTTACCACATCCTGATAGGAATCGTAAACCGTATACTCTCCACGCTTTTTTTCTTTGTCATGTTTTGGTTCACCGCCTAATAGCTGATAAAACTGTTCTGCACTGATTTCCATTCCATGTGGCTGCTCTCTAAAATAATCCGGAAACAGTTCTCTTTCATTTCTAAAATAACTATTTCCTACTACTTCTATATTCGCCTTTAATTGCAAATCATGTACCGATGCTCCGATACAGATCTGATATTTACCGCTTAACATGGAAAAGGCTTTTTTCTCTACATCATAGACGGAAAAACTTCTTTCATCCAGCTCTAGTATAACTTCTTTTTCTTCTCCCGGATGCAGATATATTTTTTGAAATCCCTTTAATTCTATATGGCTTCTGATAACATCTGATTCGTTCGGGCAGACATATAACTGTGCTATTTCTGCTCCACTCACTTTTCCGATATTTTTAATTTTAAAACGAATTTGTATCTTTCCACCACTATACACTTCCGATACATTCAATTCCGAATAGGAAAAAGAAGTATAGGAAAGTCCATAACCAAACGGATATTTTACCGGAACATGGAATGTCTCATAGTAACGATAACCCACAAAAATACTTTCCCTGTATTCTACATCATCATTCGGAGGTGCAAAATATCTCCATGCAGGAGTATCTTTTTCTGAAAACGGAATTGTCTCTGCCAATTTACCGGATGGATTCACTTCTCCACTGATTAAGTCAGCAACAGATTCTCCTACAGCCTGTCCTCCGAGGTACATGTGAAGAATTGCTCCTACATTCTTTTCAAAACTAAAATCCATAGGTGCACCACCAAAACTAATTGCTGCAATATTATCTTTTCCAACAGTTTCTGCAATTTCAGCCAACAGCTTTTCCTGATTTTGAGGGATTTTAAGATTTTTCCTGTCGTATCCTTCTCCTTCGTAAGATTCTGTAAGACCGATAAAATATAGAATCACACAATCTTTTTTTCTATATTCCTGTTTCAGTTTTTCTATCGTATCCTGTAGTTGCTTTTCTCCTAATTCTTCCTTTTCATTCTGATATCCCTGTATATAAGTTACCTGATATCCTTTTTCACGTATTGCTTCAATCGCATTTGTCATCTCCGTCGGCTGGATATGACTGCTCCCACCTCCCTGAAACCGCATCTGCCTGGCAAGCTCTCCAATAATGATTACCTTCTTCTCTTTTCCAATTGGCAAAACACTATTATTTTTCAAAAGTACTGCACTTTCATTTTCCAGTTTACGTGCCACCTGATTCTGTTCTTCCATATCTACCTCATAATTTTCTTCTATATTTTTATGAAGTGATACAAAATTCTGCAGAACATTCTTAGTCCAGTTATCCAGTTCCTGATCCGTAATCCGGCCATCCTTATACGCTTCTTTTAACACATCTGTGTGGAAGCCTTTCGGATCTGGCATTTCCAGTGTCAGACCATTTTTCATACAGCTTACAATATCATTTGCTGCTCCCCAATCCGACACCACACCACCTTGATATTTCCATTCTTTTCTCAGAACATCTGTCAGTAAGTATTTATTTCTTGCTCCAAATTCGCCATTAATCCTGTTGTATGAAGCCATTACAGAAGTCGGTTTTGCTTTTTTCACAACTTCTTCAAAAGCCGACAGATATATTTCCCTAAGAGTTCTTTCATCAATCTGGCTATTGGATGTCATTCGTCTTGTTTCCTGTGAATTAACAGCATAATGCTTTAAACTCGTACCTATCCCAAGACTCTGTACCCCTTCGATATATCCCGTTGCCAGCTTTCCTGTCAAATACGGATCTTCACTGAAATATTCAAAATTTCTTCCACATAAAGGAGAACGCTTGATATTGATTCCACAGCCTAACACAATGGATATCTGCTCTTTTTTTGCTTCTTTCGCGATCGCTTCACCCATCTTTTTAACAATAGCAGGATTCCAACTGCAGGCTATTGCACTTGCAGTTGGAAAACAGGTTGCTGGCTTACTGGTTTCAATATCCCCAACCTTTTCCTGCTCCAGTTTTCGAATCCCATGTGGTCCGTCTGTCATCATAATAGAGGGGATTTTCCCATTACAGTCATAAGTATGCCAGTCACCAACACCGCCTAAAAGCCGGATTTTTTCATCTATTGTTAACTGTTCACATATTTTATCAATGTTCATGGCTTATCCCCTCTTTCAAAGTCCATATCTAATGCCAATATTCTGTCGAAGTTGTTATCCATTGTGATTCATCTCTGCTTGGATATGTATCTGAGTATTTCTCTGCACGTTCTATCATTCTGATATACGCTTCAGCCGAATTAAATGTTGCATTAATATCCACAATATCGCTATTGGTTGACATCTTTTTCCAGAAATCTGGTACTAAACCATAATGTGCAACACCACGATCACCATTAACATCAAATGTGACATTTCCTGTAGTTTGTTTATTAACCTTTGCTGTTACTCCATCCGCATAAATTCCCGGATATAAATCTGTAAAAGTGTCATAATCAACTGTATCGAAACTTTCTTGTACTTTATCAAAGTTCGGTAACATGCATGCACCATTAACATCGCTTCCATACGGTATTCCAAGAATCATGTCATCTGACTCATCATCATTCATGTTATACCATGTAGTCGGCACTTCGTATGGTCCGTCATATTTAAAGTAATTTTGATTATCTAATATTCCTGTAGTCGGTGTTTCTGAATTATTACTCAGTTCTATCATATATTCCAGATAATCCGTTGCACATCTCTGATGTCCTGTTGTTGTTTCCCACATCATAGGTGATATAATTCCACCAAGCTGATATATTTTTATCATACGTGGAATATCCAATTGTTCCCATGCCTCATCTTCTGGATTAAACATATCCAAAATTCTTGTATGAGAACATATAATTCCCGGATATTTTTCTTCCCATAAGATATCCAAGGTATCATTTAAGGACTTGTCACTCATGTGATCAAGTTCTATAATCATGTGTCTGTTTATCATCTGATGAATCATCCATTTTCCAGTCTCTGTAAGTCCCTCAACATTGGCATGTCCCTGTGCATCTTCTGGAAGATCTGCTTTCGGCTGTTTGTAGAATACTCTTGGATTGGTGCTTACCTCTGGTTGATAAAAATCTGATGTTTTCAGGTAATTCATAATACTGAATATTTCCCCCTGATATAACTGACATCCACCGAAACCGTTATTCAATGCATGTATCATATAAAAACTTCTTATCCCTAGATCATATACTTCATCCAATTGCTTTTCTATATTTTCCAGACCTGTGTTCATTTCTTCTTCTGTGATTTCTCCAGCATTATATTTTCCAACAAAATCCGTATCTGCACCAAAAATTGTGTCTACTTCAATTCCTAAGAATACAGCCATTTTGCCCTGACTGATCACATCTCTTGCCTGTTCGGATGATGTTACAATTCTAAACCATCCTTCATTCGGTCCACCACACTGTGCATCTATATAATCCTGCATTTTATATACATACTCTATTTCCTGTCGGATTGCGTCCATATCATTTGTTACGCCATTTTTATAAGGCGGAAGTGCATTGGTAACTTTTCCTAATACTTCATTATTTACGCACTGATGTACCAGCACTCTTTGCCCCGCCAGATAGGAACGCTCCAGCCATTTATAGTATGTCTGTTCGTGGTTTGTAGAATAACTTGTAGGCCAGTAACTAAAATTTGGATATCCCGATGTATTATGTGTCGTTGCACCATCTACTGCTTTTCCCCAAATATCATACGCTCCATTTACTCCATGCAGATCCGTACAATCATTGAGTGCATCTGCAATTCCCAGGGGACTAAATGCATCTCCATTAAATACAACTTCTCCTGATCCTTTGTTATGACACAAATGTGCATGAGTATCTGCTGTTCCGATAATGTTTTCACCACTTGACGGTCTCGCCATCACGTTCGATGTCGTTATTGGATTCCCATCCCCGTCATAAAAATAAATATTTATATCTGCTTCCGGAAACGGATTATTTCCTTCTGTAAGTTCCAGTTCAAACCGGCATGTATCATCCACATTGTCTTTCCAAACCAGTGAAGTTCCCTTAATTCCAACATATTTCTTTTTAACATAAGAATAAAAAGAAAAGGAATTATCTTCATACTGCTCTACTTTAAATCGCGTCTTATCTGACAATGTCGTATTTCGGACAATTGCATTAAAAGTGTTATATGTGAGATACTTGCTATCCTGATCAAAAAGAATATATTCTCTCAAGTCAGATGCTTTAAAGTAGAATGTCATTCCACTATCGGCTGTATCTGCCTGAGCTTCATATCCTGCTTTATTTCCAAGCAAGTATTTCCCATTACTGATAGACTTGATTTTAAAATAATGATTGGCCAGTGAATAAATACTTTGTTCCGAAGAACTTTCTGTCTCTGCTGTTGCTGCATAACAATTACTTGGATATGCAAAACCACCAACAGAAGTTCCAACTAACAGCATTGCCAGTAAAAAAATTACTTCTTTTCGTTTCATAGCATCTATCTCCTCTCTCTTAATCTCTTAATTGCATTTTATCTATTTCCGGCATATAATTATATTGATTTATCGTGTTTTATGTCAATTTATCGTGTTTTTGACAGGAGGAATTACCTATGTATAAAATGAAGTCAGACATCAATTTTTCACTCACACATGAAATGTTGGAAAATGCAGAAAATGAACGGATACATACATCTTATGCACAGGAAAAAGCAATTCTCGAATGTGTTTCAAACGGAGATATTCACGCATTGGAGAATACCTATTATTCACTCCCAACAACTGTTTACGGAAAGATGACCTCTTCCAATTCCAAATTAAAATTACTTTTTTATGCAAGTATTGCTAATACAACTTTAGTTACCAGATATGCCATCGAAGGAGGACTTAATGAGGAAACTGCTTTTTCCTTAAGTGATGTATATATACGAAAAATGGAACAATGTACCGATGTTGACGCTTTAATGAAATTAAATGAACAGATGGCTATTGAATTTACGCTTCGTGTTGCTGAAGCAAAAAAGACGCCAAAAAACTACTATTCACCAGCTATTTCTCGCGTCATTGATTATATCTATCATGGTAAAAATAAAACTTTAACCTTAAATCAACTGGCATCTTTAGTTAATTTAACACCTAAATATCTGTCTGCCCTGTTCCATAAAGAAACCGGACAGACGCTTACTGTTTTTATCCATAAAGTTCTTATTGAAAAGGCACAGAATTTACTGGCACATTCCGACTATAGTCTGGGTGAAATCAGTACTTACTTGAATTTTTCATCTCAAAGTTATTTTATTTCTATTTTTAAGAGATACACTGGTATAACTCCCAGACAATATCGTAAAATGCATCGCCAGATTAGTTGGTAAAATAGAAAATAAAATAAGAATATCGATGATTAAACGTTACTATCGCCAGAACTTTTCTCGTCTTGAAGATAAAAGAAAGCTACCAGTTTTTCCTCTGATAGCTTTCCATTCATTCTTATTCTGTTGGGAACATCGCTGCTTCCAGCTTATTCATCTCTGTATCCGAAAGACCATATTTTCCTGAATTATCTTTTTCCACGGATACTTTTACAGTAACAGTTTTTCCATAACTGTTCTTTTCAAGACTCTTCTGGACACTTTCTGTTAATACGGCTGCAAAGACTTCCGGATCATTTCCATCCAATCCCTGCTTTATTTTTTCATTGCTTACCTCTGAAGAGCTTTGTTGCAATGTCTGAAATACATTGGATGGTTCAACTTGTACACTTACTGTATAAACTCCATCCTCTTCTTTCACATCCTGCACTTTGTATTTTGCCAGTTTCTTTACTTCTGTCAGTTTTTCCGTATAATCAGCAATTCCTTTATCCGTAATGTTATCGGAATCATCAAATTGCTTTTGGATGCTCTCATTAAAATCCTCTTCGATTTCTTTCTTTGCATCTTTTTCCGAGAGTTCTAACAGATTCGCATAGTCCTTATATTCTCCATGATAGTATGCATCAAGAGAACTTTGGACGTAAGATTTGGCATCGAAGTCTGGTTGTTTAGAGCACGCACTAATTCCAATACTTAACATTATCGTTCCCAAAATCATTAGATACTTTTGTAAGTTTTTCATCCTGTTATCCTCATACTTTTACTTTACAAAAAAATCCACAAATTTTCCGGCCTTTGATGGCAGTTTAAATTTATATTCTTGTCCTTCATACTTGAAAGAAAACTTTCCACCAAATAATCCGGCTTTTCCTTGGATATTTTTCATATTTGGAATATAAATTTTTGCTAATTGTTTGCCATAAGAATTATCAATATTGGCTCGGTGAATATATAAAATATCTTCATATACACTCAGCAATACTAATCCCTTAACGCTCCCAATAAGACCACCTATTTTATTGCTAAGTGATGCATAAATGTAATTATTTTTTTCATCTAAAAACTTATCACTATATAATTGCTTTTCTATTTTTTCTAAATTCATAATTCTTTTTCCCTGTATTTAATATTAAAAACAGAAGGGTCTTTCCGGCAGTTTTTCAATTTTATATTTTTCGAATTTCATTCTATAGTTTGCTTCTAATACTTCATGATTACTAGCTTTTTTTTCCAATTCCAACATCCAATTTTTAAAACCACCATCTCGTACAAAATATCTTTCTTCTGGCCATGATTTTAATTCATTGTAAACCGTATGCAATGCATTATCAAAAAGTTCTTTTTTTCTTGTCCAGCTACTGATGTATACATAATCCTCATATTCTACAATTGTTCCTTTATTTGGGTTTTTAAAATATCGTTCATATCCATTCTTTACGTCCTCAAAAGTCACTTCCCCTTGTAACGGAATATATGCTTTTTGGATTAATTGTTGGGCAATTTGTTCACTATAAATTTCATGCATTTGCATATCCATCGATCGTCCTTCTATTTCTAAACTAGAAGGTAATACACTATAATGGCTGTATAGATTTCCCACTTTATATAAAGGCATATAAATCGTTCCATCCCCTATTATTTGCAAATAGAACCCGATAACTAAAGGACCTACTCTATTATCTATATCTAGCATACGCAATTTACTTAATTCAGGACAATATTTCTGCCAATCATTTGTAATTTTTCTTTTATATATTTTTGGTCGTTCCATATTTTCCTCTTTTCTAAGCTATTGCAACATATTTGTTGCAATAGCTCAAATCAATAATTTAATTAGGGTTAATTTCTATTATGTCCTCATTACTTAATCCTAAAGGTCCTTCCTTCTTTATTTTTTCAACTTGTCTTTTGGAAAGTCCTTTGCCAGGATTCTTTACAAATTTGTAATCATATACCGTATTTGTGTCTTTATCATAAACATCTAATCTCGTACTTCTTTTCTCATTACCATTGATTCTAACATTATCTTTCCAATTTTTTTCAACTTCTAAATTGGTTCTCGACTTCATGTTATCTTGAGTTTGTCAATGTATTTTATCATGATTAGTACAGGTGGACAGCGTCAGGATCTTATAGACTGCCGAACATACTGCCATTATTCATGTTGTGTCCGTAAATGATGTTCAAAAGAAATTCTCCTCCGACTGTGTGACTGCGCAATCGGAGGAGGATTTTTTACCTACTGATTTTCATATTTATTCTCAAAATAATCTAAATATTTTTATATCAAACTAGAGCCTTTCTACTACAACTTTACAGCGTTTTTTATAAAATGCGATTCCATATGCGAGTATTTCGTTCCGTCCGTCCTCGCGTAATGCCTGGTCGTATCTTCGGTCTTTGATCTGTTCCAATGCCCTCTCGCATGCCTGATCCAGATTATTGAAAGAATTTGCATATTTCAACTCCATGATAATCCCTGCATCCGGATTCTTAGGTTTCACCAGAATATCCGCGAATCCATCTCCGGACTCTCTGTTCGATCTGACCGCCCAATCAGATTTGCTTTTCAGAATGCCAATCAAAATGCCATGATAAAATATTTCTTTTTCCTCATTCCGTGCCTTTGTATCCAGCACGCTGATTGTTTCCCCAAGGAACATCGTCAGTTCCTGTTCTATATCCTCTACTTTTCCTTCCAGAAATCCACAGTTGATTTTCTTTGTAGACGCCTGGTCATTTGCAACAACCCGGTCAAACCACTCCCGGATTTGAAGAACAAAAACTTCCAAGACTTCTTTATTTGGAATCACCAGCTTATACATTCCATTTTCAGACTCACCAAGCCGTGTGAGATATCCAGTTGTGAACAGTACACTCCACACATTTTCTGCGCTGTTATCAATCTCATCATAAGTCAGATCCAGCCGGATTCTCTTCTGGACAGCCTTTCCTGTAATCAACTGCTCGATTTCATCCCTGGTGGTCGTATCAGCCTTGTCTATAAAACGCTTCACAAGATCATTTCCACTGCTGTTGATCCAATACGCCTTTGGTTTTGCTTTTGAATCACTCATAAGATCATCGATGTAATTAATCACATCCCACGGACAGTAAATGTCCGCATTTCCAAAATGATACCCATCGTACCATTCTTTCATTTCTTCAAAATGGTCTTGTTGGTTGTAGGCTGCCAGAATCTTCTTGACGTCTTCAGTTGTAAATCCAAATTCTTCGTCATACTGAACATCATCGGCCGAATAAACTTTGAAGTTGTTCAGCCCTGTAAAAATGCTTTCTTTTGACACACGAAGACAGCCTGTCAGTACAGCAAACTGCAGAAAACTGTTTGTTTTTAACGCCTGCCCGAATAAGCCTCGGATCAGCGATACCATTTCCTTATAATATCCATGCTGGAATGCTTTATCCAGAGGCACATCATACTCATCGATCAGAATAATGGCTTTCTGATCATAATGCTTATATAAAAGCTGTGCCAAAACTTTCAATGATGAAATCAAGAAACCTTTGTCTATACAATATTTCCCGTTTTGGATGATTGTGAAACCACGATACTGCTCCTTTTCTGTTTCAGAAAGTTTATCACTGTTTAATAAAAAAGGGAACCTTGCAGCCTCACTTCCAATGAGCTGAATTAATGCATTTTCAGCTTCATCATACGTCAACCCGTCAACATCTTTCATTGACAAAAATATCACCGGATACTTCCCCATATATTCTTCACAGAGTTTCTGATTCTCGGAAATATAAAGTCCCTCAAATAAGGTCTCATCTGTTCCTATTTCAAAAAAGTTCTTAAGCATGCTCATATTTAAAGTTTTTCCAAATCGGCGCGGTCTGGTGAAAAGGTTCACCTCGCCCCATTTTTGCAGAAGATGCTCAATAAGTTGTGTCTTATCTACATAATAAAAATGATTTTCTCGAATCTTCTTGAAATCATCAAAGCCAACTGGCAGTTTTTTTAAATTTTCCGTACAGATCACCTCCTCAATTGGTTATTATGAGTATAGCCTTTTTTTCAGTCGTCTGCAACAACTTCCCGGTTTGCTCTCGGCTTCTCTTTGGTTTCCATGATCATTCCTCACTTGTTTTCTGTGTATCTATACATACCGCATGAACTGCGAATCGTTTGCTGCTATCATGATCAGTACAGGTAGACAGCGTCAGGATCTTATTTCTTGACTTTGGTCTGATCCCGGTATCAAAATCCGAATTTTTCACCATCTCGTCAATGAACGTCTGGTATTCTTCCCCCGGCTGATAACCGACTTTATATACATTGCCGCCAGCTACTGCATCCTCATAGGAGAAGATCTGATAGCGGTAGGCAGTGCTTTCGGTATAGACCGTAAAGTACTGGTTCTTTTTCCAGAAGCCTTCATCCTTGTATTTGTTCAGACTGCCGAACATACTGCCATTGTTCATGTTGTGTCCGTAAATGATGTTATAAAGGTCTGAAAAATCCATATCAGCCATCTATAAGAATTCTTTTTCTTCATGTCACGCTCCTATTCTTGTTAGTTGTACCAAACCTCTATCAGTTTCAGTCCCGAACCAGCCGGATTGCTTCATCGGCAGTCATTATTTCATACATGGTGTAATTTCTCCTTATCCCAAATATTCTTACCGTTCATTATACACTATCTCAGGAAATCAATCATCATCAATTTCAGGATCTCCAAAACGCTTCATAGGGTTAATGTGTCAATTATATTCTTTAATGCGTCTGCTGATTCTTTTAGCTTCAATGCTTCTTCTCCACTAAGATTAATCGGAATATCAGATTCAATTCCGTCTGCACCCACAATAACAGGCATACTTAATACAACATCATCAATCTCATATACTCCATGTATCATGTGTGATACAGGTAGGATTGATTTTTCGTCACGCATAATCACTTCACAGATACGTTTTACTGACATTGCAATTCCATAATATGTCGCATGCTTCTTGTTAATAATCTCATAGGCACTGTTTTTGACAGCATCTGCGATTTCCTTCGTATTTTCCTTATGGTTATAATGTCCTCT
>ENA-OQIE01000070-OQIE01000070.1-human-gut-metagenome-genome-assembly--contig:-NODE-70-length-80546-cov-4.713231_pt1 | contig 80546 bp, 60 predicted proteins | sample MGYA00242569_ERZ504731 | MGnify/ENA primary metagenome ERZ504731 (study PRJEB26092, sample SAMD00036208) | human gut metagenome | host: Homo sapiens | study: EMG produced TPA metagenomics assembly of...
TTCCAAAACTATTCTGCTGCAGATGTACCCTGTCAGAAACTATTACTTTTTCGATATCACATCTTCTGAATGCGCCTTCATCAACACAGCATAAATTGTCTTTATCTGACGGCAAAAGAACTGCTGTTCCAGGAATCGGTTCTTCACCTTCAAAAGAGACGCTTCCAACGCCGCTTTCATAAAAAGCATACTTTTCAATTACCTCCATCTGATGAGGGATGACAATTGATTTAAGCTCACGGCAATTCATAAAAGAGAACCATCCAATCGCTTTTATCCCTATTCCGAAATCAATCTTTTTTACCGTACTTGATGCAAAAGCATCATTTTCAAGCTGAATCAGCGTTGACGGGAATGACACTGAATCTATATGGCAATGCTTAAACGCACTGGCTGCAATCACCTCAGTTCCTTCAGGAATAGTAACATGTCCAGTTTTACCACGCGGGCATTTTAAAAGTCTCTTTCCATCATAAGAATACACGATGCCATCTATGCTTTTGTATGTCTTACTGTTATCAAAAATATTAATATTCTCAACTCCTTCCCGGCCACACAGTTCAACAATAGAATCAATTGTTAACCTTGAAGCCATTTCTTCTTTTGTCTGGCATACTGATTCACCAAGGTTGCCGCATATATTAATAGCTTTCGGAAGCATATTACATCTGTACAGCAGCTGTACTGTCGAGCCCCTGTGTACTGTAATCTGCTTGATTTTTTCAAATGGAAGATGATTTGCAATAGCATGCAAATCTTCGTCTTCGTCAGGAAATATTACGTCATCACATTCAGTATCAATATCAAAGACCATTCCGTTGATGCATTTTACACCATTTACAAACGTCAGCCTGCCTATCGCAGAATTATTAAAGGCCTCCCTGTTGTATGTGTTGATTCCGTCAGACCCGGTGACATTCAACGTCTCGCTGCCCGAAAACGCAAAATCCAAAATAGCAGAAATACCACTCAAATCTGCAGTTTCATCAGGTTTTAAACAAAACGTATTGTAAAGACTAAAATCCCCATGAAGCCCTCCACAGAGCATACTTCCTTCCCTGTAAAAATTCTTTTCAGATGTAACTTTTCTGACATTTGGGAACATCTCATTTGATATTGATATGACTCCCGCATGCTCACTGATATGCAGTTCTTTTACGTCAGGGAATACCTTTTTTGAAAGCTTCAGAAAAAAATCGTAATAGTCTCCAAATATTACCTTTTCCACTCCCGGCTTAACGTCAATATCCATACAATCTCCATCTTCATCATCAGCAATAAAACGAACATCGTTCTGAAAATTCACATATTCTATCATATTTTTCGCTTCCTTTCTTTATCACTCCGGCAATCCGGCATTTTGTTTACACATCCAATATGCCGGATTTTGCAGGCGGCAAAACCAATTTTTGCAAATTTCCGGCTTTTCTGCTGCAAAAAAAGCGCAAAAAACCGCTTAAAATGCGGTTTTTTCTTGACTTATTCCTCTTCATCCGTGATATAATATGTGTGTGAAACCTCCCACATTTAAAAGCAGACACGTCGAGAAAGGATATTATTATGACACGAAGCGAATTTGTGGAACTTATAGAAGACAAAACAAAGAAAGAGATGAAAAATCGGCAGAACCTCAAAGATACAAAAATTTCAGTTATCAGGCTGCCGCTCCATGGAAAATCCCTATATATAATTGAAGCTGACTATGCTGACCGGACGGTCAGCGTGAATTTAAGCAAGTATTACAATTTATACAAAAACGAAATAACAAATACTATCAGCGCACCGGACAGCGGCATATCGTTTCTGGACGTAATCTCAAACCAGATTGCTTCCGAAATACAGGAAAAGCTGACCGAGCCCGACGAGCTTACCGAAGATGACATTTCAGATATGCGAAGTGACATTTTGGAAAGCACAGTCATCGGAATTGTAAACAAAAACCATCCGATAGCAAAGCACGATTTTCTTGTGTACAAAGACCTATGCGATATGCGTTTTATATATTACTCTGATTATACAGATTTGGGGCTTCCGGTTATAGACACGGCAAGAAGAAAAGAAGAGTTAAAACAATACAGCATACCATTCTCAGAGCTGGATGCCGAAGCATTAAAAAACACGGAACAGACTCACCCGGCATGCATAACACAGTCAGAGAAACATGGGTACACAGTCTGCCATATAACATCAGGCAACGAACCATTTGGCGCTGCCGCCCTGTTTTATCCAGACACATTAAATAAAATAAGCCATATGCTTTCCGGCAGCTTCTTCCTGCTGCCATACAATACACATGAATTCTATGCGATTGGCTTTACAAAAGAAGGAAGAGAAACATTAAAAAAATCACTAAAAAAAGCCCTTTTTGAAATCAATCAGAAAATGTGTGAGTCACATATGCAGGATATGATTTTGTCAGAAAATATATATGTGTATGATTCGGAAGAAGGAAACCTGCAAGCGGTTTGATTTTGCGAAACACGCAGTTACGGGCAGATTCTACACCAATAGTGTCGTTAAAACGACATTATCAAAACCTAACAATTTAAGTAAATATACACACGAAGAAAGACTGTGTGTATATTTACTTAAATAATTGCCACAAAAAAGCAGAGCTATCAGCTCTGCTTTACTTATTTTTTACAACGCAAACTTCTGCTTTTCTGCCGGATATTTCCCAAGCATATTCAGTGCATACGCCGAGATTTCCGTATACTCTTTCTTAATCGCAACATCAAGGATATATTCGCAAGCCTCTGCCGTCATAAGCCCAAGCTTAATAAAATTCATAATCTCCTCTTCTGTCCTGTTATTTGTTACAAAGTTCTGAATGATATGCCTGCTATGGCTATAGATATACTCTTTGGCAACATCATTTGATTTGTCCCGTAAATACATTTCAATCGCCATAAATTCCCTGTCATCTTTTTTACCGAAATACATAAACATACTTCTGACTTCATGCATAACTTTTTCAGGAACAGTTTTGCTTGAAAAATACATATGCAATACTGCATCAATATTTGAGAAGGTGATGGAATTATCAGCATATTTTGGAATCAACGCCGAGCGTTCATTGATTATAATGTCAGTGAGACATATGGAGCACCCAGTACTTTTATCCATTTCTTTTTTGATATACGAAAAAGGAATTTTTCTGTCAAGAGACTTCATTACTGATGATAACAAATCCGTATCATACCGGCGTGCAATAACAGTATCAGTCCCGAAGAATGCATCCTCAGATATACTTTTCAGCGACTCAGGAAGCTTCACCGTCTTTATCGGACATCCATTAAATGCATTGTTACTAACTGAAACCAAGCCTTCACTTATGCAAATCTCGTTTACTGCACTGTTTTCAAAAACCCTTGAACCAATAGATGTTACCTGTGGAGGTATAATGATTGATTTAAGATTATCACACGAGGCAAAACACTGTTTCTCAACATCACTGCCAATCATTTCAAGCCCTGTTCCAAAATCAACCTTTTTAAGGTTCTTGCAGTAGAAAAATGCCATAAACCCAATCTTTTTTAATGTAGATGGGAAATGCACCTCTTCTAAGCTTCCAAGCTTAAATGCATTCCTTGCAATCTCCTCAACTCCTTCCGGAATATCTACGCGTCCAGTCCTGCCTGTCGGGCAGGCTATCAGGCATTTACCGTCAAGTGAGTACACAATACCGTCAATTGTTCTGTACTGGCTTGAATTGACAATATTAACATACGATATATTTGCAAGTTTCAGTGTATTAAGTTCATACCCCTCAACAGACATTACCGTAACTTTCTTCGGCATTGCCTTTGCCGTCATACTCATATCATAAACCGTTGAAGCATGGCTGACTGTTACGTTCTTGACATGGCTCCAATCAAGGCCGCTGATAATCGTACTGATATTGATTTCATCATCTGGAATCACAATGTTATCGCATGTGTTGTCAATACCAACAAGCATACATCCAACCATCCTGACACCATTCACAAATGGCAGCCGCTCAACAGCTGAATTCTTAAAAGCCCCTTCGCTGCATATAGATACATATTCCGTATTGATGATATTGATAGATTCACAGCCATTAAAAGCATTCGCTGCAATCATATCAATCCCGTCAAGATTAATGACTTCGCCGGCTTTTTTACAGAATGTATTCAACAAAACAGTACCGTCATTTTCTTCAACTAACATATCGCCGCCATAAAATTCCGGGCTGTCAGATGTCACTTCTCTTACATTCGGGAACATTGAGTTCTTCATGCTGATGTAATATACATTTTCGTTAATGTGTATCTTTTTTACATTCGGAAATACCTTATCCACTTCATCCCAAAACGCATCGCCATCGTCATCCAAATCAATCTCCAGCTCCTCAACATCATCATCAATGTCAATATCTTCGCATACGTCGTTATCGGTATACCAAAAAGACGCGCCAGCATGCTTTACTTCTCTCATTTTTTTCATAAATTTCATAAGTTTTTTCCTTTCTTTTTTATTTGACTTTGTCGTTTACAATATGCCGAAAATGAAGGTATAAGAAAAAGAGGACATTATGTTGTCCTCTTTTTCTGCCGGCAATCAGGCCAGAAGCTGTCTATTTCTTTTCTGTCTTTGTTCTGACTGCCTGAATGACGTCCTGTCGGTCATCCTTATCTGCAAAATTCCAAATTTCAGCATTCCGGTCAATGGCTCCGATGATACTATCAGATGGCATCCCAGAAAGCACATATTTCTTTCTGAAAAAACGCTGCATATCTTCCATCATTCTGGTGCACTGATACCACATGGATACCTCATCAAGCGATATATATCCAAGAGTATATTTTTCCTCAAGTTTTTCTTTCATTTCGGTTAATATTTTCCAGGCCTCGTCTGTCTGTCCTGTCTGTATCATCCTATTAGACAATTTAATGTTGTACATCCCATCTGACACAGGTTTTCCTCTGCGTTCCTGCAACGGGCATCCTACCATCCGCTGATACCACATCCAGCCAAACATCCAATCATGCCTGTCGACTTCGTAATATTCGCCGAGAACATAGTACACAAAATCAGCATACACAACGCCCTTTTCGCGTTCAATTACCTGCTGCAGATATTGTTCAGCTTGGCTTTCCGTGTCCGGATTTCTAAGTCCAATCAGTCCAGCTAATACATAAGCAATTGTAAATCTCTTGTCTTCTTCGCATAGCTTAACCGCCGCAGCCATCAGCTTGCTATCATCAAAAACCGCAATCTGTCGACATTCGGCGCATATCTTATTAACCTGTCGACAACAATTCAAGTATGCATATTTCTGTTGTACACAGCCATCAAACGGCAGTTTATTGCAGACCGACAGCCAATCATCCAGCCTGTCCGGTGTCACACGCCAGCGCAACATAAAATCCAGATACGCCACATCTTCGTCAACAAAAATGTCATATGTATCTGCCAGGTCATCTCCTACCGTCTCAAGAACTTTTGTTTTGGCTTCTTTTCCAAATTCTTTTCTTTTTTCTCTATCTGACAAGTTTGTATCTGCTGGCACGGGAAATTCAACAATACTCTGATTTGAGTATGTTTTTAATGCTGCCTTTGCATTGCTCTGGTGTGTCATCAATATGATACAATCAAAACCAAAACAATCAGGGAAGCCTGAGTTTCCTGCATGCTGCGGCATTGCATAGTCGTAAGTATAAATGCCGCAAAGTTTGAAAAACTGGCAAACATATTTTGCTGGAATTAACTGGTCTTCATCCCGAATCATTATTACGGAATATGTCATTTTTTTTGCCCTCCTTTATTTTTCTTACATATACAATATGCTGGATTTTTACAAAAAAAAGACAGCGAAAAATCGCTGTCAGAAATTCTCCTCTGCAAATCTCTCACACTTATCAAACGATTCATCCTCTCCTACGAGGGACAGACCAGCGTCCCGCTGTCCTCGTCAAACCATATCGCGATTCATCCCCTCTTACGAGGGGCAGACACTCAGTGTTTATCGACGGGCGGGGAAACCCCGCCCGCGCTCTGCACTCAGCCTTGCGGCTTCGTTTGTCAGCCCTTGCGGGCTTGGTACACGCGAGCGTAACTCGCTGTATCATGTGGCTTTCAGCCGCCTTAAACACTTCGTTGAACAATCTGCGAATCATTTCCTCTACATTTAATATGCCGAAAAAATATTTTTTTTACTACTTTTTTTAAATATTTTTTTAATCATCCAGATTCCATCAGGCACAAAAAAACAGCCCTACAAAAAATGCAGGGCTGCAACTAAGCAGCAGCAGAATTATTCTTTTCGTGTGGACTCAAGCCAGGAATAATACGCCCAATCAACGCATTCTCCCTCTGTCTCTCCGTTCCCTTCGCAATATCTGTTGTATGCCTGCTCAGCAAGCTCTTTCGCCAGGTTTTCGTCAGAAATTTCACAACGGTTCATCAGTTCTGATTCCATAAAACTTGTCACAAACTCGGCATTTGCTGCAGCCAGCTCTTCTGATGTTAACTCGTACTCTCTTCCGTCTCTCACAATTTTCATATTATTTTTCCTTTCTGTTTTTTGTATTTTTTGTCAGATTGCAACCGGAATATTCTTAATCTGCGGATGCGTCTGATAGTCTTCAACAATCAAATCATCAACGGTAAAATCGTAGAAATTCTTCACATCCGGATTCAGTTTCACCACCGGAGCCGGCAGCGGCTCGCGTTTCAGCAACTCCTTGATGATATCAACATGCCTGTCATAGATATGTGCATCAGCAATCATATGCACCAACTCGCCCGGAATCATATCGCATACCTGAGCAATCATCATTACCAGCAATGCATACTGACATACGTTCCAATTGCCGGCAGCTAAGATATCGTTAGAACGCTGATTCAGAATGGCGTTTAAGACCAGCTTGTTGGAGTCTTTATCCTGAGTAACGTTAAATGTCATACTGTAAGCACATGGATACAAATTCATCGCATGAAGGTCTGCAAAGTTGTAAATATTTGTCATAATTCTACGGCTGAACGGTGTATTTCTTAAATCATAGATGGTTTTGTCCACCTGGTCCATGCTCCACGGCTCGCCGGGTGTTTTAACTGCATACCAGCGGGCAACATTGCCATCATCATTAGATGCGACAAACATCTCAGTACCAAAACCAACCTGCTCGTATTCACCATCCGGAAATGTAGCTCGCAGTCCTTCAAGTGTTACGTCTGCACATCGGAATTTTTTCTCAAGCTGATAACCATATGCCTCACCAATACTGCCATCCTCATCAGCCCAGCTGTCCCAAATGTGACTGTTTAAATCATGAATATTATTCGACTTTTTCTGCCAAATCCACAGGATTTCATCCATTGCGCTCTTTAGCGCCGTTTTTCTTAGCGTCAGCGCCGGAAACTCTTCTCGCAAGTCATAACGATTGCATACACCAAATTTTTTGATAGTGTATGCTGCGGTGCCGTCTGCCCAATGCGGTCTAACCTCCTCTCCGCGGGTATCTGTACCGTTTTTAAGGATATCTTCACACATACTCTTGAATACCAAATCTGCATAGCTCATGTTTCTCTCTCCTTTTCTTTGTTATTTTTTTAGCTTTGCGTATTTAATATGAGGAATTTGAAAAAAAAGAAAATCCCCTCTTACGAGGGGCAAACGAGATATCCTGAATGTGTTTTGCAAGGTCTATCCGATTCATCCCCTCTTACGAGGGGCAGACTTGACCTGGTCCATATGCCACATGCCATCAAGTGATTCATCCCCTCTTACGAGAGGCAGACACATATTTTTGAATACTAAATCTGCATAACTCCGATTCATCCCCTCACACGAGGGGCAGGCTGCAGCGTGGATGTTTGGATGCCCGGATAAGGCGATTCATCCCCTCTTACGAAGGGCAGACAGCCATCTGCATATCGGATACATAAGATGTGGTGATTCATCCCCTCTTACGAAGGGCAGACACTCAGTGTTTATGCGGCTTTCAACCATTCCAAACACCCCGTTGTGCATTTTGCACAAACGCCATTTTCGCCTCACCACATGCCATCGTCTCTATATTTAATATGCCGAAAAAATATTTTTTTTATCACTTTTTTAAATATTTTTCAAAATTCTTCAACCCTCATTCCGTATTCATCGTCTATAACAATTTCTTTGCATTCGCCTACGCGGTATATTTTTACATCTTTAAAGATGCCTGTTTCAGGCTGACAATAGCACTGAAATTTTTTAATTTTTGATTCTCGGACAGCCACTACACGGCATTTGAATAATTCTATGTCTGCTGTATTGCTCTGTCCTAACGCGTGAATTTCCTCATCATCCAATATCGCAATTTGAACCGTCGTCTCGTCAACATTTGATAAACGTACATTCAGGTTTTTATCCGTCAGGGCGTTTCTTTTCGTGTATATTTCAAATCCGTTTTCAATCTTAATGTTTCCGGCGTCTGAATTTGCTTCATCTATAATCTGCCGAACCTGTACATCAACTGACGCATGATTATATACATAATTAATCATGTCAGGCATGCCTGACGGTATTAATAGATGATTATTATGTTCCTGAATTGTGTCAACTGTCGCATCCAGATAACATTTTTCATAAACATACTCAGTCCCGCCATAGTTGGATAAATCTGCCGGAATCAATACCTGCACAGTATTTCCAACATCTACACGCTTCCTGATAGTCCCCTCATCACCATGTCTGTGATACCGCCCAATTCTCTGAAATAACAAATCAATCGGACAGATTGCAATTATCATATAATCAACATCAATATCAAGAGATTGCTCCAGAACTTGTGTTCCAACAATAATCGCCCTTTCTGGTCTTTCACTGCGGTCTTTACCGCACATTTTTAAAATTTCCCTACTCTTTTTATCTCGTGCATTTATGGTCATTCTGGAATGATATAAAATTATTTTACAATTATCGCTTTTCTTTTCTTTGATTTTATCATACACACAAATTGCATCCGCAACTGTATTCATAATCACGCATTCGCACCCTCCATTTTTGACTGCATCAACTGCATATCGTGCAATTTTATCATTGTCGTTTAGTATCGGCAGCAGCTCACACGAGATTTTTTTGTCAGGCATATATTGATGCGATACGTGTTCATGTGTCTTTCCGTCTTTTGTAACATACGATATCATCGGGTATCCGTTATGCAATTCTATATCTCCATCGCAAAGCACACCAAGCAAATCGTTTTTCGTAGATATTGGCAATGTAGCCGACAACATAATGACGGGAACGCCGAGTTCTCCACATATCTTCAGCAAATCCTTTATCACAGCAAGCATATATGCGTCATACGCGTGAATTTCGTCAATAATCAGCACTTTTGACGCCAAACCATCCATCCGGACACTCTCAAACCTCACCAGCCTGGCAGCAGTCATTACCTGGTCAACTGTACCAACAGCAGATGCCGCCAATAATCTCTGACGAGACATATCCGTCCATACAGGTTTTTCACCTGGCTCCCTTAACAGCATGGCTTTTGATGTGTATAGCTTTGTGTTTCGCATATCATGAGAGGTTAAAAATTCGTCCACTCGTCCTTGGATTGCCTCTGCAGAAACGCCGGTCGGCAGCCCCATATATATTCCAGATAATCCGGAACGATTACCCAAAACGGCGGCTGCATACAATGCTGCTTCGGTTTTTCCAGAACCGCAATCGGATTCAATCAGCATACATTTGATGTCATTTTTATGTACAATTTTTTCAACATCATTTTGTACTGGTCTTCCATTGAATCCAAATGCACTCCTGAAATCCTGCATCACTGGAATTTGCTGCCGTATCAGCCCCTCATTGTTCAGAAACTTCAACGCCTGAACCTTTCTTGATTCCAAAAATTCGTCTATGTTTTCACACTGTTGATTGTCGAATACATAGTTATTTGATGCTATCCAATCCGCGGTAATCATTATGCCTAAGATTGCATTTTGTACTACAAACAACTCTGACTTGCTGATATTTTTGTTTATCAAATTTAGATTGTCAAATCGAAAAATATTCTTTACATAATCATAAATCTCATTCTGGATATGCCTCCATTTTTTCGCCTTTTCTTTATCATCAATTTTTATAATATCAATATCAGAATTTTTCTTCTGCTCTTTTTGATGATGCATCCTGATAATTTGAGATATAATATCGGAATTTTTCATATCAGCATCATCAACACTCAATCTGTCAAAGATATTTGCTCCATACTGCTCATGCCTAAACCGGGTGTCAAATGATACCTGATTTAAGTTTTCTTGTCTTAACATTTCCAGCGTTTCCTCATCACGGCCTTGAAATGTCGGGTGTATTTTTCCTATGTCGTGAATGGCGCAAATAAACACGATTTTTGTTAACAACGTATCGCTATCGCAACCAGTTATTTCAGACAATCTATTCAATACCGGGTGGTAAATACCGTTCGTATCAGTCAGGCACTCTGCAACTATTCCGGTCTCCAACATATGATTGATTAAAGATTTTTTTGGGGCTGTTTTTGCCCATATTTTTGTTATGTCCATTATGTTCCTCCGAAAAAATGATAGATTCATCCCCTCCGGAGAGGGGCAGACTTACAAAAGCAAAAAGACGGTCTGGCTGACCCCGAGCAATCCCCTCCTGCGAGGGGCAGACACCTGCTGCGTGTACGCATAGACTACGTGGCGGGATTTATCCCCTCCGAAGAGGGGCAGACCAGCTCTCATACTCTAACCAGTCATAGACCCACGATTCATCCCTTCCTACGAAGGGCAGACAAAAGCAGAATTGAACACATAAAAACAAGCTCCGATTCATCCCTTCCTGCGAAGGGCAGACATGCAAAAGTTAAAAATTTTTACGACCGCGGGCGATTCATCCCTTCCTACGAAAGGCAGCCCTCAGAATTTGTCAAGACATATAACGGCGTTTCGATTCATCCCTTCTTGCGAAGGGCAGACCCAGACCTCTACGGGTTCCCCATGTGTCCAGTCGATTCATCCCTTCTTGCGAAGGGCAGACCTTGTTATATCTGCCCGGCTCGTTGCTTTCATCGATTCATCCCTTCTTGCGAAGGGCAGACAACATTTCCAGGGGCTGGTAGCGCTTGATAAACGATTCATCCCTTCTTGCGAAGGGCAGACAGGCCGCAAAGTTTCCTTTCCTGGTTGATTGCCGATTCATCCCTTCTTGCGAAGGGCAGACACTCAGTGTTTATGCGGCTTTCAGCCGCCTTAAACACCTCGTTGTGCAATTTTCACAAGCGCCATTTTCGTCTCATCCACATATTTAATATGCCGAAGAATCCGCAGCATTTTCATTTTTTTTCAAATTATTTTTTTGTTTTTTCAACCCCCATTACCAGAGACATTCCAGCTCCGTATGATTTAGACCGACCCACTCCGTTTTTAATCAAGTTTCGTAATGCGTTTGCATCGCTGACGCGCAGCAGGAATTCATATCCGAATACACTTACCGGATGAGAATCACCACTGCTTTTGGTGACCTGGCGCCTGTTTTTTGACAATTCATTAATAGCAATCACATTTCCGGCATTTATAAATTTTCTTTTTACCCATTCTTTTCTGTCGTTTTCATCTGCAATCAGGATATTTGATGACCGCTTTCCAATTCTGGTCTGTTTTTTTGTTGGTTCATACATAGCGAAAATTTTAACAACATCACCGGCATTAATGTTAGCGGCCATACTATCACAGTTCTTTGAATTCATTAATCGTAATGAATCCGGGATTTCATACGGTTCAATGTCTGACTGTATTATCAGATTTTTCCCAATTACCATATACAGGACATTATGGTATGCACGGTTACAGTGAAACATTGACTGAATAATTTTATGTGTAATATCTGAATTTTGTACAAAGCTTTTACACTCGAATGTGCTGATAATCATTAATTTCGCCCTCCTTAATCTCTGAAATTCCCTGGCTGACAGGTTCTGCCGGAATGCAGCATTTGCTTCCAAGATAATACTGCCATACAGGAGCCTTTAATGCCGCTTGGATTTTATTTAGTGTTTCTTCATCAGAAATCAGATATAAAACAAATCTGCGGCCGACAAGATATTCCTTATCAATCAGCGTCGCTGCATATAAACGACCGCCATTTGCTGTTGGCATTCCCTTTTCTTTATCCATTACTGTCTGGTAATCAATCAGCGTATCAATTGAATTAATGGTCGCCGATTCCAACATTGACCCGGAATTTTTAACATCAAGATATAGCTCTGTGGAGTTTGCCAAGACATCAATCCTTTTATCGTTCCTCTCGTATCCTAATGCACAGGCAATCATTCCTATGATACCGCTTTTCGTGGGAGCCAGCTCAGTATATCTCTGAGATGGCCCAAGGCTTCTGATTCGCCATGACTGGAGCATGGCGGAACAGACCAGCTTTAATTTTTTAGAATTTTTCATCAATAATATCCCCTACTTTTTTAACAGCTTCTTTCCATGACATATGCTCAGCACCATTCAGCATTTCCGGAGATTCTCCAGTGTAAATTCTTGCCAGGTAATCTGAATCATCTGCAAAGTCTCCGCTTGTAAATTCGTTCATGGCATTCAGGAACTTATCAGCTTCAGTCTTAGCAGCTGCACTTCCCTTTTTAACCATTTCTTTAATACAGTATGTATCAGCTGTACGTCCTTCTCCGTCTTCTTTAATTGTGATATATACACCAACCGGGTCAGGACGTGACGCAAACGAATTCTGTCCGCCGCTCGGAGCAGATGTAGCAATATCATTAATCACACACTTGACAGTCTCAATAATCACAGTCTTAATACGCTGTACATTCTTTTCGTCTGACATGTCTACACCTTTAGTCAGGTTGTCATAAAATTTTCCTACATCAATACTTGCGTATTCATAATACACATGATTGGAAAATTCTTTTTCATCCAGGTATCCGGCACCACTCTGTCCACTTTCAGTTTCGCTTGCCATTGCTGACAGATAGTTATCAACAACGATATAGTAATCGCTGTCCAGTGTGGCTTTCCCTAATGAATAACTATGATTAACACACATAGCGCTTTCAACAGTCTCCATTACACCAGACGTCGCCATTCTGCCAAACAATGAACACTCAACACCATATTTTCTTAATGGCAGCTTTGCTTTTAATGCTAAAATAATTCTCTGTGAGGTCGAATTCTTCGCACTGTTTTTTGCTTTACTGCCTTTTTTCTTATCATTTTCTTTTTCCTTCTCTTTTTCTGCTGCCTCTTTCTTGGCCTGCTCCCAGTCCTCTGGTGTCTTGATGACATCACAGAACACTTCGACAATGTCTTCAACGTCATACTTTGTGACAATCAAAACCTGATTTGTAACATCAAATCCATTTTTTGTCTCCAGAGCGCATGACAAAATGCTTTTGACAATATATTCAGCCATAGCGTCAGCATTTTCAGTATACAAATCTGTTTCTTTTTTTAAGAATTCTTTTTTAAAGATATCTTTCATTGCTCTGGTTCTGTATACATGTTCCATGCTGTCACCGTTTAATCGTTCCAGGCGTTTCTCTAAATTTTCACGCCATACTTTTTTCTTTGACTGTGACGAAATTCTGTTGTATCTTTCATTATCAATAATCACGTCTTTTACCTGTCCTGCTCCATCACAGTTTAAACGTGAAATGCCATATCTTTTTCCTACATGTACTTCAACTAACATTCTTTTGCTCATTATTTTTTCTCCTTTTTCTTATCAATTTTTTTAACACCGGCAATTACATCAATCCACTCATTTCTTGTGTTATAATATGGCCAGCACAGAATATCCGTCATCAGTTTTGCTGTGTCAATTTTAGTGCCTTTTTTACACATTTTTATATATCTTTTTATGTATCTTATTAAGATTGCTTTCTCATCTTCATCAATGAGATAGCCAATTTTTTGCTGTACTGCCGCAGAACCCTCATCATATATTTCATGCAGGCAATATTCAAACGGGTCTCCTTCTTTGCATTCCTGCTGCACATATATACTGCACATGTCAACGATAAAATCCTTCATATATCCGGCATAACACCATGGAGTATCTTTCAGAATATTTTTAATCGTTATCTGCTGGAATCCTCGCAATTCATCAAAGCTGACATTATACGCTCGGCGCAGCTGTATCTTTTTTGCATTATCCAATGCCTTTACGCGTTCCAGAATCATATCAACCTGTTCACGGGTTTCTTCGTAATTCATTTTTTACCTCCGTTCTTTGCTAATGCTTTTCTTACGGCAATACTCTTGCCTTTCGGAATCGGAATACTGTATATTAACCTGTTTGCATACCCTGACGCATCATCAACATATTTATCTACTATGCTTCTCAGCGCTTCCATGTATTCCTCTTGATTACAGTATGCTGACTTTTTTATGTTATCGATATCCGGAATGAAGAAATTTTTAAATAAATTTTCGCAATATCTCCAATACCTGTTCATCGTAGTATTCCGGACGGTCACCAGATTAAATTTGTTCTTCGTAAAGAGCTGTTCTCCAATTGAAGACAAAGCAGTTTCAATATCTCCGATTCTTTGCTGCATGCGTTTTGCAATGCCTGCTTTATTCTTATTGCTTCCATATGGTACATACTCCATACCAATCATATCTATAAACATATCAGTAGCCTGTTTTTTTAACTGGTCATCCAGGATACACTCTGGCAGCATACACGGATATTTCCCCTGTGATAGAAACGAACCCCTGTCCTTAGAAACATAGTATGCCGTCATTTCAGTCTTTACAGTCTCATCTCCATCGGCTTCTCCACTTCTAACTTTCAGCCTTAAGTCTGCTGCAAATAATGCATTATACAATGAATTCCTCAGTACTCGCGGAGCAGAATGGTTACCGAAGATATTTGCATACGACTTAATCCCCATCCATACTTCATTTGAATTTGTAAACTCCATACCGGTCATCATATCTTTATTTTTTGGCTTAGGAATAACCGTAACCGATGGCTCTTTATTTATCAGCCAGAACTGTCTTGCCGTCTTCATCATATCGGAACCATCTGGTGCTTTGAACAGCATTATTGATTTATAAATTCTTTTGATAGTCTTCTTTTCAATATCAATAGAGCTGTAATCTGGACGCAAATAAGTTACCGGGAAAAACATACCTTCAAGCAGTGGAACCTGATACTTTTTTTGAAACATTGAATTTACCGCATAGTTGTATGAATCCCATTTCCAAACCGGGATACCGTCATCACATTCTGAATCGTCGTTAGCGATGTTTAATAAAATACTTGAAAATAAACTTTTGTCTTCCGCTGCATCAAAATGATACATGGCAGGAGGGCTTGGAATACAGATAAGTCCCGTAACATATGACTGACCTCTCATACCAGCAATGCAGCTATCCATTAAAATTAAATTCATATATTCGTCAAATTTTACACTATTTGCAAATTCAATATGTCGCCCGTCAATTTGTGCTTCATCATAATATGAGTCCCTGTTATCTATTCCTCCAAAATTTTCAATGTAATCATTAACATCCACATGCTGAAAAAATACCTTATTATTTCCCCCACATTGCTTTGCATTAATTGAAGAGACTGATGTAATACTATTTTCCTTAAATACACTTTCTGCAGTTTTTGCATCAACCTGCATGAATGGCTTTTCTTCATCAAACAGGTCAAATGACGTTCCATTTTTTATGCACTCATCAAAATATGCATCAATTTTGTCAGCATCAAACCGACCATTATTGAAAACAGACATCAACTCATCGTTTACTCTTCTTCCATAAATGTCAATAATAACTGCTTCAGCTAATCTCTGCTGTAATCTTCTGACAATGGCAAAATCTTTGCTTTCAGCACTACATTTATACATATGGGCGTTGACGATATAATCTCTCAATCCAACTTTAAGCACCTCTCCGGTTTCTTTATCAACCACTCCCATCCATGGTTCTGTCAGTACATCAAATATCATCTTTTTTTCTCCTTTCTGATGTTCTGCATTCAATATGCTGGAATTTTTAAAGTGAGAGTTTTCTTTTGCGATTTTTTTTACGTGTAAAATACCAACCTTACAACATTACAAATACGTTTTTTTGCAACAAAAAAAGTCATCTAAGAATAAACTTAAATGACTTTTTCAGCTTCAGAATTTTGCACTTCGCCTTACTAATATTAATCTATTTTTAACATATCTTTTTCATTGTTATCTTCCAAACACTCCAATAAGAAAGCTGCTGCTTCAACGTTTTCGTTTTCAGAATACTGTTCCAATATACTTTTTACCTCTTCGCTTGATATAAGATTATATCCAAAAAATTCTTTTACTTCTTCATAACGTTTATGTTCAATCAGATTCTTAACATATTCGCATACGTTATCTCTACATGCAGCATTTCCAAACGTCAGGTCTGACCTATATTTGATTTCTTCTTCATGCCAACCTTTCTGTTCAGTTTTTGTTTTTATTAATGACGACTTAAGTAAAACATATGGTCTGCCTTCAATATTAAATTCAACACTGATTAGATTGCCGTTATCTTTTTTTGTAAACTCATTTACAAGAAAATCCGGAGGGCGTTTCATCGTGAATTTTATTACAGATTCAAAATTATTTACTCCAATATATTCGACGGATTCCGGGATATCAACAAAACGTAAATTAGGATTACCTTTAAAAGCATTATCAGCAATCTTCTGAAGGCCTTCATTTAGTGTAATGCTCTTTAGATTGTAACATCCATCAAATGCAGAACTTAGTACATTTTTTACATTTTGCGGAAACTTGATTTCTGATATATTACGGTTATTCTGGAAAGCTTTAGTTCCAATAGATTCCACTGCATCAGGAATATCTACATGTTCTTTTGTAATTGGACATTTAGCAAGGCATTTACCATCTTTAGAATAGATTATACCGTCAATGCTTTTATATTTTAGAGATTTTTCTGTAACAGTTATTTTCTTTAATGATTGATTGCGCTCTTTTTCTGAAATTAATTCTATATCATCATAATTAACATCAAAGTCAAGCACCAGCTCTTCCGGTAATCGTCCTAAAAACTGTAACGTCTTGATATTATGGATTGTGATTTTCTTTAACGTTTTTTCTGATATGCGATGTGTTACTATATGTAAATCTACGACATCATCAGGAATAATGATATTTTCGTTATTTTCGTCAACATCGAGAAGAAGACTCCCTGCCATCTTGCATCCATCAATATAATCGTTTGTTAAAAAAGCTGATTCCTCAAATGTAGAGTCATAGAACGTGTGTATATGTTCACTACCTTTGATTTTATCCGTAAGACATCCGCATATAGCATATTGTTCCAACACATCAATTTCAGTCACATCAAGAACTTCATTCTCTAATAGGCAAAATGAATTTAATAAGCGATATTCTGGCTTTTTATAGCATCTTCCGTTTGCATCGAACCGCATTATTTTTACAAGCATATTCCCACTTTTATATTTATCATTGTTTGAATTAACACACCTTACATTTGGAAACATTTTGTTATTGATATTAATATTTTCAATATCTTTTCCGATTAAAATTGATTTCACACTAGGAAATACTTTTTTGATGTCAAACAATTCAACAGAAGCAATTTCAAGGCCATTAATAGACGGAATGCCAATGAAGGACACTGATTTAACATCATCTTCAACATCAATATCAATATACTTATTAGTGCCATCATCGTTCTGAACATAATATAGTGCTACGCCATCCTGCACGCTAATTTTATGAATATTTTTATCCATTTTTTAGTCCTTTCGTAAAATTATGGCGTCATGGCTGCCATAAAGCAGCCTACGACACTTTATTTCTACATTTACGCCACGCCCAGCTCCTTCATAACTCCCATAATCTTCTCTTCCGCTGCCGCTTCATCAGTCTTCAGTTCTCCAAGCTTTTTTACAACCTCTTCCACAGTCATCGGCTCTTTTTCTTCGTCAGCGTCATTCACATATCTCGGAACATTCAGGTTATACCCATTCTCCTCAATCTCTTCCATGCTGACAACCTTTGCAAATCCTGGAATATCTTTTCTTTCGCCATATGCAGCCACAATCTTTTCAATATTCTCATCTGTCAGCACGTTCTGCTTCTTTCCTGCCTCAAATTCTTTTGAAGCGTCAATGAATAAGATATTGCCGGCATTCTCTCCTCTGTTACTTTTCAGCATCATCAAACAAACCGGGATACCGACTCCGTGGAACAGATGTGCTGGCAACATAACAACCGCATCCACTCGGTTCATAGTTTTTACGATATACCTTCTAATTTTGTCCTCTGCATCACCCCTGAACAATACCCCAGCCGGCAATAGTACAGCAATACGTCCATCCTCATCATCCATATGATATATCATATGTTCCAGGAAAGCGAAATCCGCATACTTTTTTGGCGCCAGTTGTCCGGCTCCTGAATATCTCGGGTCATCTTCAAAACTTTTATCCGCAGACCATTTCTGAGAGTATGGAGGATTACAAACCTGCACTGTCATTTTAATATCATTACCGTTCTTATCTTTATAACAATCATTAGTCAGTGTATTGCAGTTATACAGGTCAAACTTATCCCATGCCACGTTGTGGAGAATCATATTCATTTTTGCCAGGTTGTATGTAGTTGAGTTTTTCTCCTGTCCGTAAATATGGCCGAAGCCATCCGGCAAATATTTTTGTGCTTCCAGGAGCATTGACGCAGAACCGCATGTGCAGTCAGCAATATTTTTCGCTTCTGTCAGTCCATATGTAGCCAGTTCAACACATAATTTGCTCGGTCCGACCGGTGTGAAAAATTCGCCACCTTTCTTTCCTGCATCACTTGCAAACAGCCCCATCAGAATCATATATACAGTACCAATCAGGTCATATTCCGGATGTTCCATATCAAAATCGATATTATTTACGCGCTGCATCACCTTACTGATAATTTCAGTTCTATCAGCCACACTTGCACCCAGTTCTGTACTCTGCAGGCGCAAATCATCAAACAGTCCATCAAATACCTTTTCAGATTCTTTTGACGTATTTTTTGGAAGTTCTTTAATCGCCAGCTCTAGGTCTTCAACAGTAAACACTTCATCGCCGCATTCTTTATTGATTTTTTTAATCATTGTACTGAACAGATTTTCCGGCTTAATGTAATAACCAAGACTATCGGTAATATAGTCGTAAATTTCTTCAGCGGTTACTTCTTCCAACGCTCCATTGCAGGCTTCTTCATATGTGCAGCCTTCATCTTCCAGAGCATTTCTTGCTTCTGCTTCTACCTTTTCAGACAGGAAACGGTAAAAAATGATACCGAAAATATAATCCTTGAATTTGCTGGAGTCAATATTTCCACGCAATACGTTTGCCATTTCCCAAAGCTCTGATGAAAGTTTGTTTGCCTTTTCGCTATAATTCTGATTCTGAGTAGTCATTTTTGTAATCTCCTTTTGAATTATTTTTATTTGTTAATGATGGAAAGGGGCGCCGCCCCTTCCAACCCCGGCAGGGATTTCATCCCTGCACCCGGTGAAAAACTCGCTTCGCTCGTTTTTCTTTGTGATACATATAGTATGCTGAAAATTGTGGTGAGTAGAGGATTTTTGCGGATTAATTTTTATGCATAAGAGATTCTATCTCCTCAATTCTTGATAATTCGTTATTATAAAAACGTATAGCAATCAATGTCTCTTTTTTTCTTTCTTCACTATTTCCGATAGCCCCAAAACAATCAGGGTCATAATAATATCCAAATCTTGATGCTAATGCTTTTAAATTATTCAGCCCAACTTCATAATATTGTAAATCATCAGACCCCTCATTTTTACTAACACTGATATTATTCTCAAGGTCTCTGAGTTTTTTATTCATATCAGCAAGTGTATGTATTAACTCATTTTCATCAATATCTTGATTGCAATATTCACGAAAAACATGAATAAACATTTGCGCTATATCATCAGTTTTTTTTATTTCATTTTGTATTTTTTTGACTTCATTTGGAAAACAATTTTTTACCTTTTTCCAATCTCTACGAATAATATTTTCAGGCTTTTCATTTTGCACATCAAACATTACACTTCCATGTATGTTAGTTTTATATATATATTTTGTATTGCAATTTTCACTTAAATCTATTGTTGCTATCACAATGTTACTTGATGGAAATTTGAGATTTGAAATCTTGTGTTCAGATTTCATTTTATTCCGTTCTACATAATCAAAAAGAAAATCTTCTTTCTTATTTTTACTACTTTCTATCATCTGTCTTAAGCTATTATCTATATCATCAAGAGACAATTTCCCATTATAAATGTTTAGTTGCCAATACGGCAAAGCGATAAGTGAGGCTGTCAAATAAAAAGAAAATGGACTTATTCTGCATTTTTGTCCTTTAAATTTCCCGTCACATAAAGAGTATTCCTCATTTTTTGAGCACGACGCTAAAACAGCATATCCATGTTCAATTAAAAGTTGTACATCACTTTCCATTTTAATTTCATCAATGTCAAAACTCCCAGAATAACAACAATCTAAAACAAGGACTTTATTTTTTATTTGCTTCTGTTCAATAATATCTATTATTTCTTGATACGTCATCGAACCATCACTTAAAACAATTTTTCCTTTATCTCCATGTCCTGTAAAATATAAAATGAGTGTGTCATCATCACCCATATCAGAAATATTTTCGCTCAAAAATTTAATGAATTCACATTTACAAATTTCCTTTTTGTGTACACCTTTACAAATTTTAATATTTTCTGGTAATAATTTCAGACATCTTTCAAGTCCCATCTTTACTATTTTTACATTTATGGATGATGATAAATTGTTATAATTTTTCATCTTATCATATCTGTTGATTCCAACCAATAATGCTTTTGTTTTCCCCATTTAAGTCTCCTTTTAAAGGCCAGGAAAAGCCTGACCTATTGCATGTTTGCATATATTTTTTTTATTTGAATTCGTTTAATCAATTTCATCCTTCCATCAACTCCCTCATCATCCTCTTCTTCCCCTCAGCATACGTTTTTATAAATTCTTTTTGAATTTGAATTTCCTTATCAATTTCAGCCAGGAAACTTCCGATTTTCTGCTGTTCTTCCATACAAGGAAGCGGGATTTTTAAATCTGTAAGCATATCCATTACAATATATGGAATAGCACTTCCTCGTTTATATTTTTTAATCACGTTCGGGAGTGTTACTTCAATTGCTGCATATATATATTCACGACAGGCAATAAAATCCTGCAATACGTATGTTCTTTGATATGCATTAAACTTACCATCAGCCAAATGTAAGCATCCAACATTTGCTCCATTACCGGCCACTGTAATGGCAGGTCCATCAAAAGCGGCTTTATCTATTTTAAATACATCAACTCCTGATGTATAAAAATCAAATTGTCCGCCATCAACCATTTCGTTTGCATTTAGTTTTCCAGTTGTAATGCTAACAATCTCCCCCAGCGTCTTCTCTTCCCACTCCGGAAACTCCCTTCCGTCATCGTCCTTAAACCGCTTCGTCCTACCAAAAATCTCTTTTACCATCCTTTTTTTGCATTCCTGCCAGGTCTCCAGTTTTGCAGTCTTAACAGCAATCATTTCATCATAAGCTGCCAGTACAGCAGCAATCTTTCGCTGTTCTTCAATACAAGGAACCTTGATTTTCTGTTTGTAAAAATCTTTAATTGCCAAACGATTCATCATGATTCCTGTGTTTGCACATTTAGCAAGGATTTTACCCATGACTGGCTCATAGTTGATATAATATTTCCAAAATTCCGGTACCTCTTTTGATAATTCACTGACCGGCTGCAGCACTTCAAAAATTGGTGAAATAATACCGTCTCCGATATCGTTTAAAACAAATCTACCATGCTTAAAGTGCTTGTTTATATGACCTTCAAAGGCGATATCGCCAGTTCTCATTACTTTATATTTTGGTAATGATTTTTCATCCGCTTTATTCCCTTCCGGTTTAAAATGCATAGTCGCAACAGAGATTGTTTTATCTACTCCAAACTCCTCACCATTCTTTTCAGAACGCCTCTGAAACAATTTTCCAAATTCTATCTCTTCCCACTCCGGAAACGCTCCACCTTCATCCGGTGCAAATCTCTTCTGCATATTTTTTCCTCCATTTTTTAAGTTTCTTTTTTATGTTCTGGAATCAATATGCTAGAATTTTGTCCATCTGGAATATTTTTGCGGATATTTTTAGAGCCGGCATTTTGCCAGCTCTAGTTTTTAATGTTTAGATGGTTTTGATGATTCTTTTTGCTTATGCATATTCATTTCATTTTGAAGAATTAGAACTTCCAATTCATAACTGATTTTTCGCAATAAGCAAGAATTTGGAGAATCGGAAAATCCATTGAATGTTTTTTCTTCACATTCCTGAATCATGTTTTTTAATTCAACGATTTTCTCACTGTATTTTTTATCCATGAATCGCTTACCCCCTATGTTTATTTCCTGCGAAATATAAAAAATAAATATATACTCCAGGATATATATAATATGAAAAATAACAGAAGCTACTAAATACGGCCTCTATACTTGTACATTTTTTATTTTCAAATCAAACTTGCGAAACTTCGTTTCGCATGCGGTGCAGCATGCAATGCTGCCGGGGTTTACGGGGCAGCGCCCCGTTATCTCCTCCTCTCTTCTCTTATCTTACACCGCATATTTCTGCGCCAGCATAACCATTGATTTAACGGCGCTGCGCTTCTTTCCAAATCCTCCCTTCACATAATCTTTTATTCCGCAGCAGGCAGACATTACCGCTTCCCCGCTTCTCACGCACTCCGCCAGGATACTCTCAATCACGCTTTCTTCCACATCAACATCCAAGGCAAATTCTTTTACTTCTTCTTTTTCAAGCCCTTTTTTGTATGCATAGAACGCTGACCGCATCTCGTCCTCGTCAAGCCCTTCCGGCAGGTCATTTAAACGCTCGGTTACAAATTTTTTTAATAATTCTTTTTGGATTTTCAAGACCTCATCATCACCATATTCATAATCAGCAAGCAGCTTGTCCAGCATTTCCATACGCTTGCTGACCGGCTGCACGCTGCGAATCACGGTAAGAAGTCCCATAATGTAATCAAAATTAACTGTGTCAGTGCCGATTAACTCAGTCTCAAAATCAATATCAGCCAGGCCAGACCCATCCGGCTCACCTGTCTCTTTAGCGCTGTTTCTAATGTTTTTGTAAACACCCTCATATGCTTCATACTCGTCACACGTTAAATCTTTTGCGAGGTCAGACCATTTGAAAATAGTAAAAAGCTCCATTTGCTTTAAGGTTTTCATTACATCCCGGAAAGCCTCCACGAATGCTTTTTTAACGCTTTCACTTACAATTTTCGCCGCATCATAAGGTGTTTTTGCAATACTTCTGATGGTATTGACGTATCTAGTCCAATCACGCAGATAATCTTCATAATTACCTCTGATGCAGGCATTCGGGTCACCATTGCCAGAAAATAATGCCAAAGCCTCATCCTGACGCTTTTTCAGATTCCTGTATGTAACAATATTTCCGCAGGTTTTAGTCTTTTTATAGACTCTGTTTGTTCTGCTGTATGCCTGGATTAATCCGTGCCACTGCAGATTTTTGTCAAGATATAAGGTATTCAGAGGTTTTGCATCAAATCCGGTCAGGAACATATCAACAACAAACAAGATATCAATCTGTTTATCGCTTTTTTGCTTGAGTCTTTTGGAGATATCTTTTCTGTAAGCGTCAAAGGTGTTTCTGTTGAAATCAGTGCCAAAAGTCTTGTTGTATTCACTCATACACTCCTCCAGCACTTCCATTCCATATTCGCAATCTTCATCCTTGTTCTCCTGCGTAGAAAATATTACCGCAAAAGTCAGTCTTTCTTCTTCGGGAAGTTCTTTATTGATTTCAAGCGCCATTTTGTAATAATCAACCGCGTCCTGGATTCTCTCAGCCGCAAAAAACGCCGTATATATATCACTGCCAAGACGCCCCTGCGGCTGACGTTTTGCCCTGTGATGCTTAAAAACATGCATCAGAATTTTTCGCATTCGTGTTTTGTCGTGGTAGTACTGATTGATATTAACGCCATTTGCATAGCAATAGTCAGGGTCATCAAGCATTGCCGAATCAAGACCGGCTACATTGCCAAAAACTGTTCTTATATACTCCACCTGAAACGGAAGAACATTATTGTCGGCGATTGCGTCCTTCATCATGTACTGATGCAGACATGCATTTAATCCCGGTGCAGCCTCAAAAATGTCAGCCGTAGTCTGTTTCTGGTTACCGGCATTTTCTTCAAAAATCGGCGTTCCAGTAAAACCGATAAATTTTGCATTTTTAAACTTTTGTTTAATCAGCGGATGCATCTTGCCAGCCTGGCTTCTGTGACATTCATCAATTGTAAAAACGATACTTTCATTTTCAAGTTTTTTAATGATTTTTTCCGCTCTTTTATTATTACTTTTCAAAACATTATTTAATTTCTGAATAGTAGTGATGACCAGTTTATCGTCTATGCTATTAGACTCCAATTTTTTTAACAGCTTCTTTGAGTTCTCTGTGTAGTCAACACATCCAGCCTCAAAGCTATTGAACTCAGCAACAGTCTGGTCGTCTAAATCAATCCTGTCAAGCAAATGAATCACCTTTTTAATCTGCGGGATATCCTTTAAAATCTGTGCTGTTTTAAAACTGGTCAATGTCTTTCCGGAGCCAGTGCAGGCAGTGATAAATCCATTTGAGTTTTCTTCCACCACACGCTTTACAGCTGCTTCAACTTCATAAATCTGATATGGCCGCATTACTATCAGCTGTTTTTCCTCTTTCTTGATAATCATGTAATTATACAAAATATCAGTCAGTCTTTCCGGTGTCAGCACTGCATCAGCAAAATCACTTAACTTAACCACTCTCTCGTTTGTTTTTGTCAGCCAAAAGAAAACCATACTTGGTTGAATTTTGTTAAACTGTCCGTTCTGGTTTCTGTTCTGATTACTGAAATATTTTGTTGCAGTTTCATTTGACACCACAAATAACTGCAGAAAATTAAACAGACCTCCAAATGAATCCCTGCGGTACCTGTTAACCTGGTTAACCGCTTCTGTAAAATCAACACCAGGGCGTTTCAATTCTGTCTGCAGAATCGGTAGGCCATTAATCAGAAGCGTCACGTCATATCTGTTGTTATTTTTTACAACAGGCGATGCGGATTTTTCCATCCGAATCTGATGTGAAATCTGATAAACATTTTTCTTAACGTCCGGGGATGACAGCTGCAAATACACATATTTCTCATTGTCCAAATCCAGCATTACAGCATTGTTATTTTTCCAATGCTCCGCAGCTGTAATCACATCAAAATTTTCAACCTGCAGCAGCAATCTTCTGAATTCAGCGTCAGATAATTCAGCCGCACCCTTTGCCGCAATTAATTTATCCGCATTAAATCTACAAATTTGATTCCGAAAATTTGCTTTCAATTCATCGTAATTTTTCAGCTCTACAAATTTCCATCCTATTTTTTGCATATGTTCAATGTATTTTTTTTCAACTGTATATTCGTTCATATTTTTTACCTCGCTTTTTTTTGCAAAATTTTTCTTTCTTTGTTTTTATATGTAATATGCAAATTTTACAAAAAAAGCCTATTTTTTGCGGATTTTTTTACAACAAAAAAAACACCGCATAAGCGGTGTAAAACTATACAGCCTATTTTTCTATTTTTCTCCTCTCCAACACCCACATTTATTATTATCTTTCTTACACAAAATTAACAATCTCCTCTTTATAATATTCTCCACATTGTAAACTTATCTTCTTGTATTTCCCAAATACAAACCTTAACGAAAAGCTTTTCATAAATCATACGTCCTTCGACTTTCTCCCAAGCACCCACATCACAACCATCTGCACCTGCGGCAGCATCGTCAGAATCATAACACTAAACGCCGACATCCACGCGGCAAACACCATCACCAACGCAGAACCAATTTCATCAATCCCTCCGCCGTCAGTCCTATTTATCAGCGCCGCGCCGCCAGCCAATACAGCAGTGGCAGCCAACACAGCAATAATCAAATTTGCTATAAACATCCCGGCATACCAGAACATCTTCCTCAAGCCAATTTTTGTCTCGCCGTTTTTTAAGATTTTTTTACTGATTGGCATCAACAGCCAGCCGCAAATTGGAACCAGAATCAGCAACGGGAATGAGAAAACGCCAACAATCAGCCTGTCCGGTCCGGCCGACGCAACAGCAATCAGCCAAACGGCAGCAGCCAGGATTTCCGTAATCAGGTTTGTTTTTCCTGAAATTGTTAGATTTTTAAACATATTTTTAACACCTCCTTATTTGCAAAAAGCCGGCAGAACAAAGCCGGCAGTAAAGTATTTATCTTACATATTTCTTATCCAGTATATCGTCATACCCACGCAGCATGATATAGCATTCATCTTCATGGAGCGCTAGAAATTCTTCGTATGTTACTGGACGCTTTACTGAAACCGGGTCTATTAAAACTCCCCGTTGACGAGAATGAACATGCCTGAGCCCTACCCCAATTTTTCGGTATATATACCTGGCTGTCATTTCGTCGTCTGTATTACAATATATGGCAGCATCTGCCTTTGCAAAAATATATTCAATATCTCCGCCATATATTTTCTTTACAGAACTAAGCCCCCGGCAGGCAATCGTATATGCGATATTATACTTTCTTACATTCCGAAAACAGTCACCCTTATCCATATATAAGAAAAACGGATTTCCACCATATCTTTCAATGTTATTGAAACACAATCTCGTCAGATACGGCAGCCGCTCACCGTTATATTTTTCTTTCGCTGTTTTTACCAGTACCCGATGCAGCTGCATCATCATTATATTTGCAAGCACATCAGCGTCTGACTTTTCTTCCGGACATACAATAAAAATGCCCGTCAGCCTCTCTCCTGCTGTATCCAAAATCATATCATTTTGCGATGTTAGATTTGCAATCTCTGGACGCAGAAATATATCAATACCACACAGCCACGGCTTGCTGCCGGTAACGAGTTTTGCGACACTCTCCATCGTCTGCTTCTCCTCTGCATTATCAGGCAGAACCTGCAAAATCATATCAGAAAGAACTCCAAAATTGTCTCCGGCAATACATCTTGCCAGCATCTCGGCATCTTCTTTGTCATCGACAAACCGTAAAGGATTATATTTCGCTGACATCTCCGGGCGGCTGACATCAAGAACCTGGATATCATATCCGGCATCAAGAAGCTCTGCCCGCGTCTCAGCCAACATCTTCCCTCCAACATCAGCAACAGCAAACGACGAATTGCACTGTAAAATATTTGCCATCATAAGCTTATTGGAATACGAATCATCTGCGATGATGAACATATTATTGTTCAGGTGAGTTTTCTCGTCACGTATTGACAGCCTCATATTTTCCGACAAAATCGTAGTTTCGCCGGCAGCAACAGAAACGGCAGCATTCCTACCGCCATTCTTTCCGCAAATGCCGCAGTTAAATTCTTTAACATCAAACTCCCCGGCCATCTTATCCACATACCGCGGAAATACGTTATTTTTGTATGTATTTTTCCTGCTTTTCTTCTTTTTCCAAAACATTATTTTTCAATCTCAACATATTCCAGATTTTCATCTTCATCTTCATCCAGCAAATCACTTAAATCTTCTTTGCTTACCGGCAGCCATTCATTTCCATTTACCCCAACAACAGCAAAGACCTCGGTGCAGTCTTCAGCTTTGGTACATACAATCGCAAGTCCTGATTCAAGAATCATCTCCGCACATGAATAATACAGATTTTCTTTTGTTTTCTTTAAGTCTTCCGGCTTAATTATCGCATCCAGGCCGACAGAGAAGACATCGTTTCCAATCACTATACTGATAACTTTTTCTTTCTGGATATTCAGGATTCTGTCAACTAATGCTGCAGTCTCAATCTTTGCCTTTGCAGACATTCTCTCATCCAAATCACTACGGTAAACTTCGTTGTCCTGGTCATACAGATTCTGAATGGCCTGAATTACAAACGGCTCTTCACCATTCCATCTCTCCATTCTTGCCAGCTTTGTCTTATCGTCATAATTTTCAAGGAAATAATCGTAGAAGTCATACATTTCCTGTCTCTCATCAGCATCAAACTCATGGTCTTTATCAACCAGACCACTTAAAATCGCACTTCTGATGTTTAAGTAATCAAGCACCCGGTCAATGGAATCCGGCTCGTCAAGCATATATTTCTTAAATGATACCAACATTGTTCCAGGCGGCAGCATATCGCCTGCCAGTCCAGCTTCAAGTTTTTTTCTTTTTTCTTTTCCTCTTCTTTTTAAAATATTACTCATCTTTATCCTCCTTGATTTTGAATTTTCTTTTCAAATATTTTTTCTTTTTTTGACAGATACCTCCAAAATCTTCTTCGTATATCGTAATTGATTTGACGAATTTGTTTGCTTCTTTCAGAGAAAACTTCGTCACATCACCGCCAAACATTTCTGATTTGATGTCATGCCAATCAAGAACCATCTGGGCGATTTTCTGGTCTGTTGTATTATTTACAACACCAGGAACATGCCGGAAATCTTTCACCGTGCTTTCCATCATGAACTCCGGAATATAATCGTTTGTGTCTGAATCGTCTACTCCGGAAATATCATACGGAATGCCGTCATCATCAACCCAGACCATATGGCCATAAGGCGCCGCCCAGCATACTTCACCGCGCTTGAACGCCAGCTTTAGCATATGTGCAAAATAATAACAGTAACCGCTTTCAAATTGCGTATATATCGCATCTTCTGCCGCTTCGGATTTCTGCATTGTTCTGAAATCATATATGAACTGCAGTACCTGCTCATCAGCTTTCGGGTGTACTGATTTGACTTTTTTTATCCAATCTTTTTCTGTCATTTTTCTTAGTCCTTTCTGAAATATCGCCATGTATCTTACCGGCACATATTTAATATGCAGAAAAACCCAAAATCAGAATATTTTTTACGGATTTTTTTTGCTGGCGTGCGAATACGGGCAAGCACTGGCGGGCAAACACAGGCAAACAAAATGCAGGCAGGAAGACGCACCGGCTGTCATCAACTTCCAGCTCCGCCAACACACTTCCTCCCGCATATTTTCTTATACAGAGAACCAAAACCTTCGGCCTGCAGTAGCTTCCCTCACGGCGCCTCCGGCGCCGGTCATTACCTCATGGTAGCTATCTTATGATGGCGCATTACAAGCAGCTACTTACTTACAATCACATTGTCGGCATCTGTATTACTTTTCCGGCACTTCTCCGCTCCGGAAGTTCCTCAGCTTCCGTCTTCTGCATTCCGCAATCCAAAAATGCATCCGCATCAGCAAGCTTTTCATCAGTATCAGGCTCCTCGCCATTAAACATAGTCACCATCTCTTTTAACTTTTCTTTCGGTACGCCGACATATGTCTCACCATCATTGCACTCAATCGCAAACATAGTGAATGTGCCGTCAATAGCATCCACCTGACTCACAATCATAATCCCATGGTCGTGAAACATCTTACCGCAGGCATACAGTAAATTGGCTTCGCTGTCAGGCATATCACCGGAACGGCAATCAGCAGTCCTGCACGCACTGAAATTCGGGTCATCCTTGTCAACATAAAAGCTGAATACACATTCATCGCCAAAAACAAGGTTCACTGACAAATCCCCATCTATTTTTAACAGCTTTTCAACCAGGTCATCAGCCCTTGCCCTCTCATCATCCGGCATAAAGTCAATATATGCATCACGCTCAATCAGGAGCGCATCGTCAAACATTTCTTCCATTAGCTGAAGCACCGGCGGCTCCTCGTCGTAATGGCTGTACAGGTCAAGTTCAAAGCAGCTATTGTCATTCAGGTATGTTTTTGTAAAATAATCATAAAATTCAGAAAGTTCTTTTTTATCTTCTTTTGTTAAGACCTTTCCTGTATCTATACCTTCTTTGATTTCTCTCTCAATATCGTCCAGAAATTCAATTGACGCATCAAGAAACTCTGACTCGCCTTTCTTTGTTTCTACATTTTTCCTGAATCTTTCAAGCAGTGTTGTACTCATATTTTTGTCTCCTTTTTTTGTTATTTTTTTGTATACATTCAGTATGCGGGAATTTTGGAAAGGAGAGTATATTTTTGTAGATTTTTTTACGGCCTATTTGAATTTATCCAAAACCTGCATATTCCGGCCACTCTTCGGGACAAACCTTAAAGAATATCCAGCCATCAAAAAAAAGGAGCAAAAGAAAAATCTCTTGCTCCTGATTTAAACAAATCAGCACAGAGCCGCGACTGCAACTCTAATATCAGATGCCCGCATTGAACGAGGGCTGACTTCATATACAGCCTCGTACCTTGCAACCAGCCCTTCGGATGAACCTATCATCCTAAGGCTTTCTTTTGCTGGCATCGTTTTGAGGCCACTGCACCTGTATGCTAACGGTGAACGGCTAAGGTCAGCGTCTCGACCTTTAACCGTTCTTATGATATGAAGCTGCAGCTCTTTATCATCCACGTCAACGCTGATGTCAGTCTTAAAACTACATTTTGCTCTCCACATTTCCGGCATTACATCTAATGCCTTCAATGCTTGCAACAACGCTTCTTTTGCTGCTTCATCTTTATTTTTTAAATTAATCATGTTTTCCTTCCTTTCTTGCCGTACAAAACGACAAATAAAATCATTGATAGTCGTAAGAAATATGATGAATTTTTAATGGAACAAAAACCTTCATATGTCTGCATTCTTTTTTTGTATTTTCTCGTATTGGCCTCAGCCAAAAATGCAATAAGCATATCTTCGCTTCAGACATTAAAGCCAATCAAAAAAAACACAAAAAAGCGCAAAAAAATTGGCATTCTAGTTCACACGCCCGGAAGGATAAACCTTCCGGGCGTGTTTCCGTTTCAATGCTTTCAATTCTCAGCATATTAAATATGAAAAAACAAAAAAGGACGGTGAAAAAAATGATTAAAGAGAAATTCTTAAATCTCGTGAATGCATGCAAAAACGACCGCGACATGCTTGACATAATAGAAAGCGACATGAGAGCTCTTGGCGAATATGTGTATGCTGTACACATCATGGAAACATCTCTCCCGATTATCCGCGTCAACTACGAAGGCCAGGAACTGCGTGACCGGGTTGAAAAACTTGACAACAATCGCAGGGCGCACCACGAACGCGCAATAATTGGCGTTAAGCGCCTGAACCGTTTTGCAGAAATGGAAGGTGTTGAGAAAATCTTTACCGGAGATGTTAACGACCGATATGCGATTGCTGACTTTTGCAGGGATGCTACAGTTGAAATGTTTGACGACCGGACAGGACGCAACCTTTCACTCGTACATCCCGAGCAAATAGTTGACGACGAGCCGGAAAGAGATTAAAATGCAGACAGAAAGAGAGAACGAAAATATGCCAAACAATATTAAATTTGTTACAGAAAATAAAAGCAAATTTCTGACAACAAAAGAATATCACGGATACGGTCAAATCCTAAAAATTTCAGATGATGGGGTTGAAAAGCACATCGTAGTAAAGCCAAAAGACCCGGTTTTTGGGATTACCATTAAATTTTTGGAAACCGGCAATCCGCAGTTTTTAATTCCTGCCGTTTCTATTGATGATATAGCAATCATGCTGAAGAATCTTGAAAAAGCAAGAACATTTTGTAAGGAATTTTACGAAAGACGAGATGAATTTATTTAGGATACCAAGTTTGGGTATCCTTTTTTTTATTTTTTCAGCATATTAAAAACAGAAAGTCAAAAAACTTTCTGGAAAAGCGACCTGAGCGTTTTTTCAATCTACATACTGTCTTGGTCAGACAAGCGTATGTTAGTATCCGGGGTTCTGCATTCGTCCACACTCTGACAAACAAAATGCAAAAATTTAGAGCCTGCGTAAGCGGGCCCTATGTTTCTTGCTTTATTTTTCTTTTTAGTATTGTCAGTGTTATCACCAACGCAGACGCAATTACGGCCGGGACAACTAGCGTCATGAAGCAAACTTTTTTCTCTTGCTTTGTAAAGTTAATAATCACATCCGGATTATCAGCATCAATTACAATATCTATTATGTCACCTTTTTTGCAACCACTATCTATTGATGTTTCTTTTTTATACTCTTTCCCTTCGTATGAATACTGGCACAACACTACAGCATTTGTTATCCTCGTAGTCTTAATTTGCGTAAAATCTGCCTCCAAAATTTCAATGATTTCAGCCGTAGTCGTTACCTCTTTTGTATTCCAACTTTGTCTTAATGAATACCCAATAAGCGCAGTAAGTATTAAATACGACAAAGCAACCATAAATATCGCAAAAAACGAAACAAATCTTTTCATCGCTCAACATCTCCTTTCGCTTTAGAACCACTCGTCTCCCCAATATCCATACCCACGATTTCTCATAGAGTAACAGCTCTCACAAACCCCATACTGATAGTTATACGGCAACGCTCTTCCACAGTCAGGACACTGTCTTCTCTTCAGCTGCTTTGTTTTCAGCACATTCGTCAGCGTATCTGAAACTTCTTTTTTCTTTTTTCTTATCAGTTCTTTTTGTTCTTCTCTTGTATCAGGCATGCCAAAAAGTCTTACAAAGTTGTGTATGAGGTCATATTTCTGGTACAGCCATTCAAGCTCCTGAATTCTTTTGTTGATGTCTGAAATACTTACAGCGCGCCGTTTTTCTATGTCAAGAATCTCAATTTCATTTGTCAAGTCAACCGTATTCTCTTCTGCCACCCGCTTGGCAAGAGTCTGCCATAAGAACACCATATCGTCATTCTTTTCATTGAATGGAATATTTATAAGGCGATAAATCAGGTCTTTGTTATCCGTATAGTTCTCAATCCACTCACACAGTTTAAGCTGCTGCTCAATATCTGCCTTCAGGAACAGGCTTTCTGTCTCCACCTCATCCCATTTATTCATAACGTCAGACAGCTTTCCTTCCACCGCCGTCAGGAATCTCGGGAACCGAATGCGAGCGAAGTTGATATCTTCCGGCTTCATACTCATTGACCTTCGGATAAATTTTCTTCCCTTTCCAGCAGTAAATTTTCCTTCATCATAGATACCTTTTCTTCCTGCTCTTCCGGCAATCTGCTGCACCTCTTCCGGCTTCAGAAGCCTCACTTCGTAACCGTCAAACTTTTCAGTTTCCAGAAATACAACCCTTTTTACCGGCAGGTTCAGTCCCATTCCAATCGCGTCTGTTGCAACAACCACCTGAGTCTCACCACTCAAAAATCTCTCCGTTTCTGCCTTTCTGGTTTCATACGGCAAAGCACCATAAATCATACTGCACGCAATCTTTCTTGCCTGCAGCTCTGCAGCAACGTTAATAACGCTTCGTTTTGAAAATACAATCAAGGCATCGCCGGGTTTCACACCATCCGGAAACCGGAATCCATCTTCATCAAGAGTTAAAGGCGTCATACGCTCTTTTCTGTCAATTTCTACTATTTCGTCACCGCAATACTCAATCAGTCGTCTTACAATATCCTCAGCATTTGGCGCCATACAGATATGTATTTCTTCAGCACAAAGTCCAAGAATTGCAGCAGTCCAGGCGCCGCCCCTGCTTTCATCTGCAATCATCTGACATTCATCGATTACCGCAACGTCATAATGTTTACCCAAATCAGCCATCTCTATTGTTTCTGAAACGTGAGAAGCACCGTTTACAATAGCCTCCTCTTCACCGGTCAGCAGAGAGCACTCAACACCCGCTGCATTCGTATTTTCATACACTTCAAGAGCCAGAAGTCTTAACGGTGCCAGATATGCCGCTTCACGCGCCTCCCTGAATTTCTGTAACGCTGTAAACGTCTTTCCGGAATTAGTCGGTCCAATATGCAGTACAAATTTTCTTTTTATCATCCGGGCTTTCGGATACGCATCTTTGATATGTTCCGGAATCGCAGTCACAACTGCTTCGCTCATTCTTTCGTATTCATTAAGAGCCTCAACCTTTTCGCAATACTGGTTGTAATGCACCATCATTTTATTTTTAATTTTCTCAGCCGGCAGCTTCTCCACCAACTTTTCAAAATCCGGTGATTTCCTGAACGTCTCAACTGCGCTTGCCGTCATCTTGCCAAGCTGGTTCTTTTTTAAGTCCGGATTTTTCTTTTTTGCTTCTTCCTTATATTTTCTTCTGTATTCACCCTCAACATACTGTCTTGCATATGTTTTTGCTGTTTTTTCGTTTTCTTTTAGAAATTCCTCAAAGCTCATTAATTCAATCATTTAATAATCCTCTCCTGTACAAATTATTTTAGGTTTCTTTTTGTATTTTTTCTATACTTAGTATGCCGAAATTTCTGCATAAGAGAGAATTTTTGCGGGTATTTTTTATGGCATTTTTCATATTTTGCAAGAAAAAGCAGCCAGCGAAAGCTGGCTGCTATGTAAAATAAAATTTTTATATATTTTCCCATTCTTCGTCTGAAATTTTCTTAATTTCACTTACTTTATACGGCAAGCCATACACTTTGCACCACTTTCTTATGGCATTATCTGTAACTCCATATTGTTTTCCGATACTTAAAAAGCTATCATTTCTAATAAGATTTTTTAATGTTTCCCGGTCAGGACGATTCGGTCGTTTTTGAAAAGCTTTATGTATTTGAGCACATCGTTTACATCTTGTTGCATCTTGCGATATTGGTTTACCACAGTCTATGCAATACTTTTTCTCTCTTTTCATATCTTCATTTTTATTATTCTGCTCTATTCTCTTTTGTCTCTCTATGATATTTTTTGCAGATTCTTCTTTTCGTGCTAAATGTATTGGGCTTTCATGTAAATATTTATCAAGAATTTTTCCTACATATTCTTTTTTATAATAAGCAAGAGTATATGTTATTTTTCCGATTTGCCTAATCTTACCTTCTATTTTAAGGTCAAGCTTCAAAAACTCATATATACTTATTATAGTTTTATAATTACTGACTATTTCGACTGCATAAGATTCTTTTCCAATGTGACCATCACCATCAATATATCCAGCCAGCCATGCATATTTATATTCATCAGGGATATTATAGAACAAATTATTGTCTATATTAGATTTTGCTGGTATTATATTATAGTTTGATAAACTTTTTGCCAAATGTTTAGAACATAATTTTAAATGACATGTTTCTATTATTTTCCATATACCTTTATACAAAAACCCAGATGTATATTCTCCAACATGTGACGTATCATATCCTATACATTCACAAAATTTAATTAATATTTCTTTATCCTGCTTTTGTAAATTAAAAGATAATGGGCCTTTTTGTCTTCCGACACCACCATCTGCTGTAATAAAACCAAGAAAATAGGCCTTTTCGTTACTATCAATATCATCAAAATAATGTTCATTAAACTCATATCCTGGCTTATGTATTGATTTTTTATCCATTCCTTTGCCACTTTGATTAGTTTTAAAGCAATTAAGTCTAATAGCATATGTTCTGTATGTTTTATAATTTATTCCAAGTTTTCTTGATGCTTCAAATGCTGACATAGTTGTTTCCGATGCTTCTATAATCTCTTTATCGGTACACTTTATTCTTTTTCCTGCCAATATTTTTCTTCTCCATATTACTGTTTAAAGTAATATGCTGAATTTTGTAAGAAAAAGTTTTTTAAATATAAAAAAACAGCCAGATTTTACTAGCTGTACAACATAGTGTCCATAGAGAGACTCGAACTCTCATGGATTTTTAATTATCCGAGCGGGCCTAAACCGCTTGCGTCTACCTATTCCGCCATATGGGCAAATTTGTAAAAATCGCAGTGACAAGATTTGAACTTGCATGCTTCTATCTTAAGCAGCTGATTTTGAATCAGCCTCGTCTTCCAAATTCCGACACACTGCGAAAATGCACCAGGAGAGACTTGAACTCTCACGAAGATAATTAAACTTCTTTGGATTTTAAGTCCAATGCGTCTGCCTTGTTCCGCCACTGGTGCAAACTTAACTTTTTTTTCATATCTTCTGTTTCTCGCAGGCAACTTAATCGCTTCATTATTTTTTACAAATTTAATATGCAAAAATAAAGGATAAAATCAAAGTTTCAGCTCCAACTGCTCACCAAATCCATCATCTGCTTTTGCAAGCATAGTTTTCTGCATTCCCTGCTGTACAATGTCCGTTTCCTTCAGATGCCCCAGCAACAACGGAGAATCCGGGTCATGAAATTTATAATTCTCAAAAGCCTTTTGTGGATTTGTATTTGCATAACAGTATTTGCATCCATTCAGGCATGTGTCATAATCTCCGACTCCACGTGATTCCATACATTGACATCCAGCCCTGTTTCCGGCATGCTTAACATCTTTAAATATAATTCCATTAGCATCGCCAAGGATTTCTGCCGTCATGCATCCGGAGTCATGAATACCAAATTCTTCATACTTTTCTTTCGCTGCACAGGTCTGCAGATACAAACCATATTTCTTTGCTATTTTTCCCATTCCTTTTGCCAGTTCTTTTTTATCTTCTTCTGTCATTGGAATCAGCTCTGGCATATTGGTCTGAAGTTTTTTGTACATTTCCACAAAGCTGAAAATACATCGGTCAACATACGGTGTGATTTCCTTTGCCATTGCGTCAAAAAGCTCTAAATGTTTCGCGATTGTATATTTTTCAGTCAACAGAACCGGGTCATATCGCCATGCCAGGCGTTGTTTACCAACAATCCTGGACAGTTCTTTCAGTGTCTTAATGCTTTCTTCTATGGACGGAACTCCAGGCTCTACATCTTTTCCGTACGCAGTGATTGTATAATAAAAATACGTATTAAATTTATCGGTTATTTTTACAATATCTTTCAGCATTGGTTTGTAATTTTTTGAACAAAACACCACACAGTCAACTTTCTCTGGCGTTAATTCATATCTGGTTACTTTTTGTGGAAACATTGGATTTCTCGATAATACATATCCTTCTTCAAACCTTTTTAATAACCACGGTGCGAAATACTGTACCGTATCTGTTCTTACGCCTGTGTTTAAAATCATTTCTTATTCCTCTTTTTTATATTTTCTTAACAGCCAATACAGGAATCGGACCTATATCTCCAGAGTCAGAGTCTGGCGTGCTACCACTACACCAATTGGCTAGAAGCTGAAAGCCGACAACTGGGCTTGAACCAGTGGCCTACTGATTACGAATCAGTTGCGCTACCAACTGCGCCATGCCGGCAATTTGACGTGAAAACCACGTTTTAAGATGACGGTAAGATTCGGACTTACGATAGCAGAGTTGCAGTCTGCGGCCTTAAACCACTTGGCGACGTCATCAAAAATACGGAGTGTAAAGGATTTGAACCTTTGTGCCGCGATACGCGACGCTGGATTAGCAATCCAGTGCAATTAACCTGCTCTGCCAACACTCCAAAGAACAGATGTAAAAATTTTCGCAGGAGCTACCCACTGACGGAATTGAACCGACCGCCAAAGCTATACTGACTAGAACACTGTTTTTGCATCTGTAGCACCGCATCCAGGACTTGAACCCGGGACCTAAAGATTAGAAATCTCTTGTTCTATCCAACTGAACTAATGCGGTAAAAACATTCGCAGAGAGATTCGAACTACCATAAACCACTGTCCGTAGCCGTGTGCTCTATCCCTTGATAACTCGCTTACGCTCGTTGCTAGACTACGGGCGAAAACTTCGCCCTTCGATAAGCTATGCGAATTTAAACGCCGTCTGAGGGATTCGAACCCCCATGCCCTTTCGGACGCCAGTATTCAAAGCTGGTGCATTCCCATTTCTGCGACAAGACGGCAAAAATAAAATTTATCAAAAAAAACATTAAAGAAACTGGGCTGGTCAGATTCGAACTGACGTGATGCAGCAGTCAAAGTGCTGTGCCTTAAAACCTCTTGGCGACAGCCCAATATTTTTTTCGGCAATGCCCTTTTTCGCCCTGTGTCCTCACAGATTTGCAGGTTTAAACGCTATCCCATGCTCTCGCGTACATTGCCAAACAGACACGGAGTGAGTCGAACACCCATCTTCGGTTTTGGAGACCGACATGCTACCATTAACACCACGCGCCTACATATTTTCAACTATCTTTTCCAATACCTTAATCAACACCTTCAGCTGGTCTTGATTATACACAACCGGCCGTCTATCGTCTTCAGAAGTTGTAAGCTCCCATTTTCCAGGGCTGTCATATTTGTTTTCAATCGTGAACCAGGCAGGCTTCCCCTGCAAAGTTGCGCCAATCACCATTTGATTCATTTTCTTATCCTTTCTTTCTTCTTACTTTACATATTTTTTCAGTTCTTTAATCAGCTCACTTATCTGTGATTTAGTATATACCACAGGTTCACCCTCTTCTGACGACAAGACTTCAACCTTATCTGTATCTCTATGCTGGCTAACCATAAGCCAAGCTTCTCTGCCATACTCATCGCAACCGCAAACTTTTGCATATTTTTTGTCAGATTTTTTTATCACTATTTTTCTCCTTTCTTTCAACATTCAAAAATATTAAAATAATTGCCCACCCCTATACCCATAATTTTCCAATTTTTAAGCATCCTGCCGGAGTTGAACCGGCGCCGCCGATTTGGAAGACCGGGGTCATATCCGTTAGACCAAGGATGCATATATATCCGCACTGCCATACCGGCAGCCGCCACACAGGCGGCTTATGCTTAAAAGTTCGCATACCGATATAGTCTTACATGCCTCCGCTTTCCGCGCCCACATCCAACAACGTCAGATGCGTCACATACTTGCATTTTCGCAGGTAACCTTCGCAGAAACCTGCTGCCTCGCCGGTAACTGTATTGGTCTCGTATATCCTTACGCTGAACCAATTTCTCCCCGCTCGGACTACCGTAGAATCCCACAGGATTCATCGTGGATATTTTTGACGAAGGTTTTATGTATTTTTTTGCTTTTCAGCAAGAGCTGGCAATCGGAGTCGAACCGATAACCTCATCATTACAAGTGATGCGCACTGCCAATTGTGCTATGCCAGCGAAGTGACGCGGGACTTGAACCCTGATGCATTACTGCCTTGATACCTCACCGGCTTTGCCGGATTCGGTATCAGATTTCAATGCGGCAGTATAGTCACAATGAAAGAGTAATGTTATTACCTTTAGGCCAATCCACAAAAATGTCAGATGCGGAATTTGAACCAACAACACCAGTGGTATGAACCCCCTGACTGCTCCGCACAGATAAATCTGGCGGGTTCCCAAAAGAGAACCGGCTAGACGTCTCCATGCGCCACCGTTTTTCATCCTCCGCACCCGACGGAAATGACCGTATTGCAGGGTTATAAGACGATTATATGGACGATGGACTTTACCTCTTAAGCTTTCCATAAAATAAGCAGATGAAGCTTATTCCTGTACTCACACTGTATATGCAAGACATATACAAAGGCGGGCTCGCAGCTGAGCCTGTTCTGTATAATATGCTGGATTTATTTCAGCAAAAGTGACTCCGGCGGGATTCGAACCCTGCATTATCGCCGTGAAAGGGCAATGTCGCTAACCGTTAGACCACGGAGCCAAAATGTCAGATGCAGGGCTTGAACCTGCGACTTCCGATTTGTAAGAACGGCACTCTCCCAGCTGAGTTAATCTGACAAAGAATTGCGGGAGACGGACTTGAACCGACGACTTCAGGGGTATGAACCCTGCGAGCTATCCAACTGCTCTATCCCGCAGTACCGGATGCGAGAATCGAACTCACGGCCTCCTGGTCCCAAACCAGGCGCTCTACCAAACTGAGCCAATCCGGTATATGCAGCAGACACGCTGCCGCAATATTGCAGGTGACGAACCTGCAAGAAAAGCGAATGTTGTCATCATACGCTGCGACCTTATCGGTCAAGCGACCCCACCGGGACTTGAACCCGGAAATCTCCTGATAGACAGTCAGGCGGAATAACCAATTATCCTATGAGGCCATTATATATACTGGCTTGCGCTTCAAGTATATATCCGCAAATATATACCCGCACTCTCTTTGCAATAAAGCGTAAGCCGAATGGGCAGGGTGAGATTCGAACTCACAATGTTTCTAGTGTGACGGTTTTACAGACCGCTTGCTTCAGCCATTTTGCATACCTACCCTAAATATGTTTCCATTTTGTATTGCAATAGTGATAATCAACTTCCATTATTACTTCATCTCCTTTTTTCTTTCACATATTTAATATGCTAGATTTTTTCTCAATCGGACGAAAAATCCAAAATATTTTTTAAAATATTTTTCCAATCCATTTTCAGCTAATCGTTTCCCAGACCAGCCTCATCAAATTTTTGTTATACCCTCTCGAACAAGAATCTTCGGTTACTTTTGCATGTCTGACTTTTCTGTTGTATTCCTTCCGTCTTGACCGCATATTCACTTTGCATTCTCTTCTATACCAAGACCGGTTATACACTTTTTCTCTGTTTTTTGTCATCATATACTTCGCCTCACTTTTGTCCTCATGTACACTGCCTGCACAGAGATTTGAACTCTGGACCTTGAAATTAAGAGTTTCCTGCTCTACCAAACTAAGCTATACAGGCGATTTCCAGGATTTATCCTGCAATGCGCCTGACGTGATTCGAACACGCGATATACGGGTTAAAAGCCCGCTGCCATACCGCTTGGCTACAGACGCAAATCAATATTCTGTTTTCGGCATTTCGCCTTCTGTTTTCGTTTTGTTTTTCTCATTTAAGTTACCTCCTTTTTATTTTATGCTTTTCTAAGTTTTGCATGAATTTCGGCATGGCAGTTTGCGCATACTAACATACATTTTTCTATCTCTTCATAACACTTTTTTATTGTTTTTTCTGTGTATGATGAAATTTGAGCTATGGAAAAATCTTTTTCATTAGGGTCTTTATGATGAAATTGCAACGCTTCAACACATTTATCATATCCGCATATTTCACATTTTCCTCCCTTTTCTTTAACTAGATTTATCTTTAAAGCTTTTCTTCGTGTCACCATTGTTTTTACTAACCCTTTATTATCGTTATGAGCGTGATATGGGCTGCATTTATAACAGAAGACTCTCCTGTCTTTATTTGATGATACGAAAAATTCATTTTTGCAAATAGGGCATATCTTTTTAAAATTTTTTTCATCAGCAGATTTATTGCAAATACATTGTGCTGCAGTTCCATTTTTTAAATGTGTACCGCCTATGACTCTTTTACTTCCACATTTCGTACATTCTACATTCCAATATACATGTTTGTTCTTTGACTCAGCTTTACTTATAACTTTCCATGTTCCATATGTGTTATTTACGATATCAACTAAATTTGGCATACATATTCTCCTATAAATTTATAGGTAATATGCTAGAAATTTAGTTTTATTGTCGTATTTTGCAAATAAACTTATTTACAAGCTGATGCTGCTCGCTTTGCAACTTTCAATGATATCGCGAGCTATGCTTGCGGATACAAACACAACTATCTTTTACTATTGTTTGAAAATCCTTGTTTTTTGTATGCTCCCGACATTTATATTGGGAACATCAGCTGATGCGGCGGGACTTGAACCCGCAAACCATTCGGTTAACGGCCGAACGCGCTACCTATTTGCGCCACACATCAATATTTCTTTACGGGCAAAAATCTTCACCCACCAATTGCATACAGCCATAACCATATGCTAAATGGAGCATACGGGAATCGAACCCGCCGCCTCCTGCTTGCAAAACAGGCGTCGCCCCATTGCGACTAATGCCCCATATTCGCCGGCAGCCTTCCTGCCGGCATATTTAACTTACCTGCTATACATCTTTTCAACCCCGTCTTCAAACTTAACGGTAATCTTATCCGGATATCCGGACTGGTCAGATGTATACGGAAGATGTCTCATTTTAACAATCTTTCCTTCTTTTTTATGATTACTTTCGCATTTCTGACACTGTTTTTTTGTCTCTGTATTCTGTTCCGCAAATATCGCATTTCCAAAGTGTAATGTCTTTCATTTTTTCTTCTCCTTTTCGCTTTTTCAGGAAAAATATTCCAAAATATCTTCACACCGAATGACCTTTTCTTTTCTGCCAAACGCCTCATTCCAAGGTGCCTGATTCTGAGTCAGAATCGTCAAATCGGCTGCAGAAAAATCAGCAAATCTGTCAACTACTTCTTCAATTCTTTTTCTGTCTTCTCTTTCAAATCCTTTTTGTATCTCTTCCAGGCTTCGGAATCTGATTTGAATATCAGTGCTGCCGAACTGTTTATATTTTCTGTACACTTCCGGAATCACCGGCCCAAAATCCCACGCCTCAATATCTTCTGAAAAGCATGGCTTTTTGGTATGTATCAGGGAATATGCCTGAATCAGATAAAGGATTTTCTGAAGTTTCAGATTAGAAATGCCGTAATCTTTGACTTCGCTGTATGTAATTACATATTCTGCCACATCTTGAACGTCGTACATTTTTTCTGCTCCTTTTTCGTGTGTTTTTCTTTACACTTACAGTATGTCAGAATTTTCAAAAATGCGAAATTTTTTGCGGATTATTTTTTGGTCTCTGCGTTCAGCCAAGAACCAGACAAAACCAAGTGGACGGTAGAGGAATCGAACCTCTGACGCGCAGGGCTTCAACCTGCCGCTCTTCCGTCTGAGCTAACCGTCCAAATTAGACGGCGTAAAATCGCGTTTTCATATTTTTCTCCTTTTTTCAGCATCCGGGTGCCTGTTCCGTCAGCATCAGTAAGAAAAATTCTTACCAGGCTGCAGCTTAAACATCACTCCGGGTGCCTGTTCCGGAATAAAAGAAAAACCGCCTGCCTGGATATATTTCCAGCAAACGGTCTAAGTATTGTAAAATCCATCATATATAACGCAATCCCTGCGTATAATCAAAATTTCAACACTTTAGCCGTCGCTTACTCCACGCGTATTTTTGTTCTCCACAATCATTAAAACTATAGACTGACCCTGTAAAATCGCATACTGACCAAGGCATGCCTGTTGTGGCATACTGCTTAGATTCATTATTTGATTTCGCATTATAAAGTCTCTGTTTTAACATAGCGGTTATTCTCTCCTTATTTTTTAGATTTTTTTGTTATTTTTAATATGCAGAATTTTTCAAAAAATGTAACATTTTTTAAAAACAAAGTGCCCATCGCTTATTTGACGAAAGCGCATGCTTGCGATATTCAACATATCGTCTGACAGCACGCGTACACAGCTTGGTTTTCGCTGTTACTTCATCAAATAAGAGACAGGCACTTCTCTTAATTGCATATCGTTATTATATCATATTATTGACACAATGTCAACTACTATTTTTTCTGTTTTGTAATTTGCTGTAAACACCTTTATCTTTCACAGCCTAATCATTATATCATATTGAAAATGATTTGTCAACACATATTTTTACTTTTTGGATTTACAAAAGATGTAATACCCCGGAATAACCATCAAAACCATTGCCCAGCTAAGCTGTTTTAAGATATCCCATATTGTAATTGAAAACCATTTTTTCTTTGTTTCTTTTTTTTCTGGCTTTGGAGTTACTGTCGGCTGCGATTCATCTTCTGATTCCTCGTCTGATTCTTCGGCTGTTGATTCGGCTTCGGCAGAACCATCAGATACCACACCGGCTTCGCCAGCCTCTGTATCGCTGATTTCATCTGTTTCTCCGGTTTCACTGACTTCGTTAGCAGCACCATCGTCAGCTGTATCAGCATTATCTCCAGACACATTTTCTGATGAACTTGAAGCTTCTCTTTCTGCTTCATTTTCTTCTTCGGTTTTATTTGCATCAAAATCATCGTCAATGTCATTCACTGCGTCAGCGAATGTTGAAGCTGAACATGTAATGGCAGTTGTTGCCATTGCGCCAGACATTGCCGCAATAATAGCCATTGTTACAATTTTTTTTCTCAATTCTTTTCCTCCTTTTTTAGAAGCATCCCGCCCGGAAATCCGGGCAGGACATAACATTATACTCTGTTGTCCGGAACGTTTTCGTCATCCTCATCAGTCTCTCTGACACCTTTGATTCTTGCATCGTTAGCACTTCCAATCTTAGTTGCCTTTCTGGACTCAACTTTATCTGTCTCATTACCGAATGACGTTCTGACTCCGCTAACCTGGCGTTCTCTTCTATCAGCATCAGTTCTAAATCCAAATTCAGGTGTGAAGACATTCTTCATTTCTTCATTGTTTTCGTCATAAATCTCCTGAGCTGCTTCTTCCGCTTCTTTAGTTACTGATGTAGCCTCAAGCTCCTGAATTTCTCTTTCAATATCAGCGTCAATCTTAGTGTAATCAATATCAGAAACTGTAAAGCCAACGTTATCTGTTGCGAATATCATCTGGACGAGGGTAGAGCTTTTACCTTCTGATGAAAACCCCCTGACGCAAGTTAAAGGGTTTGCAAGAGACATGATATGCGTTGCATCTTTATCAAGTGACGTTATGGTAGACAACATCAGCAGGTTATCATAATTAATATCCGTATGGAATTTATTGATAACATTCATTACCTGATTTAATATTTCAGAACCAATATTTCTGAAATCAATTTCAAGCATTGTAAATGGCCCCATAAATGATATGTTTGTTACAATTGCTTCATTAGCAACTAAGTAATATTGAGGGTCTCCAACTGTTTTATCTTCATTGATTGTATATACAGCAAAATCAATAACCGATTTCGCCATATCCATATCATCAGTTCCAACCAAAAACGATAAAACTTCACTGAGAGACATCTCTTTTCCGTCTTTATCTGTAATCATTTTTTTTCTCCTTATTGTTTGTATTTTTTTGCGGCAAAAATAATATGCCATATTTTCATATATTTAATATGCAAAAAAAGTTTTATTTTAGTTGTTTTTTTTGCAAAAAAAATAGGTTTGCCGGCATATTGCCCACAAACCTATTCTTCAATCAGTTACGCAAACAGTTTCGTACTAATTTCTCTGCTTCTAAATATCAGAAATAACGCAGATAGCATAATGCCAGTACTGATGAAAAACGTAGATGGGTCTACAATATGGTTAACAAAATATTTAAAATCATCTTTCGCATATGCTTCTGATGTTCCACCATTTTCATCATCATCCTCATGGTCATTATCTGTGACTTCTTTTTTTACAGTTCTTTTTTCTGCTTTTTTCCACTCTCTGCTTGTTTCTACTGATGTGTATTCTATTTTTTTATCATCAGCTACGCTTTGTTTTTTTGTTGTCTGCATATTTCTTATTTCAATTTCTGGATAATCAGCAGTATAACTGCCTTTTAACTTGACTGCCGGGTCAACAACAGTATTTACTGATTTATGTGCATTTTCATCTGTTACTACTAATGCGTTATGTACGAATGTTATAGATGCACAAATAATCAATATCACTATTATCTGGAAGAATAATCCAAGTGTTCTTTTCACAAACCTTACAAAATCCATATCAGCACCATTTCCAAAAAACGATAAGCCTGCAACTACGGGTGCAACAGATACTCTGACCGTCATCTCTATCATTCTCGATATAGCAAAAAAGTTTAGTATAATAGTAAATAATACAGATATCGCATAAGGAACTATCAGCATTATAAACATTCCCAGCCTTGCTCCAAATCCCATATATTTATGAACACTATTTGCCAGAAAAACATGGTTAAATTCAACCGCTGCACTATTTGCAGTTATTTCATCCGTAGATGTTTTTAATGCGTCAAACGTCCCGGTTGTAATATCCAGCAAATCAGTTAATATCGTATTCGCATTTATTAGTAAAATGTACAAAATGAAATATTTTAATAAATGTCTGAAAAAGTTATTTATTGAAAAATCGCCAGCGGATGTTTTGTCCATTAATGACACCAGAAATGATGTTACAAGCAAAGCAATTCCAACCAGCTTTAAGACGTCAAATACATTTGAAATAAAATTTTTTTTCTCTAATATGTTATTTATAATATCGTTATATTGAGAAAATATATCTATCATTCCGTCTGGTTTATATAAAAAATTATATATTGACACCAGCAATGTAGCCAGAATGTTATCGAGCACTCCGGCAATTGAACTTGTCATTTCACATCACCTCCGTTTTTTTATACGCCTACAATAACATTGCATATTGAATTTGATTTCTTTATCAAACCTGCCTTAGCAACTAAAATAAAGACCATTGTCAACCAATTTGTTCCACCTAACAGCATATTCATAAACGTCGTCATCTTTTCCTCATTGAATATCTTATATTTATCATCCAGTTTGGCATATCCCTTTTTTGTATATTTATAATGCCCGTTTTTGTCTCTTACAAAAACTTGAATACCAAGTGTATCTTCATATTTTTTATACTCTTCTTCCTTATCTTCTTTTATCTTTGCGATTTTGGTCTGAGTAAGTTTATACGCTGCATTAATATATGTATTACTTGTTGTTGGGGTAGCAGTAGCTGAATGCTTATGCAAATCCGGGTCATCATATGCTACATATCCAATATTTTGACGTGCCTGCTCAGTAGCATCACGTAACGCATTTATATTTACGGATTGAGATTTAACCATTGAATTTTTTGCTTTAATTACATTTTCATGTGATTCCGCAGAACCTCTGAATATAGAAGACCTGCTGGCATCCGTTGTAATATATGAATATAAACTTGTAGAAGCCGCACATATAATCATAATTGCGGAGCATTGCAAGCACATTGCTAAAGTCTTTTTAATAAATCTCATTCCATCTGAATGTCTTGAACCATCAAAGAAATTACATATTGCAATTGGGGACAGCACAGCATTTGCACAAACCCTTAGCACTCGCGTTACAACTACATATATAATAACAATATCTGTTCCGAAACATATTAAAAACGGAACCAACGCTTTACACACATATATTACCTGAGCTACAAACCCAAGTGAACTTAGGCTTTGTTCAAATGCTCCTGAGTAAGCCGAAAGCCCTTTTGTATCAGCTGCTGTCTCTAAAATTGTAGCGGCCAATGCGTCTCCTAGTTTAAAAAAGTTAACTACTATATCAAAAGATTCAAGGGCAAGAGCAAATCCAACAAAATACTCTAACAAAGTTTTAAATACGATTGACGGTGAGGTTTCTCTTCCTTGCATTTTTGTTCCAAAAGCTATGATAAAATATACAATCAATATACCAAACGCAATAGTCCTGATTCCAAGATATGCGCTGTGCAGTACCCCGGACTTGCTGAAGGAACCCATAATGGCATTACTATATAATGTCAGGGTGTTATATATGCCAGCATTAGAATACATTCCATCGTATATAGTAATATACATATTTGCTAAAAATTTTTCCATACACTTCTCCCTCCCCTTATATAGATGTGCCAAGTAACGAATTACACATTTGAGCTGATGTACTAATCAACAAGACTTTTGCTACAAGTAGTATTAATAATAACATTTCCTTTGAACCATCAGAGCCGGTGCACCAGTCAAAGAATCTTTCAGTTGACTGGATAGTCATTCTGTAATCTGAATTCTCAATGATTTCTTTCTCTCTGTCATGATTAACTATAGTACCAACATTGCTAATTACCGCATTATCTTTTTTGTCATCTTTCGCGTCAAATATTAACGGGTAAATTTCATCGTCTTTTATTGCAGATTCATCTGTTTGGCTTGTATCTTCATTAGAGTCTTCTTTATCGTCTTCGTCTCCGCTTAGCATATCGTGCAATTTAGACATGCTTTCTTTGATATCGTTTACTCCATTTACTATAATTTCTCGTATTGATGCCTGATGGTCTGTATATTCAAATTTTTTCAATGGATAAAAAGCAGCCGTACTTTCAAGTTTCTCTACTTCGTCTTCTTCCATATCATCAGAACCTTCAGTTTTATTCTTATCAGTTGAATCTTTCTTAGAATTTGATTTTTTCTCTTCCTGCTGCTTTTGTAATTCATCATCACCGGCATCTGCGAAATATCCAGCATTTACGGCAATTGTAATATTTGGATAAACTTGGCATATCACCGTAATAACCATTATCTGCATCATTAAAGCAATTATCGTCTTTAAATATTTAAAACCACTGCTTCTTGTATTAATCGTACCACCGGGACCATTTTCAAAAATATCGGCCAATCCAATTGGCGCAAACATATAATATATGAACATCTGAAGAACTCTTGTTGTCGCAAAATATAAAATATACATTCTTACAGCCAAGCTTACCAACATCAATAATAACGCTGTTAGCGTATATCCTAAAATAGCCCATACGCTAAAATGTTCGGCAACACATCGACTCAATAGCAATTGAGTAATATCATTAGTCAAAATGTTTGAGACTATCATATGTCCCCTTGCCCCAATCGTTAAGCTGTCATTTAGGCTTTCTACCATATTCATCAAGAAAATAAATATATTTTTTGAATGGAACATAATGAATATGGTGCCAAGCGCGGCACAGAATGATTTACCGAGCTGCAATGTTGACAATTGGTTCATAGCTGCTTTTTCTGTCAGGTCTGTAAAAAAGTAAAACAGCATCAGAACAACGCCAATCGTCAGGATTGTATTTGTAAAAGCAGTAAATTGTAAAGAGTTGACCATTTCTTTTAAGTAAGTATTAAACTGGCTTAACACTTGTTTATACAAATTATCGTAGCCATACACATTTGTATATATATCAGTATACCAGTCAACGAGATGTGGCGATAATATACTTTTAGCAGCTCCGAATATAGCCATTTTAGTTCACCTCCCTTTAAAAAGGGGGGGCATGCACGGTATGCCGTTACAAGCCCCCTTTTTATGCTTATTCTCGAGTTTCGCCTTCGCCAACTTTTGTTGTCATTGCGTTATAAAGTTTTGTGTCTGTAGGGAAGTCGTCTTCAAATGGTATAATGTCTGTACCATTATATATAAGTCCATGACCAGAGCCAGAGGAAGTAATAAACTCCATTTCTGCATCTGTAAGATTATACATCTGCTGCATCTGAGCACGTCCGTATGCATTCATTGAAAGCATCATGACAAATTCTGAGTTTCCAATAATTGCACGGCCATCCTCTGTTTTCATCATATCTTCAACCTGCTGTGTGATTCCTGTTGGAATGCCATTCCATTTACGGGCACGTCTCCAAATCTGCTGTGTATATTTTGCAGATACTTCGGTCTGAGCCAGAAGATGGAACTCATCACAGTATAACCATGTACGTTTTCCCTTCTTATAGTTATCAATCATTTTATTCCAGATATTATCAAGGCAAACCTGAAGGCCAATAGCTTTCATACCTTCACCAATATCCTTAATGTTGTAAATTGTAAATCTGTTGTTAACATTTACGTTTGTTCTAAATGCAAATGAATTTTGAGTACCTTTTACAAACTTTTCAAGGGCAAGAGCCAGGTTATGAGCTTCAGGCTCTGGCTGCATGTCAATTTCTTTGTATAAATCAAACAATGTAGGAACAATCGCTTCATCTTTTGACTTTCCTTCTGCCCTTAATGTATCCATGTAATCTTTATATACATTCTTTACGCATCTATCAATAACAGATTTCTGGATTGGAGTTAACGGGTATCTTGTACCTGTTGCTGCTTCACAAATAGATGCAATAAAGTCTGATTTCATAACAATCGGGTCATCTCCGTCTTCCGGAGAATAGTCAAGACTCATATCCATCGGATTGATATGTACTCCAGAACCAGGTGCAATTCGGATTGAACTACCATAAAACATCTTTGCGAGTCCTGCATATTCGTTTTCCGGGTCAATTACAAAAACCTCATCGTCCGTATTTAAAAGCACATTTACAATCTCTCGTTTTGCAGAGAATGATTTACCTGAACCAGGAACACCAAAAATACATCCGTTTCCATTCTTTGCATGTGTTCTGTTGTACAGAATCATCTGCTTAGATATTCCGTTCAATCCATAGTACATTCCATCATCCTGCCATAATTCTTTTACAGAGAATGGAAGGAAAATCGCTGCAGCTCTTGTATTTAACAGTCTTTCAGTCTTTAACTTATTGACCCCAAGAGGCATACATGTTGATAAACCTGCTTCCTGTTGAGTTGCAAGAATTCTTGCCTGACAAACAAAACGTTCAGCTGTAGATTGAAACAGCTTTGTATTTTCATCAAGCTGCTCTTTATCTTTTGCAAAAATAACTGCTGTAACAGTTGTATAGAATAGCTTCTGGTTATCCTGTGTTAAGTCTCCCATCAGGTTTTCTACTTCCTGTGACGCCTGTTTGATTTCCGGCGAAATAACATCAACTGAATATCCATTTTTTGAAGCTTTTTTCTGTAATGTTACAATGTTTGCATTTACATCAATTAACTTATTTTTCAATAATTTAATTGATTTATTCTGTGGCAACGCGCGGTAATGAACACTTACCAACATATTGAATGGCATATTTGCCAATTCTGTCAGGATATCTCCCCTTAAGAATGTTGGTAAATCAACAATCATTAAGGCTCTGGCGTATGTATTACCAACAATCATATGGTCTCTTTCAAATGTAAGAGCAGTTGGGCCGATTACATCTTTTGATGTCAATCCCATTTTCTGTATGTGTCTCATATTGAAAGATTCCATTGCTGAATCTCCTTTCATTCTCACCCTTCTGTAGAATGGAACGTTTGAGTCAATATTGTAAATTTCATATAACACAGAAAGTCTTTTAATTAAAGACACTGGCTGCGCTTCAATTTGCGTTACACGTTTAAATCCTTTGGATATTTCATCGTCAAGTCTTGAAAAACTTGCTTTTGCAGCAACGATATCGTCTGCCTCAACTGAAACAACAAAATATTTTTCGTGGATAATATTGTTTCGTACTTTTGATAACTTATCAATAAGCATCTCATTCATTTCTTCTCGATACTCATTTAACTTATCGTTCTGCGATTTCATTAAAACCTTCTTTTCAAGTTCTGCAGGCTTAATGCTTTTGTTGTAAATAACCTGCTGAATATGAACCTCCGGGCCAAATGAACTTAATAATTCCATAAAGTTACCGAATATTTCTTTTTGTTTATCAGTATTCTCAATTGTAAAATTGATATCTGGGATTACATACATTTTTGAAAATAAGTTTTCATTAATCTGTATGATGCCATTCTCATAAACACCCTGATAAGGAATGCTGTCCTGCGCAGTTTTTGGGACATTTAAAGGATTTTCTTTTTTATTTTCCTTTGCATTTTTACCAGTTTTTTTAGAACCAAATAAACCCATTTAAATTAAACCCTCCTTTTTATTACGCGTACATTGTATCCTGCTTACTTCTTGGTCTCCTTGGAGACTTCTTCTTTGCGTTTTTATTTTTTTTGTCATTTTTCTTATTTCCTTTTATTTTACCAGACTGCTCTGCTGCAAGTTCCTCTTGTTCATCGATTAGTTCAAGCATCGTGTCGTATGTTAATTTTGTTTCATACGGACGATTCTTATTTCCAACTAAAGACGGTAATAAGTAATAATAGATATACGTTTCCGGTTTCATGCCGTAAGGCTTACCTACCGCAAGATACAAGACTGGTACAGCAAATAACATTCCAACGCATATCAATGTATTCATATCAATATTCGGGGCTACAGTCTGTACTATGTTATAATACACATACTCAATTGCAGCCGCCACAGCAACACAAACAGTCTGTCTTGCCGTTAATGGTCCAACCAATGGCGACTCATAAACAGAGACGTCCTTTGGAACCTGTACTTCAATCATTTTTGTTCCTCCTTATTTAGCACCAGTAATTTCTTCACATAAAGACATTGAGTTCCAAATCAATCCAATTCTTGCTAACGTGACACCAAATGTTTTCAATGAACTTGTTCCAGCGGTCACTATATCAAGAAATGCCTCAATGCTTTCTTTAGTATAGACAAGCTTTCCTTGAGATATCGCTGTACCTTCGTTCATACCGACATCAAGCTGAGATTTTTCCAGATGGTTCGTTATCGATATTCCATACCCAGAGCCTACAAGCTGAGTTATAATAGCTTGGGTTGCTGTATTAATAACGAGAATAACCGCCACCTGAAGTCCCAAAGCAAACATTTTTTTCATAAATTGAACTCCATTGCTTGATGTTCCCTCTCTATATATATCGCTGATTGCGATTGGGGATAAAACGGTCATTGTTATGATTTCAAGAATACGGCTAATCAATACAACCTGAATTATTACCTCAGCAATCATTGATATTAACCATGGCAATATCGAACAGACTATATAAGATAAAATTTCAGTTATTTTCATTTTAGCGATACCGTTAATAAGCATTGACTTTTCATTTCCACCAAAAAAGTCAAGCCCCGCCTGGTCACTCACTTCTTTTGCGGCTGCTCCGCCAAGGTCTAATAAATATCCTACGATTGTGCTTGAATTCATAATAAACATATATGTTACAACGCATCTTAAAGTCGCTTTAAAAAACTGTTCAATACTAAAGTTCTTTTCAGTTACTTTTCCAGATAAATCAATCAGATATAATATTATTGTGAATCCAACAGCCAGACCTTTAATCGTCGCAATCATTGAAGAAAATGCCGTGTTTTTCATCGCATCACCCATAATCTTATCGTATCTATTCATAATATTCAGAACGCCTGTGCTTCCATACGACTGGTTATAGATTGTGATTGCCATAATTCCAAGCAAATAACTAAACATTAATCATTAACTCCTCCTTTTCCGGCTGACGAAAGGACTGGCCTTGTTCAGAGTTAACTTTTTTAAAAAGATATTTTTTCTGTTTATATTCACCATACCCTTTCTGTCACTCCCATTTTTTTAGTTATTTTGCATATTCTTTTGCGGTTTGTTCCGCACAGAAATGCAATATCTTTTTGTCATTTTTTAATATGACAAATCAGAAAAAAAATTAACATTTTTTTGAAAGATTTTTTAAGTAGAAATTTATAGCTGCTTTTGCTGTCTCCTCATCCTGGATGTACGACATAACTGTTTTCAAAAATACTTTATATATATTTTCATTCGTGACCGGAAATATTTTCATACCTTCCATATCATCAACAGCCATCAACACGGCAGCTATGTCTTCAGGTGTCAATTTCTTTTCTTCATCATCTTCAAGCATTTCATCTATACTCTGCGACAGTTTACTTTTTTTTACGTCTGTTCTTTTGACTCCTTCTGTGACTTTTTGTGGAAAGCCAATTTTTTCAGCTTTCATAACTTCGTCTTCACTATGATATTTTTTAATGAATTTCCATTTCAGGTCTCGTGGTTTTAAATTGTTTTCAACCATATCACAAAACTTGTCACTGCCGATAATATAGCATCGACACATTCCAATTTTCCCATCCTTTACCTCTTTTATATGAGTTAAATCCAGAGTTGTCCTTACGGTGTACATTTTTATGCCTGTTCCCTGCATTTTTGTTTCAGGATAGTGAGCTTTATCTTTTTCTATAATGATGATGATATTTTTAAACCTCACTCCGCCAGATTGAGACCGTATCATTTTTTAATCTCCTCCAGATACTTTGCATCGTTTTCATCATCGATATCATCCATATAATTATCCAGGTCAGGATTATCTGCCGGCGGTACTGTCATAAATCCATTTGCTACATTTACATGATGACGGATATGGTCTACGTTAAGGCGTATTCCATTTGAAGTGCTGCCATAAATATAGTTTTTGTATTCTGTTTCATTGCCACAATCTTTCACTGCAAATGACATAAATGAAACAACTCCGAGCTGCTTACACAGCTCGTTTAATTCTTCTGCCTTTTTCTGTATATGTTTTTTAAATACATCTTGTCTGTTATACATAATCTTCTCCTCTATCAAAATTTAATTTCACGGATATGTCACTAGGCTGCAATATCAATACTGCTCTGTAATATCATCCAGAAAATCGTCAAAGTCTTCTGCTTCTTCCTCATCAGTATTGTTAACAGGTTCGGTTTTTACTTCATTAGACGTAACTGAGCTGTCAGTATTATTATCATTATCTCTTGCAAGCAACCGCTGCAGGGCATCTGACATTTTCGCACGTGGTGTGGTATCCTGAATTTGGTTGTCACTTGACGGGATATTGCTTTCTGCGTTATATGTTTCAGCATCAATTGTAGTGTTTGCGATACCTGTTGCATCTGTTATGCCTGTGTCACCAGGGATATCTGCAGCCTTCGGTTCTAGCTTATCAGTTGATTCTGCGATTCTATCTGCATCACCTATATCATGCTGATTTTTTGGTTCAGCCGTATCAGAATCTCCAAAATTGCCTAAACTTACTTCGGTATTCATATTTACATATTCATCTTTGTCTGCTGTCTCACCACTTATTCTTTTCTCAGCGGCCAGTTGTGTTTCATCAGACATATTATCGCTTTCTTTATACACGGCTTCTTTTCGGCTGGTATTTTTTTGATATTTTTTGGTATTGTTTCCTTTATTTCTTTTTACCTGTTTTATATCCTTTTCATCACGGTCGCCCTGAATCCGCCTTGACATTTCGTTGAAAAACCTGGCATCGCCCTCTTTGCTGTACTCTTCGGTAAAGATTCCGCACAAATACTGTCTTAACACAGATTTTATAAAATTATTACGATACCCATCAGTTATTGTCCTCATAAGTCTGATTGCATCCGCGTCTTCCTTGTTGTCAAGGTCAACATGGTAATGATAGAACTTACGGTACATTTTTTGTGGATATTTTGCTGCACGGTTTTCATTCAAAGGAAGGGGTCTGACTTTATAGACCTCTTTCCTTGCATATGAGTTCAAAACCTGTCTGGTTGTTTCAGGAAATGCGATACGCCCTGTTTTATACAGGGATACCAAATCCAAATCGTGATAAGAATAAAGTTTGATTTCTATTCTCATTAAGCATTACCCGCCTTTTTTAATTTTCTATATGCTGTCATATAATATCCTCTGACATTGGCAAGATAGATTGGAAGGTTGTTACCATGATTACCAGGAATGATTTCCAACCCTTCCATACCTGATAAAATCTCTTCAAAATATTTAATCCATGCAGCACCAGTTCCACCGGTTACAACAAGCAAGTCATAATCTGCAAAATATCCGGAAACCTCATACAGCTTCTTGATTGACATTTCAGCAACTTCTTTGCACGCTTTTTCAATATACCCATCAAGAGGTACCTTTTTGCTTGACATGTTCTGAATATCAATCACCTTAAAGAATCCCTCTTTCATATATTTTCGCATCTGCGGGATTCTGATATCCATATGATAATCTTTATAGATGTAGCTTGATGCGACTTCCAGAACCCTCTTCATGCCGAGATTATTAATAGACTCTTCAAGCGCCTTCTTTCTGTTGATAATTCCATACGGGTCAAATGTTCCAAACCCGATATCCGCGACAATAATGTTCTTTGACATCAGGTCTTTTGCATCATCTACGCGTTCACCATCATCGTTAAACATAATGGAGTTTAATGTCCCGGCCGGCTGTGACATTACATTTACATCACCATTTTTTAAGGTATTCTCAAATCTCATCCACTTGCCGCTTCCAAGTCTGACCTCATAGATTCCAGGCTGAGTAAATGCCGCCTTGATTTTAGGAGCATCTTCCTTTAAATATGCTGCCGGGAGTCCTGTCTGAACAGCTGGTTTAAACTGCGGCTCAAATTTTCTTTCTTCATTATCCATCAACCCGATAGCGACCGCTGTTCTGGCCATAATTGCAAATTCTTTTGTATAATAACGGTTCCTGTCAAATGAAGAGTCTGTATCGTTAGTATCATCTGTTCTTACTAAGTCCTGGGCTTTTGTACCGATAAGGTAGACTCCGCTTTCATCTCTGTAATAGATGTCATCTTCATCAACAGACATTAAGTTATTATCCATTTTTTTTACATATGACGGAAAGCAGAATCTCTTATTCGGAGACATTCCCTTTACGCTTGAGAAACCGATATCAACAGCTACAATCCAATTTGATTTGATTGGATTTTTGCATGCAATAATTTCCTGTGGTGTATTAAAATCTTGTAAGTTCATAAAAAAACCTCCTTATATTTGTTATGCATTTTTTAATATGTTTTTTGAGCATCATATGTTGTATATTTTTGCTACACTTTTAATATGCAGAAAAAATATGGAGATTGAATATTTTTTCGAAAAAAAATTGGAGCAAATAATTTGCTCCAATTTTCGTTAGAATTGACGTCTATATATCGAATAAGAAACAATAGCAATTCCGCATATCAGGATAACCATAACAATCTTTCCGAACAAACTTCCTTTTTTCTGCTGAGCAGGTTCTTCAACGCTGTCGTCTTCTTCATCAGCATCCATATCAGACTCATCTTCATAATCGCTGCTGATTGTATCAGATTCTGAATTGTCCGAGCTGTCTGTGTCCTCATTATCCAAAAGGCTATCATTATCTTTTGTTCCAGTGCCGTCACTTTGCTGAGTGGCTTCTTTTGTTTCTTCTTTTTCCATTTTTTGCTTTTCTTCAGAAGTCAAATAAGGACTATCTTCGAAACTCATTTCACCCTTTTCTATTCGCTGCTCTACTACTTCTTTCGCATTGTCATCAAGCGCTTTCATATTTTCGCTTGTTTGATTGTTGATAAAGTTTTTTGCAGAAGGAGTCCAGTTTCCGTTTTTGTCCATGTATCCAAAGTTGTACATTTGCTTACAATAATCTTGATAACTTTCATCACTTCTAAATGATGATTTAGGCAAATAAAAGCCTTGCGTCAATTCATCATCATCTGTATGGGCAGAAGCATCAATATCATATATTTTTGTTTCCTTATCATCTTTGTTTTGTTCTGCAGCATACACTGTAAGCAATGAAGTTTGGCCTAGTATTATAGTAATAAATAAATAGCAGATTCCAGTTAAACATATTATTTTTTTCATTTTTCGATTCCTCCCATTTTTGGTTAGTTTTATGAAAATCCATGGTATCTTGCCGCATTATTATCCAGCTTAGAGCTTACCCCTATTACAATACCCTTTCCGGGTGAGTGCTTTGCATTTGTCTCTGGCGACCAACTTGTGCAATGCAGATAATATCGTTGTCCATCAACAGTCCCGATATATATACCAGTGTGGTCTGACCCGCCAGCGTTTCCTGGCCAGCATTGTTGTCCAATATCTCCAGGTATAGATTCTGAATTATCTATTTTATTAAATATTCCAGAGGAATTAGTTGGAGTGCTCCAACTTGCGGCCGCTCTACCTTCAGTAGCGACGCCAGACCGCCAATAGCATTGTCCTACAAATGATGAGCAATCAAGATATTTAGGATTATCAATATTCGTATCGCCTCTTGCTAAATCCATTGAATATGTTACACCATACAACAAAATACCCTGCTGTATAATTTCCCGTCGTTCTTTTGTAACTCGGCTGTCCCATGTTCTCATGCATTTTTTCAAGATTTCTTTATACGCTTCTGGCAATTCTCCATAATCCATTGAACCACCACCAGTGCACGTATAGTTTTCAAATACCTTCTGATAAAAGAACTGGTCAGAATATTTATATTCTCCATACTTATCATCTTTCTTTTCTTTACCTTCGTCTGTTCTTTTTACACCATCAGCAATTACTTTCGCATATCTCTTAATAATAGCGTCATAATCCACTTCTTCATCACTGCTACTTTCACCTTCCTGCTTTTTGCTGGACATTGATTGCTGGTCACAATAACTCGTAAATGTAACAAAATTTGTAAATCCGCTAAGTTTTGTCGAGGTTGTACTAAACCGGTTCTTTATCGCCTCAGAATCTCCGCCAAATTCAAAACCCTGTACTGCACTCATAAGTGTTTCTGTTGAGTATGGTGAAGGATAGCATGCATCCTCTATGATTCTGCTAAACGCCTGCGCTGCAATATCAATAGAATCAGCTACTGTATAGCAGCTGCCATTATCTCTATGCCATTTCTTTTGTGCTTCTGATTCATCATCTGCATCTGGCCATGGAGTTGCAGGAGGAGGAACTGGTGTTCCAGAAATATCACCCCATGGAAGAGGTGTCGGCATCGGAGAAGCAGTCGGAGCAACTAAAGACCCAACTGGTGTTTCATCACCATTTTCTGCTCTTGCCAGCCATGAACCGTTTATATGAAACAAATCAAACTTAAAGTCAGGGTTTCCGGTTTTTTTTGTTGTTGTTTTGCCATTTTTATCGGTAGTTGTAAGCTCTTTTTCAACTTCATTTCCTTCTATAGACTTAGCAGTCGCGTAATCATCTTTATATTCATTAAACCTGGCCTGAGCAATTGCTTTAAATATTTCCTTATAAGGCTTAAAACCATATTTTTCAGCTGCAGCATCCATTAAATCTTCGAACTGTTTAACTTCGTCTGATAAAATCGCCTGACAAAAATTACTTATCTCTATCGTTTCATACATTCCTTCAAAGTTGTTCCAGTTTGTTGATGAATAAAAATTCTTCATATCTTGCGTTACATCATCGTCATTATTCCATAATAATGGTTTTTTTGTTTCACTGTTACGCATCGTGTAAAGACTTTCAGCCATAGAATACGCCAATGTGCCAACACTGACTGACCCCGGCCATTTATAAGCCTGAAAATCAAATTTTGATAATCCAGGCATAATACTTTCCATTGCCTTCTTTTCCTTAGCTGTTGGAGTTGGCGTTGGGGATTCTACTGCCCCCAATGTTGGGGTTGGTTCAGTACCTGTATTGCCTGTATTACCAGTATTTTTGTCTGAATCTGTATTTCCTGAGCCTGTATTATTTTTATCGTCTTTTTTATCATCTTTATCATCTTTATTCCAACCGTCAGGAAATGTAGTCTGTATGTTTTCAGCATATACGTTTTGAGTCATAAAAGCCATAGACAGAGCAACATCAGAAGCAGGTGTCACAACCGTACACGCAATTGCCATTACGACTGATAAAATTTGATTTTTTTTATATTTTTTTTGCCGCTTATGCGGAGACATGTTTGTCTCCGCATTGTGACATGTTTTTTTGTTATACATAATCGCCCTCCTTATAACATACTTTCAATAGTTGCAATATCTTGATTTAAGGAAGCTTCTCTCTGCGCTTCGTACTTAGCTGCCGGGCGTTCAAAATATTTAAGGAAATACCGTCCTGCGTCATAAGCGCTTGAACACTGCAAGAATCCATTAACGCCTGAATTTGTCCATACCGCGCTCGATGAAAATTCATATTCAAGGAATTTACATTGGCCTTCCAATGTATTGTATTTTACACCATTGTTATTACACCATGTGACAAGGTTAGTTCTTCTTCCACCTGTCCACTGTACAAGGCCATATCCTCCGCTTCCATCAGAATGCTCTGTTGCCGTATAATTAAAATCACTCTCATGCATAATATTTACTAATACGCCAACTGCCTGTTCTTTTGTAAGCTTAGGGGTCATGTCTTTTGTCAAGAACTTATAAACATGTCGGCAGACTTCTTTCTGTGATTCAGTCATTACCCCAGGGCTAAATGAGCCTGAGCTCGTCTCACCGCTATCTGAGCATGTTCCAGAAATTCCCATCTTAAATTCAGGTTTTTTGATTCGCTGAGTTCCGTATTTGAGAACTGACTCTTTTGCCTTATAGTTTATGTCTTTTATCTTATCGCTTGAATAATTTGGATTTTCTTTATCAAAATCGTCAACTCCGTAAATGTTTTTATCATACCATCCCTTGATATCAAGCAAACTGTCAAAATGTAATGTAATAACCGCAGTACTTGTCTTTTTATGTCCCGGGCATTTTTTATATTTAGTCTCAAACACCAGGTCTCCATTTGCATCAGTTTTTTGATGTACGTCCGGAATCCTTGTTGTTGTTCCGTCTTTATATGAGACAAGTCTTGTGTCATAAACCATTACTGGAACCTGATATGTCATACCATCAGTATTTGTTTCGTCAATTGCCTTTCCATTTTTGTCGTATGTAGGCAAGCCATCAGGACCCTGATGATATTGAGTTACCGGAGTCCATGTGATAATATGTGACGCATTAAACAATGCTACTAATGTTGAATATCTTAAATCATCATATCCGCCAATAGTATAGTTGGTCATGTCTAAGCCATACTTATCAAAATATGCAATCAATTTCCATGTATCATCATCAATCTTATTTGTAACATCAAGTTCATGAGCTTCATCTGCAGCTTCTTCATTAATTCCTGACTTATCTGCTTTTGCAAGAATTGTTTTCTTTACCGATGTTACATCATTTATATCAAAGTCATACATTGCGAGAACCATGGAAATAAGTTCCTGGTTGTTATTGTAAAAACCATAAACAGCACCCTTTGCAGTAGTTTTATCATATCCTTCTGGGGTCGGTGTCGGAGAAATTCCGTCAGGGGTTTCCTGGTCTTCTGGGAATGTATAATAAATATTATTTTTCTGGTCAATGATATCTCTGTATACATCCTGGTCAATTTCCTGTCTGTAGAAGACGTCTGCACTGACACTTGTTGATAAACCTCCACCTATTGTTGCAAGGTCACACGTTCCATCTAAAACACTTCCAAGATTTGTCGCTTGTACTGGAAGATATCCCTTTCCATTCATATTTTCAGGCTCTCCATCTTTTCCCATAAACTCAGCAAAATCTCTTGTGTGTGCTCCGTCTGGCATATGATGACCATAAACTCCTTCTGGTTCTGCCGGGTAGTTAGTATGAATATGTGCTTTTGTGTCAAACATCATCATATAGATTTCTTTCGATGCAGGCTCTCCACCTAATGATATTGGCTGATTGAACTCAACTTTAAGTACATCACCTACCTTTCCCCAAAACGTGCCGAATGCTACTAAAAATACAGTCTTGTCTCCATATTTAGCAACAGCATAACCGTTACGGCTTTCAAGTACTCCATCTGCTTCAAGTTTCTTTTTTAACGTGTCACAGTCAGAACCAGCGCTCCAATTAATATCAATTGAATTTTTTCCTTCTGTATTCCACCACGTACCCTGTGTAACATCGTATAGACTGTTACTTGGATTGTCTGGGTCTCCAATCTTAGAAGAATCTCCCTTTTGCATCTGCGGGCCTCCATCAGGGTCTGTTCCTGATGCTGCAGTTCCACCGCCGCCACCGCCGGATAATGCATTCCTAAATGACGCATGGCACAATGTAAGCAAATCAACCATTTCCTGTGCTGCTTCTGTAGTATCTTCATCACCGGCATCATAATAAACTTCATCGCCTTCATTACTTATAAAGGACAATATTGAAAAGATTAATATAAGTACAAACAGTAATATCAGTAATATCGGAGCCATTGCACTAAGTATTGCAGTACCAAGCATTGTCAATAATCTGATAATGATTTGTACCATGGTTTTTAACGATTTGATTGAAAGGTTTTTTATGCCATTTCCAAGCATCTTAAATTTTCTGATTGCACGCTTGCCTCTTTTTTTAACTGTAAACTTGACGCCTTTTCTTTTTACAAGCCTTCCGGTACTCATTGTAAATCGGGCTCCATATGTAAGCGCTTTTTGGCTGGCACGAAACGCGGAGGTTGATACTTTAGCAACAGAAATCGCGGCTTTTCGCGTTGCATCAACTGCTCTCGCGAACTTCATGGGTACACTTCTTACAAATTTTATTGTCCTGTAAGCCTTCATCGCTATAGACCGAACCTTTCCGGCTCCTCCAAGCATTATCATAAGACCTCTGAATGTATAATCTGACCCCATATACTTATTTAAAAAGTTTTTGGATTTACGGTAAGCATTTACACCCGCTCTTTGAAGCTTATGAGCCTGTCTTGCAACAAAATTTCGTATTCCATTGATTCGGTTTATCTTAAGCATATTTTTTATAATTGCTTTCTGTTCTTCTGTTACATTGCCGGTCTTTAAAAGCTTTTTTAACGCCCTTCTGTTTGATGGAAGATTGTTTGCTTCTACCAGCATTGCCATTGAGGCAGCAAAGAAACCGTCTTCAATTACACCTCTTTTAATCTTTCCATTTGATGCGTCTATGTATGACTGTACAAGCTTCATGCTTTCTTCAGGAATTGCATTTTTGTCCATCATTGTCTGAAGCATTTTGACATTCGTCGGGAGACCGGCTACCTCAAGTTGAAACTTCAAATAAGCACTGTCATCATAAGCGAATATTCCATTTTTTATGATAGTTTTTCTTGTGTTTTCAAATACATTTATATAATCCTGAGCCAGTCGCGCACTTTCTTCATCAAGGTGCCCTGCTTTCAGCTGTCTTTTTAACTTATCAACATTGCAAGACATTTTTTTGTCAGCAAGCTGTGTACGCAAATCAAATAAACATTCCTTTTCAATGTCACTTAAGTGCCTGTCTTCAAGAATACTGTTGATTTTTGCAATCTTTGAAGCCGTGTCTGCATTTACTGAGATAATCTTATTGTAATTTTGTGCGATAAAATCAATACTTTCTTTACTGAAAGTGATTTTTCTCATTTCATTTGATGCATAACGTGTCATCATAACATGCATGATGCGTCCTTGACGGTCTATCGTTCCAGATATCTGATGTCTTCTCAACAGATTTGATAAGTTTCTATCTCCAAAGCGTTCAGTTAACTTATTAGTCGCAAATGAATCTCCATCTTTCACAAAATCATCAGCAGAAATTGTTTTGTTAACTATCGCAGGAGCAAACGATGCTGCAATTCCAGATTCAACAAATTTTTCGCCAATTTCATTTATGTCAGTTGCGTTTAATTCTTTATTAGAGAGTGACAAATTGAGTTTTGTTCCAGTTATAATTGAGTTTCCGTCTGACCAAATCTGAAATCTAACATTATTAGATGTTATAATTTCATTGCCATTAACGAAAGCATCCTTCCATCCAACAAAAACCAAATTGCTTCTCTCTGTCTTATAGACATTCAGCAATACACCATCAACATTAATAGTGCCATCAGACCTAATCGTGAAAAACTTCATTCGGCCATCAATTTTAAGGCCAACTTCATTATTTTTAATAGCACCAACAAGGCCTACATTTTTAACTCTTGATGACGCATTATATATATCAGCTCCGATTTTGGCTGCTGCAATACTGTTACCGATTGAACTTTTTGTAGCGTTTTTTATAGCTTCTGCTGTACCATTAGTTGAAAATCCAGCACCACTTGCCGGCGAAAACCCAAAGCTAGGGTTATTATTAAATTCAGCAATCATTTTCGCCGTCTCAGCATCAATCTGGCCAGCCATAGCGTATGAATCAGCAATCAATTTATTACTTTTAGAGGTTAAGTCTTGGGTGTTGTTAATTGCCTGATTCCACATCTGTGATTTATTTTTTTGCTTTACTACGGCTTCGCTTACATCCTTTACTGTATCTTGTGATATAGAAGTATTAGCGCTCGCCGCTATACTTTTATTTTTATTTGTTACTCCACCAACAGCAGCAGCGGCAGCGACCTGGCCGGCAACAGCTTTTGAAACATCTAATTTTGAACTGCCAGGAGTTTTAATTACGTTATCAGCCGGACCACTTATCTCTTTTGATACATGCCCGTCAACAACCTGCGCTCCAGCTTTGTTTATTTGTACATGGTTATTTTTATTTCCATCTTTTGCAGTATAGATGTGTTCTTTGTTTTCAGAATCAATTATTTTTGAGCCTTCTTTTGCCAGTTGTTTTTTGCTATCTTTTATATTTTTTTCTAAAACAGATTGATTCAAATCTGGCTTGCCGAAGTTTTCGCTTGTCTTCTGTCCTGCCATTTCATACGAATCTCTTTCGTATACATGTTTCTTAGAATGAGAATCAAGACCAATATTCTGAGTTGAAGCCGAAGAACCAGGCTCTCGAGCGATGTTATCAATCTTGGATTCGCCGTTCTTTTTTAACTCCACACTATCTTTATTTGTAAATATCGGCTGAACTGGTGTTGTTGTGGATTTATTACCGCTTGAATAATCTTTTGCCTTAATAGCATTCAAAGATTCTTTTGCAGTAGAACTTCCACCGTGGACACTGTCAATCTTTTCCGGCTGTGAAGCATTTTTCCCTGCTTCTGATACCGTTCCTGTTTTAAATGTTCCGTCAATCTGGTGTCCCGGCTGTGTATTGTAATTATTATCAATACGATGTTCCTGCGGCCGCGATTCTGACGGTCTTTTCTGTTCAGTCACCACTTTTTCTGCAGCTGATGCTTTATGAGTGTCATTAACAATGGTCGCAGTACCCGCAACGGCTGCATTCATTCCGGCTGAGGCATACGAATCTCTTCTGTATCCTGAAGCCTGATTATTCGGGATATCTTTTTTCCCTTGTACCATCGACTGAACCGGTGTCGCTGCAGACTTGTTATCTCCTGAATAGTCTTTTGCCTTAATAGCATTCAAAGACTCTTTTGCAGTAGAACTTCCACCGTGAACACTGTCAATCTTTTCAGGCTGAGAAACATTTTTTCCTGCCTCTGATACCGTTTCTGTTTTAAATGTTCCGTCAATCTGGCGTCCTGGCTGCGTATTGTAATTATTATCAATACGATGTTCTGCCGGTCTTTCCTGATTCTTTTCTGGACTTGTTATTCTGTCATCACGACGGATATCCGCTTCACGCTGGCGCCTGTCCATTTCCATGCGGATTTCTTCACGCATTGCATCTTCAGTCCGCCGTTCCGGTTCATACTTTCCGGAAGTGCGGTATTGGTTAGTTTCAACTCCTCTCTGTTCTTTTGCAGCCGCCTCTCTTCTTGTCATTTCTGCCGCTGCTGCAGTCGCTGTTACTGTCGCTGCTGTAGCTGCTGCCGCATCAGATGCGTGCGTCCTTCCACCGATTACATTTGTAACATCACCGGCATTTGTACTTCCATTATGCAGATTTCCAACCTGTTCAGACTGCATGCTGTTTCGTGTTCCGGCATTACCGGCATCATGTACTGAACCTGTCCTTGAGCTGCTGTCAACCTGGCTGTCACGGTTTGAGTTATAGCTGTTATCAACTCTGTTTCCGGTTCCGTTTTCGCCACGCTTTGCATCAGTTTCACTTCTGCCTGTCTCAGAATTACGGTATCTGTCAGCTTCCTGCTGGCGTCTGTCCATCTCTCTACGGGTTTCTTCACGCATTGCATCTTCAGTCCGATGCTCTGGTTCATACTTGCTTGAACCATTATACTGGTCATTCTTATCAGTCTTAGCATTACGATAGTCGTTGTATCTGTTCGCTTCTGCCTCTCGCTGACGTTTTTCCATTTCGCGTCCTACATCGTAATCTCTTGCGGCAGTATCAGAATTATAAATATTCGACCTTCTATCTTCATATTCATTGTAGCTATTGCTGCCATTTCTGTTTCCTCGGTCAGCCTCTCTCTGTTCTTTTGCAGCCGGCTCTCTTCTTGACATTTCGTCTGCCGCTGCCGTAGCAGCAGCTGCCGCTTCAGAAGCATATGTTTTACCACCAACTACATTTGTCACGTCACCGGCATTTGTGTTTCCATTATGCAGATTCTCAACCCGTTCAGACTGCATGCTGCTCCGTGTTCCGGCATCACCGGCATCCTTTACAGAGCCTGTTCTTGAACTGCTGTCAATCTGGCTTTCCCGATTTGAGTTATAATCATTATTAACCCTGTTTCCGCTTTCGCGTTCACTCTTTGCGTCAGTTTCATTTTTGCCCGCTTCAGCATTGCGGTATTTATCTGCTTCCTGCTGACGTTTGTCAATTTCACGGCGGGCCTCTTCACGCATTGCAGCTTCTGTTCGCTGTTCCGGTTCATACTTTCCTGAACCACTGTACTGGTCACGTTTACCAGCTTCAGCGTCATAATATCTGTTCGATTCAGCTTCCCGCTGACGTCTTTCCATTTCATGCTTTATATCTTCATTTCTTGAAGTAGCATCAGAGCTATAAGAATCTGCTCTTTTTTCAGCGCGTTCCTGGCGTTCCCTTCTTTCTTCCTGCTCCCTTCTGTTTCTACGGTCACCTTCAGCTTCTTTCTGTTCTCTTGCAGCAGTATCCCTTCTCACCGCCTCATCAACTTCTCTTCTTGCATCTGCGGTTTCCTTTGATGTTTCATACTCCCTGCTTTTTACCACATGAGTAACATCACCGGCATTGGAATCACCGTAATGGGTGCTGCCAATCTGCTCTGACTGTTGATAACCTCGCTTTCCGGCATCGCCAGCATCATTTACAGAACCGGTTCTTGAATTTCCGTCAATCTGGCTTTCAGCTTTTGAACTATAGCTGTTATCAAGTCTTGAGGACTCTTCCTGGTTTTTACTGGTTTCTCTCTTATCAGAGTCATACTTTTCAGCGTTATATTTTTCTGTTTCCGCTTTTGAAGCAGTTTCTTCATGTCCGGTATTACTATATCTACCCTGTGCTTTTGCTGCAGCTTCCCTTCTGGCCATTTCCATAGCTGCGGCTGTCGCTGCTGTTTCAGCAGCAGTTTCAGTTTCGTATGTCTTACTATGGATTGCATTGCTTACATCACCGGCATCATTAGCTCCGCCGTGCATGTTATTGACCTGCTCTGACTGCTGATATCTACGTTTTCCGGCATCACCGGCATTATCCACCGCATCGCTTCTAAAAGAAGAGTCAGCCTGTTTATCGGCATTTGTTGAATAGTCTTTATCTATCTTTGCTTCATCTTTTCTATCTTCAAAAGACTTACTGCGGTCGGTATCTTTTTTTGTATATCTTTCCGCCTCTTTTTCACGTCTTGCTTTTTCGTCAAAATCAGCTTCTTCTGCTTTTCTTTTATCAAAGGACTCCTGCTCTCTAAGCCTTGCTGCATCAGTTTCTCTGGCTGCAAGTTCACGCTCTTTGTTCAATGTCTCATCAGCTTCAAGGACTCTTCGGATAGATTCTTCCCTTTCAGCATCAAGCTTCGCTCTATATTCGTCTTTTTCTACATATTTTCTGGAGTCGCTCTCCTTGCCTGTATGCTCACCTTCAATAATATTTTTTACTACAGTATCTCTTGTTGAAAGTGGTTCCGGTATGCCCTCTTCAAGTTCTTCCTCTATTTCTTCCTCGGCTTCGCCAGCCTCATCTTCACGGACACGTTCAGGTTCATCGTTCTCCCTGTCACGCTGCAGGCTCTGCAGATAATCAAAGAATTCCGGATATTTATCCTGAAGCTCAAAGTCTCCGGCATTTTCATACAGTTTATCTAAATCTACTCTGTCAAGAGCGGCATCAGCCATATCATAGATATGTCTTTCGTCTTCCGGAAGGTCTACGTTATCTCTGGCTCTCGTCACATCAACAAGGTCAAGAGCCATACCATTCTGAAACAGATTGGCAAGCAGCTCTATTCCATCTGTTGAAGATAATATGTAGTCAACATTTTTCTTATTCACTTTTTACACCTCCTTTACTCACGTTCTGTTGTTGTCGCTGCCATAATTAATTCAGACGGCCGTACTACATGTACAGACCTTGCTTCAAACACAGCTGCTTTTCTCGGGTCATCAATAAAAACATCCATCTTATTCATCATAGCCGCAATCACAGCAAATCCCTCATCTTTAAGCATCATCTGGTTTTGTTCAAGAATGCTTCTGATGGCAATATCACTGGCATTATACTCAATTTTTTTCGCAAATTCGTTAAAGCGTTTCAGTGCTTTTATATCAAGATTTTTTACGAAAAGCTGGTAGATATCCGGCGTTAAATACACGTCTTCATATAATCCAGTAATCAGATTTTCATGTCCTGTTAATAAAAATGTTTCAAATGCACCTTTATCGGCTATAAGAATGGATTTTGAATGTGGTAATTCTTTGTATTTCTTTATTTCCATCAAAAAATCCTCCCTACGTATAGTTATCAATTTAAGGCAGAATCCTGCCGCATATTTAATATGCTAAATTTTTCCCCGAATAATACATTTTTTACAAAAAAAAGAAGGATTTGGTTTTAAGCCAAATCCTGCTTTCTTTTATCGAATAAATCTTTATTTTTTGCAAGCGAACTATCCACGATTATTGACAGCAATTCTCCCAAAATCAGCATTGTCGCCATAAATATTACTGCACCAAAATTTCCAAACGCACATAATCCGGCACATACAAGTACCAGGATTCCATGCAGCTTTTTACCCTTCAGCAGCAATATGACACCAAGCACTATAATCAAAGCAATCGGAATCAGCATTGCCGCACCCTGATATACAACGCCAAGCGTCAGATGGGTATCACCAACTTTTAAAATTTCATCAACAGCCTTTTTAATTTTGGTGAAATACCACTGAGAGCCACCTGCATTATCGTATACCTTCTGCCACTGATTGTTGTTTAGATACATTGCAATCTGAAACAATCCACTATTATTTGTGGTATTGTCAGGCAGCGACAGAGCGTTCAAAAACAGCTTTCTGTTAGCCTTGAATGACAATACATAATGGAAGTTAGACATAACTCTATGAAGCTTACTGTCCCACGTATAAGATAATGCTATCAAACGGTTCATCATATAAGAGCATACAACCGTAAAGCCAACGTACACCGGAAACAGGCTCAGGCCATTTTTACATTTACCGCATTCGTTATCACCAGTATTGTCAGCACTAGCCACGCTGGCAGCCTCATCACCATCAGTTATGCCGTTTTTACTATCGCCTTTTTCTGTACTTTTACAGCAAGATATAATTTCAGCAGTTTTTATAATCACGACCCCAACAATCGCACAGCACCCGGCCATAAACAATATAGACCATAATATAGAAGTAATGCCGCAATACTTCTCAATAAAATATGAAAACTCTGCAAGCATACTTTTTAAGATTTTGTACATAATCCCGCCTCCTGTATGTCACGGTATATTTTCTTTATGGAGTCGAGACATTTGCCGGAAGGATGAATGTTTTTGAGGTTGTCAAAATAAAAATTTGACATTTCAATCAGCATAAGCTCTACATATCTCAATTCGTCATCTGAAATTTCACCTCTTTCACTAATATCGTGAAACCAGACGGCAGCAGCCATATACTGGTCTAATTGAGACTCATTACGGATTCGTTCCGGCTGTTTTGTAACCTTGTCATCTTCCGGCTCGGTGGCAGCAGTTTCATCACCCCACAAATCTTCATCCGTCACTTCGTCTTCATCAACAATCTCTTCATCCCCAGGGTTCTTATACATCCATGTTCTATCAGTCTCATCCTCACATTCATCATCACGCTTCTGTGTTGCATGAGCATCAATAATCTCAAGGCTATCATCGCTGTCGTATTCAATATCTGAAAAATCAGCGATATGTTCTACTAATGGATTGATTTTCTTCTTTACTCCACGTGTTCTTGACATTCCTTTTGGCATTCTTCTTCCCCCATATTCTTTAATTTTTCTTCTAACCTTGTTATTCTGTTTCGTTTACATTTATTGCTTGCCGCTATAACAAGAGCATCATTTATTGTAATCAGTGTTACACATTTTCTTGCTCTTGAAATGGCGGTGTTTACCATGTTACGCGTAAGCAGGGATAAAGGCTTATCCGGAAGTATGATATAAACATTGTCATATTCACTGCCCTGACTTTTATGGATTGTAATAGCATCTGCATGCTCCATATCCATAGCCGTATCACGGTTTATTTCTATTGTTTTATCTTCACCCTGTTTCTTAATCTGTATCGGAGCTTCTATTGTTTCAACAAATCCGATATCACCATTGCAATAACCGGCATCATAGTTGTTTTTGGTAAAAACAACCTTATCGCCGAGTTTGAAATGGCTGTTATGAAACCAGATTCCGGGCTGTTCAATATCTTCAAAATCATGGTTTAACGACATTGTTCCGACTGTACCTTTTTTTGTTGTTGACAATATCTGTGTGCGATGCGGGTCTCCGGTATAGCACGACTTTAAATATGCCTTAGCCTCGTCCTCGGATTTACAATTCCGAATTTTAAAGGCATCGTTTTCAATAAAATCATACCTGCCAGCCAGAATCTTCCCGCAGTTATCTATAACCGCAGAGCCTTCACTTTGTCTCATGATTTTTTTTAGTTTTATTTTTGGTATCTTGTTTGAGTTTATCAGGTCACGCAGAACTGCACCACAGCCAACACTTTCAAGCTGGTCAGGGTCACCGCTTAAAATCAGTTTCGCCCCGGACTTTATGGCTTTCAAAAGGTGGTACATAAGCTCCGTGTCGACCATCGACATTTCATCAACAACAATAAAGTCAGCATCAAGCGGATTCTCCTCATTCCTGCCGGCATCATCTGGCATATATGGATTCAGTTCAAGCATAATATGCATTGTTGACGATTCATGCCCTGAATGTTCTTTCAATACACCTGCTGCTCTCGCCGTCGGAGCGCAAAGTCTGATTTCCTCCTTCGGTTTCTTACTCTTAAAAAGATTGATAGCACCGCAGATGGTATGTGTTTTGCCGGTACCTCCGCGTCCAAGCAGAATCACCACGCTGTTCTGGTCAAATGTTTTTAAGAATTCAAGCTGCTCTTTATTGTACTTATCATTGATGGAGTCGTATACATCATCTGAAATACCCAGCTTTGTATCAGCAGACATTAAACGGTTTAATTGGAATGCAATATCAGCCTCCATATTCAGAGTATCTATATATCCTATAAGCCCGTTTTCATAATACACTTTCCGCATTGCTGTCAACGTGGAAAGCAAAAAATAAGGAGATACTACATAGTCTTTCCAGGCAGACATACGATGAAGCCTTGCACAGTTGATATAAAAGTCCTTCAATCGCATTGCGGTGTTCCCGCTGGCTTCATTGTTATTCAATACCTGATAGATAATAGCCCTTACCCTTTCCGGGGCAAGATAATCAAAATTCAAATCTTTTGCCAGGTTATCAGCCACCTGAAAATCAAGTTCAAGACGATACAGCACCGCATACGGATTATGACAGAGCTTTTCTTCTGCCTCAAGTCCATAAATTGCAGCCAGCATATCAATCTGCGGGTATCCAATTCCATATTTCTGGTATTTCTTTACGAGGTAATCCTTTTCAAGCATTGAACCGACAGTGTCTTTCAACTCTGTAAGATACCTCTTTGACCCCCTGAAACCTTTCCAGAAGTCCTTATCATCCCACATTCCTGACAGTCTGCTTATGTCACCGTCAACAGCTTCAAGAATCCTGTTTGCAATCTTCGCGGAAATTCCCTTCACCTTTGTCAGTAATGTTTTTGCATATTCTTCATCATTAAAATTGATACAGGTATATGCAGTTTCATTCATGTACTTTGTTTTCACAAATTTTGTGATTTGTTCTATCTTTAATGCCTTAAAATCTATTTTGGTGATGTCGTTTACAGTCTCAACACGAAACTCTACTTTTATCGGCACGCCAGGCACCACGTCAGGAATCTTGCCCGAGCATATAGCTTCAAACCGCGGGCAGTCTTTATCATAGTCACTTTTAAAGAGAAATTCAGCATATCCGTCTTCGCATCTGTCTATCAGAAAATCAACGATTCTGCCATTTACAACAACCATTACAATTTCCCCCTTTCTTTGCAGATATACAAGACCGGAATATTCCGGTCTATATTAGAATGCTGAATTTTTCTTTAATTCGTTTTTTTATCGGATTTTTTATTTTTTTTCAGGAAATTCAAGTCCGGTTGTGAAATCATCCTTCATAACAACATACGCATCAAATGAATTCCCGGCTTTGCTTTGCAGATTCTTTTTAAGTCCTGTTTTCTTTTTTGTCAAAATGTCTTTTACATCCTTTGCAGACAGGTCTTTTCCGCATACATTTTTCCAGATGATAAAATCACATGTACTATCAGCCTTATCGCGTCCTTTATTTCCACTGCATGCGAAAGCTTTGCTGCTTTCAACAATAGGCTTTCCGCATTTTGGACACTTGAGGCCAGTATCTTTTGCTGCTCCCATCGCCCATGTCAGCTTGCCATCCTTAATCTGTAATGCCGCATCAAATTTACTGCCATCCTTTTTCTTAAATCCTTTGATAACATCTGTCGTCTCACCCGCCAGCAGCTTTTTTACCTGCTCTTCAGTAAGTGTCTTTCCACAGATACTGTTCCATAAAATAAACCCGCAGCCATCATCTTCACATTTATATGACATAGGCGTTTTTACAAGTGGCTTGCCGCATTTCGGGCATTTAAGGTCTGTCTTTGACTCAAATGGCGCCCATGTTACCTTACCGTCCTCCTGAAGCGTCAGAGCTGCCGAAAATGTCTTTCCGGATTTACTCTTAAATCCTGAAATCACTTCTGTTGTCTGCCCTGCCAGGAGTGTTATCACCTGCTTCTCTGTCAGGTCAACCCCCGCAATTGTTTTATAGATAGAGAAATGGCATTCCGGATATCCGCTGCAGCCCCAGCCTTTTGGCAATTCCACAACTGGCTTGCCGCATATCGGGCATACCCCAACCTCTTTTCTATCTGTTGTCTTTTCTATTTGCATATTGTTTAGTTCCTCCAGTGCATCATACACGTAATTTATAATTTCTTCGTAAACATCATCGTAAGCCTCGCTGCCTTCCCTGATATGAGTCATATGGACTTCCCATTCAGCCGACAGTTCAGGGCTGACGATAGAACTGTTTCCAAGGTTTTCAATATATTTTTTACCGCTGTCTGTTATGTACAGGCCTTTGTTCTTGCCTGATGTCACATCTTTGATATATGCTGTATTTACCAGGTCAGATATGATTGCCGCTCTTGAAGAAGGCTGGCCGATTCCGCCGGCTTTTTTCATTGCATTCTTCAAATCAACCTCATCTGCAGCCATATATTTCTGGACATTTTCCATTGCACTGATAAGCGTCGCCTGTGTAAATCTTGCTGGCGGCTTGCTTACAATCTCGTGCAGAATTTTATCTTTCTCGGATAGCACCTGCCCGTTTTTCAATACCGGCAACGGGTTATTTTTCGGTACCGAATAAAGTGTTGTATAGCCAGGTTTGATTACCGCAGAACCTGTGCAGACGAATTTGTTTCCGTTGTCATTTAACACAGCCTTTGTCTTTTCTTCCTCTAGCGGTGGCATAAAGATAGACAGGAACCGTCTGAAAATCATGGTACAGATATTTTTTTCGTCAGCAGATAAATTCTTCAAACCAGCTGTATCGCCAGTTGGAATCAAGGCATCATGGGATGTCTTTTTTACTTCAACATCATTCACAAACCTTTTATTACCCTGCGCTGCTGCAATGTCTTCCGGCGTAATATTCTTTACAATATCCGTAAACTCCGGCATAGCCTTGACAGCATTTAAGAGCATCGGGAAATCCTTCGATTTTTCTGATGATACATACCGGCCATCAGTTCTCGGATATGAAATCAGCTTATGCTTTTCATAAAGGGACTGAATCAGTTCCAATGTCCTTTCCGGCGTATAGCCATACTTTTTGCCGGCTTCAACCTGCATATCTGTCAATTTATATAACTGGTCAGGCTGTGTCTTTTTTGTTGTCTTTGTAAAACTTTCAACGACTGCCTGTCCGGACAGAGTATCAAGAACCTTATTCGCATCATCCTTTGACGCAAATGAAACGGCTTTGCCATCATCATCAATCATCAGTGCCGTCACCTCAGGATTATCAGTCACAATCCCCGGCTGATACGCTGTTTTGGAACTGAAGCCGTCAATCGCCTTACAGTTATCGTACACAAGCTTTAAGGTAGGCGCCTTTACACGTCCAACCTTCATCAGGAATCCTGATTTGACCGTATACGCAACAGTCATGTTAAAGCCAATCAGCCAGTCAAAACGGCTTCTGATTCTGAATGCCTGTGTCATTCCAACATCTCGCGGATTTGTATGATAATCAGTAAGATTATTCATGGAATCCATAATCCCCTTCGGTGTCAGGTCAGTCTCAAAGAAACGGTAAGTTTTATAATTCTGCAGGCCAAGATACGTCTCTATCAGGTCATAAATGCCATTTCCCTCAACATCACTATCGGTGCCGACGATAATGGCATCATATTTTGCCTGCTTTAACTGCTTCTGCAACTCTTTTACCTTATCTGGTCTCAGAACTCCAACCTTGAACGGACTTGGCATCATTGGAAGCTCAAGCTCTTCCCATTTACTGTCCCAGTCGTCATACTGTTTTGGCTCGCATAATTTACATATATGACCGGACAGAGCAAAAAAATCGATATCACCAAGAGGCTTATTGCTCGCTTCATAAGCAGCCTTAACGGACTTCATCGCTGATGGTTTCTCGGCTAAATATAAATATTTCAACTTTTTTACCTCCTGTTTTTAAATGATTTTTATTGTATTGTTTATGATTTTTGTTATCTTTTTTAAGTTCTTTTTTTCTTCTTCTGACTGCGGCTTTGGCTTATGTTCGCTGTACCACAACAGATACAGATAATATTTTTCAGGATGCTTTTCTATGTAATCAAAGACGTCCTCTTCTGACGGGATATACCCGTCTTTTTCCATTTCTACCTTATCAAGACGGTTCATGAGTTTATCAAACTCAGCCTCCGTAAGTTCTATAATCTGCATATTTTAACTTCTCCTTTTTTTCACAAAAAAATGTTCTATTTTCAATATGCTTGATTTTTTCTTTTTTTAACGCTTTTTTGACAAAAAAATATTGCCCGCAAAATTGCGGGCAATATAATCAAGCATAATCATCAAAATCAATGTCTTCTGCTTCTACAGCTTTCGCACTTGCAACCGTTCCGGCTCCAAGCTGGCATCCTTTTTTGAATTTATCAAATTTGTCTTCTGAAAGTTCTTCTTTAATCTTATAAACTTTAAAATCCGTTATGCTGTCTTTTGTCTTGTTTTCTGATTGGAGATTCATATTCTTCATTACTTTTACAACATTACAATCATCATCTTTTGCTGCCGTACAACACAAATGACCGCTTCCGCTTAATCCGTCACAGGCAATCGCAACATCGTTTATAAATTCACCATATGACCTCATGGCTTTTACTGCCATACCTCTCAGCATTGATACATCCATTTCTTTACCGTCAAAAAATGCTGTTTTTTCTTTCTTTTCAATTGACTCTTCAATTTTTTCTTCAAATTTTGCCTTGATACTTCTGAACATTGATTTTTTAATTTCTGACTGGCTTCTGTCAGCATCCTTAATAAGGTAATAACCATCTTCTTCAGGAATATTTAAAAGCAGGTCTCCGAGCACCTCTTCAAGAGTTTTAGGTTTAAGTTTTTCCGGTGAATCATCTATGTTGTCAGCTACAGCATCATCAGTATACTCTTCTGTCTTATCAACGCATAAAAATTCCGGGTCTTTTTCCAAAAAGTAAAAGTTCTTTTTATCACCATCACCAGTATTCATAAACTGTGGATGATTTTCAAGCGGATATTTATTGTCATAAAACGGGTCAATACCTCGCATCATAACAATGCATTTATTGAAAGGCATTGTCATAATTTCATCAGGAAGCATAAGCTCTCGTTTTGTTTGCTGTCTACTGGTTGTTCCACCCTGTTTTCCAACCTGAAAACTTGAGCTCTTTGTCGTAATAGTACCAACACCAAGTTTTTTGCTAAAATATTCTGCTGTCGTCTGCTCGTTAGTACCAAGGCAGATTGACGTATCACAGTTACCGATAATAGTCTCGTAATCGTCTTTATACAGCATTTTTATCTGAGCAATAGACTGCAGAACGATTGTGGTCGAAATGTTATATTTACGACATGTAGAAATCTTCTGCGGGAATTCCGGAATTTTTCCGATGTTAGCAAACTCATCGAGCAGGAATCTTACATGATAATTCAAACGGCTATTCGGGATTGTTGCGCCTTTGTAATACAAAGACTCAAACATCTGGGAGAACAGCATAGATATCAGGAAGTTGAATGTGCTGTTAGTCTGGGGGATAATTGCAAAGAAACATGTTAATCTGTCGCCTACGCTTTCAAGTTCTACATTATCATCATCCGTCAGGTTTTTGATTGCCGGGATACTGAATGGATTCAATCTAACGGCTGCAGAAATAAGGATTGATTTCAGTGTCTTTGTACCACCAAGTTTGAATGTCTTATAGTTAGTAAGGCAAAGGGAGGTCTCTATCTTGTCCTGCAGTTTTTCGACCTCTTTCGGGTCAGAGACGTCAGTTGCTTCCAGCACCAGCTGATTCTTTCCATATTTATCTTTAATATATTTACTTGTTATTTTCTTTGTTCCATTAAACAATTCATCAAGAGGCATATCCATAGAAAATCCAAACTTGGAAGTCTGTCTCTGTGTAGGCCGTGCATTTTCATCCATTTGTGCCAGCTGAACCATCCACAAAATGGTAGAAAACTTTCTGAACTCTTCATCTGCGATATCTACCAGATAGAAAATCAGGGATGAAAGCAGTGCCTTCTCTGATTTATCCCAGAATGGGTCACCGCTCTTCTGGTCAGGTGCTGTCGTATTTGAAATAAAACAGTCAACCAGGATGCTGACATCAGTTTCACTTCTTACATATTTAAACGGATTATACTTACATGAATGGCCCATATCTACAAGATTAAATACCTTGATAGTATACCCGTTATCAGCAAGGACGTTATGCATTGATTTTAGCAGCTCGCCTGACGGGTCAGTCACGACGTAGGAACAGTTCATCTGAAGCACATTCGGTTTTATAAAGAAACGTGATTTACCGGTACCGGCACCACCGACGATAAACACGTTATTATTCAGATGAGTCTTCATATCTGCCGTTGAAAGCCTTACTATTTCTGACTCAATCATATTCGGGTCTCCGGGTACAGGTTTTGCCTCAGGGCGTCCGGGATTATTTAAGTTTTCTTTGGCTTCACCACTTTCGGTGTAAAACATTTTATCCCCGAAAGGTTCGTTATGGCCTTCGTTAAACTCTTCAACCGTATCATTCCATTTTGCAGAACCGCTTTCCTTACCTGCCATATCGTGTTTAAATTTCTGTTCATATATCAGGAACATTGCAATTCCAACCCAATAGACGAATGTCCATTTTAAACAAGTCCCCCAGGCCGGTGGATATAACCAGTAAAAAATTCCGAAATGTGTTACCGTATCCATTGCAGTGAAGATTGTAGCGTCACCATTTACATGCTTGTTATATCCCAACGCTCCGGCTATAACCAGACCGAGAAACCACAGCATTCCATATAGTATAAAATACGTTTTTAGTTTCTCTTTTTCTTTATCTTTATCTGTCATCTCTCCTTTCCTCCTCTTTACTAGCATCACCTATCAGAATCTCTTTTTCTCCAAATTTTTCAGCAAATGCGTTTACGTTTTCTTCGTGCATTTCCATATATTTTTGTTTATCTGCTTTAGAAACCTTGTATTCTTTTATATCTTCCAGTGTCTGTTCACGGCAGATTACCATACGAGCCAGGGAATACAGAGCTTCTTTTTTCTGTTCGCTGTATCCGTCAATATCCTCAAGCATTTTGCCAATCTCTAAAAAATCAGGCAGGGATTCAAGCTCAAGTTCACTTAATGCCTGTTTTTTTGTCATTATTTTTACATTTTCTTTTGCTGCCCGCCTTGTCATATCACCGGCAATATCATTTACAATATCGCCATAAAATACCTTGACCGGAGCAGATGCCCCGTCAATATCATTCAAAATTGCATTGACTACCTTCCGGTCAAAGTCCTTTGAATTTCTTGAAATAAAACGGCTGCCTTTTGTTGTCATAACAACAGCGCCATATTCGTCAAGCTTGATGCCTCCGGTACCTCCCTCGCGTCCAATAAATGCCGGTCCACCATCATAATTGATTACATTTGAAGCCTGTTCTATCGCGTGTCCCCAACATATATTTTTTGAAATGAAATAATCTTCATTTCCTGGAATTTCATTCTGCACGTTTCTTAAAGCTTCAGCTATTACATCTTCATCTTTTTCGGACACCATAAATTTAATTTTTCCATCGCTGTCGGAAGACGCAAGATATCTGACGTCTGCAGCTTTAAGGAAATCTTTCATTGCTACAGATTCGCTGTATGAGAAACCTTCATATTTAACGATACGGCCTCCAAAGCTTAATTCATCCTGCAGCCCAAAAAATATCTCCCTCTCTTCATTTGGATAGATGAGAACAAGATTATTTGTTTTTTCGCCGTCAACGCGGCTTTCTATATTCAGCAGATAATATGACAGCTCTGATGACTCAAGTATTGTTTTTATTGAGCCAAGGTTGTCTATATCCAGAACCACGGCATCAATATCATCTCTCTGATACTCCAAGCATTGATACAATGCTTTTGCGTTTTCATCGATATTCTGCCTGGCGGCTAAAAAACGTTTCATTATATCTATATTTGACATTCTTTTTTCCTCCTTTTTTTGGTATTTGTTATTTGCAAAATTTTTGTCATATATAATATGAAAAATGCGAAAAATTTTTGTCTTTTTCTTCATATTAATTATGTAAGCGTTCAAGGCGCTAAATACTTATGTTTTAAAAGGAGACTAAAATGGGAATTATAAACGAATACGAAGAAATTCTTATTGGAAACCGTAAAAAGATTTCTTCAAATTATTTTTTATTTGATAAAAAGGGAAATGAAAGGGTAGCACTATCTGTTATCAGATACGCCATAGAAAATCTGCTCGGGTGGGATGTACATAACGCCATCAAGCTTTTTAATTCAAACTATATATCATTTATGAAGCTTGACCAGATGGTGAAATACATTGTATTTCCAAGTGATGTCACAAAAGATGATACTGAATATATCCTGTATCTCTTATACCCGAAATATGTAGATTATGACATCAAAAGATATACACTCAGGATATATGAAAAAGTAATGAACAATGAAGGGCGATACCCTAAAGACTACATGTATGGGTATCTTGGAATGTTAAGGGCAAAGATATGCCTTCAGTATGCAATCAACCAGAATCTGTTATTTAAGTCAGCTGATGACCTCTATAACTTCTTTGCATCAAAAGACTGTATCAAATACTTAAAGCAGAATAAGCTGTATCAGTTATATGTCAGTTTTTATTCCACACCGCTTGAGTATATGCATGATAGCATGCCATCATCGGTAAAAAATGAATTCCTGTTCCATAATTATATGTTCTTAAATAAATACCAGCAAGTCGTAACAGAAGAAGAGAAGGCAGAAAAAAACAAGGCGCGTACCTAACGCACCTTGTTTTTTTACCAAAAAATTCAAATTCAAAAGTTTATTATTCTCTTAATCTGCATGGCATCGCGCAATACAGATATTCGTCATGCTCACCGCAGCAAAGCCAGAATGGATTCTTTTCTGTAGTACCTCCAATAACAACATTGTTGTTTGGATACAGTGCTACAATCTCCTTGATTAAGGAAGTTTTAAATAACACATTCTGCTCCGGCAGTTCACCGGTTGTGGCAGAGTCAAGGACTTCTGCGTATTGTGACATACCGGTGAAACCTACAGTAACGGCATTTTCTTTAAACTTAAAGCTTACGAAGCCTTCTGTTCCGGAAGATGCCTTCTGTTCCTGCTGAAGATATGACGCACAGTTTAATGCCTCAATCAGTTCATCTTTCTTGATGGAAGCTGTAAAAGAGCATTTCTTTGCGTTAAGAATTCTGTTTAAGTCAGGATAGTTTTTATCCAGGACTGGGAAACAGGTTCTTGCGTTTTCTGTCTCCATAAACAGCTTTCCTTTCCCAATAGAAATCTTGACATTCTCATCTTCAGTTTCAAGAATTTCCAGAGAAATCTTGAGAACGTCCGGCAAAATCAGGATTTCACCAGTATAAGCGCCCTCTTTCACTGCATATGCGGTTCTGACAGCGATAGATTTTCCGTCACATGCTGCCAGTGTAAACTTCAACAGTCCATCAGTATCATCCATGATGTTTACCTTAATGGCATGCAGGTCAGATGCAACGTTATCATCAGCAGCAAAGACTGTGTCCTTACACATACTCTTGAGTGAAGCATATGGCAGAGACACATTCGCGCAGTCATCACCTGGTTTTGCAACTGAATTAAATACCTTGTCAACGGCAGCAAGTTCCGTCTTTGCTTTACCTCCACGGTATTTCAGTACCAGCGTATTTTCGTTCACTTCATTACTGGCGTTAATGTCTCCATCACATTTTCTGACGCTCAAGATGTTAATACCTGAAAAAGATGTCACGAAAGAGCCAGCCTCTTCAACAACAGCCTGAATTTTGACACAGGCGCCGATTGAACCGTTTGTTGACAGTTCTACATGGTCCTCGCCTGCCTCAATCTTAACAAGTGCGATTTCAATCGGTGACATATTCTTCTTTACTGCCTTTCCGATTGTTACAACTGCTTCTCGTAAATCTTTAAAATTTGTTTTGAATTTCATAAATAAATTCCTCTCTTTCTTTTGATGTTTGTAATAAATTTACATATCTAATATGCAGAAATGAATTACGCTTAAAAAATGCAAAAAAAATAAAGCATATGTAATATGCTTCTCGCTTGCGTCATTCATCAATGTTGCGGGCTTCTTCCATCAGCTGTATTACATCCCCCGCCCTTTTTCTTCTTGTTGTTCTTTTACTCATCCCTTCGTGTCTTCCAGGGAAAGACACACCCCGCGCCTTCGGCGCGTCCTTTCGGCGCCATGCGGCGCCTCGAACTCTGGTAC
>ENA-OQIE01000078-OQIE01000078.1-human-gut-metagenome-genome-assembly--contig:-NODE-78-length-77160-cov-8.779990_pt1 | contig 77160 bp, 71 predicted proteins | sample MGYA00242569_ERZ504731 | MGnify/ENA primary metagenome ERZ504731 (study PRJEB26092, sample SAMD00036208) | human gut metagenome | host: Homo sapiens | study: EMG produced TPA metagenomics assembly of...
CAACACTCGGAGGACTTAGTCCTCTAGATTATAGAAGGAGTATAGGCATAGCGGTCTAAAAAAATGTCCGCATGCCCGAAAATGATTGCGGCATTACCTGTGATTTTGTTAGCACTGCAAGAAGGTCGGCTGGTGATTATTGATGAATTGGATGCAAAATTGCATCCTAAGCTGCTTCGTTATGTAATTTCATTGTTTAAGAATAAGAATGTAAACAAAAAGGGAGCGCAGTTACTTTTTACTTCCCATGATATGACAACAATGAAAAATACAGTTTTCAGACGGGATGAAATTTGGTTTGCGGCAGAAAATGAAAGGCACGAAAGTGAAATATATTCCCTATATGAAATCAGAAGAGAAAACAATGAACGAGTAAATAGTACTGCAGCCTATGATAAACAATATCTGGAAGGGCGTTATGGTGCAGATCCATATCTTACAAATATGCTGGCAGGAGGAGATTGGCAATGAGTTTAAAACCTTTCATGGATTTTGCAATAACAAATGCTGAACGCTTGGATGCAATGAATGAAGGAAAAACTCCTGCAAGTTCAGCTCCAGGCACAAAAGTACATGAATTGATTAAACACTTGAGACCATATTTAAAAATCGGATAGGATAGGAAGAAGGAACAAGTAAAATGATGCAGCAAAAAGAAAGATTAGAAAAACAGCTTGATTTCATCAGAGAAATCGACAAGGAAAAGGAGATATTCCGCCAGACTTATTTAGCTGATGCAAGCCGCAAGGAAAATGATGCGGAGCATGCCTGGCATATGGCTATCATGACCATGCTCTTGAGCGAGTATGCCAATGAGAAGATAGACGTGCTAAAGACAGTAGGAATGCTTTTGATACACGACATAGTAGAGATTGACGCAGGAGACACATATGCCTATGATGAGGCAGGCAAGGCCACACAGCATGAGCGTGAGCAGAAGGCGGCGGAGCGTATATACGGACTCTTGCCAAAGGAACAGGGCGAGCCGCTTTTAGAGCTGTGGGAGGAATTTGAGGCGCAGCAGACACCGGAAGCCAGATTTGCCCGCACCATGGACAATATCCAGCCAATGCTCCTAAACGATGCATCGGACGGGCTTTCATGGCGTGAGCACAGTGTAAAGCTGTCGCAGATACTCGGCAGAAATAAGCGCACAGCACTTGGCTCAGAGAAAATCTGGGATTATGCGTTTAACAATATACTGAAAAAGCATGTTGAGAGCGGAAATATCATAGATGATGAGGGCGTCTTCTCTGCGGAAGCCGGTGCGTGTGCAAAAGCCAACGAGAGTAATGGACGGTAATAATGATTTACTGAAAAATCCTTTGAAAATCACGTATAATTCTATTGTAGACCGTCGTCTTGTATGATATACTTTACTGGATTAAATCGGTGAACTATAAATTAAATGTAATTATTCAAGGTGGCTCGAATTGTTACATGACAAGTATATTGAGCTTCATCGAAATCCACAGAATAAAACACACGGAGGAATCAAAATGAATATTGTATGCTTAGACCTTGAGGGAGTATTGGTACCTGAAATCTGGATTGCATTTGCAAAGGAGACAGGCATTCCTGAGCTTGAGAAGACAACAAGAGATGAGCCTGATTATGATAAGCTCATGAACTATAGAATAAATATTTTAAAGGAGCACGGACTCGGATTAAAAGAAATACAGGAGACAATCGCAAAGATAGATCCAATGCCTGGCGCAAAGGAGTTTTTGGATGAGCTTCGTTCAATCACACAGGTAATCATCATCAGTGATACATTTTCACAGTTTGCAGGCCCTCTCATGAAGAAGCTCGGCTGGCCGACAATCTTTTGTAACGAGCTTGAGGTTGCTGAAGATGGCGAGATTACAGGCTTTAGAATGAGATGTGAGCAGTCAAAGCTTACAACTGTAAAGGCACTGCAGTCTATCGGATACGATACCATCGCAAGCGGTGACAGCCACAATGATTTAGGCATGATACAGGCCAGCAAGGCAGGTTTCCTTTTCAGAAGCACAGATGCCATCAAGAAGGACTACCCTGAGCTTCCTGCATATGAGACATATGATGAGCTGCTTGCAGCGATTAAAGCAGCATTATAATTAACCGGATAATTATTTATTCGGCAAGTAATAAATATAGTTGATAAACAGCTTCCCACATGATATTTTGGAGTGGATACATCCACCTGTACATGTGGGAAGTTTCTATATATTTATGTCATGCAAAATCATATGAAAGAAGGTAGAGTGAAGATGTATACGGTAACACACATATATGAGGCTGATTTTGGCTTTGAGGAAAGAGCGGATGGCGCAAAAGCAAAATGCGTGGTTTATCTCGAGGACGAAAACGGCAGACAGCGTCATGTAGAGGTTGAGGATGAATGGCTTACGGCAAATGGGATAGAAGAGGGAAGCAGCTGGAAAGAAAATATCACAGATGAAGCCTGAATCATAAACTATGAGATTAATTATGTGATTAGGGTATGTGAATAAATTTTGTGTAGATGCACATTGTGTATTGACAACAGTACAAAAGGTGCTATAATAAAATTAACATATGAACAATCATTCATATGTTCAATGAAAAACGTACAGTAAAACAAATAATTCATGAAAATAAGGAGAACACCACTATGAAGAAGACTTACAAAATCGATGTAGACTGCGCTAACTGCGCCAACAAGATGGAGGATGCCGCAAAGAATACAGCAGGTGTAAAGGATGCTACAGTCAATTTCATGACACTCAAGATGAACGTTGAGTTTGAGGAAGGACAGGATGCAAAGGCGGTTATGCAGGAGGTTCTTAAGAACTGTAAAAAGGTAGAGGACGACTGCGAGATTTTCTTATAAATTGCCGGGCGCAGGAATGACAAACGATATTATTTCAATGCCTGCGCTATAGTAAGGGTGATTATCAAGAGATTATAATGAATGGAGCTATGGCGTATGAATAAAAAGCAGAAAAAAGTACTTGCGCGTATCATAATCGCAGCGGTACTCATGATTACATTACATTTCATACCGGTTAAGGGAATTATCAGGTTCCTGCTTTACATGGTGCCTTATCTGGTTATAGGATACGATATCCTGAAAAAAGCATTTAAGGGAATCAAAAACAAGCAGGTATTTGATGAAAACTTCCTGATGGCGGTTGCCACTGTAGGTGCGATAGCGGTTGCACTTTATGAGAATGGTGACTATACAGAGGCTATAGCCGTTATGCTCTTCTACCAGATAGGAGAGCTGTTTCAGAGCTATGCAGTCGGAAAGAGCCGTAAGAATATCAGCGAGCTCATGGACATCAGACCAGACTATGCCAATATTGAGGTGGACGGAAAGCTCACCCAGGTTGACCCTGATGAGGTTGCTATCGGCTCGGTAATCGTGGTACAGCCCGGTGAAAAGGTTCCTATCGACGGTGTGATAGTTGAGGGGTCATCTACATTAAACACCAGTGCGCTTACAGGTGAGAGTGTGCCGAGGAATGCAAAATGCGGTGATGAGATAATCAGCGGATGCATCAATATGTCCGGTGTTTTAAAGATTAAAACGACCAAAGAGTTTGGCGAATCAACGGTTTCAAAGATACTTGACCTCGTTGAAAATTCAAGCTCAAAGAAATCAAAATCAGAAAACTTCATATCAAAATTTGCCAAGTATTACACTCCGGCAGTCTGCTACAGTGCACTTGCACTTGCAATACTGCCACCGATTGTCAGAATACTTTTCATGTCAGCCGCACCACAGTGGGGTAGCTGGATATACAGGGCACTTACCTTCCTCGTAATAAGCTGTCCGTGCGCACTGGTTATCAGTATTCCGCTCAGCTTTTTTGCAGGAATCGGAGGCGCCAGCCGCGAGGGGGTTCTTGTAAAGGGCTCAAACTATCTTGAGACCTTATCACAGACCAGATACGTTGTATTTGACAAGACCGGCACCATGACAGAGGGCGTTTTCGAGGTGGCAGGAGTCTACGACAATACGCTCGATAGAGAAAAGGTGATCGAGTACGCAGCACTTGCAGAGAGCAGCTCATCGCATCCAATCAGCAGAAGTTTACAGAAGGCGTATGGAAAGGAAATCGACAGAAACCGCGTGACAGACATTGAGGAAATCAGCGGCCATGGAATCACCGCAAAGGTAGATGGCATATCTGTAGCGGCAGGAAACTATAAGCTTATGAAAAAGCTGGGCTTAAGCTACAGTGAAACTGACAAGGTCGGCACCATAGTCCATATCGCAATAGACGGCAGCTATGAGGGCTATATCCTTATCTCAGATAAAATAAAACCAACCTCAGCGGCAGCAATAAAAGCATTGAAAAAAGCCGGAATAAAAGGTACAATAATGCTTACAGGCGATTCGAGGACAGTAGCCGACTCAGTAGCAGCAGAGCTGGGAATTGATGAAGTATACAGTGAGCTTTTACCGGGTGATAAAGTAGCAAAGGTAGAAGAACTGCTCGCAAGAAAGGGCAGTAAAGAAAAGCTCGCCTTCGTCGGAGACGGAATCAACGATGCACCGGTGCTCTCAAGAGCAGATATCGGAATTGCAATGGGCGCCATGGGTTCAGATGCAGCAATCGAAGCCGCAGATATCGTCCTCATGGATGATGACCCGCTAAAGATAGCAAAAGCAATAAAAATATCGCGCAAATGCCTGCGAATAGTATATGAAAACACATACTTCGCAATAGGCATCAAGCTGATCTGCCTCGTGCTCGGAGCAGTCGGAATAGCCAATATGTGGCTCGCGATATTTGCAGACGTAGGAGTAATGGTGATAGCAGTGTTAAATGCAATCCGCGCATTATTCGTACACAAGCTCTAAAAAGGTAGAGCTCAAAGAGCAGATATCAAAATGCCATAAAACTACTATATAAAAAATACCGGACAGAATGCACCCAAGAGGTGCACTCTGTCTTTCGCGTATAATAAAAGAAGTTACTGTTCACACGAAAGTGTGACAGTAACAAAAGACAATTAAACGGCAATAGCTAATAAACAAAAGCTAAGTAAATTCCTGCAGTGCCCCCACACGCATCCGGACCAGCCCCGTAACTGCGAAGGCACTGAGCAGTTACGCTACCGCCAATACGACGCGTCCATACCATTCAATGAGCCAAAACAAAAGGGTGCTTGCAGAAATTGCATGTGACATCGCGAATATGGAGATATTTAGAGTCTGTTGGAATTATGTCAAAACACAGCAATGTCAGTGCATGGACGCACGGACAAGGCGTTAGCGCCACGGACGGCGCTAAAAGCCGGTTGCGTCCTATAGCCAAAACCTAAATCATAATTCCTACAGAGTCTTAATATCGAAATACTGAGCGAAGGCACATGCAATTTATGCGGAGCACCCGCCCCATAGCCAAAAAGTAAATATAACGCAAAAATAGCGCAGAAAGGACACCACACCATGAGCGAAAACATAAATGAACAGATAGAATGCTGCGACTGCAACGAAATCCACGAAGACCTTCTGAAAATAGTAAATGATACAATGCCTGAGGAAACCGAGCTCTACGATCTTGCAGAGCTTTTTAAGGTATTTGGCGACTCCACCAGGATCAGAATCCTCTTTGTGTTGTTTGAAGCGGAGGTATGCGTCTGCGACCTTGCAAAGGTGCTCAACATGACACAGTCCGCCATATCACATCAGCTTAGGATATTAAAGGCAAACAAGCTTGTAAACAGCAGACGTGAGGGCAAATCAGTGTTTTATTCGCTTGCCGACGGACATGTGCGCACAATCATTGCGCAGGGACGTGAGCATATCGAGGAATAATACAGGGAGGAATATACGTGACAGAATTAGAAGAATACTATAACAAATTCAACGAGGAAAAGCGCCTGAACAGCCGTCACGGCAGGGTAGAGTTTATCACCTCTATGAAGTATATACACGATTGTCTTGGCAGCTTGATGAATGAGAAGCAGCTTGATCTTCGCTCACAGATTAAAATTCTGGATGTCGGTGCGGGAACAGGCAGATATTCAGTGCCTCTTGCCGAGGAGGGCTATGATGTGACGGCACTTGAGTTAGTTAAGCATAACCTCGGCAGACTGAAGCAAAAGAGCGATAAAGTAAAGGCATACCAGGGTAATGCCACAAAGCTTAAAAAGTTTGGAAACGATGAATTTGACCTCACACTCGTATTCGGACCGATGTATCATCTGAAGTCGGCGGAGGAAAAGCTTGCCGCATTGAATGAGGCAAAAAGGGTGACAAAACCGGGTGGTTACATACTTGTGGCATATATTATGAATGAGTACAGCGTAATAACCTATGCCATAAAGGAGAAGCATATAAAAGAGGGTATAGAGGGCGGAATGCTGGATGAGAGCTTCCATTGTACAGAAAAAGCTAATGATTTGTACAGTTTTGTCCGATTAGAAGATATAGAGGCATTAAATGCACAGGCAGCCCTTACACGCGAAAAGATAATAGCAGCCGATGGCGCGGCAAATTATATCAGGCCATTTTTGAATGCTCTTGACGAGGAAGAGTTTGATATGTTTGTACAGTATCATCTTTCAACATGTGAGAGAGCAGAACTGATGGGAGCAAGTGCGCACACGGTTGATATTTTAAGGGTGTGTGGTGATTCTGAATAAAGCTTTTTCAAATATAACACAGTATAAGATTACATATGAGGAGAACTATGAAAAACAAGGGATTAAAAATTCCATTATGTGTGCTTTTGGTTTTATGCATTATTATGGCGGGAGCACTCATAGGAAAAGAATATATTGGAGATAATATAAAGGAAGCCTCTAACCGGAATGGCGTTGATGTAGTTAGAGACACATCGGATGCCGGAAAAGCAGAGGATAACGCAGTTGACAGTACGGCAGAAGGTACAGAGAGTACACAGTCTGATGCAACCAAAGCTGATGCAACAGAAGCGGATACACAGCAGTCACAGATGTCAACCATAGTGATTACGGCTACAGGAGACTGTACACTCGGCAACAATCAGGAGCAAAGCTATGACGGCAGCTTTAATTCTTATTATGACTCAAAGGGACAGGACTACTTTTTCGGCGGTGTGAGAGATATTTTTGAGGCTGACGATATGACACTCATCAATCTGGAGTGTGTGCTATCGGATGCGACAGAGCGCGTAGAAAAGCGCTGGAACCTCAAGGGAAAGCCTAGCTACATTGGAATAATGACGGGCAGCTCCATCGAGGCCTGCAGTCTTGGAAATAATCACACATACGACTATGGACAGCAGGGACTTGACGATACGAGAAATGTGCTCGACAATGCCGGGATAGTGTATGGCTTCAATGATCATACCGGTATTTACGAGACGGCTGATGGGACAAGGATTGGAATAGTGTCGGTCAGCCTTTTGTCACAAAACGGTGACCGAGAGGCATATATCCAAAACGGTATAGCGCAGCTTCGAAATCAGGGGGCGGCGATAGTTATCGCATGCTGTCACTGGGGCATAGAGGGTGACCATTACCCTAATGACTATCAGCAGGCGGCGGCACATCGTATCATCGACTGGGGAGCAGACCTGGTAGTCGGAAACCACCCTCATGTACTGCAGGGGATGGAGGTCTATAACGGCAAAATGATATGCTACAGTCTTGGAAATTTCTGCTTCGGAGGCAATAAAAATCCGGCAGACAAGAACACGGCGATTTATCAGCAGGCATTTACTCTGATAAATGGTGAATTGCAGCCGGGCATAGATGCTCAGATTATTCCATGCACCTTAAGCAGCGCAAGCTCATACAATGATTTCAGGCCGACAGTGGCTTCGGGCGAAAAAGCTCAGGAGATATGCAATTTAATGAACACATATTCACAAAATTGTAGTAATATAGAGATTGATGAGCTTGGAAAGCTGCATGTAAATTAACAGTAGGTAACTATTCAGAACCACTGAGAAAAAGAAGGGCTGAATAGTTACAATATCATTTTTTTACGAATTAAGATAAAAAGCAGTCATGCAACAAATGGCATGTACCATCATACAAATATAGTAAGGGAGCAAAGAGCAATATGTATATGTGGAGAGAGCGCAGTAAAGAAGAAAAGCATGAGGATGTAGTAAATACAGGCCTGCTGCCGCTTGATGTGGTAGAGGGATTTAAGATACGTCCGGGCTTTTTCAGAATGTACGGAGCGTGCGTGGCATCGAACGGAGTGAGCTTTACCATCAATTCCCATGGAGCAACAAGGTGCACTCTTTTATTGTTCAAGCCACAGGCATCAAAGCCGTATGCGAGGATTCCGTTTCCTGATTCATATAGGATAGGAGATACCTACTCCATGCTTGTTTTTGATATAAAGCCGGATGAATTTGAGTATGCATTTTCGTTTGACGGACCATATGAGCCGGCAAAGGGACTTTTGTTTAACGAGGAAAATGTCCTTTTAGACCCATATTCCAGAGCGGTCACTGGACAGCGAAAATGGGGAGAAAAGCCGGAGGGAGGCAAGGATTTTGAGTACAGAGCCAGAGTTGTAAAAAGCAGCTTTGACTGGGGCAACATAAAGCAGCTTGAGCAGCCCTTTGAGGATCTTGTGATTTATGAGACACATGTGAGGGGCTATACAAAGGATAAGTCCTCAGGTGTCAGCGCACCGGGCACATTTGCCGGATTGAAGGATAAGATTCCGTATCTTAAGGACCTGGGAATAAATGCAGTGGAGCTTATGCCGATTTTTGAGTTTGATGAGATGGAGAGCGCGAGAGTGGTCGATGGTGTGCAGCTTTACAATTACTGGGGCTACAACACAGTATCATTTTTTGCACCGAATACCAGCTATGCCTTCAACGAGGAGCACAACCACGAGGGAGACGAGCTGAAATCGCTGATAAAGGCTTTAAAGGAAAATGGCATAGAGGTCATTCTTGATGTGGTGTTCAACCATACCGCTGAGGGAAATGAGATGGGACCGTGCTTCTCCTTCAAGGGAATAGACAATAACGTGTACTATATGCTTACACCGGATGCACACTACTACAATTTCAGTGGCTGTGGAAACGTTATGAACTGTAATCATCCTGTTGTGCGCAACTTTATCATAGACTGTCTGAGACACTGGGCCATTGAGTACAGAGTGGATGGCTTCAGATTTGACCTGGCTTCCATTCTCGGAAGAGACCAAAACGGTGCACCTATGGCCAATCCGCCGATTCTTGAGTCGCTGGCATTCGACCCGGTACTTGGCAAGATGAAGCTCATCGCAGAGGCATGGGATGCAGGCGGACTGTATCAGGTGGGAAGCTTCCCGTCATGGAACAGATGGGCTGAGTGGAACGGCAGATACAGGGATGACATGAGAAGCTTTTTAAAGGGCGATGACGGTATGGCGGGAAATGCCATCACACGTATCACCGGCTCACGCGACCTTTACAGCCCGGAGAGCAGAGGACACAAGGCATCAGTCAATTTCCTGACCTGTCATGATGGCTTTACACTGTATGACCTTTACTCATACAATGAAAAGCACAATGAGAAAAACGGCTGGAATAACACAGACGGAGACAACAACGGACATAGCTGGAACTGTGGCGCAGAGGGCGAGACAGATGATCCAAATGTAAACGGACTTAGAAGGCGCCTTATAAAGAATGCATTTGCAGCACTTTTGTGCAGCCGTGGCCCGGCGATGTTTTTTGCGGGCGATGAGTTCTGTAACACCCAGTTTGGAAACAACAATGCGTATTGTCAGGACAATATCATTTCATGGCTCGACTGGAGCAGGCTTGAGGAATTCAAGGAAATCCATGATTTCGTGCGTCATATGATTCAGTTCAGGAAAGAGCATCCTATACTCAGAAAGATGACAAAGCCTTCATCCTGCCAGTTCCCGGAAATCAGTGTGCACAACGGTACACCGTTCAATGCCTCAACAGATTACAAGACAAAGCTTATTGGCATCATGTATGCCGGAAGAAATGAGGAGGACACGGAGGATGATATTGTATTCTATTGCATGAATGCATATTGGGAGCCGCTTGTGATGCAGCTGCCGGTGCTTCCGAACGGAAAACACTGGCATGTGGACACCAACACCAATGCAGAGTATTTTGACGGAGAGGACTTCACGGCAAAGACAGAACTTTTGGGTGTCAACACCATAAGAGTTCCTGCAAGGACCACGATAATACTTGTGGCAGAATAACAATAAAATCTGCAGCCCGGCACACATTGTGATATGTGCACCGGGCTGTTTTTCGTTACGGTTTTGGCTTAGACTGTAACATTTCCCCCTTTCATTTTTCAATATATTTTATGTGACATTTGCATCAGCAGCCGGTGATGGTTGTGAAGTGATACCGGAAGGCATTGTATATATCACATAATCAGTTGTGAGTTGGACAAATTTCGTCTGTGAATCCAAGAAAATAATTGGGTGTGACACCAAAAATTGTACTTAAATGGCAAATGACAAAAATGTCAGGCACTCTACGGCCTGTCCTGTAGCCTGAAATAGTTGATTCTGCACAGCACATGATTTCAGAAAGAGCAATGTTGGTCAAGTTGTGGAGCCTCATCAGATAATCAAGCCTGTCAGGCACAGTTGTACTAATGGTTGATAGTTGCTTTTCTAATAGAAAGTTATTTATACTACTCATAAATGAATTGTAACACAATAATTACAAAAAGCAACAAATACCTGAAAAATGCGAAAAAAATAAAAAATTAAAATTACAATTTTAAATCCAGCCACCATCAAAAGTGATTATCTGTCCTGTGAGGTAATCAGGTGCAGTGATAACAGAGTAAGCCATGTCTGCAGCCTCATCGGCTGTGGCAAAGCGCCCGGCAGGGATTTCATCGGCCAGCTCAGCGCGTTCTGTCTCATCAAAGCAGCGGTTCATATCGGTATCTATGACACCGCAGGCTATGGCATTTACCGGAATATGCGATGGAGCAAGCTCCTTGCCGAGTGCCTTGGTAAATGCATTTATACCGCCTTTGCAGGCTGAGTATGCCACCTCGCAGGATGCTCCGACATTGCCCCAGACAGAGGAAATCTGTAGTATGCGGCCACATTTATCGGCAACCATATAAGGGGTGACGAGCTTTGTAAAGTTGAAAACACCGGTCAGATTTATCGCCACGATATTGTTCCATTCCTCCGGTGTCATGTCGCTCAGCAGCCCGATATGCGATATGCCGGCATTGTTAATGAGCACATCTATATGGCCAAAATGGGAAATGGTATTCGTAACCATATCCTTGGCAAAGAAAAAGTCTCCTACATTTCCGGTGTAGCATAGCACCTCAATTCCGTATGCACAGTGAAGCTCATCAGCCAGAGCCTTTAGCCTGTCAGATGAATTGCGGCAGCAAAGTGAGAGGTTATAGCCACAGGAAGCCAGCTTTTTGGCAATGGCGGCACCGATACCGCGTGAAGCTCCGGTTATTATAGCTGTTTTATTTATGTGATTTATGTGATTGGTGTGATTTGTCTGATTTGTCATGATATTCTCCTTATAATTTATATACCGTGGTGCTAAGCCGATCGCTGCGCTGTCGGGCCGGCTTCATAGTATAAAGAAAATAATTACGTGATTAAATTACAGTTCTGCCATGGGTATGATACCTCGCTGTGAGGCTGGGCACAATAGTGTAAATTTTTATCATCTTATACAGCATAAATCATACCATAAATATATATTATGGGGTAGACAAAATTTATACATTGTGATATTATTTAATAGTTGCAAAACGAATTGCAGACGGCGTGTGGCTCAGTTTGGTAGAGCGCTACGTTCGGGACGTAGAGGTCGCAAGTTCGAATCTTGTCACGCCGATTTATTTATGTATGTATCTGAATAGTTATCGACTGTATTATTTTGGAGCACGCGCATAGCGTGTTTTTTTGTTACTGTTCAGTGTGAATAGTAACTTTTTTATTTAGTTCTTTGTAAATCAAAACAATATATTGCTTTATTGGTAAAATAACAGTAAAATAGTACTAGGGTATTGGTTTGATTTAGGAAAGGTACAGGAAATAGGGGATATGAATATTGTTTCACAAATGTGTGCCATTGCGGTGATGTTCGTAATAATGTATTTTTATATTTCGCAGAAAAAGATTATATTACATACATCGAAGGCTTTTGTTGAGGTATGGATTGCAGGCTTGCTGTCACTTTTCTTTGATATTTTCGCACTTGTTGCAATTGAAAAAAGAAGCGGATATCCTCATACTGCTACCAATATTATCTGCAAATTATATCTCTGGACGGTTACATGGGTTGCCATGGTGGCCTTCTGGTATATATGCGTGGATATTTTCAGGAAAAAAGAGCTTGAGCGCAAGTGGAGAAAGCGGCTGTGGGTATTTGGAATCTTAACTGATATTCTGATAATGGTCGTACCGATTAAAATTTATGATTCGGATAATATAGTTTATACATATGGTCCGGCTGTTATTATAACATATGCAGTAACTGTAATTCTGCTGGCGCTTATTCTAATGCTGACAAAAAAATACAGTCAGGCTATAAATCCGAGAAGAAGAAAGAGCATGCAGGTCTGGGTGGCTCTTATGTTTATATCGGCGGTTATTCAGTTTATAGATAAAAAAATATTGATTGTCAGCTTTGCGAGTGTGATAGGTGTGCTTATCCTTTTTATTATGCTTGAAAATCCGATGGCAAATATTGACAGGGATACAGGATTTTTCAACCTCAATGCCCTTTTTGAATACATGAAGGAGGCATATGGACAGGGGAATGATGTATCGATAGTGTGTATTCGCTATGGAAGCAATGAAAATGATTTTTTCACCCGCGAGATGGAAAAAAGTATTTTTTATGAGGTGGTTTCTTTTATAAATAAGCTGACTGATAATTATGTTTTTAGAAGCTCGGCAAACGAGTATCTGCTGGTTTTTGAGAATACTGATTGTGCAGAAAAAACAATCGGAATATTGGAACGCAGGTTCGACAAGCCATGGGGCGGTGACAATATGACGATGCTGTTTGGGGAGATATATTATCTAAGGTCTACTGAGCTTGTGCGGAGACCATCGGATATACTGGGGCTTTTTCAATATGCCAAGCGTAACAGAGCTGAGTTTACGGGGCGCGGCGTGATGCTCATAAATAATGAAGTCATTGAGCACATATATGATGAGAATTCGGTTGAGAATGAGATAATAGAGGCATTGCGCGATAACCGTGTTGAGGTATTTTACCAGCCTATTTATAACACTAAAACGCATAAATTCACCTCTGCGGAGGCGCTTGTCAGAATAAGGTCGCGCGAGGGAAATATCATACCTCCGGGCAGGTTTATTGCTGTAGCTGAGAAGCGGGGACTCATTTTAAGGCTTGGAGAGCGCGTGTTTGAGATAGTGTGCAGATTTATTGTACAGCATGATATACATGCGATGGGAATTGAGTATATTGAATGCAATCTGTCAGTGGTGCAGTGTGCTTATGACCATTTAGCGCAGGATTTTATTGCAATTATGGAGAAATATCATGTGGATGCAAACGATATTGTACTTGAGATTACAGAGTCTGCATCTATCACTGAAAAAAAGATACTGCTTGATAATATGAATGCCCTGCGTAAGGTGGGAGTGAGGTTTGCGCTGGATGATTTTGGCACAGGTCAGTCAAATTTAAGCTATATTGTTGATATGCCGATTGACATTGTGAAGTTTGACAGAGGCATGACAAATGCATATTTTGACAACGGAAAGGGCAAGCCGGTTATGGATGCCGCAATGGGCATGATTCAAAAGCTAAAGCTTGAGATTGTTTCTGAGGGAATCGAGGAGAAAGAGCAGTTGGCAAAGCTGGATGAGCTTGGAATAGATTACATTCAGGGCTATTATTTCTCAAAACCGAGAAATGCTGCTGAGTTTATTTCATTCATAGAAAGTAATAATGCATAGTTTATTTCATTCATAGAAAGTAATAATGCATAGTTTATTTTATTCATACAAGATAATAATGATATGAGGGGCAAAAGGTATTTTGCCCCTCATTTATGATTAATCAGATTACTACATGCTACGCATTCACGTAATCTGACTACACCTCGAAATCCGCTAATTTTCTGTGTTCCCGCAGCAAATTTATATGGTGCTATCAAACAAATGGAGACCATAATCTCCACTTTTGAAGATAAATGACAGCTTTCATTTATCATATTCCCCACAAAAACAATTGAATTACTGTTAGAATCACATACATGGCATCACATGATGCAAAGAGTTAGGAGGAAAATAAAATAAGTTCAATAGATAATAGAATCCAATGGTTGGAAGGTGAGATATTAGAGATTCAGGAAAGGCTGGAGACCATCACTGAGGAAGGAACAATCTATCCAACACAAAAGGATGGAAATGTTAAATGGTATGTTTGGAAAAATGGCAGAAGAGAGTATTTATCAAAGAAAAATGATAAAGAAATCAGAAATCTTGTCAATAAAAAATATCTGGAGCTTTATTTGAAGGATACAATAAATGAGCTCAGACTACTCGAGACAAACAGGAAGGCCAGGAAAAAATATAAAACCGATTATGCCCAAAAAATGTTGAAGCAAAAACATTATAGAAGTATACTTTTAGCAGTTGATAAGAAGGACAATGAAGAGGAAAATGAAAAGTCACAGGTTCCTAACCCCGAAGCTCTTAAGTTTTATACTAAAATGGGAATTATAGTGCGGTCAAAATCAGAAGTAATTATTGCGACAGCCTTGTATGATAATAATATAAAGTTTGAGTACGAGAAGGCGATTAAAATCTCAGATGTTATTTATTATCCCGATTTTACGGTTGAGAAGAAAAATGGCGATATAATTCTGTGGGAGCATCTTGGCTTGATAGACAATCCTGATTATCGAAATAAAGCTTATCGAAAGATATAGAAATATAACGAAAATGGATATTATCAGGGGAAAAATCTTATATTGACATATGAAACAGCGGAAAGTCCATTGGACCCAATGGATGTAGAACATGAAATAGAAAAAATGTGCAGGTGATAAAATGCTCAAAAAATTACGAAGAAAATTTATAGCCATAGCAATGTTATGAGTTTCAATTGTTCTTATTGCAATTGTAGGCACGATAAACATCGCAAACTATATAAGTATAAACGAGGCATTGGATGCGCGCCTTAAGCTGATTGACGGAAACGGAGGAACATTCCCGGATCTTTTAGATACAGAAAACGCAAACACAGATACATTCGGCAATACAGCAGATGAAAGTACAAATAAAGAGACTCCCACGCTCAAAGAGCCACCATCCGGCAGGACAGATGTACAGCCACCGGAGGATATGAATTTACAATCGTACAGTAAATTAAAAATATTTTTTTACATGCATTTTACACACTAATGATTTTGCATTTTACATTTCCCTATTACTATATCAGTTGTAACGAACAAAGAAACAAATTCAAGAAAGAAATGAAAGAGGAAATTAAAATGAAAAATCGTATGAAAAAACTTTTAGTTTTAGCAACTGCTGCAACAATGATGACAGCAGCATTTACAGGATGTGGCTCAGGCTCAGACGGAGCAGACAACAATGCAGATACAAGCGCAGATGAAGGTACATCAAATGAGAACTTAAGCGGTTCACTTTCACTTGCGGGAAGTACTTCAATGGAGAAGCTTTGTGAGGCGCTCAAGGAGTCATTCATGGAGAAAAACCCTGGAGTAACAGTAACAGTAGAGTATACAGGCTCTGGTTCAGGAATCGAGTCAGTGACAGCAGGAAGCGTAGATATCGGAGATTCATCAAGAGCACTTACAGATGATGAGAAAGCAAACGGCGTTGAGGAAAACATCGTAGCAATTGACGGAATCGCAGTAATCACAGACAAGGACAACTCAGTAACAGAGCTTACATCAGATGACTTAAAGAAAATCTACACAGGTGAGATTTCAAACTGGAAAGACCTTGGTGGAAAAGATGAGGCAATCGTAGCAATCGGCCGTGAGGCAGCTTCAGGTACAAGAGGAGCCTTTGAGGAGCTTCTTGATGTAAAGGATCAGTGCAAATATGCACAGGAGCTTGACTCAACAGGAGCAGTTCTTGCAAAGGTAGGCTCAACACCGGGAGCAATCGGATATGTTTCACTTGACGTGCTTGATGATACAGTAACAGCAATGAAAATTGACGGAGTAGAGGCAACAGAGGAAAACATTGTAGCAGGCAAATATCTTCTTTCTCGTCCATTCGTAATGGCTACAAAGGGCAAGATTGACGAGCAGAACGATATTGTTAAAGCTTGGTTTGACTATGTAAACTCAGATGAGGGACAGGCAGTTATCAAGAAGGTAGGTCTTATCCTCCCTCAGTAGAAATTATCGGGCATATTAATGATACGAAATACAGACCTCGCTAGTATGTATAAGTATAAAAATAATACAAAATACAGACATCGATGCGAGACGTCACTAGTAAGTATAAGTATAAAAATAATACAAAATACAGACATCGATATTAGACATCAGTATTAATACATATCGATAAGATACATGGTTTCCTCAGGAAATGGCAGGTTTCCTGGGGAACTTTTTGAAACAAGGAGTATCAAATGAAACATAAATCCATAGTAGAGAATGTTGCCAAAATAATATTCACGGTATGTGCGGTTGTGGCAATATTCGCAGTATTATCAATAACAATTTATATGTTCCTTAAAGGTGCACCGGCATTTTTCAAGGTCGGAGTGTTAAACCTCTTATTCGGAACAAAATGGGCGCCGACAGCGGCAGACCCAAGCTACGGAATATTGTACATAATCCTCACATCCATCATAGGAACAGCGGTATCTATACTCATAGGAGTACCGATTGCTCTTCTTACGGCAGTATTTCTCACTGAGGTGTCAAACAAAAAGCTCTCAGCGGTAGTGCAGCCGGCAGTAGAGCTGCTTGCAGCCATTCCATCAGTAATCTATGGACTTTTGGGACTTATGATACTTAATCCGGTATTATACAAGCTGGAGAAACATATTTTTGCAAACTCAGCAACACATCAGTTTACCGGCGGATCAAATTTGCTTGCAGCAATCATAGTGCTTGCAATCATGATTCTTCCTACGGTAATAAACATGAGCGTATCATCAATACAGGCAGTACCGCAGCAGATGAGAGCGGCATCCCTTGCTCTTGGAGCAACAAAGATACAGACAATATTTAAAGTGACGGTTCCTGCAGCAAAGTCAGGAATCATGACAGGAATTGTGCTCGGAATAGGTCGTGCGCTTGGAGAAGCGATGGCTATCAACATGGTAGCCGGTGGAACGGTAAGCTTTCCACTTCCGTTCAACTCAGTGCGTTTCCTTACCACACAGCTCGTCAGCGAGATGGGATATGCCAGCGGACTTCACAGACAGGTGCTTTTCTCAGTAGGTCTTGTGCTTTTTGTGTTTATCATGATAATCAACCTCACCCTTATGAAACTCAAAAAGAAAGGAGCTGTGGAAAATGACTAGTATAAATGGAAAACGTCGCAGAATAGGCGATGATGTAGTATATTTTTTCATATATCTGTGCGCAGCATTATCGGTAGTGCTGCTTGCGGGAATCATCATATATGTATTTGTCAGGGGAATCGGCCAGGTCAACTGGCAGTTTATGACCAGCGAGACATCTGTATTAAGAGGCACCGTAGGAATAGCGGGCAACCTGCTCAATACACTTTACATCATAATTATCACCATGCTCATAGCAACTCCCGTAGGAGTGGGAGCAGCCGTGTACTTGAATGAGTATGCAAAGCCGGGTAAGCTCGTATCCACAATAGAGTTTGCCACAGAGACACTTGCAGGAATACCGTCAATCATCTTTGGCCTCTTCGGAATGATGTTTTTCGGACAGACAATAGGCTTTGGCTACAGTATCCTGACAGGCTCACTGACACTGACACTCATGGTGCTGCCTCTCATCACAAGAAATACACAGGAGGCGCTTAAAACTGTACCGGACAGCTACAGACACGGAGCAGTCGGACTTGGAGCCGGAAAATGGCACACCATCCGCACCATCCTGTTGCCATCAGCCATGCCGGGAATCATCACAGGTGTTATCCTTGCAATCGGCCGAATAGTAGGTGAGTCAGCAGCACTTCTCTTTACGGCAGGAAGTGCAGGAATGCTTCCAAAGGTTGCCAGCGGTTATTTCTCAAAGATAATGCAGTCAGGTGGAACACTTACCATCAAGCTCTACCTTGCAGCGACAAGTGAAGGAAAATTCGACCAGGCATTTGGAATTGCGGTTGTGCTTCTCGTAATCGTATTCTTAATCAACATCCTGACAAAGGTGCTGGCAAAGAAATTCCAGGCGAAATAGTTAATGAATTAACTCATATATAATAAACTAAGGCATAAGGAGCTTCGATTTCGGTCGGGGCTTCTTTTTTTGACCTTTTTCAAAAAAAATTAAATTTCATGGAACCAAAACGTAACTTATACTGTCTAATATATGTAAACAGTTTACGGAAGATACGATATTGTTTAAGTATATTTTGTAGTAGAAAGGAGAATATAGTAATGAAGAGAATATTATGTTTACTTACAATTGCAACGTTATGTGTAGCAGGAAGATCGTATGTTATGGCTGATGAGATTGATGATAAAAATCTTTTGAATGGAGGTACTATTATACCACAAAGTGTAGAGGCAGAATACGAATATGGGGATAAAGACAATTTGACCCATGAATATGTGTGGAAAGATGATATGAAAGTTGCTACGTATGCAGCGGCAAGTGAATCAGAGCAGTTGAGTTATGCATCATGGCAGGAACATAAAGAAGCTGATGGAACATTAAAACATAGGGCAGCCAAGATATCACCTAATTCTGGCTCAAGTGCGTGGTATGCTTGTTCACAAACGAAGTACAAGGCGGCACATTTTTCAAGATGTAGAATAATTAAAACAATAACTGGTAAAATTCTTGAAGATAGCAATCAAGTACAGGTACAAACAGGAACAGCTACAGCGAGAACGGCTAAAGAAAGATTATATGCTTTGGATTGGGATTTTTCAATGCGTTCATTTTGGGGAATTTTATAGTTGTAATACTGAATTAAAAGCCAAAAGTCTTTAATACTTTTGGCTTTTTGAGTAGGAGAGAAATGAATAAAAATATTTTTAAGCATAATGCATTAGTTTTAATTTTGATTTTTATACTAGGATTTGTGACAATGTTTTCTATTAAATCAATTTATAGAAGCAGGACAATAGAATTACTGAGTAATGATATGTATAAGGAAGACGTAGTATATTGTTCGCAATTAGAATACATTTCATTAAATGACATGAAAACAATATCTAATGGTTTATTTGTATCAAAAGAATTGGGGAGTAATATGAGAGCTATATATTTTTCTACTGACTATAGGTACCATTTACCTGTTATATGGGGGCGATTTTTTGAAAATAAGGATTTTGATAAAAACAATAATGCCGTTATTGTAGGGAAAAATTTGCAAAAAAAATTAAAAAAAGTGGATAATAGCTTTGTTTTGGAATTTCAGAATCATGAGTATAAGGTTATTGGAATACTTGGATATGATATTGATACAGTGTTAGATAATATGATATTTTTTAATTTATTAAATGTATATGAACAGGCTCCGATAAAAACAGATATAGTTTTTGGTGGAAATCATGATGAAATAGTTGAAAAGATACAAGCAACATATTCGAATAGTGAAATGGTAATATGGGACATTCCATATACCGGAATTTCAAGAATTTGGTCAAGCTCATATATTTATAGCAATATATCTATTGTTATAATGATTAGTGTATTAATTTCGATTCTACTTGTGCTGATATTAAAATCCTCATATTATGACCAATACATAAATGTGTTTAATATTCTGGGATATAAGAGAAATTTATATTATTTAAAGTTGCCGGCAAAAGAAATAATGATGTATACAGTATTTATGTTGATTGGGGAAAGTATATACACAATACGAATTAATAAATACTATGTAAATGCGGATTTTATTAAATCATCACTGATAGTTTCAATGTGTGTGTGGTTGCTGTTGGTAATATTTACTCTGACAATCTTTAAATTCAAAACAAAGAGGAGCAACTGATAGTGAAAAAAGAAAATACAATTTATATTATCATGATATTATATATTTTGCTGAATCTTGTTTGCGTAAATATATTATTTAGCAATGTTTATGATTCTTATTTTGAATTGTTTCCGGTTAATGATAGTGAAGATACATATCGGCTTGTTGACATGGAGGAATCTGTTTCATCCTTTGTAAAAGATTATGAAAAAGTAGTTCATCTGAAAGATTTTTATAATGAACTAGGAAATAATAGCTTAATAGAGTATTATGAAGAAATTGAACAACCGGTAGAGGTTGATGAATTTAAAGCAACAGAAATATTTCGTTATGGATATGAAGAACAATTTGAATCGGATGAAATTAAACAAATATTGTTAAACTATAATTCGTGGCATAATAACAATTTGTGCGAAAAAATTATAGAAGGAGATGACTTAAAAAAATCTGATTTTGTTCAGGAAAATTATGAAGAAATACCTGTAATATTAGGGTATGAATATAGGGATTATTATAATATTGGCGATACTATGGATGTGACATTGTCAACGGATGTTTTTGGTCATTACAAAGTGATAGGTATAATGAACAAGGACACATCTATATGGGTAAATGATAATTTGGTTTATTTAGACAGATACATAATAGCTCCCGCATTGACAATTCAGCAGGAACCATGTGATTATAGCGATCTTATATATCAAGGTTTTTTGTATATGCAAAAAATAAATGGCGTTGTTAAACTCTCTGATAATTATTCGTTTCAAGAATTTATGGTTGATTTCGAGAGGCTCAGAATAAAATACAATATTTTTGACATAAATATACTAAATTATTCAACATTAGAAACAAATGCATTAAAACTGTTGTTATATGAAAATTCTAATAATTTAATGGGAATGCTAATTTTGATGTGTACATATATTTTTATTTCTGTAATAGTCTATATTTTGATAATACTCAATTCATCGAGATATAGGTTTAGGGTATATATTATATCGGGATATAGATTATTAGATTTAAAGAAGAACATATATTGTAAAATACTGGGAATAGTTGTAATTCCTATATTATTTTTACTATTTATAAACTATGAGTATTGGACTGATATTTCGGGGATTATGGATTTGCTTGATATATGTATGCTAATAACGGTATGTTTACTATCAATGATTGCTATGTTTATATTTTTTAAAAAAAACCCAGTAGAAAGGATAATACATGGTGATGTAAATGATTGAACTTAAGAATATAACGAAATCATATAATGTTGAAAAAAATAAAAAAAATACTGTCTTAAATGATATATCATTATCCATTGAGGCTGGACAGATGCTTGCGGTAACAGGAAGAAGTGGCGCCGGAAAGACAACGCTGCTAAATATTATTGCAGGTTTTCAGACAATAGATTCGGGAAAATATTATTTTAACTTAAATGATATATCAGAATATACTTCAAGGCAAAGAGATGATTTCAGGAGTAGAAATATAGGGATTATAGTGCAGGATTATGCCGTTATAAATGAACTAACGGCAAAGGAAAATATAATGCTTGCAATTAGAAATACAAAATTTGATGCAGACGAAATCAATGATTATATATCTGATGTAAGTCAGAAATTAGGAATAAAAAAATATTTGAAGACTAAGTGTTCTATATTATCAGGAGGAGAAAAACAAAGAGTTGCTATAGCACGTGCCCTTGTTAAGAATCCTAAAGTTATTCTAGCTGATGAACCGACAGGCTCTTTGGATTTAAAGTCAGAAAAGATAGTTTTACAGATCTTGAAAGATTTGCAAAAACAGGGACATACTATAATAATTTCAACGCATAGTAATATTGTTGCAAATAGCTGTGATTCTATTTTTGACTTAGAAAATTATATGTGAAAGATTTAAATTTCATGGAAACAAAAAATACCTTATACTGTCTAATATATGTAAACAGTTTACGGAAGGGAAAAGCATATGCAACTTATAACAAAGGAGGAACTTGCGGATCTGATCTTTGAAAATAAAGAGAGTATGTACAGACTGGCATATACGATAGTGGAAAATGATGCGGATGCACAGGATGCTGTCGGGGATGCGATAGTAAAGGCTTTCGGAAATATTCAGAGGCTCAGAAAGAAAACAAGTGCAAAATCATGGCTGATGCAGATATTGGTAAATTCAGCACATGATATTGTGCGAAAAAGAAGCAAGTGGAAAATAGTAGAAAAACAATTGGAAGATACCGCTGTCACAGAGGCGTTTGAGTCTGATGAGATGTTACCGATAGTAATGGAATTAAAGGAAGAATTTAGAGAGATAATAATTTTATATTATTATGAAGAGTTTTCTGTCGGGGAAATCTCAAGAATGTTAAAAATTCCTACAGGAACAGTAAAATCCAGACTGGCAAGAGGGCGGGATAAGCTTTCAACAATACTATAGTAAACGGAGAGTGCAATGAAAGATATAAGCAATAGTGTTGATGACAAATTAAAAATTTATGCGTCATCTCAAAAAGTAAATATTCCTGACAGCTATAACCTGATGGTTGAGAATCGTGTAGACCAGTGCTTGAAAGGAAATGGAACAGCGAAATATAAGATCCACAAAACAGTGGCTGCAGCGGTTGTTGCAGCAATAGCGTTAGTAGGAACAGGCGGTGTATATGCTGCAAAAAATTATATTTTTGACAGAATGGATTCCATATCTGATACAGAAAAAGAAAACTATGTAAGTCAGGTCAACAAAGCGGCTGTGGATGCGGATTCTTATTCGCGAGAGCTGACAGATGATGAAATTAACCGATTTAAGGAATTACAGAGAGACTATGAAAATAGTGGAAAATTCCCCAAAAATAAATTAAAAAGTATTGATTCACCGGATAAGGCAGAATCAGATAAGGTGTGTTTTGAAGAAAACACCAGTACATTTTATCTACCGGAAAAACTTTCGGATGAGGATATTCTTGAGATAATAGATTTCTGTTATTCAAGGGATTACAGCTTATCACAGGATAATAAAAATGAGCTGTCTAGACAGAATGCTGAAGAAAACATAAGCGAACAGGATGCTGTGAATATAGTAAAGGAAACAGTGGCAAGAGTATATGGAATAGATATAGATAATATGGATGTCGATGTTGAGTATGATGTGGGTAACGGAAGTGACGGAACATTTTCAAGTGAATATGTATATATCGTAGATAAAAGCAGTGGGATAGAGTATTCAGCATCAGTGGATATGCAGAGTGCGACAGTTTATTATGTGGAGAAAAATTTGGATGATTACTCTTCATCTTCAGAACTTGAAAATAAGCAACTTTATGAACAAAAAGCTGTAGAGGCAGAAAATATTGCCGAGAAGTTCATGAATTATAATGAAGGCTGGAGTAAAAAAGAAATAGAATATGCCGTAAACTCAGAGAAAATGCTAAGGAAGGGCATTATAGATTTCTACTTTACCACACAGGATGGAAACGTTTGTAAAGTAAGTTATAGCCAGTCAGAGGATACATTTTACAGCATTTGTGTAATAGATGAAAAAGTATGCGAAGCGATGAGAGCGAGTTATGAAGAGGCATCACAGGAGCAGGGAAATGTTGTCATAAAAACAATAATAAAATAATTTACAAAGGAGAAATGAAAAAATGAAGAAAGTATTATGTATGTTAATAATGACAATTGCAATTGGAATTATGGGAGGAGGAACTAGAACATATGCAGATGAGATTAAAGTCAATTCTGAGATAGAAGAGCAGTATTTTGAAATATTAGCATATGATGCCGAAAATAATAGGAGCTTAGCTGTATTAAGTACTCATAATGCTAATGCTGAGGTAGCAGGAAATGGAGTAAGACTTAGAAATAATCCAAATACTAATTCTAAAATTTTAGAGTTAATGTATTCAGGTGAATTGGTGTGGATTGATTGGAGTAAATATGGAAAAGGAGGTTTGGAGTGGTTTTATGTACAAAGATTAAAAACTGGAACATATGGCTGGGTAAATAAAGAGTATATTGCTCAATGGGATTAGTAAGAGATTGAAATTATAAGGTGATTATAGGTGAAATTAGAAAGCATACGATAGAAGAAAAGTAATAACAAGTGGTGTTAGTTGGAACAATTATTCTAGCACAATAATTCCGTATGTTAATGAAAAATAATCTATGATTTGGGGTATGGAAAATTTTAGTAAATTATAGATTAGAAAGGTTGGTTGATATGAGTGAAATACAATTGATGCATTATAAACAGAAAACTCCGGAAGAAACGGTCCAATTTCTTCAAGATATTTTAAAAAATATGAAGGAGTTTTAATATGGAAAGTATGGACTTCTTGAGGAACATGAAATGGACAGTATTATTGCTGATAGCAATGAAAAGACTGTAGCTTACGATGTTGCCTCATCCGCAACTGCTGGTGCAGCAGCTGTTGGTTGTGCTGTAGCTGCTTCATTTGCAGCATAGCTCTATTATGTATGGGACAGAGCTGCCCTTAAAACAAGGAGGATGGTGCTAATATTTTAGTACTGTCCTTTTCTTGATAATGTGAGGAATAATTTATGCAGGTAATTCAAATAAAAGATGTTTGTAAAGCATTTGACCAGCTACAAGTTTTAAATAATATTTCTTTAAGTGTTGAAGAGGGGGAAATTTTTGGCTTGCTTGGACCTTCGGGAGCTGGAAAGACAACTTTAATAAAAATGCTTATTGGTCTACTTTCGGCGACATCAGGAAATATTGCTATATTGGGGAAAGAATTAGATAAAAAAATTGATGAAAGTTTCCCATCATTTGGCATGGTTTTAGACAATGACGGGCTATATGATAGATTAAATTGTTATGATAATCTAGAACTGTATGCTAGAATTTATTCAATTAGTAATCGAAAAAAAGTAATCAATGATTTATTAGAAAAAGTTGGTCTGATAGAAAGTTCAAAAAAAAGTGTTTCTAATCTTTCTAAGGGAATGCGTCAAAGATTGTCATTTGCCAGAGCTATTTTACATTCTCCTAAAATAGTATTTTTAGATGAACCTACCAGTGGTCTGGATCCAGCTACTACATTGCAAATTCATTCGATGATGAAAACGTTAAAAGAAAGTGGAACTACAATTTTTTTAACAACACATAATATGAATGAGGCTCAAAAGATGTGTGATCATCTTGCTCTTCTGAACGAAGGAAATATAGTTGAAGAAGGTACACCAGAGGACATCTGCTTACTTCATAGAAAAAAATGCGAAGTTAATATTGAGATGACCAATGGTGAAAAATATATGGTTGATTCACACGATCTGCTTACAGTATTACAAACTGTACTTGATACTAATAATAAAATACGCAGTATCCATTCAAATGAACCGAATTTGGAAGAAGTATTTATTGAACTGACAGGGAGAGATTTAAGATGAAAACAATTAACCACATTTGTGCTATCTTCATTAAACAAATTAAGGATTCATTGAAAAATAGACTTGTACTTGTGGTATTTTTTATGTTTCCGATATTAGCACTTGTATTTAAAGAAATAGTATCTGAAGTAGAGCTGGACTTTATTTTGCCATCATTTATGACGATGAATACTGTAATGGTACCTATTATATTTATGTCAAGTATTGTTTCTGAGGAAAAAGAAAAGAAAACACTTAGGATGCTGATAATGTCAAACGTTAAAGCATGGGAATATTTAATAGGTGTAGGATTCTGCGTTTTTCTTTTGGCTTTGATTAGTAATTGTGTTTTTCTATTTATTATTCCGTTTAATGCAAGGGAAATAGTGACTTTTATCGTTTCGTCAATAATTGGCATTATTCTATCTTTGTTAATTGGTTCTATTCTTGCAATTTTGTCAAAAAATCAAATGAGTGTTGGACCTATTACAGCACCTGTTTCTATGATAATTGGTTTGCTGCCGATGTTCTCAGCTATGAACAGCGAACTTGAAAAAATTGCTAAAGGCATTTATTCCTATTATGTCAGACAGATGTTTGTCACCCGGGAGTTAGAGAACAGTGTAAATAGCTGGTTAATACTATTAATAAATTTCTTGGTTTTGTCTTTGGTATTTGCTATATTTTATAGAATTAAAGGATTGAACAATGAGTAAAATTCTTAGTCGATACGAACACTATAAAACGCCATTTGGAGAAATGATTTTTGACAGGCAGAACAAGTAAAAATGATCTGCACCATTGTAGAAACAACACTCATTCCCACTATGATAACATCCGTAAATGGGATCACTACAGCCACTATAGCAACAACTACATTTAATATAGAACCGATCAAAAATACAATCCATGTGCTTTTTCCAAGGCTTGCGATATCGTTGTGTCCACGGCTTCCGACCACATCACTTACAGACGTACACACCTGATAAGTTACCATAAATGTAAGATCGGCTGCTGCAACAGAAAACAGCATCGCAAAAAGAACGTTAAATGATGTAAGACACGATATTATATTGCATACAAGTGAGATGATACTGAGCACAAACGCATTGGCACATCCGTTTATGTCTTTTCCGGCATTATAAAGTCCTACCAGATAAATGATTGATAGGACAACCGAGGCAACAGTTGCCAGCAGATTGATGATCGGAATGACAGACAGCACGCTGCATATGATAAAGGCAGACCTGTGCAATAAACATTTTTCGCAGTCCTTCGGACGCATTTCCATAAGTATTCATGGTGAAAACTCCTTTTCTTAATGATATGAGGGGCAAAATGTATTTTGCCCCTCATGATTAATCAGATATACCCTTTAATCATAATATAAATATATCAGTAACCCGGATAGAAGTAAATCCCAAGTTAAAGTTATATTTCTTAAACAAATCTTAATATGTTACATAATTGGATTTTAATGTTACAATTGATACAATAAGATCAACATAAAACTTCCGGAGGCAATTATGTATAAAGTATTAGTATGTGATGATGAAAAAGACATTGTATCAGCAATCTGCATTTATTTGACCAGCGATGGCTACGAGGTAATCCCGGCGCGAAACGGGCTGGAGGCGCTTGATATAGTAAAACACAATGATGTGCATCTTGTCCTGATGGATATAATGATGCCTGTCATGGACGGCATAGAGGCGATGGTGGAAATCAGAAAAATCTCTAATGTGCCGGTCATACTGCTCACTGCCAAAAGTGAGGACACTGACAAGGTACTCGGGCTCACGGTCGGAGCAGACGACTATGTGACGAAACCGTTTAACCCGGTAGAGTTGCAGGCAAGGGTGAAGTCACAGATCAGGAGATACATGCTTCTTGGCGCAGGCAATACAAGCGCAGGAAAGCTGGTAATAGGCGGCATTGAGCTCGATGACAAATCAAAGACGGTGACAGTTGATGGCGAGGCAGCAAATCTCACACGTACAGAGTACGATATTTTGAAGCTTCTCATGGAGCATCCGGGCGAGGTGTATTCGCCGAATCAGATATATGCAAAGGTCTGGAAGGATGAGCCGTATGGGACAGAAAACACGGTGGCGGTACATATCCGTCATCTCAGAGAAAAGGTTGAGATAAATCCGGCTGAGCCAAGGTACTTAAAGGTTATCTGGGGCCGCGGATACAAAATTGACGCTGAATAGGTGCGTGCTTGATACAGCTTTGTCAGGTGAAGCACTATAAAATGGAAGGTGAATGATATGAAAAAAATATCAAGAAATCTGTGGCTTAAGCTGGCGGCATTTATAGTATGCTCGGTCATGGCGGCAGGGCTTGTTGTAACAACGTTAGTTGCAGTGTATACAAACAATTATGAAAGTACAGCACAGCTAAGGGATGAAATTCATGCGAATATTGCAGGAGCCTATAGCAGACAGATGGTGTACAATTATGAATCCGGTGATGACAATGCATTTTCGCAGATGATGGACGATACAAATCTGCAGGTCGCAGTGGTAAAGAGTAATGAAACATCAGAGGACAAGGTAGATGTAAAATCTGATGCAGCAAAGGTGTATTCAAGTGTGGATGAAATATCAAATCCGGATTATATTTTTAGCTACAAGGCAAAGAACTTAAAGTGGAACAGGCTATCATATCTGTGGGATGCAATGAGCGGCAGCTATGAAGAGTCAGACGATGCATCAAACAATATGAACAGTGAGAGAATCAGCTCAATCATGTATTCCAAGACAAATGGGCTCTTTTATCTGTGCCTGAATGATGGTACCGCTTATGTCATTCCAAAGGTGAGGGTGATGACAGGCTCTAACGATAACAGCTCGCTTGGCTTATATAAGGCAGTTGAGAAAACCGATGAGAATGGAAATAATTACTTTGCCTACGAGGAGATGTTTACAGGCCAGTCACTCGATATTACAGGCTTTGCCGAGTGGAAAAATGTAAAGTGCTACGATGAAAAAGGAAATCATATAAAGTGTGGCATGAATCTGAGTGATGACGGCGATTCGCGCTTTGATAGTGACGGCTCTTACTACGATTATGATGAGGATATTTATTATGACAGCTACGAAATCATAAAAGTGGTGGAGCAGGTGAATGAGAGCTATGAGCTTTTACCGGATACATTTAATATATCGGATACCGGAATTGTGTACTATCCATACACCCAAACGGAAGATAAGCCTGAGTACTATTATGTGTATGCAAAGCTTCCGCAGCAGCTTCAGGAAAAGGGCGATTACTTCAATCAGGCAGACAGCTTACTTGACGTCATGGAATTTACAGAGGCTCATTTGAGTGTATTGTTTGTCATATTTATACTTGGTTTTGTGATTACAGTGGGGTATCTGCTGACAGTTGCCGGAAAACGTGAGGATTCGGAAGAAATTAAATTACGATTATATGACAGGCTGCCGTATGAGGTGATGCTTGGAGTGACAATGTTTGCAGACTTTATGGTATTTCCGGCGGGCTTTTTGCTTATAAAGCAGCTTCCGGTGGTGGCACTCATTTGTCTGGCGGCAACCATGGTTTCGCTTGAAGCAGTCCTGTCAACATACGTAAGAATCAGGGCACATGAGTTCTGGAAGCATACACTGTGCTACTATGTTGTTAGATTTTTCTTAAAGCCTGTCAAAAAGCTATGCAGGATGGTATTTGCCCCAATCAGATACGGCTTTTCATGGATAGAAAGAAATGTACCGCTGTTTTTGATCAGTATGCTGGCATTCGGTTTCATATGCCTGCTTGAGCTTATAGGATTTGGAATAGGGAGTATTGGATTTATATTCATTATAAAGCTTATAGAGCTTGCTCTGCTTATCGCATTTATCATGCAGTATGACAGGATAAGATGCGCCGCAAAGGCTATAGCAAACGGTGATTTTTCACAGCCGGTTGATACGTCAAAACTCATGCTGTTTTTCAGAAAGCATGGAGAGGATTTGAATAATGTGAGCAATGGAATAGAGGCTGCGGTCTCTGAAAAAATGAAGAGCGAGCGCTTCAGGACGGAGCTCATCACAAATGTGTCGCATGATATCAAGACACCGCTCACTTCCATTATCAATTATGTGGACCTGTTGCAGAAGGAGGACATAGATAACGAGAAGGTACGCGAATATCTTGACGTTCTCGACAGACAGTCATCACGTCTAAAAAAATTAATTCAGGATTTACTCGAAGCGTCAAAGGCATCTACGGGCAGCATAAACGTAGAGCTGGAGGAACTGGATGCAGCTGTTATGTTATCACAGGTAGCTGGGGAATATGAAGAAAAATTCGAGAAAAATAATCTTGATTTAATTATTAAAAATGACGTTACGCCTGTCATGATTCAGGCAGACGGACGACATCTGTGGAGAGTGTTTGATAACCTGATGAACAATATCAACAAATACGCCCAGCCGGGTACGAGAGTGTATATTGACATCATTCCAAAGGACAGCGGAGCCATCATAACCTTCAAGAATGTATCAGCTACACCGCTTAATATCTCAAGCGATGAGCTCAAGGAGCGTTTTGTCAGAGGAGACAGCTCGCGAAATACCGAGGGCAGCGGACTTGGACTGTCTATTGCAGAAAGTCTCATGAAGCTCATGAATGGTACTTTGGAGCTGACTGTGGACGGTGATCTGTTTAAGGTGACTCTGGAGTTTTGAGCTTTTTAAAACTATATTATATATTGAACTTATACGACATAAGAAACAACAAAATCCGGGGCATCTGCCCCGGATTTTAAGTCATTCTTTGAGGTTTCAATTCTATATAGAACAAGATCTCTTCTTGTACCAATTTCTACATCATGCTGCTCCATATAGTATAACCCCCTCTTTATGAATATTTGAATAAAATGGATAATTTACTACCCACTTATTAAAAATCTCTTCACTTTTGGCAATTGGTTTTATGTCAATGTCATGATCCAGATTAAAGTCATATGTCATATAGGAAAGCTTCTCACCATAAGATTTAAGTTCAATATCTGACATATCAACCAAAATCATAATATCTATATCTGAGTCGGGTCTGAAATCGCCTCTGGCATACGAACCATATAAAATAATCTGTCTGACATGTGAACCATAAATTTTTTTGATTTCTTCAATGTATTGTCCAATAAGATTATACATAGCTTTTGGCATATGCTACCCCTCCTTAAAAAATAATCTTCACTCTACTATTTTATTATACCATATATTAAAAAAAATGCATTTTATATTTTACCACAAAAAGTCGGTATAAAAATCCGGGGCATCTGCCCCGGCCTCAGACTGTAGACGTGATTTAATTTCCCGATATCATCTCCAAAAACCTCTCATGAATCCGTGTATCATCATCAAGCTCCGGATGGAAAGCCAGCCCAATCTGGTTCTTATACTGCACGCCGACAATTTTGCCGTCATACTCTGCGAGTACACGCACATCATTCTTTGCTGAAGCATCAATAGCTTCCACGTAAGGTGCTCTGATAAATGTCATGGTAAAGTCAAAGCTATTGTCAAACCTTGCTGTAGCCTCAAAGCTTCCAAGCTGTCTGCCGTAGGCATTTCTTTTAACAGTGACAGGCAAAGTGCCGAAATATACGTTGTCATCGTTGCTGATATGTGAAGCTAAAAGGATAAGACCGGCGCAGGTTGCAAGCACCGGAAGTCCGTTTGCGATTCTTCCCTTTAGCTCATCAAACATATCAAGCTCACGTAGCAGCTTGCCCTGCACAGTGCTCTCACCTCCAGGCAGCACGAGTCCGTCTAAGTCACAGATATCTGATTTCCGGCGCAGCTCAACACACTCACAGCCTAAAGATTCAAGCATGCGCTTGTGCTCAATAAACGCTCCCTGAACGGCTAAAACACCAATCTTAAATCCTGATTTCATTTTATTTGCCTCTTTCCTCCATGATGATTTTAATCTCGCTCTCGTTGATTCCGACCATAGCCTCACCGAGATCCTCAGAAAGCTCTGCGATGAGCTTTGCATCAGTAAAGTTTGTCACAGCTTTTACGATAGCGGCAGCTCTCTTGGCAGGATCGCCTGATTTGAAGATACCTGAACCGACGAACACACCCTCAGCACCGAGCTGCATCATAAGAGCCGCATCAGCCGGAGTAGCCACACCGCCTGCCGCAAAGTTTACAACCGGAAGCTTGCCGTTATTGTGAACAAACTTAACCAGCTCGAAAGGCACCTGAAGATTTTTAGCTGCCTCGAAAAGCTCATCCTCACGCATGGAAGTAAGCTTAGCAATCTCAGAATTCATCTTTCTCATATGTCTGACAGCCTGCACAATATCACCTGTACCGGGCTCACCCTTTGTACGGATCATGGAAGCTCCCTCGTTGATACGGCGGAGTGCTTCACCGAGATCTCTTGCACCGCACACGAAAGGAACCTTGAAATCTCTCTTGTTGATATGGTACACATCATCAGCAGGTGAAAGCACCTCAGACTCATCAATGTAGTCAATCTCGATAGCCTCAAGTATCTGAGCCTCCACGAAGTGACCGATACGGCACTTTGCCATGACGGGGATGCTGACAGCCTCCTGAATGCCCTTAATCATCTTAGGATCGCTCATTCTTGAAACACCGCCTGCGGCTCTGATATCAGCAGGGATTCTCTCAAGCGCCATGACAGCACATGCACCGGCAGCCTCGGCAATCCTGGCCTGCTCCGGAGTCGTGACATCCATGATGACACCGCCCTTGAGCATCTGCGCAAGACCTTTGTTGAGTTCGTATTGAGTATTCTTATTATTTTTCATTTGTTAAATCTCCTTTTATTTTTGTATTTGCTCATGCCAGCCATATATCATGGTTGCAATATTACGCCACATCTGGTAATATTAAAATATTCAAAATAAGGAAAATAAAAATGCCAGAAAGCGGTGAATCAAATGCTGACCTACGACCTCACAAAAACAGACGGTCCACTCTACAAATGCCTTTATGAGTGCATCAAAAACGATATATCACAGGGAAAATTAAGCTCCGGGGAGAAAATGCCATCAAAACGTACCCTCGCAAAGAATCTGGGGGTTAGTACCATTACTGTTGAAAATGCATATGACCAGTTGATAGGCGAGGGCTATATGTTTGCAAGACCAAAGAGGGGCTATTTCATAGCTGATGTGTCAGATATCAGGGTAATCAAGGCACCGGTGCAGAAGGAGCTTAGCATAAAGCTGCCGCCTGAGCAGGATGAAAGTATATTTGACTTCTCATCAAACAGGACAGACCCGGGTAACTTTCCGTTTTCCATATGGGCAAAGCTCATGCGAGAGACGATTTCCCTTAGGGAGCAGGAGCTTTTGTCGGTGTCGCCGTGTGGCGGAGTGAGAGAGCTTCGGGAAGCGATAGCAAGCCATCTGTCATCGTTTCGCGGTATGAATGTGGACCCGGACCAGATAATAGTCGGAGCGGGAACAGAGTATCTGTACGGACTGCTTGTGAAGCTTTTGGGTACGGACAAGGTATACTGCGTCGAGGATCCGGGCTATAAGAAAATCAGCCAGATATACGAGTGCAACAATGCAAAATGTCTGCCGGTGCAGATGGATGAGCAGGGAATCAGCGTGGAGCTTATAAAGAAAGCAAACGCGCAGATAGCACATATCAGCCCGACACACCATTTCCCGACAGGAATCACGATGCCTGTGAACCGCCGCTATGAGCTTTTGGCATGGGCCAACGAAAGCAGCGACAGATACATCATAGAGGATGATTATGACAGTGAGTTTCGCATGAACGGACACCCGATACCGCCCATCCTCTCGATAGATGCGTGTGAAAAGGTCATCTATATAAATACATTTTCAAAATCTCTCACATCCACCATCCGAATCAGCTACATGGTGTTGCCGGAGCATCTGGCAAATGAGTTTTACAGGAGGCTTTCATTTTACTCATGTACGGTATCCACATTCGAGCAGTACACGCTGGCACGATTTATCAGCGAGGGCTATTTTGAAAAGCACATAAACAGGATGAGGCTGCACTACGGCAGAAAGCGCCAGAGCGTGCTTTCGTCCATAAAAGGCTGCTTCACTGAAAAGGAATGCAGGGTAATAGAAAATGACTCCGGACTGCATTTTATCATACAGTTTGACACGAACCTTCCGGACAAAACAGTTGAAGAAAGGCTTTTGAAAAAAGGCATAAAGCTTCAGGCGATTACCCATTTCAACCTGATCAAGCCAAAGGAGGACAGGCATCAGTTTATTATCAATTACTCAAATATTGATGCAGACAGGATAATGGATGAGCTTTTAATTATTAAAGATACAATACTTTAACCAGACAGTACTTTAATAAAGCCGACTATAAAGCATATAAATAGTATATACAAATAATAAATACAAACAGTGCGAATAATTTATGTGTGTAAAAATTTGACATAGATTTTACATACATCTGATAGAGCATTTTACAAAGCATCCATATAATGTATTCTCGAAGACAAGAAATTTATTACATGTTGCAGGAGATACAAATGGAGAAAAAAATCAAAATTCAGGTTCGCGACCTGAATCTGTATTATGGCCAGAATCATGCACTGCATGGTGTCAATATGGACATAAAAGAAAACAGCGTGACAGCGCTGATCGGACCGTCAGGATGTGGTAAGTCTACATTTTTAAAGTGTATCAACAGAATGAATGATCTGGTTGACAACGTCAGAATCGAGGGAAGCATAGAGATAGATGGTGAGAATATATATGCACCATCAGTCGATACAACCGTACTTCGCAAAAAGGTCGGCATGGTTTTCCAGCAGCCAAATCCGTTCCCGATGAGCATATATGACAATATCGCATATGGCCCGAGAGTGCATGGCATCAAGGATAAAAAGATACTCGACCAGATAGTTGAGGAAAGTCTTCAAGGTGCTGCGATATTCAATGAAGTTAAAGATAGATTAAAGAAATCTGCTATGGGACTTTCGGGTGGACAGCAGCAGAGACTGTGTATTGCGAGAGCGCTTGCCGTACAGCCGGAGGTGCTTTTGATGGATGAGCCAACATCAGCGCTTGACCCTATCTCTACTTCAAAGATAGAGGAGCTCATGGAGGATTTAAAGAAAAAGTACACAGTTGTGGTTGTAACACATAACATGCAGCAGGCAGTGCGTGTGTCAGACGATACAGCCTTCTTCCTTGTGGGAGATATGGTTGAGTTTGGTGACACAAAGACAATTTTCTCATATCCACAGGACAAGAGAACAGAGGATTACATCACAGGGAGGTTTGGTTAATGAGATCGAAATTCGACGAGCAGCTTAAGAAGCTGAATGAAGAAATGATGCACATGGGAAGCATGATTGAGGAGTCAATCCAGAAAGCAATCGAGGCATTTATACATCAGGATGCCGATAGCGCCAAAGCCATCATGGAGGGCGATTCAGAGATAGACAGAGAGCAGAAAAAGATAGAGAGCCTGTGCTTTGATCTGCTCATGCAGCAGCAGCCTGTAGCAAGAGACCTTAGAACAATTTCTGCAGCGATGAAGATGGTTACTGATATGGAGCGTATAGGAGACCACGCAGCCGATATCAGCGAGATGACCATTTTGATGAGCAGTGACAAGCCATACAGGGTCAATATAGAGCATGTCAAGAGCATGGCTTCAGAGACAATGCTTATGCTTATCAGGGCAATCGAGGCGTATGTTGAGAAGAACAATGACAAGGCTCGCATAGTGATGAAGCAGGATGATGTGGTTGATGATCTTTTTGATAAGGTAAAGGCTGAGCTTATTGATTTCATCAGGGAACATCCGGAGGATGGTGAGCAGGCAGAGGATCTTCTCATGGTTGCAAAATACTTCGAGCGTATTGGAGACCATGCGACAAATATTGCTGAGTGGGTTGAATTTGCACTTGATGACAAGGTTCGCAAATCATGATTTAATCTTTATGCTGAAAAATTAAATCATAGTTATATACAGACAAAATTGATACAGACGATGGATTTTACATAAATTTTACATAAAACCATCGTCTGTTTTACATTAGTAATGTATAATCGAAAGTAAAATACAGGTAAAAATTTTACATAAGATTTTTTGAAATGGAGAAAGCTATGGCACTTATTTATATTGTAGAGGACGACGAGAGCATACGTGAGATAGAGACTATTGCTTTAAAAAACAGTAATTACATCGTCAGTGCATTTGAAAACGCAAAGGAATTTTACAAGAAGCTGGATGAGCTCGTACCGGACCTCATACTGCTTGATGTGATGCTTCCGGATGAGAGCGGCTACGATATCGTGAGAAAGCTCAGAAAACGTCCGGCTACACAGGATATTCCTATTATAATGGTCACAGCCAAGACCACAGAGATGGATATGATAAAAGGGCTTGACGGGGGCGCAGATGATTACATCAAAAAGCCTTTCTCAATCATGGAGCTTATCACAAGAGTAAAGGCACTGCTCAGGAGAACTGTGAAGGAGGAGCCGAAGCTTTTAAAGCTGGATGATCTGGTGATTGACCATGAGCGCCATGTGGTTACAGTGAACAATGAGCCGGTTGACCTTACATACAAGGAGTACGAGCTTTTAAGGCTTCTGATGGGCAGTCAGGGCATAGTCATGACCAGGGAGGTCATCATGAGAAGCGTCTGGGATACTGACTTTGAGGGCGAGACACGTACAGTGGACATGCACATAAAGACACTCCGCCACAAGCTGGGTGACTATGGCAGCAGGATAAAGACAGTCAGAAATGTGGGCTATGTTATAGAATAATAGCTGTTATAATGATTTCTAATATACATAAGCGGAGCGTACAGCATGAAAAAGAAGATTAACTATTATCTGGTAGCAACAGCACTTTTTGTAGCAATTGCCACTATGGTTTCCATGACAGTAATCAACTATTACCTCTTTCAGAAGCAGGTAAAGGAAGATCTGCAGGTCATGGCAGAGACAATAGAAAGCACCGGAATACTAAAACAGAATATAAATGAAATCCCGCAGATTGACGTGGAGGGTATTCGTGTCACCTGGATTGACAAGGACGGCACAGTGCTGTATGACAATCAAAATAATGTGAAAAAACTTGAAAATCATGGCAATAGACCGGAAGTTGAATCAGCATTTGATAAAGGTACGGGAGACAGCGTGAGAACATCAGCCACCATGAACAGCAATACCTTCTATCATGCCATAAAGCTCAATGATGGAACGGTACTGCGTGTCTCTATTGCAGCAAGAAGTATCTGGAACATGTTTGCAAGCAGTATACCTGCCATGCTTATAGTGACGGTTATAATAGTAGGAATATGTGTGGTTCTCGCAAAGAGCCTGACCAGAAAGCTCATGAAGCCAATCGAGACACTCGCAGGCAACCTGGAGCAGGCCTCTGTCATCCAGAAAAAGACAGAGTACAAGGAACTCGTGCCGTTCATGAATGCGATAAGGATACAGCATGAGGGCGTGCTTGCCGCGGCAAAGAGCAGACAGGACTTCACAGCCAATGTGTCACACGAGCTAAAGACTCCGCTCACAGCCATCTCCGGCTACGCAGAGCTCATAGAAAACGGCATGGTCGAAAAGGAGCAGCAGATTCATTTTGCCACTGAAATCAGAAGAAATGCACAGCGCCTGCTTTCCTTGATCAATGATATCATAAAGCTCTCGGAGCTTGATTCCAGCGAGGCGCAGCAGGGCTTTGAGCAGCTTGATCTGTACGGTCTGGTCAAGGACTGCATGGAAAATCTACAGGTGAATGCCGAGCAGAGAAAAGTAGCACTCAATTTTGATGGCACTGACTGTATGGTACGAGGCAACAGGCAGCTTCTCACGGAGCTCGTTGAGAATCTCTGCCAGAATGCTATCCGCTACAACAATGAGGGTGGCACCGTAAATGTGACGGTACATAAGCTCGGTGGCAAGACAGTTCTCACGGTCGAGGACAACGGCATAGGCATCCCAAAGGACCAGCAGGAGCGCGTCTTTGAGCGCTTCTACAGAGTGGACAAGAGCCGCTCGAAGGAGACCGGCGGCACAGGCCTTGGGCTTGCGATAGTAAAGCATATAGTGGAGCTGCATGATGCAGGGCTTACACTCGACAGCGAGGTGGGACGTGGCACAACAATAAAGGTGGAGTTTTAGCTCCGCCTTTTTGCATGTTGGGCGGGACGTAAGCACACAAGCTCTTGCAAAATCGAGGCGCAGTGTTTATAATCATATGTTAGCAGCGAAAACAAGGCAAACCAGGAGGAACAGCCATGTATCAGGAAATATCAAAATTACTTATGTACGGAGATTTACCTCAGGACGAGATACTTTATAAATTGGGCCAGCTCTTTGAGCAGTTTGAGGTGGGCGAGTACAACAAGACAGAGCTTGTGCGCGACATCAATACACAGGTCAAGAGAATCCTAAAGGTAGCGACAGACTATGGTTTTGATGACAATCTGTGGCACAACTATCTCACTTTCTTCCTTATGATGAGTGAGAATCCGTTTTCCATCACCTGTGAGAAGGTCGGAGCCAGTGATGGCAGCGTAAACGGGCTTGTGGCAAACGATTTCAGGATTTTTAAGAAGCTTTTCGATTATGATTTCAAGCCAATCGAGTCAGCACTCGGAATAGACTGCTTCACACAGATCAGCAATTATAAGGCCATTGTGAAAAAGGACCTTATGTACAATCACAATGTCAGCGAGAAGGTAAGGGCGCTGAGCAAGAAGCTTGAGGCAGCTAAGGACGAGCAGGAGTTCTTTGATGTGGTAACAGGCTTTTACAAGGCATACGGAGTCGGCATGTTTGGGCTCAACAAGGCATTCAGGATTGAGGAGCATCTGGACGGGGGCTTTTCTTTCATGCCAATCAACAATATGGATGCGGTCATGCTCGATGATCTGATCGGCTATGAAATCCAGAAGAAAAAGCTCACAGACAATACAGAAGCGTTTGTACAGGGCAAAAAGGCCAACAATGTGCTGCTTTTCGGAGACAGCGGAACCGGAAAATCAACAAGCATCAAGGCCATTGTCAATCAGTATTATGATGACGGACTGCGCATGATTGAGATATACAAGCATCAGTTTAAATATCTGTCAAAGATTATCGCAGCAATCAAAAACAGAAACTACAGATTTATCATATATATGGATGACCTCTCATTCGAGGAGCATGAGATTGAGTACAAGTTCCTAAAGGCAGTTATCGAGGGCGGCGTGGAGACAAAGCCTGACAACATACTGATTTATGCAACCTCTAACCGCCGTCACCTGATCAAGGAGACATGGAATGACCGCAATGACCAGGACAACAGCAATGACAAGCATCACTCAGATACAGTTGAGGAGAAGCTGTCACTTGTAAACCGTTTTGGTGTGACAATCAGCTACTCAAAGCCATCGCAGAAGGAGTTCTTCAACATCGTAACAGAGCTTGCGAGAAAGAGCGGCTGCACACTTTCAGACGAGGAGCTGTGCAGGGAGGCAAACAAGTGGGAACTCAGCCACGGTGGTATTTCAGGACGTACTGCAACACAGTTTGTCAACTACATTATGGCTAGCAATTAAGCAGCAGGCATAAGCATGAAAGGATAGTATATGCTCTACCAGATAAGTAATGGCGCTGTCGCATTTGGCGACGACGTCATTTTGCATAGTATAGATTTTGAAATCAGAAACACAGAAAAGATAGCGATAGTCGGCAGAAACGGCTGTGGCAAGACAACACTTTTAAAGCTCATTTCAGGCGAGGTTGAGATGGAAAAGCTCGACAGCGATGAGAGCGCCTTTATTGCAAAGGCAGGAAATCCGGAGATAGGGTATCTGAAGCAGATTGCGTTTGATGATCCTGATGTGACACTCGAGCAGGAGGTGCGTAAATGCTTCGTGAAAATGGACGAGCGAAAGGCAGAGCTTGCGCGCGCGGCGGCAGAGCTCGAGCATGATTATTCCGATGAAAAGGTAGCCAGATATACCGCGATGGAGGAGGCCTTCAAGGATGATGGCGGCTACTATTATGAGAAGGAATATGAGGTCATGATCCGCAAGTTCGGCTTCTCAGATGATGAGCGTAAAAAGCCAATCCGTGACTTTTCCGGAGGGCAGCAGACCAAGATAGCATTCATAAAGCTGCTTTTGTCAAAGCCTGACATACTGCTTTTGGACGAGCCGACCAACCACCTCGATGTCACGACGATTGAGTGGCTTGAGGGCTATCTGAAGTCGTACCCGAAGGCAGTGGTTGTCGTATCCCATGACCGTATGTTTCTCGACAATGTGGTAGATGTGGTATACGAGATAGAGTACGGCACAGCAAGGCGCTATCCGGGCAATTATACCAATTTTATCGCCCGCAAAAAGGAAAACTACGACAAGCAGATGAAGGATCACATCGCCCAGCAGAAGGAGATAGAGCGTTTGCAGCGTATGGTTACGCGCTTCAAGGGCAAGCCGACCAAGACATCCATGGCGCAGTCAAAGCAGAAGGCTATCGACCGCATGGTGATTATCGAGGCACCGGACAAGTACGACAACAAGACCTTCCATGCCAATTTCCAGCCCGAAAAGGAGACCGGAAACGATGTGCTTTATACATCAGAGCTTGCAATCGGCTATGACCATCCGCTCTCCGTAGTGTCGCTCGATTTGAAAAGAGGCGAAAAGCTTGGCATACTCGGCGGAAACGGACTTGGAAAATCGACATTTTTAAAGACTATCGTGGGTAAGATCCCTGCACTTTCAGGAGAGTACCGCTTTGGAACCAACGTGCAGATAGGATATTTCGACCAGCAGATGGCCATGTATACAAGCAACAAGACTGTGCTTGATGATTTTTGGGATGAGTATCCGAATCTCACGGAAACCGAGGCCAGAAATGCACTCGGAGCCTTCCTTTTTTCAGGGGAGGACGTGTTCAAGAACGTAAATATGCTCTCCGGAGGAGAAAAGGTCAGACTGGCGCTTTGCAAGATTTTAAAGACCAGACCGAACGTGCTCGTGCTCGATGAGCCAACTAACCATATGGATATCGTAGGCAAGGAAACGCTGGAGAGCATGCTTAAGGACTACAAGGGCACACTGATTTTTGTATCACACGACAGATATTTTGTGAAAAAGGTAGCCACACAGCTGCTTGTGTTCGAGGACGGCACGACCAATCTCTATCAGTTTGGCTATGAGCAGTATCAGGAAAAGCTCGATCGTGAGGCAGAGGAGAGCAAAAATGCATACAGAGGCAATGCAATATTTGGCGGTGTGATAAGTCAGAACGGCAGCAGTCAGACCGGCAGTGATGCAAACCGGAGCACGTCACAAAATGCTGCAGCAGGTAATGTGGGCGAAAGCACCAATGCAAATAGTGCAGCCCAGGCAGGCGGCATGGCTGTCTCATCAACAGGCAAGGCATACTACAACCCGGGCAAGGAACGCTCAAAGATACAAAAAAAGGTCAAAAAGGCCGAGGAGGACCTGGCGGTCAAGGAAGCAAAGCTCGATGAGCTCAAGGCTGAGCTCATGAAGCCGGAGTATCAGTCAAGCTACTCAAAGCTCACGGAAATCCAAAACGAGATAGACGCTCTCGAGGAAGAAATCCTTATTGATATGGAGGCGTGGGAGGAGCTTTCCTCTCAGCTTGAGGCACTGGGATAGGTTAGATGCGCTGTGGTAGCTTAGAAACGTTGTGATAGCTTAGATGTGCTGTTGTAGTTGAGAAATGTTGCGATAGTGTATAAAAAATCACTCGACTTGATGTTTTTTATTCTGATGAAATCCCTAATCATAGCGAAATCAAGCGATTTCGCGAAAAACCGTAAATAAACCCTTGATTATTTATATAAATTGCATAAAAATGATTGATGAAAACGAAATTTATGGTATAATATTTACATGATACAGACAACGTATCAAATAAACGATAAAGGGGTTGGACATCATGAGAATAACAATTTCAGGAAAAAACATCGAATTAACAGAGGGGCTTAAGCAGGCAGTAGAGGAGAAGCTGTCAAAGCTGGAGAAGTTTTTTAAACCGGACACAGACGTATACGTTACACTCAGCGTAGAAAAGGATAGACAGAAAATCGAGGTTACTATCCCGGCAAAGGGACATGTTATCCGTTCAGAGCAGGTCAGCAACGATATGTACGTATCAATTGACCTCGTAGAGGAAGTAATCGAGAGACAGCTTCGCAAATACAGAACCAAGATTTCCGCAAAGAAATATGCACCGGCGATATTCCAGGATGATTTCGTAGAGGCAGACGATGCAGAGGACGAGGAAATCAAGATTGTCCGTACCAAGAGATTTGGTATGAAACCTATGTATCCTGAGGACGCATGCATCCAGATGGAGCTTTCAGGCCACGATTTCTTCGTATTCAGAAATGCAGAGAATGACGAAGTAAACGTAGTTTACAAGAGAAAAGGACATACATACGGACTTATCGAACCGGAATGTTAGAACTCTTGTTTTTCATCATAATTTAACCTTTCTTTCATCGAAAACCGGCAGCCGTTGGCTGCCGGTTTTTTATATTAACCATTTATATAAAATTTCTTTGAAAATAATTTTGACATGATTAGAAATGAATGTTACAATATAGATAACAAAAAGGTGCTACCTATAACAACGGTTCGCCTGATCATTTACTAAGTTAAAATAACCGTTCAGTTTCCAGGCTGGGGCGGTTATTTTTTTGTGGTCTTACTGCCATTGGAACCAATCGCATATCCAAGACCAAATGAGGTTAAACAGAGACTGAGCACTGCAATCAAGGTATCGACTGTAAGCATAAGCGAAGTCCTCCTTCCATCAGATTTCTCAAATGAGAGCATATCTATGTAAACGGAGCTATAGACTCCCCGCAAAAAGCGAACCGCCATCTACACGTCTACGTGTGGTAGCACCTATAACAATTATACCGAATATTTGTTCTGCTTTCAAGATAATTTGGATTAAATTTAAAAGAATGAAATAATTAGAACAAAAACCTCAAAATATAGTACAAATTTATCATTACAAAAATTCTGATATAAAAAGAGCAATATTAAACAAAAACCAACTAAATTAAACCTAAACCCATGTCGTATTTTGTCGAAAACTGCTAATCACCTATCAATATTAAAAATTCTAATAGAAATCTTCAAAATACCAGCGCGTAACGCGCCTAGAATATTGATATATTATATGGAAAAATGAATCCACCAACAAAAACAAAGAGGGAAATTTCGCAAAGACGACAAAATTTCAAAAGAAAGACAAAAAAAGAAGTTCTACGAAAAATAAAGTCGATGGAGGGATGAAATATTTGGGAAGAATTTATTATGAACAGAAAGGACTTATTAACCTCGATGATATTGTAGATATATTTATTGAGGTGGGAAATATACACAATTACCTGGAAAATGCAGCCTTGCGGATTTTACTTTTTGGCAATCCGGAGCTGAATTTTTATCAGTGCCGATTATTAGTATTGAAGTACGGAGAATCACTTTCACAGGATGATTTGCACGGGCGGATGGTATTTATGAGAATGATACAGCTGCTGGAAGCCAACACAGTTTAAAATAAAATGAGAATTTCTTTTTTGACCGGGTAACCGGTCTTTCTTTTTTATATGAATGGTGTTATAATTTTAAAAAATTGATAACTTACCGGAGTCCGTATGTTTAATTGGATTTAGGAGTGTTATCAGAAATATAGTTAATGTGAAAAGAGGACAAAAATGAACATCGTAGTACTTGCCGGAGGGCTCAGCACAGAGAGAGATGTTTCCTTCAAGACAGGAAGCATGGTAGCTAAGGCGCTCAAAGAGAACGGCCACAAAGTTATATTATTGGATGTATTTATGGGATATAGTGACAGGGAGGAGGACCTGACAGGTATATTTGACCGCGCGGACGAGATAAGCGTGCAGGTCAGCGATATTCCGACAGAGGCACCTGACCTCGCAAAGGTAAAGGCTTCCAGAAAGGACCAGTCACCTTGCTTCTTCGGACCAAATGTCATCAAAATGTGTCAGATGGCTGACATTGTTTTCATGGCTCTCCACGGAGAAAACGGAGAGAACGGAAAGATACAGGCAGCATTTGATCTCTTCGGTGTCAAATATACAGGCAGCGATTATTTAAGCTCAGCCATCGCCATGAACAAGGAGACATCAAAGCAGTTCTTCCTTGCAAACGGTATCCCTACTCCAAAGGGTATTTCCATGACAAGAGCGACCAGACAGGACGATATCACAAAGCTTGACCTGACACTTCCATGCGTGGTAAAGCCATGCTGCGGCGGTTCAAGCATCGGTGTCACCATCGTTAAGGATGCGGCAGAGTTCAAGGCGGCACTTGACGATGCCTTCAAGTGGGAAAATGAGCTGGTTATCGAGGAATTTGTACAGGGCAGGGAGTTCTCTGTCGGCGTTATCGAGGGCAAGGCTCTTCCTATTATAGAGATTGCACCGAAGGAGGGCTTCTACGATTATAAGAATAAATACAAGGCGGGCAGTACAGTAGAGACATGTCCGGCCGAGCTTCCTGAGCAGGTGACAAAGGATATGCAGCACTATGCCGAGGAGGTTGCGCGCGTTATCGGGCTTGACACATATTCACGCTCAGACTTTTTGCTCAACGACAAAAATGAGATGTTCTGCCTCGAGGCAAACACACTGCCGGGCATGACTCCGACCAGTCTTCTGCCACAGGAGGCAGCGGTTATTGGTATGAGCTTTAATCAGCTCTGTGAGCATCTGATTGACATATCTTTGAAAAAATATGAGGTGTAGCATGTCGGATAAGTACATGAAGAATCTTACATTTGCAAATATCGCAAAGGCCTGCGAGGGCACATACATAGGCGATGAGACATTGCTTGATACGACAATCACCGGCGCCGTCATAGACAGCAGACAGGTGAGGGAGGGCTATCTTTTTATCCCGATAAAGGGAGAAAGGGTGGACGGACACAAATTCATTCAGACTGTGTTTGAGCAGGGGGCGGCAATTGTGCTCTCTGAGCATGAGCTGACGGATCCGGCAGGCCCATATGTGCTTGTTGAATCAACCACCGATGCCATGAAAAAGCTCGCGGCATTTTACAGAAAAAGCCTTGATATCAAGGTGGTGGGTATCACCGGAAGTGTCGGCAAGACCAGCACCAAGGAGATGATATCATCAGTTCTTGAGCAGAAATACAGCGTCCACAAGACAGCAGGCAATTTCAACAATGAGATAGGCCTGCCACTCACAATTTTCGGAATCAGGGAAAGCCATCAGGTAGCGGTGCTCGAGATGGGCATATCTGATTTTGGCGAGATGCACAGACTTTCTACTATGTCTTGCCCGGATGTCATGGTCATCACCAATATCGGCTACTGCCATCTGGAGTTTTTGGGCGACAGGGATGGTGTGCTTAAAGCCAAGACAGAGTGCTTTGAGCATATGATGCCGGATGCGGTCGCAGTGCTGAATGCAGATGACGACAAGCTGGCCACAGTGCAGACGGTAAATGGAAAGCCTGCCATATACTATGGCAAGGAATCAGCTTCAGGCGTTCATAAATCAGTATATACCACAAATATTGAAAACCTGGGCTTCGACGGCATGAAGGCTCATTTTGTCACTCCGGAGGGTGAGTTTGATGCACAAATCCACATCCCGGGTGAGCACAATGTATACAATGCTATGGCGGCAGCGGCTGTCGGATTGCAGCTTGGCCTCACAATAGCTGAGATAAAGTCAGGAATCGAGAAAGCAGAGACAATCGCAGGCCGTACCAATTTCATCAAAACGCATGGCATGACAGTGATAGATGACTGCTACAATGCAAATCCTGTATCCATGAAATCCTCTATCGAGGTGCTTTCACATGCAAAGGGCAGGACAATAGCAGTGCTTGGCGACATGGGAGAGTTGGGAAGTGATGAAAAAAAGCTGCACCATGAGGTAGGCGAAGCAGTTGGAGAGAATCATATCCATACACTTTTTGCCGCAGGAGAGCTGGCAAAGGAATATGCAGCCGGAGCCGCAGAAAAATCGTCCGATGTAGACATCCACTATTTCGAGGATAGGGAGACCATGACACAGGAGCTTCTTTCATATGTGAAGGAGGGCGACACCATACTGGTGAAGGCATCGCACTTCATGGAGTTTCCGAAGGTAGTCGAGGCTCTGAGTGAGTAAAATTAGGTAAAATCAATCGGGCAGAAATTAATTCGATATTTAATAATTGCGAGGAATGGATATTCTCCAAGCCTCATAATATTATAAAAGAAAGAGAGAAAAATAATGGCACAGAATCCAATCGTAACAATCACAATGGAAAACGGCGATGTAATCAAGGCGGAGCTTTATCCGGAAATCGCACCAAACACAGTAAACAACTTTATCAGCTTAATCAATCACAACTTCTATGACGGAGTATGCTTCCACCGTGTAATCAAGGGCTTTATGCTCCAGGGCGGAGATCCTGACGGAAACGGCACAGGCGGCCCTGGCTATGAAATCAAGGGCGAGTTCACACACAACGGCTTCAAAAATGACTTAAAGCACACAGCCGGTGTACTTTCAATGGCACGTACCATGATACCTGATTCAGCAGGCAGCCAGTTCTTCATCATGCATCAGGATGCACCACATCTCGATGGTGAGTATGCGGCATTCGGCAAGGTAATCGAGGGCATGGATGTGGTAAACAAGATCGCTGAGGTGCGCACAGACTACATGGACAAACCACTTGAGGCTCAGGTCATGAAGACAGTTACAGTTGAGACCTTCGGAGTGGACTATCCGGAGCCGGAGACAGTTTAATGATAATAATTATCGATGAGGCAAGCGCAAAACTTGCCTCTTTTTACTATCATGACGAGATGTTCAAGCTGCAGTGGAGAAGTGTGGCAGGCAAGGCATCTATGTCAGAAGAGCTGCAAGAAAAACTGTATGGTGCACTACCGGGAAAATTGCTGGATGAGTTGCAGAAGAAACTGCCAGATGAGCAGCAGAATAATTTGTGTGTGTATGAAATAGAAAATAATTCAGGATATACAGAATATGCAGATAACACAGCGAAAGCTAATACGGGAAATCTAAGAATACCGAAAGCTCCCGCCAACTACATCTGGATAGTATCAAACAGGCAGCAGAAGCAAATAGCTGACTCGCTCGGCATAGCATCAGTAGGAGAACCGCAGTGCGGCACGCGCTATGCAGTCGAGAGCCTTGCAGAGCTTGATATTGAGTATCTGGAGCGGGTGCGCAGGCGGTATAATCACATCCCGTGGGACATCGGTGAGACAGACAGGTGTCTGATACGTGAGCTGTCCCTGTCAGACCTTCCTGCGCTCTATGAGCTCTATGACAAGCCCGGCATGACAGACTTTGTGGAGCCACTTTACGACTACGAGACAGAGCTTGAATACCAAAAAGCATATATAGAGAACATGTATGGTTTTTACGAGTATGGCATGTGGCTTGTATTTTCCAAGGAAACAGGTAAGCTGATAGGACGGGCAGGGCTTGAGCACGATGAAATGGGTTATATGATAGCACCGGAATTATGGAACCAAGGCTATGCCACGGAGGTGTGCCGCTTCATAATAGACTATGCGCGCGAAAACACAGACTTTGAAGAGCTTTACTGCCGGATAGATGAGAGAAATGAGGCATCGGTGCGCCTTGCCAAAAAGCTTGGATTTACAAATAGCGGGCATATGGATGATGATATAAACGCTTCTATATATAGAAAAAATATAAAAAACAATGAAAAACATTGAAAAATATGCGATTAGGCAATAAAATATAAACATAGTTTAACGATTTGGAGGACGAAAAAATGAAACAATACGCATATGGAGTAGATATAGGTGGAACAACTGTAAAGATAGGCTTTTTCGAGACAACAGGAAAGCTTGTCGATACATGGGAGATTCCTACACGCACAGAGAATTCCGGCGAGCTCATCCTGCCTGATATCGCAGCATCCATCAAGGAGAATAACGAGAAGCATGGCATCGAGATGGGGGACATCGAGGGCATAGGCATGGGAGTGCCGGGACCTGTAAAGGATGACGGAACGGTATTAAGATGTGTCAACCTCGGCTGGGGCGTGTTCAACGTGGCACAGTCACTCTCAGTACTGTGCGGCGGTATCAAGGTAAAGGCCGGAAACGATGCCAACGTAGCTGCACTCGGTGAGATGTGGCAGGGTGGCGGAAAGGGTCATCAGGATGTAGTCATGATCACACTCGGCACAGGCGTAGGCGGAGGAATCATCCGCGAGGGCAAAATCGTAGCCGGAGTAAACGGAGCAGGCGGAGAGATAGGACATATGCCTATGGTAGATGATGAGTCAGAGTGCTGTGGCTGCGGCAAGAAGGGATGCTTAGAGCAGTATGCATCAGCAAACGGTCTCGTAAGAGTGGCAGAGAGATACATTGCAGCACACAGGGATGTGGCAACAAAGCTTGATTTAAATGCAGGCTTCACAGCCAAGGATGTATGCGATGCGGCAAAGGCAGGAGATGCAGCGGGCATTGCTGCAGTAGAGCAGTCTATGAAGCTTCTCGGCAAGGCAATGGCAGCAGTAGCATGCGTTATGGACCCTGAGGTATTTGTTGTCGGCGGTGGCCTTTCAAAGGCAGGCAGCATCATCATCGATACAGCAGCAAAGTACTATAAAGAGTATGCTTTCCATGCAAGCCGTGAGACAGAGATCAAGCTTGCCACACTCGGCAACTCAGCCGGCATGTATGGCGGAGTAAAGATGGTTATCGGCTAACAACATAAGATTGCAATTTTAAAAGAAATAAAATATAATGGCTACTAAAGATACACTACAATCGAGGTGAGACTATTGGCAGATTACTCAACAGAAGAATTAGAAAAAATAGCGGACAAATTTCGCTCAGATACCAGCGGTATAAGGGGGACAAAGGATTTTACGAGTCCCGAGGAGCTTTACGATGAGCTGAAAAAGGAAATCAAAAAGTACCATCCGTCGGATGACACGAGCCTTGTGGACAAAGCCTACAGGGTAGCTTATGATGCCCATAAGGGGCAGGCGCGTAAGTCAGGAGAGCCTTATATCATACATCCGCTTTGTGTTGCCATAATACTCGCCGAGCTCGAGCTGGATAAGGAAACAATTGCAGCAGGACTGCTCCATGATGTGCTGGAGGATACCATCATGACCATGGATGAGATGCGTGCGGAGTTTGGAGACGATGTCGCACATCTGGTGGATGGTGTCACGAAGTTGAAGCACCTGCACCTGACAGACAGCACCAAGGATCCGAAGGACAAGAATGCGGACAGGCTTGAGATGCAGGCTGAGAATCTGCGTAAGATGTTTCTCGCCATGGCAAAGGATATCAGGGTCATCCTCATAAAGCTGGCAGACAGACTGCACAATATGCGTACACTCAAGTACCAGTCCAAGGAGGCACAGCAGCGTATCGCCAGAGAGACACAGGATATCTACTGTCCTATCGCACAGCGACTTGGTATCAGCAAGATAAAGATAGAGCTCGAGGACCTTTGTATGAAGTACCTCTATCCGGATGCCTACTACGATCTGGTAGAGAAGGTAGCCCTCAGAAAGACAGAGCGCGACACTTACATCCAGGGCCTGGTAAATGATGTCAAGAAGTATGTTTCAGATGCCGGCATCAAGGCAGAAATATACGGCAGGGCAAAGCATTTCTTCAGTATATATAAGAAGATGGTCAATCAGGACAAGACGATAGACCAGATATATGACCTCTTTGCCATCAGGATCCTGGTGGATACCATACCGGACTGCTACGCAGTGCTTGGTATCATACATGAGAAGTATAAGCCTATACCGGGCCGTTTCAAGGACTATATCGCCATGCCGAAGCAGAACATGTACCAGTCGCTTCACACGACACTCATAGGCCCGAGCGGACAGCCGTTTGAGATACAGATACGTACCTATGAGATGCATCGTACAGCTGAGTACGGTATCGCAGCGCACTGGAAGTACAAGGAAGCAAACAACGGCAATGCCACTAACACCACTGTCACAGAGGAGGAGAAGCTCAGCTGGCTGCGTCAGATACTCGAGTGGCAGCAGGACATGTCGGATAATAAGGAGTTTATGACTTTATTAAAGAGTGATTTAAATTTATTCTCCGACAATGTATTTGCATTCACACCGTCCGGCGATGTAAAGAACCTGCCAAAGGGCTCCACACCTATAGACTTTGCCTACAGCATACACTCTGCGGTCGGCAACAAGATGGTCGGTGCCAAGGTAAACGGCAAGCTGGTGCCGATAGACTATGTCATCAAAAACGGTGACCAGATAGAGATAATCACCTCACAGAACTCCAAGGGACCAAGCCGTGACTGGCTCAAGGTCGTAAAGAGCACACAGGCCAAGAATAAGATCAACCAGTGGTTCAGAAGTGAGCTCAAGGAGGAGAATATACAGCACGGCAAGGATCTGATAGCAGCCTATGCCAAGGCAAAGGGCATCAACTTTGCTGAAATAAACAAGCCTGAGTATCAGGAGAAAATACGCCGCAAATACGGCTTCCACGACTGGAACTCATGCCTTGCAACCGTCGGTCACGGCGGACTCAAGGAGAGCCAGATAGTCAACAGGATGTACGACGAGTACAAGAAGGATCATGTGGTGCCGGTGACAGATGCAGATGTGCTTGGCAGCATCGCAGAAAAGCAGCAGGCAGCAGCAGGTATACAGCCTGAGCACAAGTCAAAGAGCGGTATTGTGGTACACGGACTCTATGACGTGGCTGTGCACTTCTCGAAGTGCTGCAATCCTGTTCCGGGAGATGAAATCGTGGGCTTTGTCACAAGAGGCCGAGGCATCTCCATCCACAGGACAGACTGTGTGAATATCATCAATCTGTCCAAGATAGAAAAGGACAGGCTCATAGAAGCAGAGTGGCAGGATACAGCCCTCATGGACAACGGTGCCGAGTATCAGGCAGACCTAAAGATATTCTGTCATGACAGGCCGGGACTGCTCGTAGATATCACAAAGATATTTACCGAGAAGGAAATCAATATCAGTGGTATCCAGTCCAAGACCAGCAAGCAGGGCATCGCTACAATCGAGGTATTTTTTAATATCAAAGGCAGGGACCAGATAAAGGTTCTCGTGGAGAAGCTCAGACAGATAGAAAGTGTAATAGACGTAGAGAGGACCACCGGCTAAATTCCGGTGGTTCTTGCGTGAAGCATAACATATAACAGACAAGGAGTACACTCATATGGTAAATATGAAGATAGACCACTTCGTAGTGGGACCGGTGCAGACCAACTGCTACTTTGTCACCAATATAAAGACAAAGGAAATGATAATAATAGACCCGGGCGCGTGTGCTAATCAGCTCGCCAAAAAAGTGGATGAGTCAGGCGCAAAGCCAGTAGCAATACTGCTCACACACGGACACTTTGACCACGCCACTGATGCAAAGCCACTCGCAGACCGCTACGGCATCAAGATATATATCCATGAGGCAGACAAAGCCACACTTGATGACCCGCAGCTCAATGTCAGCTACATGATGGGCCAGTCAAAGACCTTTTATGCAGATGTATTTTTGAAGGATAAGCAGGAAATTGACATCGCAGGCTTTCACATAGTAGTGCTTCACACACCGGGGCATACACCGGGCGGCTGCTGCTATTATTTCCCGTATGAGGACGTGATCTTTACAGGCGATTCGCTGTTTTGCGGCTCAATCGGACGTACGGATTTCAAGGGCGGCAGCATGTCAGACCTCGTGCGCACAGTGAAGGAAAAAATCATGACACTGCCTGAGCATACAGAGGTGTACCCGGGCCACAACGACACAACAACTATAGAAAACGAGAGGATGTATAACCCTTACTTATGATAGTAGTAGTATTTAATAAACCGGATTTTGAATATGATGTGCACTCACTGCTCAAGGAGTTCTTCCCTCAGGAGGATGTGCAGATGTACTATAGCTGCTCACCTGATGAGGTGGAGGGGAAAAACCTTGCCTGCACACATCATGAGATGACAGATGATGGCGTAAAGGAATTTGCGGATGCCTCACAGGTATTTAAGATAGACTATGTGGGCGATGAAATTGCAGTGGAGTGGACGCTGAATAGAGCCGGCGGAAATAATTCCATGACAGGTGAGATGCAGCAAGCCGACGAAAATGATATTAAAACAGCCGGAAAAAGAATCTGCACAAAAATATCCGTGACCGGCGCAGACCGCAAGGAAACCAAAAACCGCCTCAAGCTCGCCCTGTATTCCATGATAGAAAAGGGCACAGGAAAGAGCCTTCCGTGGGGCACACTCTCAGGCATCAGACCAACCAAGATAGCCATGAAGTGTATAGAGGACGGCATGAACGATAAGGAAACCTACGACTATCTGAAGGAAACTTACCTCGCAAGCGATGAGAAAATCGACCTCTCAATAGGTATAGCAAAGCGTGAGAAGGCACTGCTCGATAGGGTGGACTATGACAACGGCTACAGCCTGTACATAGGCATACCATTCTGCCCGAGCACCTGTGCATACTGCTCGTTTACCTCATACCCGCTTGGTGTGTGGAAAAACCGCGTGGACGATTACCTCGACGCACTCGAGAAGGAGATAGACTACACGGCGCAGAAATTCTATCACAAGAAGCTAAACTCCATCTACATAGGAGGTGGCACACCGACCACACTAAGCCCTGCGCAGCTTGACAGGCTTATCAGAAAAATTAAATGCAGCTTTGATTTAAAGGACTGCCTGGAATTTACCGTGGAGGCAGGCAGACCGGACTCCATCACGAGAGAAAAGCTTATGGCACTAAAGAAAAACGGCATCAGCCGTATATCTGTCAATCCACAGACCATGAAGCAGCAGACACTCGATATAATAGGAAGACACCATACGGTAGACGATACGATACAGAGCTTCAAGCTTGCGCGTGAGCTGGGATTTGACAACATAAATATGGACCTCATTATGGGACTTCCCGAGGAAACACTTGATGATGTAAGGCACACGATGGAGCTCGTAAAGGAGCTGGCGCCTGACAATGTCACCATCCACTCGCTCGCAGTAAAGCGCGCTGCAAGGCTTACAATCTTCAAGGACCGCTATCAGGATATGCAGATGGTCAACACTCAGGAGCATATGGACCTCTGCGCAACCTACTGCAAGCAGATGGGGCTTGAGCCATACTACCTCTACAGGCAGAAGGGCATGGCAGGCAACATGGAAAACGTGGGCTATGCGGCAAAGGGCAAGGCCGGCGTATACAACATACTGATTATGGAGGAAAAGCAGACCATCGTGGCGTGCGGAGCCGGAGCAAGCACCAAGCGCGTCTGGCCTATACCAAATCCGGATGGCACACACCGCATTGACAGATGCGAGAATGTCAAGGATGTAGGGCAGTATATCGCAAGGATTGATGAGATGATAGAGAGGAAGCAGAGGCTGTTTGAGGAAAAATAAGCAGTATGGCATATAATAATGTATAATAATGCGCGCTACAATACCATAGCGATTAGCGAATGTGTCGAAAATTGTAAAGAAAACCTAATATTCATTGACAAAGAATTAAAAATGGGTGAAAATATATTATTGAAAACCCTGATTAGATACAGAAAAAGATACAAATAACCGAATAAAACATACGTAAAACAGAATAGGCTAAAATAATTCGGGGGGGGTACAAAGGTACCTCCCCTAGAACAGGTATAAAGGAAAATAAAAGATACCACAAGGAGAATTTGGAAAGAATGTACAGAAAGAAAGGCAGAGGATGGACAAAGCATATAGATTTTATGCTTATAGATATCGCATGCATTGTTATAGCATTTTTTATTTCATATGTGATACGCTTCGGCTTTAATAACCCATATGTGGACAAGGACTACCGTATACTGGGTGTAGCATTTCTTCTGATAGATTTCTTTGTGGAGATAATGGCAGATTCATTCAAGAATGTCCTAAAACGCGGATATCTGGATGAATTTATATCGACATGCAAGCATGCAATGCTTGTATTTTTGGTGACAGCGCTATTTCTGTTCACCACACAGATGGCTGATATATACTCGCGATTATCATTTTATATCATGTTTCCAATCTATGTGACAATAACATATGTAGCAAGACTAGCGCTCAAGAGCTTCCTTAAGAAAAAGGGCTTTGGAGCATCAAGAAAATCGCTGTTTGTCATTGCACCTGATGCCATGCTTCGTGATACACTGCGCACAGTGGAGAAAAGCTGTATAGGCTATACAAAGATAGTAGCAGCTTCACTGGATACAGACATGAAGGGTATGACTATATGTGGCATACCTATAGTTGCAAACCACGATGGTATAGTGGACTATGCGTGTGATGAGTGGGTGGATGAGGTGCTCATCCCGCCTTGTAGCGAGGATGAATATCCAGAGCGGATGGCAGATATATTCCTTGAGATGGGAATAGCGGTACATACAGGAATAACCAAAAATGGCACAGCCCAGGGAGGCTACAAGCAGATAGAAAAGATAGGCGACTATACCGTAGTCACATCAAGCGTGAACTATGCCAACACCAGCGCGCTTCTGGTAAAGAGAGGCATGGATATAGTCGGAGGACTGGTGGGCTGTCTGTTCACACTTATCATCATGATATTTGTGGGACCGGCGATATACATAGCATCGCCGGGACCGATATTTTTCTCACAGGAAAGAGTTGGCAGAAACGGCAGAAAATTCAAGATGTACAAATTCCGCAGCATGTATATGGATGCCGAGGAGCGAAAGAAGGAGCTTATGGCACAAAACAAGATAGGCGACGGAATGATGTTTAAGATGGACTTTGATCCGAGAATCATAGGCAACAAAGTGCTGCCAAACGGAAAGAAGAAAACCGGAATCGGGCAGTTTATCAGGAAAACTAGCCTGGATGAATTTCCACAATTCTTCAATATACTAGTAGGAGATATGAGTCTGGTAGGCACCAGACCACCGACACTCGATGAGTGGGAGAAGTATGAACCTCACCACAGAGCCAGAATGTCATTCAGACCGGGACTGACCGGGCTGTGGCAGGTGAGTGGCAGGAGCAATATCACGGACTTTGAGGAAGTGGTGAAGCTGGATACCCAGTATATTGGGGAGTGGAGTGTTAAAGGCGATATGAAGATAATTTTTCAAACTTTAATAGGAGTATTAAGAAATGATGGAGCAATGTAAGGAAAAACTTAATATTGCTATGTTTGGACAAAAAAGAATTCCATCAAGAGAAGGTGGAGTTGAGATAGTAGTTGAAGAACTTTGTACAAGGATGGTTACACAGGGACATAATGTGACTTGCTACAACAGAGGTGGTCATCATGTAAGCGGTTCTGAATATGATTCAAAACGACTTAAAGAATATAAAGGAATAAAGCTTAAGACAGTTCCGACAATAGAAAAGAAAGGCCTTGCGGCTGTTTCATCTTCATTTTTTGCAGCATTATGCTGTGCTTTTGGCAAATATGATGTTGTACATATTCATGCGGAGGGACCGGCATTTTTTGCATGGCTGCCAAAATTATTTGGTAAAAAAGTGATTGTAACAATTCATGGGTTGGATTGGCAGCGTGAAAAATGGAAAAGTGGATTTGGCTCAAAGTTCATTCATCAGGGAGAAAAAAATGCCGTAAAGTATGCTGATGAAATTATTGTGCTGAGTAAAGGGGTTCAGGATTATTTTAAGAAGAGGTATGGAAGAAAAACAGTATTCATTCCAAATGGAGTGAATAGACCAAAAATTCAAGAATCTAAACTTATTACGGAAAAATATGGTTTGGAAAAAAATTCATACATATTGTTTTTAGGACGATTAGTTCCGGAAAAAGGAATCAGATATCTAGTTGAGGCATTTAAGAATGTTAAGACGGATAAGAAGTTAGTAATAGCTGGTGGTTCAAGTGATACAGATTCATTTATGAATGAATTAAAAGATTTAGCAAAAGATGATGACAGGATTATTTTTACAGGATTTGTTCAAGGACAGATACTGAAGGAGCTATATAGTAATGCTTATATATATACATTGCCTTCAGACCTGGAAGGAATGCCTCTGAGCCTTTTGGAAGCTATGAGTTATGGAAATTGTTGCCTGGTTTCGAATATTCCGGAGTGTACAGAAGTTGTAGAAGACAATGCATTGGTCTTTAAGAAGGCTGATGTTAATGACTTACTCACCAAAATTCAAAAGGCATGTGATTATCCTGAAATGATTACGAAAATAAAAGAACAAGCGACTGATTTTATTTGTAGAAAATACAACTGGGATTTTGTAACAAAAGAAACAATGAATCTATACAGGAGATAACGATGAAAATTTTGATGATAAATAAGTTTCTGTATCCAAATGGGGGATCAGAGACTTATATATTCAAATTAGGTGAATATCTGATGAAAATGGGGCACGAAGTGCAGTATTTCGGAATGGAACACGAAGGAAGATGTGTAGGTAATTGCGTCAATGCTTATACATCTGATATGGATTTTCATGGTGGTTCAAAGATAAGTAAATTAACATATCCTGTTAAAACAATTTACAGTAAAGAAGCAAGAATACAGATTAGAAAAGTATTAGATGATTTCAAACCTGATGTATGTCATTTAAATAATTTTAATTATCAGTTAACTCCTTCTATAATCCTAGAGATTGTGAAGTGGCGCAAGGAATCTGGATGTAATAGTAAAATTGTTTTTACAGCACATGATTATCAGCTTATCTGTCCTAATCATATGTTGAATAATCCAAATACTCACCAAAACTGTGAGAAATGTCTTGGCGGCCATTTCATGAACTGCGTAAAAGGTAAATGTATACATGGATCTACTGCAAAGTCAGTTATCGGTATGATGGAAGCAGAGCTTTGGAAGCTGAAAGGGACTTATAAGTATATTGATAAAATAATATGTTGTTCAGAATTTATGAAGACAAAGATGGACAGTAACCCAGTTTTTGCTCAAAAGACAATAGCGATGCACAATTTCATCGATAGGGTGGAATGGAAAGTGACTCCGAAGAAAGATTATGTTCTTTATTTTGGACGTTTTTCAGAGGAAAAAGGCATTGGTACACTCATCAAGGTCTGCAAGGAACTGCCGGATGTACAGTTTATCTTTGCAGGAACTGGTCCATTGGAGGATGAAATCAAGGGTATAAGTAACATTAAGAATGTAGGCTTCCAAAAAGGTGAGAAGTTGGAAAAACTTATTCGTGAGGCTAGATTTTCTATTTACCCGTCTGAGTGGTATGAGAACTGCCCATTTTCAGTGATGGAATCTCAGATGTACGGTACGCCGGTGCTCGGAGCGAACATTGGCGGTATCCCGGAACTGATTCAAGTTGGTAAAACTGGTGAACTGTTTGAGAGTGGTAATGCAAAAGAACTGAAGAGGAAAGTTCAGAAGCTCTGGAGTGATAATAAGCTATGCGAAGAATATAGTAGGAATTGCAAGGATGTCAGCTTTGATACCATCGATGAGTATTACGAGAAAATTATGAAGGAATATCAGTAAGAGAGGAGGAAAGGCCGATGGTTTATATGCTGTTTGATAACCCGGCTGATAAACAGAATATGACATTTCTGAACAGCTATGAAACAGCCAAGATTCGGCAGGTTTATCCGTCTCAGAAATGTAATTCTACTAAGGAAATGCTGGACGCCTGCAAAGACATAATCAAGCAGTCGGTCGATGGAGATACAATAATCTTCTGGTATGATTTTATGGCTGTTCTGTGCTGGTGGTTGTGCAAAGTGCAGTTCAAAAACAGAAAGATAATTGCACTGAATATTCTGCTTAAAGATAAAACAACTGCAAAAAATAAGCTGGCAAAGTTTTTATACAAGTCGATGCTGAAATCGAAGAAGGTTCAGGCGACTGTGACTTCAAGGAAATATGGGGAACACTTGAATGAAATGCTCGGAATCTCGAAACAGTACACGCTGTTACATGACATCTATCATGGTGGTTATAGTATTGAATATGAGGGAAAAGTTATTCCGAATACGGTGTTCTGCGGCGGTCGGAACGGTCGTGACTGGGAGTTTTTGATTAGAATTGCACAGGCGATGCCGGAAATTACATTCAACTGTGTTATGACGAAGGATAAGTATGAAGAGCACAAAGAGAACTTCGGTAAAAATATGGTGGTGAGGTCGGATATTCCCGAACAGGAATTCATTGAGTTCATGTGTCAGTCACAGCTGGTAGTTACACCGTTGGATACGGAGGCCCCGGCTGGATTGATTGCTTTTTACCAGGCAGTCGCCAATGGGAAGATGGCAATCACGTCGGATACAGTAACTACACAGGAGTATTTCGCCGATGGCAGAGGGGCTTTGTGTGGAAAGAATGTAGAAGACTGGAAAAACAAAATTCGGTACTACTTACAGCATAGCGAAGAAGCTGATTCTTGTGCGGCAAAGTTTAAGAATTTCCTCGAGATTGAGTGTTCCGAGGAGAAATATGCAAAGACATTGTGGAGGATGCCGGCGGAATGAAAGAGAGATATGAAGGAATAGACGGCTTGAAAGCCTATTCCATATTAGGAATTGTACTGATGCATATTTTTGAAAATGGAGATTTTGGTTTGACGGGGTATATGTTTAAAAAAGTAATTCCGTCATTCACGGATTTGGTTTTTCTTTTTATGATGGTCAGCGGATTTGGTATGTGCTGTGGTTATTACCAGAAGATTGTTGAACAGAAAATCAGCATAGAGGATTTCTATAAGAAGCGGTACATCAAAATTTGGCCGTACTTTGCATTACTTTGTGTGTTGGACTTTGTGATTTCACCGAGCAAGGAATCCTTATTTGAGGTTTTCGCAAATTTGACTCTTTGTCAAGGGCTACTTCCAAATGCAAATATTTCCGTCATCGGTGTTAGTTGGACACTGGCCGTCATTTTTGTGTTTTATATGTTGTTCCCATTCTTCTGTTACCTGATTGGAAATAAGAAGAGGGCGTGGGGAGTGGCAGTTTTAGCATTGGCATTTAATTATGTGTGTAGCATCTATTTCTTTGATGCAAATCATATTTCAAAATTCAGTCCACGAACCAATATAATCTACGATGCAATTTATTTTATTGCAGGTGGTCTGATTTTCCTTTATAGGAAGGAATTGGCTGAGTTTGCATCAAAGTACAGGATTATCGCGGGAGCGATTCTGCTAATTGCCACAGTTGCTTATTTTGCATTAGGTGGCTCGACGCTTACGTTGTTGTTCTTCTGTGTGACAGCATTGGTTTATACCCTCGGCTGTAGAAAAGGGGGGCTACTGGTCAATTCAGTCGCCAAGTTTCTCGGCAGTATCTGCTTCGAGATTTACCTGTGCCACATGGTAATTTATCGTGTGCTTGAAAAAATGCACCTTGTTCATCTATTTGAAAACGGTCTACTGGCATATATCTTTACCACTATCGTAGTCATCTGTGGTTCGGTTGTGTTCTCGGTGTGTGCCAAATGGTTATTAAATAAAATCGAAACATCTTTAAAAGAGAGAGTAAACAATAGGAGAATTAATCATGTCTGAAGAAAAAAAGTTAAATGGTACTGTTATTGTCACTTACCGCTGCAACGCTCGTTGCTCTATGTGCAACCGTTATAAAGCACCTTCCAAGCAGGAAGAGGAAATCAGCATCGAGACCATTAAAAAGCTGCCGAAGATGTACTTTACAAACATTACCGGGGGTGAACCGTTCATCCGTACTGATTTGAAAGATATAGTTAGGGAGTTATATAAGAAGTCTGATCGTATCGTTATTTCGACAAATGGTTTTTTTACGGATCGTATTGTTGATTTGTGCAAAGAGTTTCCGCAGATTGGTATTCGTATTTCTATTGAAGGACTGGAACAAACAAACAACGAAATTCGGGGATTACAGGATGGCTACCAGCGTGGTTATGGTACATTGAAGAAGCTACGAGAGATGGGCATGAAGGATGTTGGATTCGGTATGACTGTTCAGGATAAGAATGCTCCTGATTTGGTTCCGTTGTATAAAATTTCAAATGAAATGGGAATGGAATTTGCTACGGCTTCACTACATAACAGCTTTTACTTTGTTGAGGCAAAGAATATTATTAATGACCGTCCTATGGTTGCAAAGAACTTTGAAAATTTAGTTAATGAACTACTGCGTAGTAATAGTCCAAAGAAGTGGTTTAGAGCATATTTTAACCATGGTTTGATTAATTATATATATGGGCAGAAGCGTTTACTGCCATGTGATATGAGTTTTGATACTTTCTTTATTGACCCATATGGTGATGTTATGCCTTGCAATGGAACCAAAGATAAAGAAGTTATGGGAAACCTTAACAATCAGTCATGGGATGAATTGTGGAACAGTCCTGAGGCTGCGAAGGTTCGTGCGAAGGTTCGTTGTTGTGACCGTGATTGTTGGATGATTGGCTCTGTTTCTCCGGCTATGCATAAGTATATATGGAAGCCAGCTACATGGGTTTTAGTTCACAAGTTTAAAGCATTATTTAGTAAGCATCCATATAGTATGTATGAACTGAAGATTTGTCGTGATTATCGTGATGGAAAAGTAACTAAAGAAGAGTTGGATAAGTGCAGCACCTGTGATATGAACTGTGTAATTAATAACGGTTTGAGCGAGGCAAGTAAGGAAGAGTTAAAGCATAAGACAGGTGAAGAAATTGTAGATGCAGATATAGCTCAGCAGATGGAGACAAAATGATGTATGAAAAGGTAGCGGTAAAAGAAAGAGAAAAATGGATTGATTATGTAAAAGTAATAGCGTGTATATTGGTTGTTCTAGGTCATTTTTTTCAGAGCATGACTAAAACAAATATTTTACCAGAGAATAATTTATACAAATGGTTTGAAATGACAATATATTACTTTCATGTGCCGTTATTTTTTATTTGTAGTGGATATTTATATCAAAAGTATAGTAAAGTAAATAGTTTAGACAGCTGGTGTAAAAATATATTGAAGAAAGCATTAGCACTTGGGGTACCGTATATGACTTTTTCTATAGCAACATGGGTACTAAAAAGGGTGTTTTCAAGTAGTGTTAATGATAGAATTGGCGGACTAGGAGATACGTTGTTTTTTCATCCTACAGCTCCATATTGGTATTTATATGCATTATTCTTTATTTTTATCGTTACACCAACGTTTTGCAATATTAAAGTTACTATATTTGGATTGGCAATATCATTTATTGCAAAGGTTCTGATTTTGATAATTGGTGGGGGATGCTATGTTTATGCAATATCAACAGTTCTATCAAATGAAATATGGTTTGTACTTGGTATGAGTATTTGTGTATTTAATATACATCTGAAAGACAAGAAGATACAAGGAATGATAAGTGGGTGTCTGTTTGCTATATTGAGTGTTGTAGTATATATGAAGGAATTTCATAATGAGGGAATTTCATTTGCGATGGGATTGTTAGCTTGTGAAGCAGTTATCGTTATTGTGGCTAGTTTTGAAAATAAATTTGGAAAAGGAATGGAATTTCTCGCAAAATATACAATGCCTATTTTTTTAATGCATACTTTATTTGCTGCACCTATAAGAACAATTTTACTAAAGTTAAATATTAATAACGCATTAATTCATGTTATTACTGGAATAAGCATCAGTTTTTTAGGACCAATAGTTGTAAGTTATATAATGAAGAATAAATGGATAGAGGTCTTATTGTATCCAAATAAGGTTATAAAAAATAAAAAGTATTTTTTTTAATAATGTCTTTTTGTAGCTTTTGTGAAGTTTTAGCATAATTTTTAGTTATTGTTTTTTAGTGGGAATTTAAAGAAAGGAATTTATTATTAATTGAGAATATGTTAAAGGATAAATATAAGAAAGTTATAAAGGTTTTATATGGATATATAAATTGTAAAATTAATAGAGTGAAATATGAAAACGGAGTTTATATAGGTAAAAAAGTTGATATAAAAAATGGATGTATAGTACATTTAAATCATGATGTGAGTATAAGACCTTATTGTCAGATTTGGTCAGGTGGGGATGGCATAGAAATAGGAGCTCGTACAGAAATAGGTGAAAGATGTCGTATTTCTATAATAAATAAGTTAAGTATTGGAATGGACGTTTTAATTTCACCAAATGTTTATATTAGTGATTGTGATCATGAGTATAGAAATATAAACATTCCTGTAATAAATCAAGCGACTGTAAATAAAGTAGATAATGAGATAAAAATAGAAGATGGATCTTATATAGGAATTAATACTGTTATTATAGGAAAGGTTAATATTGGAAAACATTGTGTAATAGGAGCCAATTCTGTTGTTACAAGAGACATTCCAGATTATTGTGTTGCAGCTGGTGCACCGGTAAAAATAATTAAACGCTACGACAAAAATAAAGGAGAGTGGATTAAATGCATTTGATTTGTTATATAAATGAATTTGGTTTAATTATGTTTGTAAGAAATAGTTTGACAAGAATTATGCGCAAATTAAAAATTTCAGATTCGTTAATCAATAAATTCGATTGTTATAAACATAAGAGAATAGTTAAATATTTAAATTTAAAATATGGAAAATATATTTCTAATGTATATTCAGATTCATCTATTAAAAATATTGAAAGAAACTGTAATATCTGGATTTTTTGGTGGCAAGGTGAAAAAAAAATGCCATTGATTGTAAAGAAATGTTATGAAAGTGTTAAGAGTAATGCAAAAGACCATAAGGTGGTATTGATTGATAAAAACAATTTGAATAATTATGTTGATTTTCCTCAATTTATATACGATAGAATAGAAACTGGGAATATGACAATAACACATTTTTCGGATATACTAAGAGAGAAACTTCTTTATATGTATGGAGGTATCTGGATGGATGCAACCATTTTTATGACTGATCCATTTCCAGATAGTTTGTATAATAACACTTATTATACATTGAATGGAGCTTTTAAAAATTGGAAATGGAGTGGTTTTTTTCAGGCATCTAGTAAAGATAATATGTTTCCTAAGCAAATTTATAAATTATTTGAGTTATATTGGAAAGAACATAATGAATTAATAACTTATTTGCTAATTGATTGTTTTTTTGAATTAGCATATGAAAATAATAACGAAATAAAACAAATGATAGATAGTCTAGACAAAGTGGATGATTCGATATTTTGTTTAAATGATAAAATGCTAGATTTACCATTTGATGAAAAAATGTTTAATGAATTGAAAGATAAAAGTAATATTCACAAATTATCGTACAAGTTTGAGCATACAGAAGAGATTGATGGTAAAAGTACATTTTATAAGGAGATAATAAATGGAAAAATTACTGGATGATAACAATCAACTGATCATTATTTCTATAATTGTACCAATATATAATATGGAAAAATATATACATTTATGTGTTAGTTCGATTTTGAAACAAAGTTTTAAAAATTTTGAGTTGATTTTAATTGATAATATGTCAGAAGATAATTCTTATAATATTTGTATAGAATACAGTAAAATTGATAAGAGAATTGTTGTAGATAAATGCGTTAATAGAGGTGTATCTAATGCGAGAAACATGGGAATTTCAATAGCAAAAGGCGAATATATTATTTTCATCGATGCAGATGATACTATAAACAATGATTATTTAAAAAATTTGTATTTAAATATAAAACATAATGATTTGGTGATTTGCGGAATAAATATTCAAGATGAATCAAGAAATTATATACGGTCGTATAGTATTCCCAGAAATCTAAAATTTAGCATGAATGATAAAGAGTCTTGCGAAAAAATAGAATTATTAGATAGTAATAACATTTTAAATTCCATTTTCAATAAGATATATAAAAAAGATCTTATAAAATCAAATTTTGATAGTAGGTACACTATAGGTGAAGATTTGGATTTTAATTTAAAGTATATGTTGGAGTGTGACAACATTTCGGTTATTACAAATTGTCTTTACAATTATTATACAACAGAAGGGTTGTCTGACGAGAAAAAAGAAAGGTATTTAGGACAACATTTGACAACCATAGATCATATATTTCAGAACAATATTGAATTATATAATAATAGCAAAGTGAAATGTATGAGTTCAGCTTTAAAGAGAATTTATACTAGAAATGTTATACAGTGTATTAATGAATATGCCTTTTTTTGTGATAATAAGGAGCAATTCAAATTATTTTGTAAGAACGTGTGTTGTAATGAGACAAGAAAGGGATTGTTATCAAAAGTAGATTTAAGTTTTCTGTATAATCTTGAGTATTATATTATAAACAAGAAAAAAAGTAGCTTATTATTTGTTATATGTATCGTAATAAAAAAAATGAAGAGGTTTATATGATAAGAGTTAAAGTGAAAAATATATGTATATATTTAGCAACTATACTTATAACATTACGACTAAATTTACTATTAACGCAAAGGAGTATTGATGAAGGTTTTTCTAATTTTCTATTTATTAGTGCTTTTTTGCTTATATTGATACAAATATTTACATCAAAATATACAGTAATGCAATTATTTATGTTAGTTGTTTTAACTCTAGTTATTGTTAAAATAACTTTAGTGACAGGAAGTAATATATTGTTGTTTATGTTATTTTTTGTTTATGCAATCCCAGATATTGATCTTGTTAAAATAATATACATTTATACATTTATTACAACTAGTTTATTTATATATACGGTGATGAATTCTTTGTTTACAGGAACTAATATTAGTTTATATGGTGGATGGAGAGAAAATGTAGGATTAGAAGAAAGATATATTTTCGGTTTTGTTCATCCAAATACTTTGCAAGGAACATATTTTAGAGTGGTTGTTGGTCTTATGTTTTGCTGTAAAAATAAAAAGTGGATAAATAAGTTAATAATTTGTTGTATGTTGGTTGGTTTTTTATTATTTACATTTTCTAAATCAAGAGCTGGTTTTCTGGTATTATTAATATATCTAGTAACATTTTTAATGACAAAAGGCTTACAAAAGATTATTGAGTTAAAAAAACTAGCATTTATTTATGAGATAATATATATTTTCATTGTATTTTTTACCTTATATTCTTGTTATACATATGGCAAGAATAAGATAATCGTTTTAATAGATTCTGTTTTGACAGGAAGATTTATGCTTGCGTCAAGAATTATTAATAAGGTTAGTTTATCAATATGGGGGAATTACTTACCTAGAGATTATGTTATTGATTGTGGAATAACAGCCACGTTAGTGATTTATGGTATTTTATTTTTTATTATTGTCTTATTTATTTATTTGATAGGAATAAAAAAAGCTGTTAATGATGGAGACGCATTTATCGTGGCAACAATTGTCTCTTTCATATTTTATTCAATGATAGAAGATGTTTATGCAAATATCTTTTTGAATCTTGGTTTCTTATTTTGTATGAATTATACAATGTTAACAATGAAATCTAAATATAATGTTACATTGAAAGGAAAATAATTTATTTATATGTGTCATTTGGTTACAGTCATTGTTCCGGTTTATAATGCAGAAAAATATATTTCAAGGTGTATAGAATCAATTATTAATCAATCATATACTAATTTTGAATTGATATTGATAAATGACGGATCCACAGATAATTCGGAATCTATATGTATAAAATATTTAAGTGATAATAGAGTGAAGTTAATAAACAAATGTAATGGAGGAGTAAGCAGCGCAAGAAATGATGGTATCAAAAATGCTAATGGGGAATATATTACATTTGTAGATGCAGATGATTGGATACATAAAGATTATATTAAGGAATTAGTATATAACATTCAAGAAAATAACTTATGCATGTGTTCATATTGGAAAGTTGCTGATAGTGTTTGCTATAAGGTGGAAGAGCCCGCTCTAAAAGAGATTAATTCAATCCTGGTATTTTGGAATGATGATTCTATAAAGACTGGTGATAAAGACATAATTATCAAATTTAGACCAAGTGGTTTTGTTTGGCGATGCATGTTTAAGAAAACAATTATTGATAAATATGATTTACTTTTTAATACAAAAATTGATTACAGTGAGGATTTATTGTTTTTGATACAGTATTTATCAAAAATTTCAAATCGCGGAATTAAATATATTAATGTCCCTTTGTATTATTATTTCGATAATGAAAAATCTGCTTGCCATCAAAATATTAAAAAGAAACTGATTCAAAATAGATGTGTTTTTGTTTCAGAATTAACTAGAATATGCAGAAAATGCTATTCTGACAAAGGACAATATGAAACAAAGATAAATGAAATATGTTTTGATTCTATATATGAGATTGTAAGTAATGCTAAAAATTATAATGATTATAAAGAGTTCAAAAGAGAATTAATGGATTTAAAGAAATCTGTAATATTTTCTGATTTTAATTTAAAAAAATTGAAACTAAAGATTATTTATAATTCAAAAAAGAAAGTCATAGTTTTAATGCTTATAAAAATTAAAGCTTATAAGATTATATATTGGCTATATAAAGGATTCAGATAAACAAAATATATTAATAATGGATAGTCGTGTTTAATCATACGACTTATATACGAAAGGTGTAGAAGTTATGGTTAAAAATATACTGCTAGTTACATTGTATGATGAGGGTAATATAGGAAATAGATTACAGAATTATGCACTTCAAACAAAATTACTTAGCTATGGCACAAAAGTAACTACGTTAGATAATTGTTATACAACAGATTTTAGCTTGTCTTTTAAGTTAAAAATGTTTATAAAAAGAGTATTAGCAGGTGTTGGATATAAGAAGTATAAAGTTGACTATGAGAGATATTTATCAGGTAAAAGTATTAGGTTAAGTAATATTAATTTTGATACAAGAAATTTATATAAAGTAATAAAAAAGAAGACGGACGATGCCTTTAATTCTGATTGGACTTTTTATGACCTAGCTGTAGTTGGAAGTGATCAGGTATGGCATAAATGGAGGGATGATTTAAATGAACTACCATATTATTATCTCCAGTTTATGCCTAAAGAAAAAAGAACTGCTTATGCAGCAAGTTTTGGATTTGATGAATTTCCAAAGAATGATGTTCAACAACACATTAAAGGTATAATGGAAATGAATAAAATTTCTTGTAGAGAAAAAAGTGGATGTAGGCTTGTAAAAAAATCCACTGAAAGGAACGCAGTAAGAGTATTAGATCCTACATTATTATTAAGTGTATCTGATTGGAAAGAGATAGAAAAACAATCATGTAGTATTTCAATTATTAATAAAAAATATAGATATGTTTTTTTGTATTTTCTAGGTGATATTACTGATGAATACAATAATTATATACTATCAATTATGAAAAAAAATGATATTAATATAATTTTAGATTTTTTTGATACTTCAAAAATAAAATTAAAGGAAAGAGGACCGGCAGAGTTTATAAAATTGATTAATAATGCAGAGTATGTATTTACTGACTCATTTCACTGTACAGTGTTTTCTGTATTGTTCAATAAAGAGTTCACGGTATTTAGACGTCAGCAAGCTGGATTTGAAAATATGTTTGGTCGAATAGAGGATTTGTTGGCAAGTAAAAATGCTTTAGATCATATATATGGTGGGACTGATGCAGAAGCGACAAACGATTTTAACAAATTATATGATGAGTCTGTTGCGTATTTGGAAGATATCTTACAGGTTTACGAATAAATATTATTAAATAGAACAATTAGGCGTAATATAAAGAGCAACAAGAAAATTGTGTGAAGAATTATATGCTAGTATATTTATGTAGTTACTTAGTGGACGAGAATCATTGGTAAATTAATTTATGGAATTTAGAAAAGTAAAAAAAGAATTACAAATAGAAGAAGTTGAAAAATTGGTTAAAGCTGCAAATAATATAAAAGATGTAATAAGCGAGAATGAGTTTTCAGAAGATGAGGATGGATTTGAACTTGCAAAAATAATAACAATAAATCTTGCAAAAGGAGGGAGATTATTTAGAATACTTGATACTTTAAGTATATATTTTGAAGCATTTCTTAATGGGTGTGAAATGCTAGTTGCTTTCTTTTTGGGAATCATTTCAAACTATATTATTAATGTAAAGCTTAATATTCTAAATAAAGACATAAAGTGTGTAATTGTGTCATTAATAATAATGAGTTGTGCTTGTACCATTGTAAAGAAGTTAATAAGGGCGAAAAATAATACTGTTTTTATAATGGAAAATATGACATTTGGACAGTATAAAGCCTTGTTAAATACTAATATAAAAATAACATATGACAGAAATGAAAATAAAAAGAATAAGAGGTACATAGAAAATCGTGTTGTTATTTTTTTAAAACAATATTTGTTTAAACGTGAAAAAATAATCAATATGATGTTATCATGTACATCAATATTATATTCGGCATTACTTTTTGTGGGCAGTGCAATAGCTATCAATTATCAATTTGTTATTGTTATTATTGTAGGATTGATAATAGCATTTCTCGAGTTTTTAAAATATTATCCATATGATTTTAGAAAAAATAGTGTCTTATCAATATTCAAAGAAATAAAAAAATCTATAAGGGAAAGTTGTGAACTTTTACTAGTACCGTCTCTCACTGTTTTTGTATCCATTATTTTATTGAAGCTATTTAATAGAACTCCAGATGATATTTCAGATACATTAAAAAATATGGCTGAGCAGATAGTAGGAAGTTGGTGTGCTGTGTTTATGATTTTAGTATATTTTGCTATATTGATAGTAATATTCTCAGTTGGAATGTTGGCGTATTATAAAATTTCAAGTAAAATAAATAAGAACAAATGAAATATATTTGAATAGTGTACTTATAATAAGTTTAAATGTATGGTATTAATAAAAGATTGAGAGAAAAAGAGGGAGCTATAAAAGTGAAAATTTAATAATAAGTGGACGGTTAAGAATAAACAGTGATTATATAAAAAATTGCAATGGAATTAAGTGTGAATATTTTCAAGTGGAACTTATTTTTAATCAAATAATCGAGAATGCTGATGAATTAAATATTTACGATATAATTTATAAATATTAAGTGATTTTTTGCAGATAACAGGGAGGTAAAATTTGAGTAGAGTAAAGAATGCTTCTAGAAATATCGTATGGGGAGTGTTGAATAAGATTGTGGTATTACTTTTACCATTTATAACACGTACTGTTATGATATATACACTTGGAATGGAATATGTAGGATTAAGTAGTCTATTTACTTCCATTTTACAAGTATTGAGTTTTGCAGAACTGGGAATTGGTAGTGCGCTCGTTTTTAGTATGTACGAACCAATGGCTGAAAATGACGATAAAAAAATATGTGCACTTTTAAATTTATATAAAAAAACGTATAGAATAATAGGAGTAATAATTTTGGTTGCGGGCCTGGCAATTTTACCATTTTTAAATTATTTTGTAAATGGATCAGTTCCCAATAATATAAATCTTCAGATATTGTTTGTGATTTATCTATTAAATAATTTAGTCGGTTATTTTTTATTTGCATACAAACAGGCATTATTTACTGCAGCTCAGAGAGTGGATGTAATAAGTAAAGTTGGAATGATACTACAGTTATTTTTAAGTACATTTCAGGTTGTTATTTTGATATTATTCAAAAATTATTATATGTACTCAATTGCAATACCTATTGTGACAGTAGTCAATAACATAATTATTTGTGTAGTTTCTGATAGGACGTTTCCACAATACAAATGTTATGGTTGTATATGTAAGGAAGAAAAGAAAGAAATTGAAAAAAAAGTGGGAGGATTGCTGTTTCAAAAGATAGGTAATATTATTCTGATATCAGCGGATACAATTGTTATTTCATCTTTTTTAGGATTAAGAGTTCTTGGAATATATAATGGTTATTATTACGTTATTACAGCATTGTTAGGTTTCTTAGCGGTCATACAGCAGGCAATAATCCCCGCAATTGGTAATAGTGTAGTACTTGAATCTAAAGCAAAAAATTTAAAAGATTTTAGGATGTTTCACTTATTATATATGTGGATTGTAATTTGGTGGTGTTGTTGTTTAAGCGGATTATATCAACCGTTTATTAGTATATGGCAAGGTAGCAGTAATATGCTTTCAGATAAAATGGTAATTCTACTTGTGATGTATTTCTTTTGTTACAAAATGGGTGATGTATGTTGGATGTACAGAGAAGCAATTGGTCTTTGGTGGGAAGCTAGGTATATTCCGTTTATTTCTTCAATAATTAACTTGATAGTTAATATTATATTAGTTAATTGTTGGGGGCTTGCAGGTGTTCTTATCTCATCTATACTAGCTTTAGCGGTTATTAATTTTCCATGGAGCTCAAAGGTTTTATTTTTGACATATTTTAAATCAAAAAAAGAGTGGATTTCCTATATGTCAAGAAATGTAAGGTATTTTATTGTTATGATATGTATTTCATTTGTGACAAGTACTATCTGTTCATTGTTTAGAGAATCAAATATCATTAATTTAGTATTTAGATTAATAATATGTATGATCATTCCTAATGTATTATTATTAGTTTTAAATATTCGAAATGAATATTTTAAAAATGCAACTAAACTGGTGATTTCAATGCTTCCTCATAAAGCACAAGTATTAATCAATAAGGTGGTTAGAAGATGATTTTTATGTTTGTAATATTCTGTTTTATATTATTGATAATTATAGAGTTCGTACTTGAAAAGAAATATATGCAGACAGATGAATATAAAAGAAGTTTAGGCGGTGCTGCAAAACTGAAGAATGTACCACATAATATAGAAATTTGTAATGTAGGCTCAGGACCAAGTTTATATGGAATATCATATGAGTATACTGATAAGAATGGATTTAATTTTGGTACTGCGCCACAAAATTTTGAGTATGCATTTAAACTGCTTAAACACTTTAAAGCAAATATAAATGAAGGGGCTATAGTTATAATAACTGTAATGTGTCCGATGTCGTTTGGAAACAATAGGGATTTTGATAGACGAAATTATTCTGATAAGTTTTATGGAATCCTAAATCCAGATGAAATTATTGGATATAGTAGAATGAGAAAAGTTAAGTTAAGTCATCCACTTTTAGTAAAATGTATCAATAAGGTAAAGAACAAATTTAAGACTAATATTGAAATAAATAATAATGACAATACAAAAAGTTCGGAAACAAATATTGTGAGGGTTTGGGAAGAAGAATTTAAATTGGAAAATTTAAATGAATATATGTATTCCATTGAGCATGAAAAAGCTGCTAAAAGTAAAGTGGATATATTAAATAATGAGATAGAATTTTGTTATAACAATAATTGGATTCCAATTATTGTTATCCCACCCGTACCGAGTCAAACGCGAAAGAGCATAGGACTGGATTTCTTGAATAGGTTTTTCGGTATAAATTTAAATAAATTAAAAGAAAAGCAGCCGCTAGTGCCAGTGCTTAACTATTATGATGATTCAAGATTTACTGATGATTTGTTTAGTAATGATATTTTTTTAAACGTGGAGGGACAAGCTGAATTTTCAAAAATATTGTTTGATGATATTAATGTAAATATATAACTGCTAAGATATATTAATGAGAGGAAGGATTAATGAATAATGGAATACTTTAAATTAAGTAATGATGTTACTATTCCTGCAATTGGGATGGGGACTGGTTGGATGAATACTGCATATAAAAATCCGAAATTTTTTACTAAGAGAGTTCTTAAAGAGATTGTTGAAAGAATATCAGGAAAGTATTCAAAGGATAAAAATTACAATGCAAGCTATGAATTAAGAAAATTGATTAAATTTGGGAAATCAATTAAAGATGATGTAGCTTGTGGATATGAATTATTTGATACAGCATACTCTTATAATAACTGTGAAATAATGGGTGATAAGCTAAAATTAAGTAATAATAGAAAGCGCTATTTTATTATTTCAAAGTGTTCTAATGCATGTCAAAGAGAAGATAAAGTTATTCAAGAATTCGAAGAAACATTAAAAGCTTTGGGGACAAATTATGTAGATTTATATTTAATACACTGGCCTCAAACCGGATGTTATTTACATACTTGGAGAATATTGGAAAAATTATATTTAGAAGGGAAAGTTAGAGCAATTGGAGTTTCAAATTTTAATATACATCATATTGAAGCTATTATAAAGAATTGTAAAGTAAAACCAATGGTAAATGAAGTTGAATGCCATCCGATGCTTCAACAAAAAGAGTTAAGAGAATATTGTAAAAAGAACGGGATACAGCTTATAGCACATACTCCAACAGGAAAGATGAGGAGTAATATAGTGAAAAGCGTTTTAGGCGATATTGCAGAAAAAAATAATAAGACAATAACACAAGTAATATTAAGATGGCATTATCAGCTTGGAGATGTATGTATTCCGAATACATTAAATAAAGAGCATGCATCAGAAAATTTAGATATATTTGATTTTAATCTTAGTGATGAAGATATGATGAAAATATTTGAATTAGACTGTAATGGGCGCATCTGGCCAGATCCTGATAATTGTAATTTTGAAGAGTTATAGAGGTGAAGAATGATAGATAAATTCAGTGAAAATAATTGTAATGGCTGTCAGATGTGTAAAGATGTTTGTGCTAGAAATGCTATTTCATATCAGGTAAATAAACAAGGATTTTGGTTTCCAAAAGTTGACTATTCTAAATGTGTAAAATGTGGATTATGTGTAAAAAAATGTCCTAACAAGACAAAGGTATTTAATGAAAAGGCAAAGCCTTTAGTAAAAGCAGTATGGTCAGTTGATGATGACGTAAGAATGGATAGTACATCCGGTGGCCTTTTTTATGAATTGGCAAGAGATATTCTGTTGAATAAGAAAGGGTATGTTGTTGGATGTATTTATGATGATGATTATAAGGGGGCACATCAAGTTATTATTGACTCTATAGACGAATTAAAACCATTGATGGTATCAAAATATGTCGAAAGTAATGCTGAGGGAATATATGTAAAAACTACTGAAGCGTTAAAAACAGGAAAAATTGTTTTATTTGTTGGTGCTCCATGTCAATGCGCAGCTTTATATAGTTATTTGGGAAAGGATTATGATAATTTATTTGTTGTAGATTTCTTATGTAGAGGTGCTAATTCACCTAAAGCCCATAGAAAATATGTAGAGTATTTAGAAAAAAAATATAATTCAAAAATTGTTTCATTAAGATCAAAGGACAAACGAAATGGTTGGGAAAGGTTTGGGCAATCAGCTGTATTCGAGAATGGAAAAGAATATTTTTTACCACATGAGGAAGATTTAAGAGTTGTAGCGTACCATAGAGGAAATCTTATGGTTAGAGAGAGCTGTTTAGACTGCAAGTTTAAGAATTTACCAAGATATTCTGATATTACATTGGGAGATTTTTGGGGGATAAAGCCAGAAGAGGTTAGAGATATTGATAAAGGTATTTCATTATGCTTTATTAACTCGGATAAGGGAAAATTTCTCATGGAAGAAATCAGTAATAGAGTAGAAAGTATTGATAAAACATTAGATGATGCAAAACGTGGAAATCCTGCAATTTATTGTAGTGCATCATCCTCTAAGAACAGAAATGTTTTCTTAAATAGCTTGGATGATATGCAATTTGATAAATTAGTAAATAAATATAAAGATAAGTCACCTTCTTTAGTTCGAAGAGGGTTAAGGAAAATAAAAAGTAGATTAACGAGGTAATGATGATGAATATTAGATTATTGTATAAAGTTTTTAAAAAGTGTAATGTTTTTTCGTTCTTTAAATATAATTATTTTAGCCCTAATATCATAAGAGAAAAAATGTGTTATATATATCCATACCGTGGAAGTATAATTCAAATAGATAAAACGGCTTGTATTAGTTTAAATGGGAATTTGTTTTTTAATGCTAATAAATATAAAAAATCACGTGCTGAATCATATCTTGTATTAGATAGTAAATCAAAGATGACAATTAGCGGTGATACTAGGGTGAATTATGGATCTACAATTCACTTAAATTCAGGTGCAGAGTTGCATGCGGGTTCATTCACAACAAATGTAGGAATCAATTTTCAGGTAACAAATAAAGTTGAAATTGGTAAAGACTGTATGTTTGGAAGAAACGTAACAATTTTTGATTCAGCATTTCATCCTACAGGTGTTGAAAAGGACAATATGATTGTAAATTCTGATCCTGTCATATTAGGAGATCATGTGTGGATTGGGGCTAATTCATTTTTGGCACAAGGAACTCAAATTGGTAAAGGAAGTATGATTGGTTCAGGTGTTTATTTTAGAGGAAAAATAGAGAATGCTATTTCAGTAATTCGTGATTCGGATACACCAAAATTAGCTGGAAATATGTGGGCAAGAAGTAATAGTGCAGATGATATTAATCAGGCAATTTCTTACTATAATATTGAGCAAAGCAATAATATTGTAAGTGAAGAGGCATTAACAAAATATAAAAAGAAAATTTTAGATATTTTAAAACCTCTTTTCCCTACAATTAATTTAGAAGTTGAAGAGAGATTATTAAATGATCATAAGATAGATTCTCTTTCGGTAATTAATATAGTTAAACTTTTAGAAAATGAGTACAATATTTCAATTCCATACTATGAGATATCAGTTTCAAATTTTAATAATGTTGATTCTATGGCATCACTTATAGATAGATTACTGACGGGTAAAACTTCAAATTTAGATATTGTAAAAAAGTCGTATTTGAAAACGAATGATGAGTATGAAATTTCAGCTCAGAATTCTCTTATTGAATACGTTAAGGAACATTCAGTGAAAAATCCTAATAAGATTGCTGTTATTTCTAATGGAAATGAGTATACATATCAAATCCTGTACAAATATGCTAGATTATATGGTTCATTCTTGATAAATAAGGGGTTGAATAGAGGCGAAAAGATTGTTGTTAAGTCAATTCAGTCTATAGATTATATTATTATATATTTGGGAGCTCATTATGCGGGGGCAGTTATTTCTACAGTAGAAAAAGCAGCAAGTGATGATAAGATTATGGAAATAGCTGAAGATATTGAAGCAAAGTTTATTATATCGGATCATAACCCTATTAATAATAAAAATATTGAGTTTATTAATTCAAAAAATATATATGATGATGTTGCAAATATCAAAATTATAGAAAATGATTTTCCTAAGAGAACGGACTCAGCGGATATATTATTTACTACAGGGACAACAGGAAAATCAAAAGGCGTTGAGTTATCACATATCGCTGTGATAGCGGGCGCAGAGAACATTGCATTTGGATGTGAAATGAAGAGAGATACTGTATTGGTTGTACCTAATCCGTTAAGCCACAGTAATGCTATTAAAAATATGGCTGCTTGTTTTATAACGGGCTGTACATTTTATGTATTGGATGGTATTACAGATTTAAAAGCATACTTTGACGCGTTAGATTGTTCTTACGGAAGAGTAGCAACAGTATTACCACCAGCGGCTATACGAACATTATTTCAGTTGGCAAAAGATAAACTTGCATCCTATGTGGATAAATTGGATTATTTAATGGCGGCAACAGCACCTTTGCTTGAACCAGATAGAGAAACTCTTAGACAGCTTTTACCTAATACTAGATTATATAATCATTATGGTTGTTCAGAGTCATCATCAATTTGCATATATGATTTTAATAAATACTCAGAATTGAAAAATTGTGTGGGTAAAGCTATGCCTCATTCTAGAGTCTTTTTTGTTGATGATGATAAAAAAGAGATTAAGTCATCAACAAACAATATTGGTTTGCTTGCAGTTGAGGGCGATGCTACAATGAAGGGATATTATAATGCACCGGAACTTACTCAAGAAATAAAAAATGGACAAATTATTTATACAAAGGATATGGGTTATATAGATGATAATGGATTTGTTTTTATTCTTGGAAGAAATGATGATATTATTAATGTGGGAGGATTAAAGGTTTCTCCATTAGATGTTGAGGCAGTTACGCTCTCTTATGATGGTGTCGCTGATTGTATTTGTATAGCTGTAGATGATGATATTACAGGACAAGCACTAAAGTTATTGGTTGTTCCGGGAGAAAGCTTCAATAAGGACAAGCTAGATTTGACACTGGAAAGTAAACTGGAAGGTTATAAAATACCAAAACAGATAGAATTAGTTGATAAAGTTGAAAGGACATATAATGGTAAAATCAACAGAAAGGCATATAGAAAATAATGAAGAAAAATAGTAAAAAAGTATCTATAATTGGGTGCGGATATGTTGGAGCTTCAATTGCATATGCATTAATGATAAAGAATTTACCAGATGAAATTGTGCTAATCGATTTGAATAAAACAATAACTGAGGCGGAACGACTAGATATTCGTCATGGAATTCCATATATGGGAATTTGTAAAATTAAGTCAGGAACATATGAAGATATACAAGATTCAGATTTAATTATTATTACTGCAGGCCGTAATAGAAAATTTGGAGAAAATAGACTTGATTTAGCACATGATAATGTGAAAATTGGGTATGGCATAGCTCAACAAATAAAAAAATATTATAATTCGGGCATTGTCCTTGTTGTAGCTAATCCTGTAGATATTATGACAACTAAATATACGGAATGGTTAGAACTGGATAAGGGCATGGTATTCGGAACTGGATGTATATTGGATAGTTCAAGATTTACTAATGTTCTGGCTGATTATTTGAATATTGAAGCAGAAGTAATTAATGCGCAGGTTATAGGAGAACATGGAAACTCTCAAATAGCAATGTGGAGTAAAGTCACAATAGCAGGAATGCCTATTGCAGATTATGCTAGATCTTTAGGAATACCATTCGATGTTGATATAAAAGAAGATATCGAACAACAGGTCAAGAATATGGGGGCGCAGATAATAGAAGGAAAAGGAAAAACTCATTATGGAATTGCGACCTGTGTATGTTATATTGCTGATGCTATTTTGAATAAAAGGGCAACTATTGTATCTGTATCTAGTGTTCTTGAAGGCGAGTATGGGATAAGAAATGTTGCTATGAGTGTACCTTCTATAATTACAAGTGAGGGTGTTGAGAGAAAGCTTGCTGATTATTTGGATGAAGAAGAGTATTCTAGGATGAAATCATCTTATAAAGTATTAGAGAACACTTTAGAGGGATTAAAATGATTAAAGGTGTAGGCATTGATATGGTTCAGATTTCACGTATAAAACAATCGTTGCAAATTCCCGGTTTTAAAGAATCAGTATTTACACTAGATGAAATTAAAAATTGTCATGAAGAACAAGAAACATATTATGCAACAAGATTTGCTGGCAAAGAAGCTGTATATAAGGCTTTAAACCATGATATTGATATGCGAAAAATAGAAATTTTAAATAGAAATGATGGGGCTCCTTATGTTGTGGGGGTTGATAAGGCGCATGTGTCAATTACAACAGAGGGGGATTTTGCAACGGCTTTTTGTATATTAGAAGATTAATTTGTGTTTTTAGAGAATGTTTTTGCATTGTTACTGATTAAAGGATTATTTTACAACTAAAACTTACTAAACTTTTAAAAGTTGAATAAGTTTGGGACTATATTTTAAGAAAATCGAAGGGGGGATTATATAGATTTATATAGGATATTAGTTTGAAACACATAATACTATTAATTTATTTTTTATGAAAGCCTGCTAATAAAAAGTCAATAGTAAAATGAATTATTTTTATGATTGTGATTTTGGGCACAAGTTTTGAACCGC